>Ga0182018_10000647_pt1 | contig 43838 bp, 34 predicted proteins | sample 812P2MmetaG_FD_120490 | JGI IMG/M metagenome (GOLD analysis project Ga0182018, IMG submission 120490) | Permafrost microbial communities from Stordalen Mire, Sweden - 812P2M metaG | ecosystem: Environmental > Terrestrial > Soil > Wetlands > Permafrost | place: Sweden: Stordalen | collected... | reverse complement strand
TCAGCTCTCAGCTATCTGTTCTTCTTACTTACGCGGCTGTTGTGCGCTCCGGAGACGGGGCAAGCCCCGTCTCTACAGTTAGTTTTTCACCAGTTAGTCTTTCACCAGTTGCTCTTGAATTCTTTCCAGCTGGCCTTTTACTGAGCCGTCGTAGATGGTGCTGCCTACCTGCACTACGGCTCCGCCTAACAGGGTGGCATCCTGGTCGTATCTTGCTTTTACTTTTTTGCCGGTCATTTTTGTTATTTCGGCTTCGAGCATTTGCTTTTCAGGATCGCTCAGCTGGCGAGCGCTGCTTACTTGCGCTTCGGCGAAGCCCAGGCGGTCGTTCAATTCCTGCTCCAGGTGTCTCAGGATTTCGCTGAACAGCGGGAGCCTCCGGTGATCGGTCAGTACGGCTATGAAATTCCTTACCTGCCGGGTCGTGCCGAGTCGCCCGCAGATGGCATCCAGCACAGCGAGCTTCTGGTTTCCGGGGAGGGAGGGATTTTCCATAACCCGCCGCAGCGGATCGCTTTCCTGGAAGAGCGCTTCGATGCCGTGCAATTCCTGCAGCATGCGCGCGGGATCTAGCAGATTGCTCTTCGTCATTACTACGTCGGCGAAGGCTCGGGCGTAGGTTCCTACAACGGAGGCCATGGCTAACCGCCGTCCTTTCCACCGTCGCGATTCGTGGTGAGCTTAGCAATAAAGGTTCGGACCAGGACCTGGTCGGTATTGGAATCTACATTGATTTGTTTGCGAGCCAGGGCTACGGCCAGGCCGGCGGTGTGGGCGGCCAATTCGCGGCGGGCTTGCTTGGCGGCGGCGGGTATCTCCTGCTCGGCGGCCAGCACCACTTTGCGAATATCTTCTTCGGCAGCTTTCTGGATACGGGCTTCCTCGGCGGCGCCTTCGTTTTCGGCGGTGACCTGCATGCGTCCAATTTCGCCATCCAACTTGCCAAGACGTGTTTCGATGTCGGCTAGACGGCGATTGGCATCCTGACTGGCGGCTCGCGCCTCTTCCAAAGCCTGCTGAATGGCTTGGCTGCGATTGCGGAACATTGCCGGCAAGTACTTGCGCGCGGCCCAGAACGCTAGGGCGGCCACGATAGCGAAATTCAGGGTGGTAGCCAGCAGATGCATCCCATGCACGCTTAGATTGGTTTTGCGCGCCAGCCAACGGACGGTCGAGGAATGCTTAAGGTTCTCATTGTCTTCATGGTCTTCTCCGGCAGCTTCGCGGGTTTCCTGAACTAATACTCCGGCGATGCCCTTCTGCCTGGGAGCGTTGTCTTGTTGGGGCTCCGCAGAGGTTTGCGGGGCGGAGGATTGCTCCTGCGCGTTGGCTGGAGCGGGAACGGCCAACAGGAATGCGGACAGAGCGAGTGCGAGCAGGATTTTCATTGGCCACCTACCTCGCTGCGGGAGACCAGCGGGCGCAGGACGGTGCGCACGATGTCGCCGGCCAGACTAGCGGCGTCGGATTGCAACCTCGACATGGCTTGCTGCTTATCCTGCTCGATGGCTTCCCGGGCTTCCTTGACTTGTTCCTGGGCTCGGGATCGAGCTTCGTTCGTGGCTTCGGCGCGGGAGTGGCTGGCTTGCTGGCGCTGGGCTTCCTGACTCTTGAAAATCTTCTGGCGCGCTTCGCGGAGGCGCTGCTCATATTCGGAGGTGCGGGCCTCGGCGGCGGCTATGTCGGCGCGCGCTTTTTCCATGGCTCCCTGAGTGCGGTTGCGGCGCTCGGTGAGGACAGCCGTGAGCGGGCGATGGACGAGGAAGGTGTAGAGGATGTAAAGCACGGTCAGAACAATGACCGTCGGCACGGCTCCGAGCAGTAATTCGCCTAGTTGTCGGAGTGTCTGGTCCATATTCGGCTAATCGTTTTCTGAGATCTTTTTCTGATGATCGAACTGACGCTCGAGTCCTTGCTGAACGAATCCTTGCCGATACTGTTGGGTTATGCTGCTGGCTGTTTCCGCTGGAAGAAGAGCCGCGTCTAAGACCAATAAAATTAACATTATGGCGGGGAAAGTGTCAATCATTTGGAGGGCGACATTATCGAGGGTGATTGGGCGCGAGTTCCCCCCAGATCGGGAAGTTGTTGAGCTAAAAGTTGATCTTGACATTCGGGAGTGAGGGTCTAGGATATAGATATCACCTCCGATCCTCGTCCGGATCGAATGGGCCGATAGCCAAGGAAGAGTCACCGCTTCTTGGCTAGCGGCCCATTTTAGTTCTCGGGCTTTTACCTGGAAAATCCGCGCAAAAATTATGACGGCGAGTTTACATATTTGTGACAACTGCGGCAGTGGGGATGGTGAGAATAGACGCTATTACAGGAGTGATGGTCTGGCGGGGTGACTCTCTCCATCCTGCCAGACCTTTTTTATTTTTGTTTAGCGGACGGCAACGGGTTGAAGCAGAGCCGCGATTTTTTCGAGGATGCGCTGCATGCTCAGGCTGGGATCGATGACGGCGTCGACTTCGTGATGGTGCGTGCCCGCGTGCATGACTAGAACCTTTGTGCCTTCGTGAGTTTTCTTCACCATGTATGGAAGGTGGTGGCGATCGTCCTTGGACAAGGTAGCGCCGAGGATCACGAGGTCGAAGGCGTCGCGGCGCAGAGCTTCCTGAACTGCCCGGCGGCTCGCGGCGGCAGTTACGTGATGACCGGCTTTGGTCATTTCGGCGGTTTGCGCGTTGAGCGTATGGTCGTCGGACTCGGCGTAGAGAATCTTGATCGATGATTGGTGAGCAGTCGCGGGCAAGGACCCTCCTGGAACTCACTCGGAGCTTAGCAACGGCGGGGCAAGCTTCCGAGATCACGGAAGATCAACAACGGCAGATTTAAGGACCACAGACCAACGAGCGTAATGCTTACGGGAGCGCCAGCCGAGTGGCTGTCTGTTGGGCTTGGGCAATGTCGGCGGATAATTCTCTTGCGTGCTCGTAGGTGAGATTCGCCTCCTCGGGGCGTCCGGCCTGTTGGAGAGCGCGGGCCAGAAGCAGATATCCGACGTCGCTCGGTTGAATTGCCACCAGCTGTGCGAAGTCGGCCGCGGCGCGGTTCCAGTCGTCGGCATGCTGGGCGGTCTTCTCCGCGATTAGGCCCATGTCAAGGAGAGCGTCCGGGAACACACCTTTCAGTTTCGTGGCGGAATCGAAGTTCAGTTGTGCCTGCACATAATCATGAAGTGCGAAATCGACGGTGCCGAGATGGGCGTAGGCCGAGGCACGAAGTTGACTATCGGTGGCCAATCGCAACACGTTGGAATAACGGGCCGTTGCCTGCTGCAGGTCGCCGCGCTGCTGGGCGTAGAGTCCGAGATTGAGTTGGCTGGTGGCGTCTCCGGGCTCGATCGCCGAGGCAGCACGGAAGTGGGTGATCGCTTCGTCGTATTTGCCGTGCTTGATTAAAGCCTCGGCAAAGTTATTTTCGGCGACGAAATTTTGCTGGGTGACGGCTAGTGCGTGCGACCAGAGACTGAGGTCGTCATGCCAGTAGCGCAGCTGAATGCGGGTGACGGCGGAGAAGGCAAGAAGGATGGCGACTCCGGCGGCAGCCAGCATCTGCATTGAAGCGCGTTTCGTTGAAGGCTGGCGTGCGCCTGCCCAGTCGGCGGCGGCCCAGACGATCATTACGAAAAGACCGATCAACGGGAGGTAGGCGTAGCGGTCGGCCATGGCCTGGTTTCCAACCTGCACCAGGCCAATCATCGGAACCATCGTCCCCAGATACCAGAACCAGCCGACGACGAGGTAGCGATGCTCGCGATATTTCAGGACGGTCCAGGTGACGGCGAGCAGGAAGAGCGCCGAGGCAGCAACCTCCCAGGCCGCCAACGCGCGCGGGTACGGATATAGGACTGCAAGGTGGGATGGCCAGAGAGCTTTCTGGATGTAGAGCACGTAACAAACCATCACATTTTCAAAGCGCAGCAGAGGAGTATGTGCGGCGCTGGTGAGCACGGCGCCGCCAGCTCTCTGCGCGATCATGGTCATTACAGCGCTGGCGGCTGAGAGAGCGAGAAGCGGCAGCTTCTCCAGGGCCGCCATTCGGATGGGCTGGCGGACGGACGAATGCGTCCGTCCCCACGTGAGTCTTCCCAGCGGCCAATAGTCGAGCAGAAGAAGAACGAAGGGCAGCGTGATCGCCATGGGTTTGGACATCAGGGCCATAGCGAAGAGAACGGCGACGAACAGGTAACGCGCGACCGTCGGCCTGCGGACGTACCATCCGTAGGCGGCGAGTGCGAGCAGAAAGAAAAACATGCAGAGCACGTTTTTGCGTTCCGCGACCCACGCGACCGACTCCACATTCAGCGGATGCAGGGCAAAGAGGAAGGCCACCATCAGGCTGCGCGCGGTATATCCGGTGAACCACTGCAGAATCACGAACAGCAGCAGCGCGTTGGTGGCGTGCAATAAAAGGTTGGTGTAGTGATGGCCCACTGGATTGAGGTGAAAGAGCTGGGAATCGAGAGCGTGCGAGAGCCATGTCAGGGGATGCCAGTTCGCATGATCGAGCGAGGTGAACGCCCATGAAATCGTGTTCCAGTGAATACCCGCGCGCACCTGCGGGTTGCCGGTGACATAGCGATCGTCATCGAAATTCACAAATCCGTTGTGGGATACTGGATTGTAGACCGCCAGAGTAACCACCATCAGCAAAAGACCGAGTAACAGTTTGTGCTGGCCGGGAGAACGGAAGATCCCTCCAGCTTGGTGGAGTGCGGTCGGCGGCTTGGTGGCAGCTACAGGCATGGATGTCTTTGATTCCAAGTGTGCGGTAGGGCTTGGCGGGTTGCAATGTGAAATGGAGTCCGGCGCTGAAAATACCGGAAACTTAGGTCACGCGGGAGGGGAGCAGGCCAGGCGATCGGGTGCAAGGAGTTCACCTCAGGCAGCCCGCGATTTTGAAGCATCCGATGCCTCCTCGAAGTAGCCTGCTCCTGGCGGGTCCTGGCCGCTCCAAACGTCCATGTCCTCCGGGAATCTAGGCCATTGGGAGCCTGCTCCGTACTCTTAAGGTGGTGTAGGCCAAACCGCCATTCTCCGCCCCAAGGATTTGGGCATCCCCGGCTTGCACCTTAGGAATTGAAAAAAGAACGAACCTATGCCTACCACCGGGACTGCCGCAGCACGTTTATCGACAGCAGGGGCGAGTATCTACTCCGCTCATGGCAGTTTCGCCGTGAAGCCAGAGGTGCCGGCTCGGGTGCGTGAAGGAGCACGGTGGTTCTTCTGGATTGTGGGCCTCATTTTTGCAGATTCCGTGCTCGTAACCTTTGGCAGCGGTCTTCGTCGCTTCACTGGGTTGGGCATGACCACACTGGTGGACGGACTGGGCAAGGCTGGGAGCTCCGCCACACTGCACGTGATTGTCAATGGCTGGATAGCCACCGTCTTTCTTTTTCTCGGTTACTGCGCTGTAGAGGGGCACAAGTCGGCTTTTATCGTGGGACTGGCGGCATATGCCATCGACGGGGCGATACTGGTCGGATCCAACGACTATCTCAGCGTCGCCTTGCACGCCCTCATACTAGTTGCGATTTTCCGCGGATTTGCCGCGATGGGTCGAGGGTTGAACTCTGAGCCGTCCGGTGCGGCGGCTAATGCTGTTTAGATTGGTGTTTTGCGCGAGGGCAGCGCGTCGAAATCTGACGCGAAGCTCGAAAGGGAGAAATCAGTTGGCAAAGACCAAAACAAACCTAGTGAAGAGCGCCTCGTTCCTTACCTTCTTTTTCGCCGTCACGGCTTTGCTTTCAGCGCAGGGCAACTACCGGGTGATTACAGTCTCCAACGGCGGAACCATCTCCGGCACAGTGAAATGGTCAGGACCGGTGCCAAAAGAGGCGGAATTTCCGGTCACCAAGGACCCCAAGATCTGCGACCCTGACAACAAGAAGACGGTTGACCTGGAGCGGCTGGTCGTAGGGCCGCAAGGAGGCGTGGCGAACACCATCGTTTACCTCAAAGACATATCCAGCGGAAAAGCGATGGATCTGCCTGAGCAGCGCCGTCATCTGGACCAAAAGCAGTGCCGCTACATCCCGCATATTCTGCTGGTCCCGCAGAATGCGGAGCTGCAGATCCAGAGTTCCGATGCCACACTGCACACCGTTCATATGGAGGGCGCGGCTACATTCAATTTGCCCTTTCCGTTCACCCACCAGATCACGGCGCGCAGCATGGCCACGCCGGGATTGGTCAATCTGCACTGCAATGGCGGCCATGTCTGGATGAGCGCTGAAATGATGGTGGTGACGCACCCGTACTATGCTGTCACCGATGAAAGCGGACAATTCAAGCTTACCGATGTTCCGCCCGGAACCTATCAGGTCGTGGCGTGGCATGAGGGCTGGGGCCGTGAGGGAAAAGAGCAAGTCTACGATGTTTTGACACAACACAAAGTCGACCGGCCGGTCTTTTCTGAACCGAAGAGCTGGGAGAAATCGGTCACGGTCACCGGAGACAACACAAGCGTGGTCAACTTCGCGATCTCCAGCGGCAAGTAATGGCTCGACTGAACGGGGGCCTGTTCTATCGGGACCGCGGTCAGCTGCGCTTGATGAATTTCAGTGAAGCGGAATTCATGCAATATCGCAAATAAGTAGGTTTGGGGCCGTCGTCGAAAACATGACCGAGATGGGCTTCGCACTCGGTGCATGAAATCGCATCCCGGTTCATCCCCAGGCTGGTATCGCTCGAGCTCCTCACATTTTCTTTCGCAATCGGAGCCCAGAAACTGGGCCAGCCGGTACCTGAGTCGAACTTCGTATCGGAGCTGAATAATGCGTTATCGCAGCAGATACAGCGATAGAGCCCCTTGTCATGTAGGTTGTAGTATTGGCCGGTGAATGCCGTTTCCGTACCCTGCTGACGCGTAACGTGAAATTGCAATGGGTTCAGTTGCTGCTTCCACTCGGCATCGGTCTTGCGTAATGTCTTGACGCGAGCCGGACCGAGATTCTGGCCGGAGTCGCTGAACTGAATGATGGTGACCGCGTCTTTGTCGTCCGGCGCGTTGGCGTTTGCCGAACCGACCATTGGATTTCTGAGCCATGCAGCCAGGCCTGCGCCCGTAACGAGCGTTGCGGAAGTGGCAAGAAAACTTCTTCGGTTTAACATTTATTTTCTCCCACTATGTTGGATGTACAGCAGGCGGAAAACGTTACAGACTTGAGCTTCCCATATCGCTGGAGCCGCTCCCGGCTCCTGATGTCTTTTATCGGGAGCCGGGATCTTTATTTTTACAGCTCTTTTACAGCTTACTTTTGCAGTTCGGCGAGTGCTGACAACACTTCCGCACTGTGCTCATTGGGATTTACCTCGGTGAATGCTTTCACAATCTTGCCCTCAGGATTGATGATGAAGGTGTGCCGGGCAGCGACTTTCATGTCTTTGTAGCTGGTCATTGAGTCGTAGGCGGTCGACACTTTGTAGTCGGTGTCAGCCAGCAACTTGAAGTTCAGACCTTCCTTGGCGCAGAACTGTTTGTGAGAGTCGGCGGTATCGACGCTGACTCCGAGCACGACCGCGTTCTTCTGCTGGTATTGCGACTGGTCGCGCTGGAAGTTGTGCGCCTCGATGGTGCAGCCGGTAGTGAAGTCCTTGGGATAGAAATACAGGACCACCCACTTGCCGCGATAATCCTTGAGGCTCACGGCCGTACCTTCCTGCGAGGGGAGAGTGAATTCGGGAGCGAGGCTGCCGACCGACGGAGTGGACCCGGCGAAAATCAGTGTGGGCATGAGCACGAAGAGCGCCGCGCACGCTGCGATCATCTTTGAACGTGTCATCGAACTTGTCATCGTAAATGTCCTCCTAAGATGTACCTCCCGATTAGAACATGGCGCTGTTTCCATGTTCAAACGCTCGAGCGTTCAAGTTACAAAATGGTTACAACTCGCTGGACTGAGGCAGTACGGCTCGCGTTTATCAGGACGACTCGCGTCAATGGGACTCGCGGGGAACGTCATCGCCGCGGCAACCCGTCAGGAAATCCAGGTCCGCGCCCGTATTCGCCTGCATCACGCGCTCCACATATAGTTGCTGGTAGCCGCCCTTCATTGGATTTGCCGGAGGTTGCCATTGGCTGCGCCGCCGCTCCAATTCGTCCTGCGAAACGTCGAGATGGAGACGCCGGGACTCGACATCCAATTCTATGAAATCGCCGTCCCGCACCAGGGCAAGGTTGCCGCCGACGGCCGCTTCGGGACAGACGTGCAACACGACCGTCCCGTACGCCGTTCCGCTCATGCGGGCATCTGAAATGCGCACCATATCGGTGATCCCGCGTTTCAGCAGTCTGGCAGGCAAGCTCATGTTTCCGACTTCGGCCATCCCGGGATAACCCTTTGGCCCACAGTTCTTCAATACGAGAACGCAATCCTCGTCTACTTCAAGGTCAGGATGGTCGATGCGCTCTTTATAGTGTTCGATATTCTCGAAGACCACGGCGCGGCCGCGATGGCGCATAAGATGTGGGGAAGCGGCCGACGGTTTGAGGACGGCGCCGTCGGGCGCCAGATTGCCGCGGAGCACGGCGATGCCACCGTGTTCCACGAGAGGATTTTGCAGCGGGCGAATGACTTCCGCGTTCCAGTTGGGAGCGGTCTGGCAATTCTCCCAGATGGTCTTGCCGTTGACGGTCATCGCATCGCGATGAATCAGATTGCGCTCGACGAGAGCGCGAATCACGGCGGGCAAGCCGCCGGCGTAATAGAAATCCTCCATGAGGAAGCGGCCGGAGGGCATCAGGTCGACGAGCGTGGGCACGTCGCGACCGAGGCGATCCCAATCGTCGAGAGTGACTTTCAGGCCGACGCGTCCGGCGATAGCAAGAAGGTGAATGACCGCATTGGTCGAGCCGCCCACCGCGCCATTCGCGACAATCGCATTCTCGAATGCCTGGCGGGTCAGAATCTTAGCAATGCGCAGGTCATCGCGCACCATGTCGACAATACGGCGGCCGGCATTGTGAGCGAGGACATAGCGGCGAGAATCGACGGCCGGAATCGCCGCGTTATGCGGGAGCGCGAGGCCGAGGGCCTCTACCATGCAAGCCATCGTGGACGCCGTTCCCATGGTCATGCAATGGCCCGCGGAGCGCGACATGCAGGCTTCGGCATCCATGAAATCTTGTGGGCTCAGAGTGCCGGCTTTCAGTTCCTCATTGAAGCGCCAGACTCCAGTTCCCGAACCAATGTCGTGGCCGCGATATTTGCCATTGAGCATGGGTCCGCCGGAAACGACCAATGCGGGTACATTGCAGCTGGCGGCTCCCATGACCAGAGACGGTGTGGTTTTGTCGCATCCACACAACAGCACGACGCCGTCGATCGGATTTGCGCGGATCGACTCCTCGACGTCCATGCTAACCAGATTGCGGAACAGCATCGCGGTGGGACGCATGTTCGTCTCGCCCAGCGACATTACGGGAAATTCGAGGGGGAACCCTCCGGCCTCCCAGACACCACGTTTGACGCGTTCAGCAATCTGGCGAAAATGCGCATTGCAGGGTGTGAGTTCCGACCACGTGTTGCAGATACCGATGACCGGTCGTCCGTCAAACACATGGTCGGGCAATCCCTGGTTGCGCATCCAACTACGGTGGACAAAACCGTCTTTGTCGGTCTTGGCGAACCATGCGGCGGAACGATATTTGCGTTTTTCGTCGGGCATGAACTTCGACTATCCCCTCGGGCGAGCATCTTCGACGCCTTTTGAAGAAAGGTTACATCATCCGAAAAAACCGAGGGCAGCGAAACGACAATAGCCGCTGGTCATTCGGCTTGCGCGACGCGCGCAGCGATGTTAACAATAGTGTTGACATAGGGCAAATCGAGGTGAGTCGGTTATGAAGTCGAGGCTGAGGTTTCGAAAATTAATGGATAGCGACCTGAAACCAGGGCAGCGGGCAACGCGATGCCTCGTTCTGGCAATTCTCGGGCTCGCTCTCCTGGCGAACTGCGTCGAGGCGGCTGGCCTCGATCAGACCGGTAGCACGCGCCAGGAAAATCCGCGCCAGGAGAATCAGTGGCTGCAAGAACATCTTCTGAATGACAAAGCTCAGCTGCCATTTTCATTCCTGTATGACAGGCAGGGTTCGAGCACGCTGCTGAAAGCGTGGCCGAAGAAGACAGAAACCAAACAGCTCGACAGTGTCCGCACGCAACACATCGTGAGCTGGGCTGATCCGAAAACTGGCTTGCAGGTCCGTTTGGAAGCGCTGGAATTTGCGAATTCTCCGGTGGTGGAGTGGACAGCGTATTTCAAGAATGAGGGCAAAGTCGACGCGCCAATGCTCGAGTATGTTCAGGCGCTGGACGTCTCGTTTCCCGTCGCAGGCGAGGGCATTCCGACCATTCTTTACTCCAAGGGATGCGGCGTCATGGATACTTACTCGCTGATGAAAAAGCCTCTGAATCAACTTGAGTCCTTTCAGATCTCCAGTGAAAGCGGCGGCAAGACGGTTGATACCATACCGTTCTTCGATATTGCGACGGCTGGGTACGGCCTGATCGGGGCTTTGGGATGGCCGGGCGCGTGGGCCATTTCTTTCTCACGTCCAACAGAGGCAGCAATTGCTGTCAGCGCCGGCATGCAAACGACACATCTTTCGCTGCATCCCGGCGAGGAGATTCGCACTCCGGAAGTGCTGCTCCTGCCGTGGGTGGGAGACGATATCGACGCCCATAACGTTTTGCGGCGCCACATTCTGAAATACCACACGCCTCAATACGATGGGAAACCTGTAGTTCTGCCGGTGTCTCATTTGGGATGGGGTGGAATGAAGACATCCACGAGTTTGAAACTTATCGACCAGATCACGAAGGAAAACATCGGCTTTGAGACCTTCTGGATGGACGCGGGATGGTATGGCGCGGACCGGCCGGTCGATGAGTTTCAGGTATTCGGCAAAGAGGACTGGTTTCTGCACGCTGGAAACTGGCGGGTCAATCAAGTTCCTCATCCCGACGGTTTAGGTTTAAAGCCGATCAGCGATGCTGCCCACGCGAAGGGTATGAAGTTCCTGCTGTGGTTTGAACCGGAACGAGCGGTGGTGGGAACGCCTCTGACGATTCAGCATCCGGACTGGTTTATCGGAGAAGTCACCACCAACTTTGAAGGAAATACTGAGCGGCCATTGGTGAAGTTTCGGATGTTTGACTTCGGCAATCCGGCGGCCCGGCAATTCATGATCGATTCGATGTCGGATCTTATCGAAAAGCAAGGTATCGATATTTTCCGGCAAGACTGCAACTTCGCTCTGGCTCCCTTCTGGACCCAGACGGATAAGACGGACCGCCAGGGGATCACCCAGATCCGCTATGCGGAAGGTCTGCTGGAGTTTTGGGACGGGTTGCGGCGCAGGCATCCGAAACTCATCCTGGACATTGTTCAGCGCGGCGACCTGGAGACGATCTCACGGGCGGTGGACCTCAGCCGGGCAGACTATCCGGTTTCTCCCGATGCGGATCCAGTCGGAGCGCAAGTCAGCACCGAAGGTCTCGCCTACTGGAGACCACATTTTGGAACCTTGCTCCAGGTCCGGCCGAACGATACTTATCATTTCCGCAGTGGAATGGCGCCTGGCCTGGCTTTCGCGCTTTTCAACGTGGCTGGATACCCGAACCAGGTCGGTAGTTTTATTCCAGCTGATTTTCCCTATGACTGGATGCGCAAGATGGTCGCGCAACTGAAACTGGTGCGGCCTTACTATTACGGCGACTACTATCCTCTATTGCCGTGCAGCGCGAATTCCGATTGCGCCACCGATCCGAGCAAAGAGCGCAGCGCTGCCTTTGAATGGGCAGCTTGGCAGTTTAATCGTCCCGAACAGGGTGACGGGATGGTTCAGGCCTTCCGACGAGACCAGGACCAGGAGCCGGCGCAGAATCTGCGTCTGCGAGGGCTTGATCCGGCAGCGATGTACGAGGTTACCAATCTCGATGCGAAAAGCCCGAACACGATTTCGGGAAACAACCTGATGCAGCAGGGGCTGCATGTGGAAATCAAAGAGAAGCGCGGAGCCGCGATCATTATTTACAAGAAAAAGCGCTAATCGGCGATGACGTCCTGGGTCTGTTGGCCGAGACCATGTATGCCCAGTTGAATGCGGTTGCCGGGACGCAGGTACACGGGAGGCTTCTGGCCGTGACCTACACCGGGAGGTGTGCCGGTCGAGATCACATCGCCAGTCCTCAAGCTCATAAACCTGCTCAGATAACTAATGAGATGTGCCACTCCGAAAACCATTGTCTTGGTAGATCCGCTTTGATAACGATGCCCGTCCACCTCGAGCCACATTTCCAGGTTCTGCGGATCAGGAACCTCGTCGGGAGTGACCAGCCATGGACCGATCGGACCGAAGGTATCCGCGCTCTTGCCTTTAACCCATTGGCCAGTACCCTCCAATTGAAAGGCACGCTCTGACAGGTCGTTGATCACACAGTATCCGGCCACATGCGAAAGCGATTGTGCCTCATCGATGTACTTCCCCGGCTTGCCGACAACAACGCCGAGTTCGACCTCCCAGTCGCTCTTCTTCGAGCCACGCGGAATGACAACGCGATCGTCGGGGCCAGAGATAGATGACGTTGCCTTCATGAAGATAACCGGCTCGACAGGCACAGCCATGCCGGATTCCGCCGCATGATCGGAATAGTTCAAGCCAATACAAACGAATTTTCCCACGCTTCCCACGCACGGCCCAAGGCGCGGCTGACCTGCGACTTTTGGCAAACGCGAGATGTCGGTGTTGCGGAGTTTCTCGAGCGCTTCGGGGAGCAATGATTGCCCGGCAAGGTCGGTAATGATTCCCGACAAATCGCGGATTTCGCCGTTGGAAGACAAAATGCCTGGCTTTTCCTGACCGGGCGAACCGTAGCGCAGCAATTTCATTTTTTCGCTCCAAATAAATTTGATTGCAAGAGGATTTGGTTTCTAAAGGCTAAAGCCGCCATCAATGATATGGGCCTGGCCCGTAGTATAGCTGGATTCATCCGAGGCCAGGTAGACGGCCAGCGCGGAAATCTCCTCAGGACTCCCTATGCGTCCCATGGGCTGCCGTGCGACGAACTCGGCGCGGATCTTTTCAACATCGCCTTGTGCCGCGATCCGCTGATCCAGCGAAGGTGACTGCACTGTTCCTGGACAAATCGCATTGCAACGAATGCCGCGGCGAATGAAGTCGGCGGCGATTGCCTTCGTCAACCCGATCACGGCAGCCTTTGTGCTTCCGTAAACAAACCGGTTGGGCGCACCTTTGACGCTGGATGCGGCCGAAGACATATTGATAATGCTTCCCTTCCCGGCTTTCAGCATGGGCGGCAGAAAAGCACGACAGGTGCGATACATGGACTTCACGTTCAAATCGAAAGAGAAGTCCCAATCTTTTTCCGAACACTCAAGGATGGTGCCGTGGTGAACATAGCCGGCACAATTGAACAGAACATCGACAGCTCCCAGTTGGGCGGCAAAATCGTCAACGCGCTGCGATTGGAGGACATCCAATCGGCGCGTGCGAATGTCGGGCCGATCCTGGCTGATGTCCTTGAGCAATTCCTCGTTTATGTCAGTTGCCCATACCAGAGCTCCCTCGTCGGCAAAAGCGATAGCGGTTGCGCGTCCGATGCCCTGTCCTGCGGCGGTGACGACAGCAGTTTTTCCTGTAAGTCTTCCACTCATATTTTCATCTTTTTTCTCATTTTTTCTCAGCGCCGCTGCATCGAGCTGCTGAAAAAAGCACTGAATTCGCTACGCAGTACGCGTTTCCGGGTCATTTACGGATAACCCGCGTTGCTACCCTCAAGCACCGAGTATTTCATTAAATAGAGGACTTGCGGGGGCGTTATGCTGGAACGAACTCTCGATCTGCCAACGGTCGACCGGGAAGGTTAGATCATTTATTCATCGATTGTCAACACTACTGTTGACATTATAGACTGGCCTCCGGTCCTGATCGACTAATCATGGAATTTGACATCGAAGACTTTGACGCCCTGCGTGATTACCTGAACGCGCAAGGGCACGTGAAGTCGGGCGAGACCGTGTCGTTTAAGAAGCTACAGGGTGGTGTTTCGAACCGAACGGTCAAGGTGGCGTGGCCCGATGGGCACGCGTGGGTTTTGAAACAAGCATTGGCGAAGTTGCGGGTCAACGTAGACTGGTTCAGCAGTCCGGAGAGAATTGGAGTGGAAGCGAAAGCTCTTCGCTGCCTTAATCGATTGGCTCCGCCTGGGACAACTCCTTCGTTCATTTTTGAAGACATGACTTATTACCTGATGGGAATGGCAGCGATTCCGGAAGATCATGAAAATTGGAAATCCGTCTTGCTTTCGGGCCGGATTGTGGTGAACCATTTCGAGCAATTCGGTTTGCTTCTGGGCGCAATTCACCGTCGGTCCACGGAGGCCGGATCGGAATTTCGCACTGCCTTTGCAGACACCACATACTTCGAGAACCTTCGCCTGGAGCCGTACTACCTTTACACGGCCCAGAAGACAGCGGAGGCCTCCGTTTTTCTCAACGCGCTGGCGCAGGAGACGCTGCGCCACAAAGACAGTTTGGTGCACGGCGATTTTAGCCCGAAAAACACGCTCATTTATCGCGGCAAGCTGATTCTGCTCGACTATGAAGTGGTTCACTTTGGGGATCCGGCTTTTGACCTCGGGTTTGCTCTGACGCACTTTCTCAGCAAGGCGCATCACTTGCAGAAAGAACGCGCTCGCCTAGCCAGCGCTGCGGAGTTGTTCTGGCAGGTGTACTGCGAAGAGATTACAGGCCTGAAGTGGGCCGTGGCGCTGGAGCCGCGCGTCATACGCCATACCCTCGGATGTTTGCTGGCGCGGGTGGCGGGAAAATCGCCGCTCGAGTATCTGACACCCGAGGAAATGGTGCGACAGCGCGATGTCGTCCTGGCCCTTATAGCGGAACCTCCAACCAGCGTTCCCGACCTTATCAGTGAGTTTGTACATACAATCGAAACCTATGCCCACAATTGAACGCCTCACAGGCCGAGAAATTCTCGACAGTCGCGGCCGACCTACCGTTCTAGCCACTTGCGTCCTGGACGGCGGGATTCACGCCTCCGCATCTGTGCCCTCGGGAGCATCCACCGGGAGCGCTGAGGCTTTCGAACTGCGTGACGGGGATCCAAAGCGATACCAGGGATTGGGCTGCCGTCGCGCGGCAGCCAACGTTGGCGGAGCGCTTCAGGATGCTCTGGCGGGCCGCATGTTCACAGAGCAGGCTGAATTGGATCGAACGATGATCGCGCTCGACGGAACCCCGACAAAATCGCGCATCGGAGCGAATGCCATTCTGGCCGTATCCGTCGCCTTCGCACGGGCCACCGCAATGAAGCGTGGCGTTCCTCTCTACCAACATTTCGCCGATATGATGGGCGCTTCGGCGAACAGGCTGCCTCGCCTGACCATCAATCTTTTCAGCGGTGGCAAGCATGCGGGGCAACAGGTTTCAGTTCAGGATGTGCTGATCATTCCGATGTCGGCGCGAACCATCGATGAGGTTCTGGTAACCGCGTTCGATGTTTATCAGGCGGCGGCTGACATTGTGCTCCGAAAATATGGGATGCGTCTTCTCACCGCGGACGAAGGCGGCTTGGCGCCGCCCTGCCGGTCCGCCGAAGAGATGTTGGGTTTGGCCGTGGAAGCGATCGAGCGGGCAGGCTATTCTCCCGGCAAAGATGTTTTTCTCGGGATCGATGTTGCCGCTTCGCATTTTTACCGGGATCATCAATACCACAGAGATGGAGAGGTTCTGGATAGTGCTGGAATGATTGAAGCAATTGGGAAGTGGCTCGATCAGTATCCGATCTTAAGTGTGGAAGACGGGCTGGCGGAAGATGATTGGGAGAACTGGCCCAAGCTTCGCCAAGCGATCGCGGGCCGCGCACTCACGCTGGGAGACGACCTGCTGTGTACCAACTCTGGCCGCATACGACGTGCAGTTGAAACGCGGGCCTGCGATGCTTTGCTGCTGAAGGTCAATCAGATCGGGACACTTACTGAAGCGATGGAGGCCTGCCAGCAAGCGCGAGCGGAAACGTGGTCGGTCACGCTCAGCGTTCGAAGTGGTGAAACGGAAGATAACTGGGCGGCGGATCTGGCCGTCGGATGGCGGGCCGATCAATTCAAGAATGGATCGATTCGGCAATCCGAGCGCCTGGCAAAGTACAACCGCCTACTCGAAATCGAAGAAGCAACGCGCTGGCCGCTGGCCGCGTGGCCAGGCCGCGATTGAACTCCTGAGACATGGCTCAATTGGGGGATGGAGGCAGCACTCTGACCGCACGCCCGAAGACGAGCCGGATCTCAATTCACAGCGTCATTGCGATTCAACTTTCAATTCTATGCATGGCAACTTCTCTGCTGTGTGCACAAACCGCTATTCAGAGCGGAGATGGCTATGTGCACCGTGAAGGCAATGAATGGGTACTTGGCACGTCGCTGGTGGAAAGAAGGATTCGTCTCGCAGACGGGCGATTCTCTTTGGTTTCTCTACGCAACAAAGTGTCAGGGCGAGAATATCAGGATGGAAGCAGTGCTCCTGCCGAAATCCGATTCTCCGCAAATGGCCAGGACGTAAGTGCGCCCCAGTGGCGCTGGCAACTTCGCAGCCAGCGCGCTGTTCGAGCGCAGCAGGGGAAGCTTCAACTCGACATCGAACTTGGGTCAGCTGGACTACGTGTTAGTAAGCACTACGTGATTTACCCTGGGACTTCCGTAATTCGCGAATGGCTGACACTGGAAAACTCATCCGACAAACCTGTAGGCATCAGTCAGGTCGACTTCCTGCATTCTCGTTTACTCGCTTCCGTGTCGCAGGATATTGAATTCAACTACTTGACTGGTGGCGGCAACTACAACGGTAGCCAGCTCCTGAAGACCGAGCCCATGAACCCCGGCTACCAACACATCCTCGATTCCGATGGCGGGATTCAGCCGGGCAACTACAGCAGTTTCCTGCCGCTTGTATTTCTCCACAATCGCAGTACTGACGATGGTGTGGCTGTGGGCTGGGACTATCTTGGCCATTGGCGTTTCGAGATAGGCAATCAAGACGAGTTGCCCCTGGGCTTGAGACTCGAGTTATCGGGCTTCGCAAGAGACTTAGCTCCTGGCGAACACATCGATACGCCAAAGGCGTTCATGATGACATTTTCCGGTGGGGTCGATGAACTGGGGAATCAGTTGCTCGACTGGCAATATGGGTACTTGTGGGAATCCACAAATCCGGAATACTTCGCAAAGACCCGTTGGGCGGTCGATTGGCCAGACCCTTGGGTTGGTGAGGGTGGCACTCCCAGCGCCGATAACTGGGGGCGACGCCTGGCCCTGGACCTTCGCTACATTGATCTTCTTCGAGAAACCGGCACAGATATTTTATGGGATGACGCGGGGTGGTACGACAAGTGGGGTACGTGGAATGGACCCGACTGGCGGCGGACGAATGATTACTTGCGCAAGTACGGCATGAGATGGGTATTGTGGTATCCCACCTTTCTGGCTACTCCGGAGTCCAAAGTCGCGCAGCAGTACCCGGACTGGATGATCCCGGGCCAGGAGACTTTAGAACAGTCAATTCCAGCGACTGCGGATTGGCAAAATCAATTGCTGGATAAAAGTGTTAGTGCGTGGGGAAATTATCAGTGGCGTTATGACATTGCGCCAGCGGCAAGTGTCAGCGACACAGGCGCGCTAGCCGCCGATCAGAATTTTCGCGGACTGCTGGAGCGCTTCAAGGCCGACCATCCTCAAAGCGGGATCGACGCTTGCGACGGAGGAGGGCGCTGGATCAGTTACGACATCGCTCGGCTGGCGGAGTCGGGCGAATACACGGACGGAGGCGTCGGACCCTACAGCTCTTACTACACTTCCCTGCTCGTTCCACCCGACAAGTTGCACAACGTGGTTGATTTCGATCATACCTATTACGAACCCGCTACCGACCGTACACATTTGGCAATGGATCCGACCTGGTATAGAGATCCCGGCGACGGACCCGATGTGGAATCAATCCGCAAGGACTGGGAGATTTATCACTATCTAGTCGCGCAAGAAGTGGTCGGCCGCTGGAGTCACGTATTTCGCCCCACGGTGGATCACGATGACCCTATCTGGTATTTCCAGAGGATGAATCGAGATGGCTCGAAGGGTGTCATTATTACTAAGCACGCGAAGCACGGCTCGACTTATTTCGTGATAAGTCGCTTGTCAACACCTTCGTCCGCTTCGACTGACCGATACCGAGGAGGCGCGGGAGAGATGAACATGGCGACGACAACTTCGGCCGCCACGCTTGAGACCGGAGTCTATGAGGATCCCTTAGACGGGGCCTTCCGCTACTACGGCACGCCAGGGCAGGGATTTGGACCGCTGAATTTGAAGTATAACGCTGGTGCCGGTGACGAGTCGCTGGTTACCAGCATCGTTAAGCTTGGTGCGGGGCGGCGAGTGGCAGACCGGTTCTTTGGAATAAGTCTCCAACTCGACCAGCCTATGACCGTAACTCAGTTGGGGCAATTTGACCCTGGCGACAACCATGGCACGTATACCTTATCGCTAGTGCGAGCTGAAGATAGTAAGGTGCTGGCCACGGTTAACCTCGACATGAGTCAAACCTCTCCAGACGCGATGGGATTTAAATATGCTCGGTTGAGCCAGCCAATTCAGCTCGAGGCTTCCGCTCAATCGGTGGTCATCTACCCACGCGGACTCTTGGCTGCGGAGATCTATGACGTGCGCGGAAGCAGTTCTGGACTGCACCTTCGCCAAACAGGTTCCCAGCTGATGTCGAACGGAATCAGTCTGGACAAGGTTGCCGCCGGAGAGCTGATATTTCTGAACTTGCCTCACTATCCGGGTTCTGGAACCGATCATATTCCTCCCACCCCGCCGGCCGATGTAACCAAGCGATTGGGGACAAATCTTGGTGTGCAAGGGATCGAACTTAGCTGGTCGGCCAGCCATGATGACAATTGGATTTCCTACTACGAAGTCCAGAAGAACGGAAAACTTATTGGCAGAACGGCGAAGGGGACTTTTTTCTTCGATCATTCCGACTCGGCGCGAGGCAGCATCGATGCGAGCTATGCGGTCACAGCCGTGGATGGAGACGGCAATCACAGTTCCCCGGTGACCGCGCAGAAGGTTGCGGGTGAGCCCCAAACATACGAAGCACTCGGAGATTTTTCTCCAACGCAATCGGCAAATTACTGGACCTACGAAGAAGCGCTCGAGGATGGTTCCTACAAGAACTTAGTCTGGGACAAAGGGGGCTATGAAGGCCGATGGGCGGGATCGGGACTGGGCCGAATTGGAAGAATCTGGATGCAGCCTTCCGCCCAATACGATCTCTCTCGGACTTTCATCGCGCGGGCATCAGGCATGCTGAGTACTACCGGCACGATCCGCAAAGATCCTAGCGCTGAAAATCGGCTTTCCTGTCTCGTGCGAATTCTTCAGAACTCCAAACAGGTATGGCCGGCGGAGGGATGGGCCGAGGTTGCTCCGAACTACGACAACCCCACCAGCTACAAGATTACCAACCTGCGCGTAGTGGCGGGCGATAAGATTCGATTCGTGGTGAAGCACAGTGGGGAGAATCGCGCCGATCCGATCGTCTGGGACCCCACGATTGTCATCAGCGGTGCAGAGGCAGTTCAGGGACAAGCGGCTGAGTCTCCACAATAACGACTCTCCCTAGCGGCGCAACTGGTGGAAGGCTTCGAGTGCGGCGCTCAGCCGTTCGAGTCCACCGCGCAGCGTCTCGGTAGCTCCGCCGAATCCAACTCGGAGGTGTTGCGGCTGTTCGAAGAATTCTCCCGGCACTACGCTGGTCTCGAACCGCTCGCGCAGCAGAACGACGAAGTCAGCCGCACTCCCCATCTTTAGCCGCGGAAACACGGTGGTGCCGAAGCGACTGGGCTCACAGTCAAGGTCCGATCGTCCCGCCAGGAATTCGTTCACCAGCACGCGATTCGTTTCCAACAACGCCCGCGCGCGATCGCGCACGCGACCGAGATTATCGAGTGCAATCACTGACAGAAGCTCCGCTGGATGCACGGGACTTCCATATGTGAAGTCAACAACCTGCCACATGCGCTGTACCAGCTCCGGCTGCGCCAGAATCCATCCACAGCGAATGCCGCTCAGCCCATAAGCCTTGGTCAGGCTGCTGGTAATAACAAAATTCGAGCCCAGATGAAACGCGGATCGCCACGGCTGATCGAAAAGGGTCTCGAGATACACCTCGTCCACGAGCACGCGCGCGCCGACCACGGCTGCCATCTCGCCCGCCTGCCGCATGGTGCTTTCGTCGGCAAGGACGCTGCTTGGATTATGCAGATTGCAGAGAATCACGAGACGGGTTTGCCGTGTGAGTTTGCGTTCGAGTTCTCCCAACCCCAGCCGGAATCCCTTCTCCGCGCGGCGTTCGAAGCGGCAGACCTTTGCTCCAACCTGATCGAGAATCGCCAGCAACGGGTCGTAAGTCGGCCGCTCCACCAGCACCTCGTCGCCCCGGTGGACGAGCGCGGTCAGCGCTATATAGTTCGCCATCGAGGTGCCGACGGTGGAGACGACGCACTCCTCCGGTACACCCGCTTTCGCCGCCAAGCGCTCCATCAGCGGCTTGTAGCCGTACGGACCGGTGCCCCCGATCTCCAAATCCTCGATGCGCACCGGCAACTCCGCGAGTGGATAATCCAACACGCCACTAGCCGACAAGTTGAAGCGCGCATTCGAGCGCAGCTTAGCCCATGCGAGATAGTGTGAGACGGCGCCCGGCTGCAAATCATTCATGTCTCGCCCTCTTCATGTGTTGCTCTCTTAACGAGATGAAGTCCGCCGGCTCCACAACCAGTACACCGGAATTCCAGCGAGCAGCAGTGCGAAACCGATGAGGCTATTCGCGGGATAGCGGTAGATCGTATTCGCCACCACCCACCAGCATATCGCGACGAACACCGCCGTGGTTACGGGATGGCCGGGCATACGATAGCCGTCGCTGGGCTTCATCGCGCCACGCGCCGCGCGTCGTCGGAACACGAATATGGTGGTCGCGGTGAGCCCGAAAAACAGAAAGTCCATCGCGATGACGTAATTCAGAATCTGCTCGTAGCGGCCGGAGAGCGCAATCACCATCGTCCACACGCTCTGTAGAACAATAGCGACTACGGGCACGCGAGTTCGCGGATTGAGCCACGCTACCGCGCGGAAGAACAAGCCGTCGTCCGCCATGGCAAAGTACACACGAGGCGCTGTCAAGATCGACTGGCTTAGAAATCCCAAAGTCGAGATGGCGATTGCGGCCGCGATGAAAGTCGCGCCGCGCTGGCCCAATGCCAGCCGCATGACGGCGGTGGCAGGCGTGCTGGTCGCGGCCAGTGCCTGCGGGCCGAGAGCGCGCAGACACACCCAATTCACAGCCATGTAAAGCACGACAACGCCGAGCATCCCGAGCAAGAGTCCTCGTGGCAGGTTTTTCTTTGGTTCTTTCACTTCAGCGGCAAGGAAGTTTGCCGTCTGCCATCCGCCATAGGCGAACAGAACCGGCACCATTGCTCCGCCAAACGATGTCAGCGACCATTCGCGCTCAGCCGCGGTCGTCGTGGTCACATGCCTGCCCGCCAGGACCAGCCCTACGACCACCAATGCAGCGATAGCGACAATCTTCATCACCATGAGCGCGCTTTGGGTTCGTCCGCCGGTTTTTACACCGAAGCAGTTGATCAGCGTCAGAGTGCCCAACGCCAAGGTCGCGACCAACCAGTCTGGCGTGTGCGTGCCGGTAAGCTCGAGAAAGTACCGAGCGAAGGTGATCGAGACCGCCGCCATGCCTCCGGTCTGGATGACCAGCAGCAACACCCATCCGTATAGAAACGCGACGGCCGGATGATACGCTTCGCGCAAATAAGCGTACTGACCACCGACTTCGGGCAGCGTGGCCGCCAGTTCAGCCCAGATGAAGGCGCCGCCCACTCCGATGAGCCCACCGAAAATCCATGCTCCCAGGATCAGCGCCGGGGTGTGCACCTGTTGCGCCACCACGTAGGGATTTATGAATATGCCGGAACCCACGATGCCGCCCATGACCAGCATGGTGGCATCAAACAGGCCGAGTTGCCGCGCCAAGCCTGGCGTAGAGGCCGCGGCGGACTCCGTGACCGGACGGTCCATCACGTTATTTCGGGAACCCACCGGAAGCTGGTTGCGTCTCTATTGCCATTCTGCTGCGCCCAACGTCACGATATTCTCCCTGTGCCTCGCTTGCAATCTTAAGGTAGACGAAGAAGCAACAAAATATCCGAGCCGTATTGTTGCTGATCCGCAGATTCTTTAATCGCGCCATCGCCGCTGGTCAGCCATTGGTTGGGAAGGTGCACGGCGATACCCTTCATTAGGGCCTCTCCGGTCATGACTCTTTCGCGCCCAGGGCGGTCATTCAAACTTGTCACTCGATAGCGAGCAGTTGGATCCAGACCGCGCAAGCGAATCGTGGTATCAGCAGTTTCGGACTTGTCGCGGAAAATGTAGACCACCGACTCCGTTGCGTCTTCCTTCGCATATTGAATGGAACTCCAGCCGGCGGCCGCAACTTCTGGATGGTACACGTCTTCCAGTAAGAGATGCCGGTATTGCTTAAAAAACATCAGATTACGCTCTAAAGCCTCGACAAAGCCGGGGGGAGCCGCGGAGAGAAACTGCGATGCCATGCCGTTGATATTCCCGAACGTCACGCCATGCGTGAAATGCTTGCGGAAATAATAGTCGAGGGCGGAGGCGCTGTACCAGCGACTCGTGAGATATTCTCCCGACGCATCGCCCTGGCCCACAGTTGCGAGCGAACCCCACACGTTGGGGCTGAGCATGGGGCCGGTAATAAATTCGTTGGTGTATCCGCCAGGAAGAAGAGTCTGAGGACCGGGATTGGTTCGCGCGAATTGAAGGGAGGGATCGCATTCAAAGCCGAAAAGATTCGGAAAGCGATCGAGCAGATAGCGCATGATCTCCAGACGGCCGCGATAGGCCGCATACGCGCCATCGGTCTTTCCGTGGCCGTGGTCGGTGCGGTTACACTCGTAGGTTACGGTTGAAGACGGATCCCACTTGATCCAGTCCAGGTGCCATTTTTCAATAATGTCTCCCAGTTGCTTCTCGATCCACGCCACTACTTTGGGATCGCCCAGACATAGCTGTTTGGTAAGGGCAAGAGAAGGATGTGTGGTCCCGATGGTTTTGCCGTCGACCATTGCCAACCAGTCCGGGGGAATCTCGCCCGATTCCACCCGCGCCGCATCCACGTTCCCCGGATCCACCCAAAGGCCGAATTTCAAGCCCATGGCGTGGACGGCATCGGAAAGATTTTTGAGGCCGTGCGGGAATTTCTGTTTGTCCTCCTGATAGCTGCCGAGTCCGAGGGTCCAATCATTCATGCCGGGAACAACAGACGCGCCTTCGTACCAGGTTGCATCGTGGTAGAAAACATCAAACCCCACTCGTTTCGCCAGAGCAAGTTCCTTAATAAGCAGCTCTTCGCTATTTTTTTCAGTGAGCCAGATGCAATACGTGACCAAAGGAGAATTCGGCAGAGGCGCCTGAAACACATACTGCTTCAGATAACGGAAGGTCTCATTGCCGACGTTGTCGCTGTCTCCCTTGGCCAGCGCAAAAAAACTTATCGGCGTTTCCACGGTCTCTCCTGGGGCGAGTTCGAAGGTCGCGGGAGGACCGGACTTCTTATCCTTTATCAGAATTGTGCCGGCGTGGATCACGGTGCTGGCTGCGGAAGACTGGACTTCAGCTTTCCATCCGAGTACGCCTAGGCCCGGTTCACCGCCCACCAGCATTGATTCTCCAGCAGCTTCATTTTCCAGGACCAGCCAGTCGGGGAATTCGCGTGCCGGGGAGGGGCCGACGCTGGGATAAAATCCGTGTTGGCCTTTGACTGAGGAATAAGGTTTAAGGCCCCCGGCAGGATTCTTCACGCTCAGAAACAAAGGATCCATGTGAGCATCAAGAGGCAATTCGTGCTGACCTTGATTCTCGACTTGCATCGCCATCTGAATCACGGCGCCGGTCGGAAACAATTTCAATTTAAGAGACAGCAGGCCGCCGGCATCCGAGTGGAAACGCAGCGTGAGCTGTTTGCCGCCTTTGTCCAGATCGGAAATGGCATCCTCCGCGAAGAGGTACGGCTTGCCGGATTTTTCCGGGAAGGCGACCAGCGGCGTCCCCGCTACCGCCCATTCGGCGCCACCTTCCCGACGTAACGACTTCAGTTGCACAGCGTCCGCTGAGCGAGCTAACTCCAGACGGATGTGTCCATTGGTTAACTCCCAGCCGGCGGGTGATTTGGCGATGGATACTTGGGCGGGTGCGAATATCGCGACGGAAAAGGCCAGGAAGGCTGTGAGTACGAACGCTCTCATGTGGCGGAACCTCGGTACTTCATCGGTACTTCAGTTGATCATGGGACGAGCCACACTGTGGAGTCTCAAACTAAGTGTCGACGCGATGGAAACGGCAAACCAAACTGAAAAGACTTGCCCCGGCGTGATGCCGAGGCAAGTCCTGGTTGGATGGAAATTCGGAAAGTTAGAAGGTGAGATGAAGCCCAAGCTGCATACGTCGCCTGAAGTCGACAATGCTTGTAATTTGGCCCGCGTTTCCGACGTCAACAAATGCCGCGCCGTCGCCGGTGGGTTGTGCCAAATTCACGCGGTTGAGCGCGTTGAACACGTCCCACTTGAGATCCAAGTGAGTCCTTTCCGTAATAACGAATGACTTGGTCAACGATAGATCCACTTCACCGTAGCCCGGACCCATCAGGCTGTTGCGTCCGGCGTCCCCGAAGGTGTACTGCGCAGGGTCGGCATAGGCCGCCGGGTTGTACCACTCGTTGCGGTTGGGATGGGCCACATGCGGGTTGCCAATGAGATTCGGTCTATCATAAATAGGAGAATTCAAAATGGTTGGGGAGTTTACGTAATACGGCGTGAAAGGCAATCCGCTCTCGAAATTGAAAACTCCACTGAGCGCCCATCCTCCAACCACGGCGTCCGCCGGACGGCTTAAACCATTGGCATACGCACGGCCACGGCCGAACGGAAGTTCCCAGTTAGCCGCGCTAATCCAGGTCCATGGTCTTACGGCGCCTGTGGGTCCGTAATTGCAGGAGTAGCAGAATTGATTTCCGTTGCCATCTCCTGGACCGAACGTGCCAACGTCAAGCGATTTGGCCCAGGTGAAGTTACTCAGCAGATACAATCCCGAATGAAAACGCTTTTCCGCGTGAAGTTGCAGAGAATTGTAGTTACTTCTCATTTCCGGTTCATTGTAAACCGCGTTGTTGCGTTGGTATTCTGGTACAGCCCAACCATAGTTGGCGAAGAACGGCTCGCGGGAGGTGTAGGGGCCCGGTCCGGGAGGCGGCATGTTAACGTCAAAGTTATCCCACAGATGGCGCCCGATGTTACCCACATATGCAACTGAAGCGGTGATCTGATAGGGGAAAGCATGCTCCAGGGTTACGTTGTAAGTGTCGTTGTAACTATGCGGATAGGTTCCGACCCCAACGAAGTATTCACTGCCGCCAGGGGCGCCCTGAAATGAAATCTGGCCATTTGCCGGAAACGCCGGAAGTGCAGGCGGAGCGCCTGGACCCTGATCGAGCGTATAAGACAGTGGGGCATAGGGATTAGCCTGGACATCAGTCTGGCTTTGCTTGATGGGCCAACAGCATCCCTGGGTTCCGAATCCCGCTCCGTCCGCATTCATATAGTAGCTACGACCATATCCGCCGCGGAGGACCGTGTCCTTGAACAACCGGAACGCCACTCCCAGACGCGGTGAAAATTCGGTTTTCGGGGTTGTTACTCCGGCGTATTTGCCGGCCAGGTTGGTCAACAACAGTGTGTCGGTGGCTATATCGATATTTCCGTCGCTCTCGCCGTTCTCCGTGAAGATCGGACTCATGTAGTCCCAGCGCAGACCTAATGTCAGAGTCAGCCTGGGGGTGACCTGCCAGGTATCTTGGCCATAAAACGCCATCTTCCAATATTTTTCCTGAGGCTGAACCAGAGTTATATCTCTATTAAAACCGTCAGGTTGTGTAGGGTCGCCAATAAGGCCGAGCTCTAATGCGGCCAAGCCAGACCCGCAAAAGGTGGCGGCTGCTGGATGACTGCACGGCCCATTGGTAGCGGTGTCGTTGAGCTGAGTGAGCGCTTCGCCAATATTGAAGGTTCCGCGTCCACTGACGTCGGTCCGGATGCCAAAAAACTTTCCGATATCGGCGCCCCACTTAAAGGCATGGTGGCCGACGGTCTTAGTCCAGTTGTTGTAGAACTCGAAGTTGGCCTCGCGCTCGAAGAATGGCAACCCCTCGTCCCCCATGGTGAAGGAGGTTAGCGGATCGGTGATGTGTATCTCCGGCAATCCTGAGGTGTACACGGTGCCGAGGTTAACGTTTGGGATTCCTGCATTTGTCGCTGCGTCGGTGTTGTAATCCGGCTGCAATTCGGAAATGACGATGCGCGAAAAAGCGAAACGGACGTCGGTGAGCAGCGACGGAGAAAAGGTGTGCTGATAATCGGCCATCAAGCTCTTGTCGTGATCGGCCGAAAGTCCCGCATTGGCGACTCCAACTCCGCCAAGCGGGTTACCACCACCGGCAATGCCGTACGCAGTGGGAGTATCGAACGACGCCTGAAAATAAGTGAATTTCCCGAATACGACTGTCTTTGGAGTCGCAAAGAAATCAACGCGCCCATCGCCCTGATTCTGATCGAAAGTGGCGGGCCGAGAAATCTGATAGTTCGCGCTATATCCAGACGAGTTGGGCTGAGGCAACAGCGCCAGCAGGTTCGCCGCGGCTGGACTGATCCGGTCAGGGCAAATCACATTGAGGACGCCGTTGCAGGAGATCTGTGTTCTTCCAGTCCCGTCCGCGTTGCCGGTCGCAGGGTCGTAGATCGGGTCGATGGCTGCGACGGAACTGAAATCTCCCGTTCTGAAAGCATCGATAGGCACCGTTTCATTGCCCGATGTGAAGAGATTATTCCGCATCCCCTGATAGTCACCGAAGAAAAAGACCTTGTCATGAATAACCGGACCGCCGATGCTGCCGCCAAACTGATTCCAGCGATTGCCGGGAATGCCATTGGGCTCGCTGAAGTGATCGGGTGCGTTGAACCCAGAGGTGCGGTAGTTCTCGAAAAGCGACCCATGAAAAGCATTCGTGCCCGACTTAGTCGTGATCTGCCAAAGCCCACCGGCCACCTTTCCATACTCGGAGTCGTAGTCGCTGGTGGCGAGTTTCACTTCCTGCACCGCGTCATTCGGAGTCACAATGATCGATAACCCCTGGATCGCTTCGGTGTTCTCGACGCCATCCAGCAGGTGGCCGTTCGCATTGGGCGCGGATCCGTTGACGTTGAGGTTGAAATCCTCACCTGCGTTCTCAGGGTGAAGATCCAGCTGTCCCGACGGCATCGAAACGCCAGGCGCCAAAAGCGACAGCCGTGTGATGTTATTGCCGAAGGTGGGAAGCGCGCTAATCTCCGTCGAATGGATGGTCTCATTCACCTCTGCGCTATCGGTCTGAAGCAGAGGAGCCTGCCCCGAAACCTCGACCTTGGCGGTCGCCGCGCCAACAGGCAATCTGGCGTCGATACGGACGCCGATCCCGGCATCAATCCGGGTCCCTTCTCTTATGAATTGCGCGAACCCTACCTTCTTAACCGTGACCGAGTAGGTTCCGGGAATCAGACTGGGGAATCTGTAGGCTCCATCGTTATTGGTCACGGTTTTTTGGGTCACGGCGTCAGCAAGGTTGCTTGCTTCTACCGTCGCCCCGGCAACGGCCGCGCCGGAACTATCAGTCACATTGCCCTCAATGCCTCCGGTGACTGCCGTCTGTCCGTGCAACATGCCGATGCTTACCAGGGAGAGAACTGCAATGAGTGTCAGAAAACGGTATAGGGCGGAGTTCATCTTGGAGCCTCCTTAGACAACAGCGCTTTCGATCGGAAATGTGCCCCCGGGTCGGAGGCGCTACGGAGCAATGGAGCTTTTGGCGGTCGCAATCTAGCGTCGTCGTAGACAGGCACAACTCTGCAAGCTCTCATGGGCCGACGCGGAAGTTAACCGATGTTGGGGCCAGTGTCAAGAGAAATGTTGTTAACACTAATGTCTACAAGACTGAAAACAGCAGAGCAATTCCAATTTTTGTATTTTCCGAGGTGGACGAGGCTGACATTGCATCTCTTAACTCTCGTCAGCTCGATTTAGACGCTGTTATGTATGGGTCTAGCGCGTTGTGCGAATCGTAACCGGAAGCTTTCCGGTTGTCGTCAAGAAGCAGAGAAACAATGCGGTTGACGGTTTTCTCCATCGCTTCACACCGCCCATCGACCGCCAACTATGCGGTCGCCCACATTGTCGACAACGTGATAGAGTATCAGGTACTTCGTGACGTTTGGCGGATTGAGGAGAGGTGGTCTGCTGCGGCGCGGAGGGATTCCGCGCGCGGTGCGATGGGCGGCCCTTGCCTTTCGACCGAACCTAGCTTATAAGTAACGCCACTTTTGATGCGAACTTCGAAGACTCATTCTGCCAAACCAGAACGTGGGATTTCCGCCAGCAAGCGTGTAGAAGCCCATTTGCGCAAGGCCATTCATGCCGGCAAACTGCGCCCACGCCAACGCATTATTGAAGAGGATCTCGCTCAGGAATTGGAGGTGAGCCGCGGACCTGTGCGTGAGGCTCTGCTGCGCCTGGAGCGCGACGGTCTGGTGGTCACCACTTCGCGGCGCGGGACCTTTATCCGCGATATTTCGCTGGCTGAAATCGGCGTAATCTTTCATATGCGAGCCAAACTCGAGGGGCTTTGCGTGCGCTACATGAGGGAAAATGCGTCCGTCGATTGCTCGGAGCTTCTGAATCGGGCACTGAAGAAACTGAAGACGGCGGCGGCAAAGAACAACGAAGAGCAGTTTTTCGACGCCGACATGGAACTGCATCGCACCATTTGGAAGGCATCCAACCAGCCGCTCCTTTACCGGACTCTCAATCTGCTCATGAATCCCTATATTTTCATCATAGCCCGCGCGTATTCCTCTCGTATTCCGCTGGCGAACCGGCGCGAAAATCATGAGCAGTACGTGCGAATGCTCCTGAAAACACCGCTGGATAAAATCGAAGACGAAGTAGAGCGGTACTTCGATGGTTTGTATTCACGCACTTTTAATCCAGGCTCTGTTTTTCCGGAATTTGCCACTGGCGACTGGACCGACGATCTGCATGGCAGTCTTGCTCCCCCCCACCGGTGAATCTTCCCGCACCGGCGCGGATGTCCTCAAAACCTGTTGAGAACCACGCTCGCGGGACTATGCCCGCAGCAGTTATGAACGCCCGGCCCAGCGAAGATCGCTGACCTTTGCCTCGTAGTGAGCGAGCACAGTTTTTTGGCGTGCCGACGGGCGAATGGACCCGTACCGGCGTCAACGCGCCCGATAAGGCTTCGGGACCTCCCAATCGACTACGCGATTGTCAGGGGAATGGCGTTTTGCGGGTGCGTGCAGATAATATTATGTCAACAAAAGTGTTGACGATAGGCTTTTAATTCTAGTATTGTGCGAGTGGCATTTTGGAACGTGCAGGAGTGCAGGCATTGCAAAATGCTCGTCCTCCTCCTGAAGTCTAACCGCATCGCTGGGAAATATCACTTCTGCACTCGCGAAATTTGGGCTGGCGGTTTCGCGCATCTTGCAAGCAGGATTATGGAAATCTTCCGACACGTGTATCAGATCGCCTCCCCGGTCGCCGACCGCAACCTGTTTCAATACTTGTTCGTGGGCGACAACGTAGTCCTGCTGGACACGGGAGCTTCCTATACGCCGAGCGAAACGATTTCCCCGTTTCTCAAACAAAATGGGATACAGCTATCGCGGCTGACGCTGGCAATCAATAGCCACGCCGATGCGGACCATCATGGAGGCAACGCGGCTTTGAAGCAAATTGCCGGTCAGGTGATGCTGGCGTGCGGAGAGCAGGATCGGCTGATGATCGAAGACCCCGATCGTCTTTTCGCTACTCGCTACAACCAGTGGATTCCGGATCACGGAGTAGGGCTGGGTCTTTACCCGGAAGCCAGCGAGTGGGTGCGAAAGATGGCAGGGCCAGCGCAGCGGATTGACCAGACTTTTGTGGGCGGCGAACACATCAGAATTGACGATGAGCGTTCACTCCAGGTTCTTTATGTACCGGGCCACAGTGACGGGCATTTGGCTTTGTACGATCCGGTCAATCGGGCCGTTTTCGTCGGCGATGCACTCCACGGCAGATATTGCCCAACTAAGAGTGGCGAGCCGGCGCTCCCTCCGGGGTATTACTCAGTACTCGCATATTTGGGCACGCTACAGATGCTCCACGCGTTCGAAATTGACTGGATTTATTCCGGACACTGGCCGACATACCACGGTTCTCAAGTGTCGGAGTTCCTGACGGAATCCCGCCGCTTTGTTGACAATGCCGCGAGTCTGGTTTGGAAAACCCTCGAAAAACATCCCGAAGGGGTTACGCTGCGAGCTTTCATGGATGAATGCGGGCCCGTTCTGGGAGCGTGGCCGTTGACCAATAAATGGCTGCTGATGTATCCGCTGCACGGCCATCTATCACTTCTGGAGCAGCAGGGTCGGGTAACGAGGTTTGCGGGCAAAGAGCATGTGCAATGGAAGGTTGCAAGCTAGCCGAGGGAGAGGTCGCGATGGAATTTTCCGACGGATTGGTTCGAGCGCGTAGTTTTCGCGTTTGGACTTCCTTCGCCAATACTGTCGCGACCTTTTGTTTTATCTCAATTCTGCATTCATTTCTATTTGCGGCGGCGGCGACGGATCAGGGTCCGCGTTCGGCTTTCATTCGGACGGGAGCGTTTCCGGGAGTTCGTTTCAGTTCCGGTCTTACAGTTTGCGATGAGGAACTGCGCAACGGCCGCTGGGTGAGCCGATACTGGGAATCGAGCGGTCAGATCGTCGCAGATATTCAACTCGATGCGGAACGACAGCAGATGGACACTCTGCCGGTTGACGCTTTCAAACTGGAAATAGAACGGCAGGAGCTTTCTGGGACGTGGAAATGGATCGGAGCGAACCAGTCCGACGTCCGCAACCCCGACGGATTACTGGTTACGGTAGAGCTCGAAAGCAGTGTCCGTCCCATTCGAGTGAAGGTGCAGACGCTGCTGAATGGCGGTCCGGTCATGGTTCGCTGGCTCGAAGTCGTCAATACTGGACAACGCCCGACCGCCATCTCAAATGTCTCGCCGTGGGCAGGACAACTCTGGCACACGCCGAACTTCGCCGAGAAACTTCAGCCCGACTCAGAAAACGTTTACGACGTGGGCTACGCTCAGTACAGCAAGTGGGGATACGAAGGCGCGTGGCGTTTTGATCCCGTGGTCAATGAGACCAAAATTATCTCTGGAGAGCGCGGGAAATCGGGATGGGGACATCCAACATTTTTCGCGCGCAACAACGCAACCGGAGAGTGGTTCGTCGCTTCGCTCGCCTGGAGCGCGAACTGGAAAATTCGAGTTACGAGCAAAGTAGAAAAATCGCCGGTTGATCGCACGAATTCCATCGACAGGCCGGTCAGTGAGGCTCGATTATTTTTCGATATGGGTCCAAGTTCGGTCGACCTGGTGCTACGAGTCATGGGCCCAAACGAGACGGTCAGGACGCCTGAAACTCACATCCTCTGCATGAAGTCGGATCTGGACCACGTTACTCAGGCCCTCTTGAATCACGTGCGTCGCGATATTCTTCCCCGTCCACCATCGGACCATGTCTTCGATGTGGAAGCCAACCATCGCGGCTATATTGTGGATCACGAAACCGAGGCGGGCATTGACCGTGAGATCGATATGGCCGCCGACATCGGCGCCGAGACCTTTCTGATTGACGCGGGCTGGTATGGACCCGAGCCGAACATCTGGTATCAAAATGTTGGCGACTGGTACGCCGGCGCATGGCTGCCGAATGACCTTCAGCCCATCCGCGAATATGCACGCAAAAAAGGATTGCGTTTCGGGTTGTGGGTGGAAATTGAGGCTGCCGGAGCCGCATCCAAGTTACGCAAAGAACACCCCGACTGGATACTGAGCCGCAACGGCAAACCCATCGCTAACGGCCGCCACCTCGACGTGGGAAATCCTGTGGTTGCCAAATGGATGGAATCGGAAATCGCCCGACTCATTCGCAAGTACGATCTTGACGTGTTTCGGATCGACTACAACATGTCAACCGAAGAAGACGGAAATCAGGTGCGAGATGGCTTCGTTGAGAACTCTTCGTGGCGACATGTTGAGAATCTCTATGCCATGTTTGATCGCCTGCGTCAGGAATTTCCAGGAATCATATTTCAAAACTGTGCTGGAGGCGGCGGTCGGCTTGACTGGGGCATCCTGCACCGCTTTGACAACACTGAACTCTCCGACTGGATGCGTGCACCGCGAGGCGTGAAGATTCTGAATGGAATGACGTGGGTGCTTCCACCAGAGATCCTGTTGCGCACCTTCGGCACGGAGGTCCCCGATCTGGCCGGCGATGGCGATATCGACGATCAGTTGCGGCAGGTGCAGATGTCGCTGCCGATCTTCCGCGGAATTGCCCCGTCTCCGGCTGAATTGAATCCCGCCTTGCGGAACAAAATCCGTTCCGGCGTGGATTTATACAAGCGCGAATTGCGACCGATCCTGCGCGACAGTGTGGTGTATCATCACACGCCACTGACGCCGTTTTTTAGCCAGTCACCCTGGGTCGTTCTCGAATATGCCAGCCCCGACAAGAAACACGGCGTCGCAACCTTATTCCGCACGTCAAATCTCGAGGACCCTGTCTACCGGTTCGTGCCGCGCGGCCTCGATGCCTCCTGCAGTTATAAGGTGGCTTTCCAGAACGGGGGGGAAACGGTGGAGATGTCCGGGGTTCAGCTGATGCAGAATGGAATTCCGGTCAGGCTGGAAACAGCTGGAACCTCTGAAATGCTGTTGTTCGAAAGCGTGCCAGTGAGCACGAAGAATCGCTGAAAAAGAAAGATGGAGGCAGAAGCTTCCCGAGACTTGACGATGGATGTTGAACGAAGTGCATATCAAAAGCTATTTGATCTCAGCGGGCGCGTCGCGCTCATCACCGGAGCCGGAGTCGGCTTCGGGGAGGCGATTTCACTTGCCTTTGCAGAATTCGGATGCGACATAGCCGCTTGCGATCTCGATATCGAGGGACCGCAGCGCACCGCCGAAAGGGTACGCAAAACGGGAAGACGCGCCATCGCGTTAAAGGCGGATGTTGCCGTTCGCGACGAAGTCTTTGCCATGGTGGACGCAACCGTCCGCGAGTTTGGGGGTGTGGACATTCTGGTGAATTGTGCCGGCATCCCTCAACACGACCCTGCGGAACTGACGCCGCTCGAAACCTGGGATCGCGTTCTGAATATCAACCTGCGCGGCACGTTCCTGTGCTGCCAGGCGGCTGCGCGTGTCATGCTGGAAAAGCGAAGCGGCGTGATCATCAATTTCTCTTCCATCGCCGGTATCGTTGGTGTGGGGCGCGGGGCGAATGCTTATTGCGCCAGCAAGGGCGGCGTAAATGCCTTGACCAAACAACTCGCGTTGGAATGGGCCGACCGAGGAATTCGCGTCAACGCCATCGCCCCTTGCCAATTCATGACGCCGGGGCTCAAGGAGGTCATGGCCAAACCGCAGTTCAATCCAGAAAAGCTGATGCAAACCTGGGTTTCCAATATTCCGCTGGGCCGCGTGGGCGAACCGGAAGAAATCGTTGGACCCGCTCTGTTTCTGGCGTCGAATGCTTCCTCCATGGTGACCGGTGTGATTCTTCCCGTGGACGGGGGCTATCTGGCTCGATAACTTCGGCCGAGTATTGGAATTAACGCATGACATCGAACTTGTCATCATCGCTTCCAAGTGGACTAGAACTGAAGCGGCTCGTCCAAATCGGAATTGTTGTCGCCGACCTGACTCGAACCACGCAGGTGCTGACTTCTCTATTTGGTATCGGGCCTTTTCGGCAGGTGAAGTGGCCCGATCGTGCGGAGTCCAAGTATTACTATCGCGGCGTAGAAGAGCAGATTCGAATCAGGCAGGCATTCGTCCAATTGGGAGACGTCGAAGTCGAGCTAATTCAGCCTCTCGAGGGCCGCAATGGCTACAAAGACTTTCTCGATGAAACCGGCGGCGGGATCCACCATATTCTTTTCGAGGTAAGCGACATCGATCCCGTACTTCGAGAGCTGGCAAAGTCCGGAGTGAGCGTGCTGCAGTCCGGGACCGGGATTCGACCCGGAACCCGCTGGGCGCTCCTGGATACCCGTGAGCTGCTCGGATTTCTGGTGGAATTGCGGCATCGACCTGGCGAATCGGACGGCGCTTCGATTCCATAGAATGCGATCCGTATCCTAGGGGTTTTTGACTCTCGCGAAGAAGGATCATGCAAGAGAAACGACCAATTCGTCTTAAGACTGCGCTTGTCGGATGCGGCAAGGTTGCTACTACGCACGCCCTCGCCTATCAGGCGCTGCCCAACTCGGAATTCGTAGCGGTGTGCGACGTCGATCCGGAGCGAGCCCAAGCCTTCGCCGAGAAGTTTCGGGTAAGGGGCTATACCGATCTCGCGGAGATGTTACGGCAAGAAAAAGTGGATGTGCTTTCGGTCTGCACGCAGCATACGCAACATCCTGCCGCCGTCGAAATAGCGGCTGCCGCCGGAGTGCACGTGATTTCGGAGAAGCCCCTGGCTATCGATCTTGTTTCCTGCGATCGGGCGATAGCGGCCGCACGCGTCGCCGGAATCAAGCTGGGAGTAATAAGCCAGCGTCGTTGGTACGAACCCGTGCAAAGGATGAAAGATGCGATTGATACCGGCAAGCTGGGTAAGCCGGTGCTCGCGATTGTAACCATGCTGGGCTGGCGTGAACCGGCTTACTACCGTTCTGATCCATGGCGTGGAACCTGGAAAGGTGAAGGCGGCGGCGTAGTGGTAAGTCAGGCCCCGCACTATCTCGATCTGCTCGGTTGGTTCATGGGACCAGCCGTGGAGTTACATGCGTATTGGGATAACTACAACCATCCTGGCATAGAGGTGGACGATACCGTGGTTGCATCCGTCCGCTTTAAGGATGGAGGAATGGCTTCCGTTGTCCTGAGCAATTCGCAACGTCCTGGATTGTGGGGCAAAATTCATATTCATGGTTCCTCGGGCGCCTCGGTGGGCGCCGAAATCGACAGCGGATCTCCTTTCATTTCCGGAGTCACGGAAAAAATGGACCCACCTTTCAACGATATTTGGACTGTGCCAGGGGAGGAACGGAATCTCGAGGCCTGGAATCGCGAGGACCGATCGCGGCCCTGCGATGTGATGACCTACTATCATCAGCTCCAGCTGGCGGATTTTCTTAGCGCTGTATCAGAAGACCGAGAGCCCATGGTGGATGCGGAAGCAGGACGCCGTGTGGTTGAACTGTTCACTGCTGTTTATCGCTCGCAGAGCGAACACACGTCCCTGCGGTTGCCACTGCTGCAATGAAGATGGAGAGGTTTCAAGTATGACGGAACGAGTTCTGACAGAGCAAAAGGGCCAGGACATGCTCTTAGATCACTACAAGAAGATGCTCGAACTGAGATTGTTTGAGCTCAAGGTTCAGGAACTATATCGCAACGCTATGCTTCCCGGATTTGTACATTTGTACATCGGGGAGGAAGCCGTCGGGGTGGGCGTGTGTTCGAATCTCGAACCGGCCGACTTGGTCTTCAGCACTCATCGCGGCCATGGTCACGCCCTGGCGAAAGGCGTACCCGCGGACATTGTGCTGGCTGAACTCTGGGGCAAGGCGACAGGAAGTTCGGGAGGACGCGGCGGAAGCATGCACATGTATGCGCCCGAGTACGGGTTTATGGGCACGAACGGAATCGTGGGCGCTCCAATTCCTCTGGCGACTGGCGCCGCGCTCAGCGCCAAGCTGCGCGAGAAAGGCCAGGTGGTCGTCTGTTTTTTTGGCGAGGGTGCGGTCAACAGCGGTTCGTTTCACGAGGCGGTCAACCTCGGTTCGGTGTGGGACTTGCCGGTCGTGTATGTCTGTGAGAACAACTTGTACGCGACGGAAATGGCCTTTAAGCGTGCCACCAAGAACACGAGTGTGGCGAGTCGCGCAGCGGCCTACGGCACGTTGGGTGTGGAAGTGGATGGCCAGGATGTGGTCGCTGTTCATGAGGCCGCACAACGGGCCATCCAGCGTGCTCGTGATGGTGGTGGCCCGACCCTGATTGAATGTAAGACGTATCGCTACGTAGGCCATCACGAAGGCGATCCTGGCACGGACTATCGAACTCGCGACGAAGTTCAGGAGTGGAAACAGAAAGACCCTGTGAAGCTTGCCCGCAAACGATTGCTGGACTCTGGCGCTGCCGACGAAAGCAAGTTACAGGCGGTCGACCAGGAAGTGGAGCAACTTATCGATCGGGCGGTTGAATTTGCCCAGAAGAGTCCAGAACCGTTGGCGAACTCTGTAAATGAGCACGTGTTTTGACCGAGGAGAAGTCATGTCAGACCCAGGCCGGGTGATTACTTACGTGGATGCGGGCGTCGAAGCTTTGCGCGAAGAGATGCGCAGGGACGACAGCATTGTTTATATCGGGCAAGGAATCGGCCCACGCGGCGGCAACTTCCGCCAGACGCGCGGGCTTTGGAAGGAGTTCGGCGATCACCGGTTGCGCGACACGGGCATCTGCGAATTGGGTGCCACAGGCGTAGCGATTGGCGCGGCCATGGCGGGAACACGCACAATTGTGGATGAAGTCTTTCTGGATTTTGCTCTCGAAGCTATCACCCAGATTATCCAGCAGGCGGCAAATATTTCCTACATGTCCAATGGAAAGATTAAAGCTCCGGTCCTGATTCGTGGCGCCATGGGTGCGGTCCGTAATGCTGGCGCGCACCACTCGCACACTTTTTATAACTGGTTCGCCAATACGCCGGGTTTGAAAGTCGTACTGCCATCCACGCCTTACGACCTCAAAGGTTTGTTCAAATCTTCGCTGCGAGAGCCGGGGCCGGTCGTGTTAGTTGAGCATAAGTCTCTCTATAACACCAAAGGTGTTGTTCCCGAAGAGGAGTATCTCATTCCGTTAGGTGACGCTCGCATTGTGCGCGAAGGCGCCGATCTCACCATCATTGCGATGTCACGCATGGTGGATCTCGCGGTGAAAGCCGCGGCTGCGCTGGCGCAGGAAGGTGTCTCCGCTGAAGTAATTGATCCGCGGACGATCGTGCCCCTGGATCGGCAAAAGATCAGTAACTCAATTAAAAAGACGGGAAGGCTCGTAGTTATTGACGAGTCGCCATCTTCCTGCAGTTTCGCAGCGGAGCTTCTCGCCATCGCGGTGGAAGATTGCTTCGACGAACTGCAGGCAACCCCGAAGCGAATCTGTTCGTTGCCAGTCCCCAATCCATTTAGTCCGGTTCTCGAAAATCAAATGATTCCGTCGGTCGATCGCATCGTCAGCGAAATACACGACATGATGAAAACGGTCAGGAGAAAGTGTTAGATGGCGTACAAAATTGTCATGCCCCAGCTGGGCCTCACGATGGAAGAAGGTTCGGTAACGAGTTGGCTCAAACAGCCGGGTGAGTATGTCGAGAAAGGTGATGCCCTGTTCACCGTCGAGACTGACAAAGTCGAAATGGAAGTCGAGGCGATGGGAAAAGGCTACCTGGGAGCAATCCAGGTGGAGCTTGGGCTAAAGGTGCCCGTGGGGACCTTGCTCGCGATGCTGACCGATGAACCCGAAACTGTTGCCTAGCGCGAGACAGCCGGTCTACCCACCGATTGCCAGCGAAACGATTGCTAGAGAGATGACCTCTTTACGATCGCGTCCTTGCGTGCGAGCACTTCGGAGCTTAACTCAACGCCCAAGCCCGGCCCCGGAGGCAGTGGCAATTCTCCGCTTGCTTCGGGAACGAGCTTCTGCGTGACCAATCCTTCATACTCTTCGTTATAGTGACGTCGGACGCTTTCCATAATATATAAGTTGGTAACGTTGGCTGAGAAATGGGCCGTCGCAAAGTGCAGGATAGGACCACCGCAGTTATGCGGCGCAACGGGGAGATAGTAAGCCTCAGCCATGGTCGCGATCTTTTTGCCTTCGGAAATCCCTCCGCACCAGGCGATGTCAGGCATGATGATACTGGCTGCACGATTTTCGAGAAGCTCGCGAAATCCCCAGCGCGTCATCAGCCGCTCGCTCAGGCAAAGCGGCAGTTTGGTGGAGCGCGCCAGTTCCGCATAGGCTGCCAGATTATCCTGCGGCAACATTTCCTCCAGCCACATGGGCTTGTAAGTCTCCAACGCTGCGGCGATCTTGATTGCCGACGGCAGATTCCAGAAGCCGTGAAACTCGATAGCGACCTCGATCGAGTCGCCAAATTCCTGGCGAATCAGCCGCAACGGTTCGATGGCGCGCCGCAGTTGTTCGGCGGAGATGTGATTTCCATTGGTCTCCTTGGCGATGGGATCGAATGGCCAGATCTTCATGGCGCGGACGTTGCTCCCGAGCAATTCGCGGGCGAGTTGGCAGGGTTCGTTCGTGAAATCCACCCGATCGTAGCAGGTGTTATAAATGCGGATGGATTGCCGGGACGCGCCGCCCAGAAGTTTATAGATCGGCTGACCTGTAGCCTTGCCGAACAAATCCCACAGGGCGATGTCGACAGCGCTGATCGCCCGCATTTCCGCGCCCCCCCAGCCACTGTAGGAGACGGCGAGAAACATGTCCGCCCATAATCGATCGATGGCACTGGGATCTTTTCCCAATAGCACAGCAGCCAGTCGGGAATGCACAATGGCGGCTTCCGCCTCGGCGTTTGGATAGCTCTCTCCTAAGCCGATGAGTCCCTCGTCCGTGTGGATACGCACCCAAAGGTATGTGATGGCGCCGGCGTGAACGGTAATTCCGCGTGGAAGGTAGATGGTCTCGACCGCAGTAATTTTCATGGAAGGAGCTTGGCGCGCGAGTTGAAATTATCGCCGAGCCCGTTCCCTATAGTCAACATTATTGTTGACAAAGTTGAGAGCCCAAACGAAGATTATGCCCTGTGCGCTGTTATGCTCTCGGGCCGTGGGCGGCGTCTCCGGATGATATCGTATCTGGGCGGGAAGACGGTTCGCCATCCACGCGAACGCTTTCCAACCACTGCCATCTAAATTCAAAATCGGTTGATCCTCTATGCCTCCAGAACTCAGACTGCAGGGAAAAAAAGCTCTTGTAACAGGGTCCGATACCGGAATCGGACATGAGATTGCTCTCGAATTCGCCCGGCAGGGCGCCGATGTTGTGTTCCATTACGTCCAGGACGATGCTGCCGTAAAGACCGCTGTTGAGGAGGTACAGTCGCTGGGACGCAGGTCCGCGGCATTTCAAGCGGATTTTGATGCGCTGGACCAGGTCACGACTCTGGCCGATCGAGCCAGTGAGTTTCTCGGCGGAGTAAATTGCCTGGTCAATAACGCGGGCGTGACCATGAATCGCCCATTTCTCAAGGTCACGCCGGAACAATTCGACAAGATGTTCCATATCAACTTTCGTGGGCAGTTCTTCCTCACACAGAGGGTCGTGGAAGACATGCTGAAGCAGGCAGGCGGCGTAATTTGTAATGTGTCGTCGATCCACGGGCTGCAGGGCGCGCCTGAACATTCGGTTTACGCGGCGACCAAAGGGGCGATCCTTGCTTATACGCGATCTCTGGCTGTGGAACTTGCCTATAGGGGCATCCGCGTCAATGCAATCGCGCCGGGATGGATCACGGTGGAGAACTACTTCAAGTGCATACCGGGCTTCACCAAAGAAATCGCCGAGGAGAGGGGTTCTAACGCGATTCCGGTTGCACGTTGCGGCGAGCCCTCAGACATCGCCAGGCTGGCGGCTTTCCTGTGTTCTGACGACGCCTCATTCATCATCGGGCAGACCATAGTCGCTGACGGAGGAACGACCGCGCTTATGTCTCTGGTTTCTGATTTCAGGAAAGAGTCTACGAACACCTTTGGCAAAGGTTATATCCCAGGCGTATAAGCGGCGAAAAAAATGCTCCAACAGCTCATGGCAACACTGAAGGCGGTCGGCAAACCAGCCGAACTCTATCAGGTGGATGATGGAACGCGGCTTTTGATTTTGCCCTATGGAGGCAGAATTCTCGGAGTTTTCGCGCCCGGCAGTGAGGAGAATTTCTTATGGACAAACTCCGCGCTCAACAATATAGACACAGCCCGCGCCTACTTTGCAAGTGACGATTGGCAGAATTCCGGGGGTGACAGGACCTGGCTTGCGCCGGAGCTGGACTTTTTTTTCCCCAAGTTTCCCAACATCGATATCGCCGGCTATTGGCAACCGCGCAGCCTCGATCCCGGTAACTATGAATTGATCAGGACTGCCCACGGAGTAAAGCTCATCAACCGTCTGACCATCGAGGGATTTCGCTCCAGGAAACGCGTGGAGTTGGAGATCACAAAATCGGTCGAGGCCGCGCCCAATCCGTTGCGCTACGACGCTACGATCGGGATTGCCGCCGTTGAATATGCCGGGCACACGCTGCTGACGTCCTTGAAGATCCTCGATTCCAACCCTAATGATGACCTTCTGGTTGGCTTGTGGAGTCTTACGCAGATGCCGCATCGGGGAGAATTGTTTATTCCGACTTATTCAAGAACCGAACCAAGAATTTACTTTGGTCTGGTCGACACGCCTCCCGACGAGCTCGCAATGAGCGATCGCCTGGTGCGCTTCAAAATGGGGGCGCCGGGGGAGCACAAGATAGGAGTGCGCGCGGCAGTTACCACTGGCCGGATCGGCTACATTTATCCGACCGGCAACAAGCATGCGCTCATAATTCGCAATTTCTTCGTTAATCCGTCGGGCGAGTACGCCGATGTGCCCTGGACCGAACCTGACGACCGGGGCTATTCCACGCAAGCTTGCAGTGTGAGCGGTCGCTGGGGAGAGTTCAGCGAAATGGAATATCACGTTCCAGCCATTGGCGGCGGCACTGGGCTGCGCCACATTGAAGATCGCTCGCAACTCTGGGCTTTTCGCGGCTCGCGAGAAGATATTGGGAAGATTGCCCGAGCCCTGTTGTCCAATGAAATCCAGTGACGTCGCTTTTTCGCGGAGAGTCGGGAAGGGCGCGTGCGACTTTCAGCAGGTTCAGTGTGTCAATTCTTGAAAACGGGCTCTGGACTCTAACGAGTCTAGCCACGTCCGAAGGGCAGCTCCGGAGGCTTTCTCGATGTACAAGAAGCGCAAGCCCACCACGAAGGAGTCACTCCAAACGACCTCCGCTTTTGCATGAAACGTCTGCGGCTCGATGCTTGGAAGTTCGAACTCGACTATGACGACCCCTTTGAGTTTGATTGGATCCACCAGCTTGATGGCCATCCCGCCCTCACTCACGTTCTTCATGGTGGCGGGGAAAGATTGCCCGAGAGGGTTCTGAAAGCGCACCGGCAAATCAACATCGTATCGGAAATACCTGCGATGTTCGCGTTCCATCTTGGCAGCGGCGATATCGAGGACATTGCGCAGCCGAGCCTGTTGAATCGGTTTGCTGAGTACGAGGTTGGCTCCCAAATCGAGAGCTGTTTCGGTGCTCGTCGTACCGTTGACAATCGCCAACACAAGAGTTTGCTGGTTCGCAGGGGTGCTCCGCACCTTAGCGAGTGCCTCTGTGCCACCGGGCACATCATCGCAGTCGATGATCAGTCCATCCAAATGGCGGCGGGAGGCGAGTTCGATTGCGCTGGCGGAATCCTGGCGGAGCTGAAGCGTGGCTCCGTGCGTACCCAAACCTGCCTGGAAATGACCGATTAGAGTCGGGTCGCAAGTCACGATCAAGCACTCCAAGTTCATTTTGCGATCTTAGCAAATTGCGCACCGTCGGCCATAGTAACCGACGTGCATGCAACTTGTGATGTTTGGCCGCCGGTGCGTCGGCCTTCTCACCCATCTGTGTGCATCAACTATCGGCAGTAAGCGATGAGGAGGGGGCTTTGACCGCGTACCCAACGGCTACGGACTCAGCGCCGACTGTTCCAGCAACTCCTTCAGATACTGCTGCCACACCGCGGCCCAGGTGTGGGTGCCGTGACCGTGGGTCTTCTCGGAAGCAGGTAACAGTATGAATTTGCCTCTCTTCACATTCTTGATCTCGCGCTCGGCAATTCCCAATTCCGGCGGATTGATGAAGTCATCGCCGGAGTTAATGAACATCACCGGCGCTTTAATGATACCCAGTTTCGATGACGGGTCGTAATCGCGCGAAGCGCTCACAGCATAGAGAAAGTCGTTGGCGTCGAGGTCTGCCGTAATCCTCTTCACCGATTCCTCGAGATATTTATCGGCGGCATCGCGCGTCGGCAGATCCTGCTGCATGTGCAGCGGCGCGCTGCCGGCGATCAGCAGGAAATCCGCAGAGACCTGCAAGGCGGCGCGAGGTTCGCTGGAATACTCGCCGTTTTTCCATTCGGGGTCCTGGCGAATTCCATCGATCACCATCTTTCGCCATAGCCGGTTTCGCCCGGCAATCTGCACCGGCAAACATGCCAGCGGCATCAGCGCGTCCATCTCCTCGGGATACTCTTCGCCCCACATCCATGAATGCATGCAGCCCATCGAGGTCCCCATCACCAGACGGAGGTGATTCACGCCCAGCCCCTTTTCGACCAACTCATGCTGGAGCGAGACCATGTCGGCGTATCCATATTGGGGAAAGCGCGCGTGCATGCCGTCGCTCGGCTTGCTGGATTTTCCGTGGCCGATGTTGTCGGGCAGAATGATGTAGTACTTATTTGCGTCCAGCAACTGCCCCGGTCCAAACAGCACGCCGGCAAATATGGGACGAAGGAATTGCTGTCCCGTTCCACCGGTGCCATGAAGGATCAGAACGGCATTGGTTGTGCGCCCGCTCGCGTCCTTGGCGGGTGTGCCGAGGGTGGAGTAGTGCATCCGGATCTCTGGCAAAGTCTCGCCCGATTGGAAATGAAAATTGTGAATGACGAAATCACCCTCGTGAGGAGTTGGCCAGTTCGCAGCACTTTCTGCCGCACTTCGCGCTCCAGTTTGGCCAAGAGCGAGCGTCATCGCCAGAGCCGCGAACAGTCCCAGCTGTTTAACGATCTTTGTCCTTGCCCATCGTGTCATTGCCATCGTCCGGTGTCCTGCGATAGGAGTGTATCCCAGCAAGGACCTGTGAAGGTCAGCAGGTCCTTCCCTGGTGATAGAGCCGGCGGGACGCCGGCGCTACTCGGCCCGACGGGACGGGGTACCCAGCACTGGAAGAAAGCCTACACTCGCGGCGATTGTGGTTCCCACCCCTTCGCAAAGTGCGCGAAGGGATGGGCAACCCGACGATCGATTAGGGTGTAGGGGTCCTTCGACTCCGCGGAACGACTCGCTTCGCGAGTCGTTCTGCTCCGCTCAGGATGACAACCTGGGACGAGTGTGGGTTTTCACCAGCGCCTGGCCATGGCTTGTCTCTTCTGATGTCCGGTGTTGATCACGGCTTTTGCTATCACGCTGCTTAACATGTGGTCTAACGTTGCTTCGCCTAATTTGGGGGCATCTTCCTGCTGCGCTTGGTTGATGCATTCTGCGAGATCGTCGTACTCGACGCCTTCCACCGTGGACCAGGCTGAAACGCCTAGTGGACGCCGCGCTACCGACTTGCGATCGATTACTACCCGCGTTGGCTCGGGCTCG
>Ga0182018_10000645_pt1 | contig 43884 bp, 38 predicted proteins | sample 812P2MmetaG_FD_120490 | JGI IMG/M metagenome (GOLD analysis project Ga0182018, IMG submission 120490) | Permafrost microbial communities from Stordalen Mire, Sweden - 812P2M metaG | ecosystem: Environmental > Terrestrial > Soil > Wetlands > Permafrost | place: Sweden: Stordalen | collected... | reverse complement strand
TTGGGAGTCGCCCGGGTCTTGACGTCGCTGAGGCTACTCCCGGCCTGGGGCTCGGTCAGCGCCATCGTGCCCGTCCACTCGCCACTGTACATGCGCGGCATCATCTCGGACTTGAGCGCGTCGCTGCCGAAGGACTCGATGAGTCGCGCCGCGCCCGCGGTGAGTCCGAGGTACCCCACTGCGCTCAGGTTGGCGGCCATCCCGTACAGGGCAACGAGACTCGCGACCATGTGGGGGAGCTGCTGGCCCCCAACCTCGTAAGGGCGTGTCGCCGCGATCCCGCCCTGCTCGACGAGCTTCGGGTACAGGCCTTTCATGGCCGAGTGGACCTTTATGCCACCACCTTCCAGGTGCGCGGGGTCCGCGTCCATCGGCTTGTAGGTGGGGAGAATGACCTCCCGCGCGAACCTCCGTGCATTCCGCAAGACGAGATCGAATGTCTCCCGCGAGTGATCTCGGTACGCCGGGAGACGACAGAGCTCTTCTACGTCGAAGACCTCGTAAAGGAGAAAATCGACGCACCGGTCGCTGACGAGAGGATTGCTCGCCATCGTCCCTTCCCCTGGCGCGAGAGTGAAGGAGGCGCCGACCGGACTAGGACCCGCAGACCTCGCAGCAGCCGATGGCGTCAATCGTCACGGGGCCGGTCACCGTCTGATTGCCTCCCGCGGGTGCGCCGCCACTGGCGAAAGTCAACGAGAAATCGCTCCCGCACCCGTCGTTGCAGTCGACCGTAATGTCGTAGGTGTTCGACGCGAAGAGCGTCTCGAGTGCAACGACCGAACTGGCGGTGGACGGCGAGTCCACGCTCACGTTGTTGACCGAATCAGAAACGGTGACAGCGGTGGCGGGACTGCACTGGTTGGTGATGTTGACGGTCACGGGGAAGCTACTGACGCAGTTGACCTGCACCGTCGAAACGTTCGCTTCGCCGACGGAGCCGCTGTTGGTCGCGGCGGTCGGGGTGCAAACGGCATTGGCAGGCTGCGTCGCCACGGTAACGTCGTACGTCCCGCCGATGGCGATCGGGTTCACGAACGCGAAGGTCCCGTTGGCGCTGACCTGGAGCGCGGGCTCTCCGGGGCTCGCGAGCGTAACGGTCGCCCCGATGGGAAGGCCCGAAACCTGGCCGCCCAGCGTGAACGCCGTCGGCTGGCAGGAGACCGTGAGCATGACGTTCCCGCAGAGCGGGCCGCTTGCCACCCCGCTGATCGTACACGCATTGTCGCTCGGGTCCGTCGGCGCCACCTGGACGTTGTAGGTACTGCCCGCGTCTTGCGCCGGGAACGCGTACACTCCGTCGGAGCTGACCTGTATGGATCCGTTCGTGTTCGAGAGGCTGCCCTGCAGGCCGCTCACCTGAGCGCTCACCGTATAGGTGTTTGTCGTGCACGCGACCGAAATGCTGGTGACGTCAGCGCATTGGACAGTGCTGTTGTTGCCCGAGAGAGTGCATGTCTGAACGGGGCAGGTGTCCACGGACGGCGGGACGAGCTCTGCGTCGTATGCCCCGCCATTCGGGACCTGAAGCGGAAAGTCGAACACTCCGTTCGCATCGACTGTGATCGGGGATCCGCCGCTGTTGCTGAGCGCGATGGACTGTCCCGTCGTGAGACCGGTCACCGTACCGCCCACGTTGAACAGCGTCGGACTGCAAGTCACAGGAACGGTCGGGATCGGCCCACTCACGCTCAAGACCCCTGTCGAACTCGCGCCCGCGATGGTGCACGACTCGCAAAGAGGGCTGCTTGCAACGGAGACGTCATAAGAGCCACCCGCCGCGACGACCATCGGAAAGGAAAAGTTGCCGTCGCCCATGATCGTGAGCGAATCAACCGCGCCGCTCGGCTGGATTGCATCCTGCAGGACGAGGGCCCCTCCCGCTACGCCCGTGGCGGAGACCCCAACGGCGTAATAGTCCGGCGCGCAGTTGACGGTGATGCCCGTGACGTCGCCAAATCCCACCTTCCCCGACGCTCCCGAAATGGTGCATGTCTGAGCCGGGTTCGTCGGCTGTTGATCGATGGTCACCTTGTAGGGGAATCCCTCGGGAACGGCGGTCTTGAAGAAGAACTTGAGACTCGGGGCGCCATTCATCGGAGCAATCGTCAGCGGCTCGATGTTGTCACCGACGAGCGTCAGACCCGACCCCCACAGATAGTCGACTGATCCGCCGACCAAGTAGCGGGCTTTCCCAGCGCCCGGCAGATTGACGTCTGGCGCAAGGACGTCAGGCAGCGCACCGCCGTCGCCCGGTCCGGAGCTCGAGTTGTTGAAGCAGGCTGCCAAGAGACATGATGCAAGGGGAATTATGGTCACCGTCGACGCGGTGGCGAGAAGCGAGGCCCGATAGATGGAGCGCATGGTGGCAATTACACATCAAGAGTGTGCTGGCCGCAAGGGACACTAGCCAAGAGAGGCGATCCCGGGCGCCCCTCGGTGCCCAAGCCCTTCGCCGCGCTCGCGAAGGCGCCGCTCCGCGCGGAGGAGCGAGGGCCACGCGGACAGAAGCGCGCCGTAGTCGCGGACGAGGCGCTGCGTCGTTGCCAGCGCGGCGTCGGCACCCACGCGCTCCTCGACATCGACGGGAATGTGGTACCGGTCGCCCGCAATTCCGTCCCGCAAGCCTTTGAGCAATCGCTCGAGATCGCGACGCCAATACTCCACGCGCCGCGCCGGGCCGTCGATGAGCGCCTGCATCCTGGCCGCGCTACCGCTCGTCCCGCGCAAGAGCACGGCGCGCGCACCCTCGAGAAATTCGCTCGCCGGGGCCTCGCCCCAGCGGCGCATTCTCTCACCCAGCAACACGAGGCGCTCCTCGCCGTCCCCCGCTCCGAAGTCAAAGGCATGCGACCCCACAAACCCGATCACCAGAGCGGATAGGCGGACGCGCGACAACGCGAAGGGGTCCCTGTAGCGGCGGGTGGTATCGGCAGCGTGGAAGACGGCGATGGGCAGGTGCACGGCGTAGACCCCCTCGAAGCAGCGCGCGAGCACTGCGCCGAAGACGCCGTCCTGGTTTCGCATGACGGGGAGAAATGGTGGAACGCCGCCGCGTGAATCGAGCGCGAACGAGGTTGCAATGAACGGATACGCATGACCGATCGTCGGTCGCGGCGCCGCGCGCAGTAACTCCCGGCTGCTCAGCGCCCCGTCGTAGACCGCTTGGCTCGCCGCGAGCTCGGCGCGAGTGTGCTCGCCGAGGGCGACGAGCAGGGGCGTGGAGGTGCCCATCCCGCCGTCGCCGAATACACCCGTAACGGTCATGACGACGCGCCCTCGACAGGCAAGGACGTCGCGAAGCATCTCCGGCGTCATATGCTTCAGGTCGATCGGTTCGCCGGCGACACTTACCGCCCCCGGGAGCGTCCGTCCGAGCCAGCGCTCGTGGAGCCCCACCAGGTCGTGCTCCTCGCGGACGACGTTCGCGAGGACCGCGGCGCGGTCCGCGAAGAAACGCATGTCACTCGGCTCCCCGTCGGCACCGAAGGCGATCCCTTCGATCCGTCGCGGAGGAGCCGCGCATTGCGCCTCCACGTCGTCGTCGAACCAGAGGGCCGGCTCGTCGATGGTTGCGAGAAGCCCCGCGTTCCGGTTCGCGCCGGTGGTCAACCCGCAGACAGCGTCTCCAAGCAGACCAAAGCGAACGACAGGGAGCGCAACGCCGCTCTCGGACGCGAGACGGGCGGCGTGGCGTTCCTTCTCCTCGACCCCGGCGTATACAGCCATCGCGCCATGTCTCGCGGAGACGCGCCCGAGGAGCTCGCGACACGCGAGGCTGGTCGAAGGATCCGATGAATCATCGGCGACGACGACGCGCATCCTACGGCCCGCGCGAGACGCGTGACCGGCGAAGGAGTCGAGTGATCGACCAAGCTCTTCGAGCCGATCACGGGTCGGGACGACGAGTGTGCCGATGTTGCAGGGGACATCGGAACGGGCGTCACCTTCGCGCAACGCTCTGACCACATCGCGATCCGACACCAGCGCCGAGGAGGAGGCGAGCTCGTTGAGGAGCGTCCTAGCCTTTGCTGCGAGCTCCGGACTGCGAAGGATCGCCGCCGCACGCGCGGCGTGCACCTCGATCGTCGCGAATGTCCTCAGGGTCTCCAGGGCGTGAGCCAGCTCGACGGAAAGGACCCGGGGCGGGGCATCGTCGCCGAGCACGAGAGCGGCCGCGTCCTTGCCGACGGAAAAACGTGCATACGACCGGGCGCGATACTTCTCGTCGGTCACCGCATCCCCGCTGTTCGGACGAGCGTGAACGATCTTTCACGCCTGACACGCTCCGAGCACGGCTCTTCATCCATGTGCGCCGGCGCCCCAGAGGGGAAACATCATCAACACGGCCCAATCGAAGAGCGCGTGCGCGAGAATACTTGGAGCGAGCCTCCCAAAGACGCGGGCCATGCCGCCCCAGAAGAGGCCTCCCCCGAGCGCCGCGACCACGAGTAGGGGGTCGATTCCTGCGCCGGCCCGGAGCGCCCACATCGTCGGCACGTAAGCTAGGGCATATAGAACGGCGGACCAGACCCAAGCCGATCGCGAGCCGACTCGCTCGGCGAGGAGCTGCGTGACGGTCCCCCGCCAGAGCAACTCCTCGGCGAAGGCCACGACGGCGACGGCCGCTCCTATCGCGGGCGCGTGACCCTGGAGGACGCGCGGATCGCCGATCTGCGAATAGAGCGAGACGAGCCAGATCTCCCGTGACGAGCCGACCGGCGTGACCAGGCGCGCAAAGGCCCACGCCACGCCGAAAAGGGCCACCGCGCCGATTAGGCCACGCGAGAAGTCCCCCCACCGAGGCGCCAGCCACTCCACCAGATAGTCCTCGCGCTTCGCCCATGCCGCGGCCGCGATCGCCAGCAGCAACGTGGGGCCGCCAGCAAGAGCCCAGAAGGCCAGCGTGGACGAACGCTCGGGCAAAAAGGCGAGGTACGCGGCGACAGCGCTGACGACCACCGCGACCGTGACGAAGGCTGCAGCGGCAGGGCGCATCCTGTCGGCCATCCCTACACCGAAACCGGTCCCAGCGGCGAGTCTGCCCAGCACGCCTTGGCACGGAGCGTCGCACGTTGGTCCGGTAGGATGGGCGCGCGATGAGCTAGGCTGCGCCCCGCATGGCTCGCATCGTGTCCGACCCCGGTAGCACGGTGCGCGCGCTCCGTTCACTCGTCATCTTCGTCGTCGTTGTGTCGGGGGCGCTCCTCTTCGGCTGTCAGATGACAACGCGGGTGGACGCGGGTCACGTCGGTATCCGCGTCAAGCTCGCAGGGAGCGACCGCGGCGTGCAGGACATGCCAGTCGTCACCGGATGGGTTTTCTACAACCCGCTCGTCGAGCAGATCGTCCTCTTCCCCACCAGCGTGCAGAACGTCGTGTGGACGCAGTCGGCCCACGAGGGAAGGGCATTCGACGAGTCCATCACGTTCAGCTCGAGCGAAGGGGTCAACATCAACGCCGACGTCGCGCTGTCGTTCCACATCGAGCCGAGCCTGGCTCCGAAGCTATACGGCCGCTTCCGTCTCAACGACATGGAACGACTCGCCGACGTCTACATGCGCAACACCGTGCGCGAGGCGTTCAACGACGTGGGATCAAAACTGCCCGTGCAGGACGTCTACGGCGCGGGCAAGAGCCGGATGCTCGGCGAGGTCACGCAGAAGTGCCGCGACGTCTTCGGCAAGGATGGCATCATCATCGACCAGCTCACCATCAACGGGACGCTCCGCCTCCCGCAGAATGTCATGGATGCGATCAACCGCGCGATGGAGGCTACCCAGAACGCGATCCAGAGCCACAACCGCGTCGCGCAAGTCGAGGCCGAGGCTCAACAAGCGATCACGCAGGCACACGGTCAGGCCGAGGCCGCACGTCAGAAGGCGCAGGGGGACGCCGATGCCCTTCTCATCCGCGCACGCGCCGAGGCGCAGGCCAACGAGATCGTACGGCTCTCGATGACACCGGCGATCCTTCAGTACCGCGCCCTCGAGCACTGGGACGGCAAGCTCCCAGAGTACAACGCGACGCAGCTTCCGCTTCTGACCTTCGATCTCAGCAAGCTCGGCACCGGGATGAACGAGGCGACGCGCCAGAAGACGCTCGAGAAAATGCTCGAGCAGACCAAGCCGGTGGCACCGGCCGGGTCCACGATCCCCCAGGCGGGCGCGGCGAGAGATCCAGCCGCGCAGCCCCCGCCGGCGGGGGCACCTGCGCCGTGAGCGCGGCGAGGCTCATGGTGACTCTGTTTGACCTGCCGCCCGACCCGCGGTAATAAGTTTTCATAGAGCGCGTGACGCGCGGTTCGCTCGGGGTTGAGCAGAGCCGGCGCTGGCGCGCGAAACTCGAAAGAAACGCGCTCGGGGCGGCCATGCGGGCCGCATGCCGTCGGCGCAAAGGAACACGAGGAGTCCCCGGCGACGGGGACCAACGAAAGCAGAACATGACGTTCATCGAAGCTGCCGCGGAGGTACTCCGCCATGCCGGCAAGCCGCTCCACTACAAGGAGATCACCGAGCTTGCCATCGCAAAAAATCTCCTTTCCCACGTGGGCAAGACGCCCGAAGTCACGATGAGCCATCGGCTCACGTCGGCCATTAAGAAGGACGACAAGGAAGTCCCGATCGTGAAGGTCAGGCCTGGGGTCTTTGCCCTGCGCGAGTGGGGTGACAAGAAGGGCAAGAAAGACTCTCCTTCAGCGCCGCCCGAGGCCGAAGATGGGGCGGACACCGCGGGACTCGAGGTCAACGCACTCGAGATCGAAGCCGCGCTCCGCGACGCGGCGGAGTCGCCCCCAACGGATGCCGATCGCGATGACGACAGGGACGACGGCGAGGCCGGTGGCGACCGGGAGACCCCCGTATCGGGCGAGGAAGCCCATAGGGCCGATCTGGCCGCAGCCGGTGCGGAGCTGTTCGACGACGAAGATGACGACGATCAGCCGATCCTCGCGCCTCTGGCGCAGCCCGGCGTCGCGCCGCAGGGCGAAGGCGGTCGCCGGCGAAGGCGGCGCCGTCGCCGCGGCCGCGGAATGAGCCCGCAGGGCGAGTCCTCGCAGAACAGCTTCGGGCCGCCCGGGGCCGAACGGTCGTCCCAGCCTCGTCTCGACGGCCCCATCCAGCCGACCCCCATCGTTTCGGTCGACTCGGACTCGAACACGGAAGGGCGAGACCCGCTTGCCCTACCCCGCCCGGTGGTTCGCGATCGCAACCAGATCATGGCGGGCGGACAACCCACGGGGATCGACATTCCTCTGAGCGACGGAGAAGAGCTGGCGGGGCGCGATCTCGCCGATGCGATCGTCCTCGTCTTGTCGTCGTTCGATCGCAACGCGGGTGCTGCACCGATGCGAGCCATCGCCGACGCTCTGGTGCGCCGCGGTCGGCTTCAAGGAGACCCCATCCTCGCCACCGCGCAAACTGGAGCCGCATTGCGAGCGGACAACCTCCGCCGCGCCTCGAATGGTCAGCGCGCGCGCTTCCGCTTCGCCAGCGGAGGACGCGTCGCGCTGACGGACTGGTCGCTCGGCGGCGAACTTCCACGACTGGAGCAGGACGTGATTGCTGCCGTGGAGCGATACCGCGAGGCATCGAGGCGCGCCCTCCTGCGCCGCCTTCAGGAGCTGCCTGGGCATGCCCTCATCGAGCTCGCCCTCCTCGCGCTCGAGCGCGTGGGTATGGCAAACATCAAGGCGGTGCGACGGGCGGGATCTCCGGGGGGCGAGGCGCACTTCTCGGCGGTTCACAAAACGGGCGGCGACTCGATTCCGACGGCGATCGTAGTCCGCAAGGACGGACGCGAGATAGGTCGGGAGCGCGTTACCGACCTGCGCGGAGCGGTACATCACTACGGGCCAGCGACGGCCGGCTGGCTCATCACCACGGGACAGGTTCTCTCCGGGGCGCGAGAAGAAGCGGCCGTGGCTGGAGCACCGCCGGTGGCCCTTTACGACGGGATCGCACTCTGCAAGCTGCTCGAAGAAATCGACGTCGCGGTGACAAAAACACGCTTCGCCATTGCCATTCCGGATCTCGAGCTCCTCGAGACATTGAGGGGCTGAGCGGTGGCGGTCCTGGTTGCGTGCGCCATCGGCGTCGCGATTGGGCTCATGCTCGTGTGGGCGAATTCGCGCGCCGCAATCACCATCGCCGTCGCCGAGATTGACGACGGCAGACTCACGGTCACCCGCGGTGCGCTTTCGTCCCGGGTCCTTCAAGACCTCCGCGACGTCGTCTCGCGCCCGAGAGTGAAGCATGCGACCGTTCGCATCCTGCGGGCCAAGGACAGAGCGCGGCTAGAGGTAGAGGGCGACGTGCCGGAACAGCAGCTGCAGCGCTTGCGCAACATCGTCGGCAACGTCCCGGTCGCGCAGCTGGCGAGGAGCGGCCGGTCATGAAGGGACCGGCCACGGCCCTCCTGATGGCGTTCGCGTTGGCCGCTACCCCCGCGATCGCGCAACCCAAGCTCGCAGGCAAGGCCGCGATCGCAAAGCACGTGACGATGCAGGGGCCGGCCAAGGAGATGGTCGAAAAGGATCCTCCACCCGAAGTAACACTGGCCGTCGAGGCCCCCACGACCCGAGGCACGTGGAGCATGCGCCTTGCCAACGAGGGCGACGTGCCGGTTCGTATCGTCGCCGACGCGCGACTACTCGCCCTCGAGGTCTTTCCCCGAGGGGCCCGAGATCCGTTTCGCTGCGAGCTGCCGCCGGACATGAAGCCGGATAATGACCTCGAGCGACCGCTCGTGTTGCCCCCCCACCGGGCTTACAGCGAGAGCTTTGAGCCCCGCCTCTACTGCCTGGATGGAAAGCGGCTCGACGCCCTCGCGCCCGGCTCAATCGTCGTGGCCCACCTTGGATGGACAGGCCATTCGGCGCGGTACCTCGAAGTCTCTTCCATCGAGGGCATCGAGCCCAAGATCGCGGGGCGCGCGTCCGTAGACGCCCCACCGATCGCCCTCCCCGACGAGCCGACGCCGACGCCTCCCCAGCCGACAAGTGACCCACTCGCCGACCTTCCTCGACTCTCGCTACGGTCGGCCGCGTCCGTCGACGCCGCATCGGCGAGCAAGGTGGAGATCCCCGTGACTCTGCGAAACGACGGCGCGCGAGCGGTCGTCGTCCGGTTTCGTCCGGAGACGCTGCGATTCGAATTGCTTGGCGCGGAAAGGGCGGACCATTGCGCGTGGCCGTCCCTCGCCGGTGCACCCATTGTCGATCAGTTCGCGACGATCCCTCCAAAGGGGACCAGCACCTTACGAGTGGTGCTGGGCGCGTACTGCGCTGCTCATGCGTTTGATCAGGCGGGCCTTTACCTCGTCGTCGCTCGTCTCGACACTCGCAACGCCTCCGGTGCGACGCTCGGTCTTCATACGTTCGACGGCGAGGTGACCGCGACGTCCCCAACGGTTGTCCGTCTCCACCGTGGCCGCGCGCCAAAGGTTCTCGCACGCCCCAAGCTCGAACCCTAGGCCGCCCGGGCAAATCCCTACACGGGAATCACGCCCCTTTTCCTCGCGGGTCGTTCGACCTGCTTGTTTCGGGCGAGCTCGAGGCCCCACGCGAGGACGCGACGAGTATCGCGCGGATCGATGACGTCATCCACCAGCCCCCAGCCGGCGACCTTGTACACGTCGATGTTCCTCTGGATGGCGTCCACGACGCCCTTTCTCACCTCCGGCGACGGCTCGTCGTCGCCGAAGAGTTTCTTCGCGGCGATCCCCACCATCCCCTCGGCACCCATCACGCTGATCTCCGCCGTCGGCCAGCTGACGATCAAGTCCGGCTCGTAGGCGCGACCGCACATCACATAGTAGCCCGCTCCGTAGGCTTTGCGGACGACCACCGTGAGCTTCGGCACGGTCGCCGCACTCATCACATGAAGCATCTTGGCCCCATGACGGATGATCCCCGAGTGCTCGACCTTCGAGCCGACCATGAAGCCGGGCACGTCCTGGAGAAAAACGAGCGGCACGTTGAACGCGTCGCAGATCTGGATGAAGTGCGCGGCCTTGTCGGCCGAGTCGTTGTCGAGGATGCCGCCCAGATGCATCGGCTGGTTCGCGACCATCCCGACGCTCTTTCCTCCGATGCGTGCGAAGCACGTGATGAGGCTTCGGGCAAACCGTGGCTTGATGTCGAATACTTCACCTCGATCGACGATGGCGGCGATGAGCTTGTACATGTCGTACGGCTTGCGCGTCGACTCCGGCAGGAGGTCGAGCAGCGACTCCTCACGCCGGTCTACGGGGTCGTCGCACGGGACGTCGGGCGGAAGCTCGTCGCGGTTCGACGGAAGATACGAGAGATACTTCTTCACCGCTGCGAGGCACATCGCGTCATCTGCGAACTCGCCGTCACCGACGCCGCTGACTTCGCTATGGATCTTGGATCCGCCTAGCTCCTGCTCCGTGATTTCCTGTCCCGTCACGGCCTTCACGAGCGCGGGGCCGCCCAGGGCGAGACTCCCCACTCCTTTGACCATCGGCACGTAGTCGGCTAGCGCGGGAATGTACGCCGTCCCCGCTGCGCCCGGACCGACCATCGCCGCGACCTGCGGCACGACGCCGCTCATCATGACCTGTTCGCGGAACAGGTGCCCCGAGCCTGCGAAGATCGAGATCATGTCCGGGTGACTCGAGCCAGGGTCGATCCGCGCCCCGCCAGAATCGATGAGCCAGACCATCGGCCAGCGTCCTTTGAGGGACATGGAACGCAGGCGTGTCACCTTCTCCTCGCCTGTCTGCCCGATGCTTCCTCCCTTCACGGTGAAGTCGTACGCCGCCGCGCAGACCATCCTCCCTTCGATCTTTCCGAACGTCGTCACGACGGCGTCCGCCGCGGGCTTGTCGGCTCCGTCCTGCCCGGCCAGAAGACCCATCTGCGTGCCGTGCATGCCGACCTCGAAGAACACGCCGTCGTCGAACAACGTCGCGAGCCTCTCTCGCGCCGTCATCTTCCCGCGCGATCGCTGCTTGGCAACGCGCTCGGGGCCACCCATCTCGCGAACCTTCCCGCGGCGGGCCTCGAGCTCGGCGATCATCTCACGCATCGTGGGCATATGGACATCTCACTTCCCCGTCCAGAGGGGGGCTCGTTTCTCCATGAACGCGGCAAGGCCCTCCCGGCAATCGTCCGTCGCCAGGACCTCCATCAGGCGCTCTCGCAGGAGCGGCAGCGAGCGCTCGAGATCGACGCCCTCCTGGGCTGCGGCGGCCCGCAGCCCGAGCCGGACGACGATGGGGCTCTTCTTAGCGATTTCGTCGGTGATCTCCTTCACTTCGGCGTCCAGCCGATCGGGAGCGACAGCCCGGTTGACCAGACCGAGCTTCAGGGCCTCCTCGGCTCCGAACTTCTGCCCGAGGAGCGCCATCTCGACGAGCCGACGTCGTGGCACGTGGCGCGCGAGGACCGCCATGATGATCATGGGGAAGAGGCCGACGTCGATCTCAGGCGTCCCGAGCTTTGCCTCGATGGACGCGACCGCGAACGTGCTCGCCGCAACGAGCCCGAGCCCTCCGCCCAGGGCGTGCCCGTTGACACGGGCCACGACCGGTTTGTCGCTCCGGGCAAGCGCGAGAAGCAAGTCGGCGTAGTCGCCTCGGCAAGGCAGCTTCGTCTCCGTCACGCTGCCGGTGATCTCCGCGAAGTCGCCGCCGGAACAGAATGCCGAGCCCTCTCCCGTGAGGACGATCGAGCGCACCGCGTCGGCCGTGCGCGCGTCGTCGAGCGCCCACAATAGCTCGTTTGCCATGCGCGGACCGATCGCGTTGCGTCGCTCCGGATACGACAGCGTGATCGTCTCGACCCCGGCGCCACGGGTGACCTTGATGCGCCCGTAATCGCGCATCACGTTCTCGCCTTGAGCGCGAGGATCTGCCTCGCCTGATCGACACTCGCGACCTTGCGCCCGACGTCGCGCACCATCCTGGCCGCCGCCTCGACGAGTTCGCCGTTGGACTTCGCCATCGTCCCGGTCGAGAGATAAAGGTTGTCCTCGAGGCCCACGCGCACGTTGCCCCCCAGGACGAGCGCCGTGGCGAGCATGCGCCACTGGCAATGGCTGATGCCGATGACCTCCCATTCGCTGTCGGGAGCGAGCTCGAGCGCGATTCTCTTCTGGAGCTGAAGGCTCTCGACCGTCGGCGGGATTCCCCCGAGGACGTTGACGATGAACGAGAACTGCAGCGGGCGACGCAGCACCCCCATGTCGAGCAGCGGCCAGACGCCATGCGTGTGTCCGGTATCGAAACACTCGAGTTCGGGCTTCACGCCCGCCTCGTTCATCGCGGAGAGCAGCTTCACGATCTTCCCGTACGTGTTCTCGAAGACCATGTCGAACACGAAGGCCTTCCGCTTCTCGGAATACTTCGAGTAGTTCATCGTGCCCATGTTCAGCGCCGCGATCTCCGGCCGGCTCTCGCGGATGTAGGTACTCTGCTCGCTCACGTCGTCCAGGATCGTGCCGGTCGAGAAATTCAGGAGGACGGGGGAGCGCTTCGTAACCTCTTCCCGGATGCGAGCGAACGTCTTCGGACTGAACGTCGGCGTTCCGTCGTCGTTGCGCGCGTGGATGTGCACGACGCTCGCCCCCGCCTCGAACGCGCGCCTCGCCTCCTCCCCGATCTCGGACGGCGAGTAAGGCAAATCGGGACATTGGCTGCGATTGGCGAGGACGCCCGTGAGGGCGCACGTGATGACGCACAAATCCGGGTCTCGCTTCGGGTCGGAAGACATTCGCGTTCACTCCTTCGCTGCGGCGCCCACGTCGCGCTTGACGATGCTCTGTACGCGACGCGCGATCTTCGTCAGGATTTTGAGAAGGTCGCGCATCTCGACGGGAGACAGGTTCTCGAGCGCGCTCCGGAAGATCTCCATCGGTTCGACGGCGATCTCGCGCGCAATCCTCGCTCCCTTCTCGGTCAACCGGATGCGGATGACCCTGCGGTCTTCGGTCGACCTCGTCCGGACGACGAGACCCTCCCGCTCCATCCGATCGATGATCCCCGTCACAGTGCTGTTCTGGGCGCGGATTCGCTCGGAGAGGTCCGAGAGCGAAAGGTCGCCGAGACCTTCGAGTACCTTGAGGACCGTGAGCTGCGGACCCGTCAGGTCAGCCCGCCGGGCGAGCTCCTTGGTGATCCGTCGGCTCTCGGTCGAAAGGTAGACGATGGCTTCGAGGATCGCGTCGACCTCTGGCTTGATTTCGGAGGGAATCGCCAAGGGCACCTCGGGAAGATGTTTCGTATGCGAAATAATAGAGGCCGCGGCGCCATCGTCAACCCTCGAGCGCCCGGTGGCCCACCCCGGTCGTCCTTGCGGATCGGTCTCACACGCATCATCTTCGTGCGTCCGATGGCCTCCCACGAGTTCTTCGTCCCCGCACGCGACCTCGACGCAGCCGGCAAGCAGTTCCGCTTCGAAGTGCGCACGCCATGGATTCGCGGGGTCGTCGAGGGTACCGACGTCGAGACGGCCGATCGCGACGGTGAGCTCGAGGTTCGCGTGTCGAAAAGCGGCACGGACGTCGTGGTGCGAGGGACGATAACGGCCGAGCTCGTCGTCCCTTGCGCACGCTGCCTCGGACCGGCCCGGGTAGTCGTGCACGAATCGCTGAGCGCCCTCTTCGTCCCGGGAGCCGCCGCGTCGACTTCGCGCCACGATGATGCCCGCGAAGAGGACGACGTACCGGCGGACGAGGCCGACGTTGTCCCCTACGACGGCGAAACGGTGGTCATGGATGACTTGGTCCGCGATGAGATTCTCCTCGGGATCCCGATGATCCCCTTGTGTTCCGAGGCGTGCGCGGGTATCAGGCCCGAGACTCCCGAAGGAGCCGCCGACGGCGGGATAGACCCTCGGCTTCGCCCCCTCCTGGCGCTCACACGCAAGACCACGGCTTAAGAAGCCACGACGCAATCCAACACAATTCCGAGGAGTGACCGGTGGCTGTCCCCAAGCGACGCAAGAGCCGTTCGAAGCGAGATATGCGACGGGCGCAGCATGACAAGGTCTCGGCGCCGAACATCATCCCCTGCCCTAGCTGCGGCGAGCCTGTCATCCCGCACCGTGCTTGTGCCTCGTGCGGCCATTACAAGGGTCGCGCGGTGAAGCCCGGCACGTCGACTCCCGAGTAGGACGGGGCGCGAGGTGCTCGTCGCACGACGCCGTGCGGAGGGACGTTTTGCTGTAACCTCTGGGTTCGGTGGCCCGAAGGCCGACTGACAATGTCCACGCCTGCATCCCCACGTTCACGCATCCTCGGCACAGGGCACTACCTGTCGCCCGTCGTTCGAACGAACGCCGACATCGAAAAGATGGTCGACACCTCGGACGCCTGGATTACGGAGCGGACCGGGATCAGAGAGCGACACATCGCGCCGGACGGCGTGGTCACGAGCGACATGGCGGCCGCGGCGGCGAGGGCTGCGCTCGCGCGGGCGAGGGTCGAGGCCCGGCAGCTCGACATGATCATCGTGGCAACGGTGACCCCGGACATGCCGATGCCGGCTACCGCGGTGTTCGTGCAACAGAAGCTCGGCGCCGGGCACTGCCCCGCGTTCGACCTGAGCGCGGCGTGCGCTGGCTTCCTCTTCGGCCTGTCGATCGCCGACCAGTTCATCAAGACCGGGCAGATGAAGCACATCCTCGTGATCGGCGTGGAGCTGCTCTCGCGAGTCCTCGACTGGACGGACCGGACGACCTGCGTCCTGTTCGGCGATGGCGCAGGCGCAGCGGTGGTGGGTCCCGCCGAGGTCGCCGAGGGGGAGGCGCGTCCGAGGGGTGTCCTCTCGACTTCGATCATGACCGACGGGTCGCTGGCCTCCTCGCTTTGCATTCCAGGAGGCGGCAGCGCGTCGCCGACCACCCATACGACCGTTGACCAGAAGCTGCACTACGTGCACATGAAGGGTCAGGACGTGTTCAAGGTGGCCGTGAAGAACCTCTTCTCGGCCAGCAAGGATGCCCTCGATCGCGCCGGCATGACGACCGCCGACATCGACTGGGTGTGCGCACACCAGGCCAACAAGCGGATCGTCGATCAGGTGGTCTCCCGCCTCGAGGTACCGCGAGAGAAGGTCTTGATGAATATCGACCGCGTCGGCAACACGTCGAGCGCGTCGATTCCGATCTTGCTCGACGAGAGTCTTCGCGCCGGAAAGGTGCGCGAGGGGGACACCGTCCTCATGTGTGCGCTCGGCGCCGGCATCTCCTGGGGCAGCGCGATCGTCCGGGTCTGACATGAGCGTTGCTTGGTTCTTTCCGGGACAGGGTGCGCAGACGGTTGGAATGGGGAGGGAGCTCTTCGCCACCTCGGCGGCGGCGCGAGGAGTCTTCGAGCGGGTGGACGCCGCGCTGGGCGAGGCCCTCGCGAAGACAATCTTCGACGGACCCGAAGATGCGCTCACGCTCACGGCCAACGCCCAGCCGGCGATCGTCGCCACGAGCTGCGCCGTGCTCGCGGCGATCCGCGAGCGCCTGCCGGCCCTGTCTCCCCCAGCATATGCAGCCGGACACTCGCTGGGCGAGTACTCGGCGCTCGTCGCGGCCGAGGCGCTCTCTCTGGAAGAAGCCGTGCGCGTCGTACGCGCGAGGGGCCGTGCCATGCAGGATGCAGTGCCTGCGGGCATGGGCGCGATGAACGCGATCATGGGCATCGAGCCGGCGAGGCTGGCAGAGCTTTGCGAGCGGGCCGCTCAGGGAGACGTTCTCGCACCCGCCAACTTCAACGCGCCGGGCCAAATCGTCGTCGCCGGCCACGCAAGCGCCGTCGCCCGCTTGGCTGAGCTCGTGGCCGCGGAGAAGGGCCGCGCAATCTCCCTCAAGGTGAGCGCCCCCTTCCACTGCGCGCTCATGGCACCCGCCGCGCGCGTCGTCGGCGCCGAGCTCGAGCGCTTATCCATCAGCCACCCGCGCTTCCCCGTCGTCGCCAATTTCGACGCCACGCCGAACAGCGAGGGCGGACGCGTCAAGGAGCTCCTCGTGCGGCAAGTCGACGGCGCGGTTCGATGGGAGGAGACCGTGCGCTTCATGGCCGCGCACGGAGTCACGCACGCTCTCGAGATCGGTCCCGGCAAGGTGCTGGCGGGTCTAGCCAAGCGCACCGCGAAAGACGTGAAGGTCCTGAGCGTGGGCGACGCGGCGGCGATCGATATGGTCGCAAGCTTCCTCGAGTCGGCAGCCGCGCCCGCGGGCGGGTGACGGGAGTGCGAGGACCCGATATGAATACCGGCGCACCATGTTTGGGCTAGGCGGAAGGGTTGCTCTCGTCACAGGCGGTTCGCGCGGAATCGGTCGTGCGTGCTGCGAGGCGCTCGCGGCCCAGGGCGCCACGGTGGTGGTGAACTACGTGAAGGGGGAAGCCGCAGCGACGGAGGTCGCACAGTCCATCGCTGCCAAGGGTGGCACGGCCGACGTGCAGGGATTCGACGTCTCCGACTCGAAGGCCGTGGATGCCGGGGTCGAGAGCGTCGTCAAGCGCCACGGCAAGCTCGACATCCTCGTCGCGAACGCCGGGATCTCGATCGACGGGCTTCTACTGCGCCTCAAGGACGACGATCTCGACAAGCTCTGGGCCTCGAACGTGCGTGGCGCCATCGCCTGCGCTCGCGCCGGAAGTCGAAGCATGATGCGCGCGAGATGGGGACGCATCGTCTTCATGTCGAGCGTCGTCGCCGAGATGGGAAACGCAGGGCAGACCGCCTACGCCGCGACGAAGGCGGCGCTCATCGGCGCCGCGAAGTCCATCGCGCGCGAGTACGGGTCGCGCAACGTGACGGCGAACGTAATCGCCCCGGGATACATCGACACGGACATGACGGCCGCGATGACGCCCGAGCAGAGGGAGCAGCTCGTGAAAATCGTCCCCCTGGGCCGCACGGGTGCCGCCGCGGACGTGGCCGCCGCCTGCGTCTATTTGGTGAGCGAAGAGGCCGGTTACGTGACGGGGCAGGTCCTTCGCGTCAACGGCGGAATGTACGTGTGACGCGGCGCGCAAGCTTCTACGCGCCTCTCACGCTCGACTCTGAACCGTTTTTCCGATACGAGGCGATACCTACCCATGCCGACCGACATTCCTGCCGAGGTCAAACGGATCATCAAAGAGCAGCTCGACGTCGATGAGAAAGACATCAAGCCGGAATCGAGCTTCATCGACGATCTGGGCGCGGACTCGCTTGGGTTGGTGGAGCTCGTGCTGGCCTTCGAGGAGGCGTTCGAGATCGATATCCCGGACGAGGACACCGAGAAGATCCGCACGGTGCAGGACGCCATCGACTACATCGAGAGGAACGCTAAGAAGTAGCGACTGCCTCCTCTAAATGGAACGCGTCGTCATCACAGGCATCGGTCTCGTCACTCCCGTCGGCGTCGGAACGGCGGACGCCTGGCGAGCCCTGCTCGCCGGCGAGAGCGGCATCGGGCCGGTGACCCAGTTCGACTGTTCGACCTTCCGCGTTCGGATCGCCGGCGAAGTGAAAGGCTGGGAGCCCACCCGCTGGATCGAAAAGAAGAAGCTCAAGGAGATGGACCGGTTCATCGAGTTCGCGCTGGGAGCCGCCGCGATGGCGGTCGACGACGCAAAGCTCGAGCTGTCCGAGGCCGGACGCCTGCGCGCCGGATGCTTCGTCGGCGTGGGACTCGGTGGCCTCTTCACACTGGAAAAGACCAAGGAAACCCTCCTCACGAAGGGACCGACGAAGGTTAGCCCGTACTCTATCCCCGGCATCATCGCGAACATGGCGGCCGGCCAGGTGTCGATTGCTCAAGGTCTGAAGGGACCCAGTTACTCCACCGTCAGCGCATGCTCGAGCGGCGCTCATGCCATCGGCGAGGCGAGCGAATGGATCCGCCGGGGCAAAGTCGACGTGATGGTCGCGGGGGGTGCCGAGGCGACCATAACGCCGGTCGGTATCGCCGGTTTCGAGGCGATGTTCGCGCTCAGCAGGCGAAATGACGACCCCTCTCACGCCAGCCGGCCCTTCGACAAGGGGCGCGACGGCTTCGTTTGCGGCGAAGGGTCCGGCATTCTCGTCCTCGAGTCCCTCAAGCACGCGAAGAATCGCGGTGCCCGCATCTATGCCGAGGTAACAGGGTACGGCGCGTCGAGTGACGCCCACCACCTCACCCAACCCGCTCCCCATCACGAGGGGGCGCAGCGAGCAATGCGCATGGCGCTCGAGGACGCGAGCATCACGCCGGACGCGATCGACTACGTGAACGCGCACGGCACGTCGACGCCCATCGGGGACATCGAGGAGTCACGGGCGATTCAGAGTGTATACGGCGCCAGAGCGACGGAAAAAAAGCTGTGGGTGAGCTCGACGAAGTCGATGATGGGCCATCTCCTCGGGGCCGCCGGTGCTGTGGAGACCGCGATATGCGCGCTGACGATAGCCGACGGCCGCGTCGCCCCGACGATCAACCTGGTCGACCCCGACCCGGAGTGCACGCTCGACTACGTCGCGAACGTCGCGCGCGAGCGACGCGTCCGTCACGCCATGAACGTCTCATTCGGCTTCGGTGGAACGAACTGCGCGATCGTCCTGTCCTCCCTGGACGGGTAGAAGGCTAGAGGGCCCTCCAATGACGGCGACGGCGACAGGCGTGCGAGGGCATCGCGCGTGAGGTGCCCCTTCTGCTCCCACCTGGACAGCAAGGTCATCGACTCGCGGGTGTCGACCACGGGCGACGTCATACGACGGAGACGGGAGTGCGAGGGCTGCGCCCGCAGGTTCACCAGCCGCGAACGCGTCGAGGACGTCCTACCTGTCGTCGTGAAGAAGGACGGGCTTCGCGAGCCGTTCGACCGAGAGAAGGTGCTGCGCGGAGTTCGGCTCGCCTGCAACAAACGCCCCGTAACCATGGTCCGCATCGAGGCCTTCATCGACGAGCTCGAGCGCGAGCTCATCGAGGGAGAAGCCAAGGAGGTAGGCAGCCAAGAGATTGGAGAGCGCGTGATGCGGCTTCTACGGGAACTCGACGAGGTCGCCTACGTGCGCTTCGCGAGCGTGTACCGGAGCTTCCGCGACATCGAAGAGTTTCGCTCCGAGCTGGAGAAGATGGCGCGCGGTCGCGCCGCAGGGGACACGACATGATCTCCCCCGCCACCGCCGGGTCCGCTTTCTCGGAGGAGGACGAGAAATGGATGAGGCTGGCCCTCGAGCACGGCGGCGGAGGGACGCCCTCGCCGAACCCGCACGTCGGGGCCGTCGTCGTGCAGCGGGGTGCCGTGGTCGGCGCGGGTCACCACGAGCGCGCCGGCGAGGACCACGCCGAGGTCCTCGCTCTGCGCGAGGCGGGTGAACAGGCGCGGGGTGCGACACTCTTCGTGACCCTCGAGCCCTGCAACCACGTGGGCCGCACGCCCCCCTGCACGAGTGCCATCCTCGCCGCGAAGGTCGCGCGCGTCGTCATCGGCTGCCACGATCCCAACCCCCACGTCGCCGGTGGAGGCGCCGAGAAGCTGCGAGATGCCGGAGTGAAGGTCGACGTCGGCTGCAGGGAAGCAGACGCGCGGCGTCTCATCGCTCCTTGGACCAAGTTCGTCACGACGGGCGTTCCGTACGTCACCCTCAAGCTTGCTCTATCCCTGGACGGACGGATTGCCGCTCGCACGGGCGCATCGAAATGGGTGACGGGGCATCAGGCGCGGGCGCGCGTGCACCTCCTTCGGGCTCAGCACGACGCGATCGTCGTCGGGATCGGCACCGCGCTGGCGGACGATCCACAGCTCACGGTACGCGAAGCGCCCGGACAGAGCCCTCCTCGCGTCGTGTTCGATACGAAGCTGCGCCTGCCGCTGACGGGCAAGCTCGTCCAGACTGCGCGCGACGTGCCGACGTGGGTCATCTGCACCACCGACGCGCCCTCGTCCGCGGAACAAGAGCTGGTCGAACGAGGAGTCGAGGTACTGAGGGCGCCCCCGTCGGCCGAGGGGCGAATCGACACCCTCTCCGGCTTGAAGATGCTGGCGGCGCGCGGGATCGTCGCGGCGATGGTCGAGGGCGGAGCCGAGCTCGCAGGGAGCATTTTGGCCGGAGCCGTCGCCGATGAGCTTCACGCCTTCATCGCTCCGATCCTGCTCGGACCCCGCGGTCGTCCTGGAGCCGTGGACTGGGCGGGTCCGGCGACGCCAGCCGAGGCACCGTCCATCGCGGATCCCCAGTGGGAGGTCTGCGGCTTCGACGCCCACGTCTGGGGGCCACTTCGCTATCCCGAGCGCTAGCGTCGCGGACGGGTCTCGCCAGGCGCACCCTCGCACATTACATTGGGAGGGCGCATGGCAGTCCGCACCATTCTTCACTATCCCGACACGCGCCTTCGCGAGCCAGGCAAAAGAGTCGAGGCGCTCACGCCCCAGCTTCGCCAGCTCATCGAAGACATGGCCGAGACGATGTACGCCGCTCCGGGAGTCGGCCTGGCGGCGACGCAGATCGGTGAGCCATGGCAGATTTTCGTCGTCGATTGCGCTCCCGAGGGCGAGAACAGCGACCTCCGGGTATTCGTGAACCCGGAGATTCTCGCCAAGGAGGGGTCAATCCTCTTCGAGGAGGGCTGCCTGAGCTTCCCCACCGCCCGTGAGGAGATCGAACGAGCAGAAAAAGTGCGTGTCCGGGCCCAGGATCCGGAAGGCCGGTGGTTTGAGCTCGAGGTGGAGGGCCTCCTGGCGGTGGCAATCCAGCATGAATACGACCACTTACATGGCATCCTGATGATCGACCACCTGGGGCCGCTAAAGAAGCGATTGCTCCACCGAAAGATGCTGAGGCGTCCCACAGAAGGTGCCACGGCGTCGGGGTGAGTGGTACAAATGGGGTGATTTTTACCCCGGCTGAGGTCGCGCTCCGCCAAAAGCGTGGAAATATTGGTGCACCACACGCGTTTCGGCTGTAACGAGACCGAAAGGTGCGGCGGGCCGTACCATTGCAAGAAGCAGTGAATCCTTCCCTTCCTATCTACCCCGTCCGCGAGGGCTCTCCGTCCGACGCGGTCACCACGTACTTCGAGCAACTTGCGCGAGTGCCGCTGCTCACGCGCGAGGGCGAGGTGCACCTCGCGAAGCGCATTGAGGACGGCGAACGTCAGGCCCTCCGCGCGCTCGTCGGCTGCGCCATCGGCGCGCGCGAGCTCAGCACGCTCGGGCGTGCCCTTCGGGACCGCAAGCTGCGGCTCCGCGACGTCACGCGGACGACCCTCGACGAAGACGTGGACGACGAGGAGGCGACCGTTCGCACGATTGCGGCAACGCTGGAGCGGGCGGGCTCGCTGGCGCGCACGCGCCGTGTCTCGGCTCGCACGCGCGACGCAATCGTCGAGGGCCTGCTCGGAATTCGCCTGACGCGGCGAGCCCTCGATCGTGTCGGGGCCAAGCTTCGCGCCACGCGCGATGCCGCCCCCGTCGCTCGACGCCGCACCCTCGACGCCGTCATCGCTGCCGTCCGGGCAGGAGAAGCCGCCTCCGAGCGCGCCAAGGCAGACCTCATCGCCGCCAACTTGCGACTCGTCGTCGCCATAGCGAAGCGCTACCGAAATCGGGGCCTTCATCTCCTCGATCTGATCCAGGAGGGCAACCTCGGCCTGATGCGCGCGGTGGACAAGTTCGAGTACAAGCGCGGCTACAAGTTCAGCACGTACGCCAGCTGGTGGATCCGTCAAAGCGTGAGCCGAGCGCTCAGTGACCAGGCGCGCACCATTCGCATCCCGGTCCACATGGTCGAGACTCACAACAAGATGGCCAAGACCCTCCGCGACATGGTGCAGGAGGGCGGGTCGGAGCCGACACCGGAGGAGATCGCCGCACGAATGAACGTGCCGGTCGAGAAGATCCGCATGCTCCTCGAGGCTACGCGCGACCCCGTCAGCCTGGACGCACCCGTCGGCGAGGATGGGGGGGCGACCGTCGGCGATTTCGTGGAAGACCCGTCGTTCCCAGCTCCGGACGATACGGTCGGGGACCGCGAGCTTTCTCACGAGACTCGAGAGCTCCTCAAGCTCCTGACGCCCCGCGAGGAGCAGGTCATTCGCATGCGGTTCGGGATCGACTCGCCCGGCGACCAGACCCTCGAGGACGTGGGCAAGAGCTTCGAGCTCACACGCGAGCGCATTCGCCAGATCGAGACGAAGGCCCTGCGCAAGCTTCGCCTGCCGTCGTTTCACCGCAAGCTGAAAGTGCACATCGAACGGTGACTCTCGTCCGCCGAGGAGGGCGCGCCGAGTCGCGCCGCGCCTCAGCCGGCTTTGAAGATGGTCATATCGAGCTTGCCCCCGCGAGCGGCGAGATCGTTCGCGAGACGGGGCGTCGTCCCGGTCGCCGCGAACGTCCACTGGCCGTCGCGGTCGGCGTGCCCGAGGAAGAGATCGTGAGCGATGACGCCCTTCGCGTCGCCTCCGGCGAGCTCCACCACGCGCAGCACCCGGAGCGACCCGTCGGAGGCACGCGCGACCTCGATCGCGACGTCGAACGACTCGCCCACCGCCTCGCGCGAGGCCTCTATCGATGCGCCAGGCCGGGCCAACGCAACGTGCGCGGCTAGTCGCGCAAGCGCGTGCCTCAGAGAGGGCGCCCCCAGCCCCGCGAGCACCCCGTCGCTCCCTTCTCCGATGGCTTCGACCGTCGCGAGGGCGACCGCTCCCGCGAGCGGCACGACGATCAGCCGGTCGAGACCTAGCCTCGCCACGGCGCGGACGGTCTCCTCGCCACGAGCCCCTGCATCGACGAGAGTCACCGAGACCGGGTGCGCCTGCGGAATCGCGATGTCGTCGACGTCGTGCAGCACCGCGATCCGCTCACCCGGCTGCGCCGCAGCGGCCAGAGCCGCCAGCATCGACGCGGCCGCGCCAGCGCCCGACCCTACCACCAGAATGTTTGCGCGAGCCGCAACGCAAGTCTCCAGGAAGGACGCCATCGCACGGGACATCGCCCCAACGCGGGTGAGCTCGTCGAGCGAGGCATCGACCTGCCTCCGCTTTCTGACGGTGAAGACCCAGCCCCCGGCGAGCGCCGGCGAGATCGCCACGACGAAGGCCCCTCGCGCGAGGCGACGCTCGACGACCATTTCGCCCAGGATCAGCGCGTCTCCCGACTGCCCGACGAGACGCGTCAGGACGCGAGCCACGGCGTCTTCGCTCGTGAAGGACGGCTCGGTGAGCGTCGCCACTCCGTTCTTCACCGAGAGAACGTGGTCCGGCCGCGCGACGTGGATTTCCTGGGTCCCCTCGTCCTCGAGCAGCGGCCCGAGGGGGCCCAACCCGACGAGCTCGCGAAGAGCGTCGCGGGAGAGAGCATCGAGGTCGACCCCTTCCGGCGCCTCCCCCTCGTCTCGCATTGCCTTCGCCTGTTCGCGGACGGCTCGGTCGATCTGCTGAGCGAAGGCGTCGTCCACGACGGGCGATGTCTTCAGCGGTTGAAGATCGACCACGTCGGCCACGCGGTCCACGAGCGTGATTAGTGCGAGGCGCCGGGCCGCCTGCTCGGGAGACTGCCGCTGCGCCAGGCGGACTTCGAGGGTGCTCGCCTGCCGTGTCGGGCTACCCGGAGCGCCCGAGGCCCGCGCCCGAGCCGGTGCTGCTCCCCTCTCGGTTCGCGGCAGAGGCGGAGGGCCCGGCACCCTCGGCAAGGGCGTCCCCACCAACTCCGGGGCGCTCTCGCTGTCGGGATCGCGCTCGAGCGGATAGTGGCTCACGTTCTGGGCCTGAGGGGGCAGCGGGGGCGGCACCGAGACCTGACGAGGGGGCATCGTGACGGGCCCGATGGTGGGCCCCGCCAGCCCCGCCAGCCCCGGTGCGCCTGACAGGGCCGCCTGCAGCGCGGCCAGCTCGTGCGGCGCGGTGGGCATCGGCGACAGCGCATCCCGCGTCGACAGGCGAGGACGCGACGGCGCACGCGACCGCGCCTCGTCGGCGCTCGCTCCCGCCTCAGTCTCGAGACGAAGGACGAAGTCACCGATGTAAATCTTGTCCCCTTCCCGGACGATCGTCGCCTGGGAGATCTTGCGGCCGTTTACGTACGTCCCGTTCGTGCTCTTCAGGTCCGTGACGATGAAGCGGCTATCCCGGTAGAGAAGACGGGCGTGGTGTTTCGATACGTTGCCCTTCGGGAGCATCAGGTCGTTGCCCTGGACGCGACCGACGTTAATCTCGTTCTTCTCGAAGCCCTCGCGGCGCTCGGTCCCCCCCTTCTCGTGGATGATGATCGTAAACATTCGAGCCCTCGGGGGGACGCCGCGCGCTGGCGTCGCTCCACACGCGTCCACACAGGCCGACACGTGCTTCGAGGGGATTGTCGAAGCTGGCCGGAGAGCCTGTCAACAGCTCTACTTGCGGCCGCGTTCGGCTCGAGACTTCACTTCGCTCGTCACTTGAGCCAAAAGCTCGCCCGCCAGCGCAATCACGTCGCGCGCATCGAACCCGCTGCTCCGGAGCTCGCGGTAAATGGTCCTGGCCAGGATCGCGAGAGTGCGCGCGTCGCGTGCGCCTGTGGTTTCGCCGAAGGGTAGAGCCATTCGAGGGTGAGGCTGCGGCGGACACGCGACCGTGACTGGACGCGATGCCCGTACAGGCCACCAGGGTACAAGCCACGTGCCATCTGCTCAGGCATCAACTCTAGCGGGAATAACGTGTTTGATGCGATGCAGCGTGCGAAAGCGGCTGCGCACGCAGCGCGTAATCCTTGCGAACCACGCTTCGCATTTGCGCGCCTCCTGCCGACCGGTGATAGCGTGGCGCGCCCCGGATGGCGACCTCGGATCCCAAAGGAGCGGGCCTGGTCGCGCGCTGGACACGACAGGGGTCCGCGTCTCGCCGGCTCCTTCTGGCGGTGGCTATCTACCTCGCGACGTCGCTCGTGTTCGCGGCGGTCGCAGGGGCCGATCGGCTGTCGGAGCATACCGCGTACAATCACTACGCCCTCCTCGCGGACGCGTGGCTGCACCACCGGCAAGACCTCGCGCACGGCCCGCCGCCGTACGCGATGAACAACGACTTCGCGGAGTATCAGGGCAAGACCTACATCAGCTTCCCGCCGTTCCCGGCCGTGCTGATGGTCCCGTTCGTGAAGCTGGCCGGCAGCCCCGAGAACTTCCGCGACGGGCAGTTCGTCATCTGGCTCGCGGGGATCGCGCCTGCGGTGCTCCTCCTCGTCCTCGAGAAGCTCCGCAGAACGGGTCGCTCTCCCCGCACCGAGGTCGAGAACGTCGCCCTTTGCCTGCTCTTCGCGTTCGGCACCGTGTACTTCTTCACGGCGGTCGAGGGGACGGTCTGGTTCGCGGCGATGGTCGTCGCGACCGCGGCCTCGGCGCTCTATGCCCTCTGCGCGCTCGACGCCGAGCATCCCTTGCTCGCAGGATCCATGATCGGGGTCGCGTATCTGTCGCGACCGCCCGTGGTGTGGATCTCGCTGCTCTTCGCGCTCGAGGCATTGCGCGTCTCGACCGTCGGTGGTTTGCCCGTGGAAGGTTCCCCCTATGCGGGGGTGCGGCAGACGCTCGCCCGTCTGGACTTCCGCGCCCTCGGGCGGCGCTACGCGCTCTTCGCGGCGCCGATCCTCGTCGCGATCGCGGTCATGATGTGGATGAACTGGACCCGCTACCACCGCGCCAACCCCTTCTGGTCCGACCACGAGTTTCTCACGGTGGCGTGGCGGACGCGCATCGCGAAGTGGGGCCTCGTCGGCTACCACTACCTCGGGAAGAACCTCGGCGTGGCGCTGACCAGCCTCCCGTGGCTTCCGCCGAAGGACGCCGCGGGCACGTTCGGTTCGCGGTTGAAGATAAACGAGCACGGCCTCGCGCTCTGGTTCACGACGCCGCTGTATTTCTGGCTCCTCTGGCCGAAGCGCTTCGACGGGCAGCCCGACCGAAGGTGGCTCTACCTCGTGGTCGCGCTCTCGGCGGCGCTTCCGGCGACGATGGATCTCCTCTACCAGAACACCGGATGGCGGCAGTTCGGCTACCGCTTCTCGAACGACTACTCGATCTTGCTCTTCATTCTGCTCGCGATTGGCGCGCGCCCGATGCGGACGCTCTTCGCGGCGGCGGCGGCGTGGAGCATCGCCTGGAACTCGTTCGGCGCGGCGACGTTCGACAAGGCCCGCTTCGATCGCTTCTACTTCCGCGACGGAAGTCAGACGGTCGTCTACCAGCCGGACTAGGAGCCCGTCGGCCGGCCCTGCAGGCTCCTAGCGCACACCGGACGGGAAGCTCATGTGCTGACCCGCTTTGACGCCGTGCCGGCGGGTCCACCCCGCGTTGACCTCGAGGACGAAGCGGGACGGGCATCCGACGCCGCGCGATGCGTCGTTGAGCGTCGGAGCGTTCTCGACGATGCCTACGATGAAGCCGTCCTCGTCGACGAAGAGCATGTCGAGGGGGATGCATGTGTTGTGCATCCAGAACTTGTGGTCCTCGCGAGCCCGCAGGTCGAAGAGCATCCCGCGATCCTCGTTCATGCTCGTCCGGTACATCAGGCCGCGCATGGTGTCGTGCTCGGTGCGCACGAACTCGGCATCGACGGCCACGCCGCTCGCTTCGGGGAACGTCATCGTCACGACGGGCACCTTGGCCGGCCCCGTCTCCGGGTCCGCCGGACACCCGGGCGCCGGGCCGGGAGCAACACGCGCGGGAGCCTCGCTCGGCGTCGGGTGGACGCAGCGGGAAGGCAGCGCATCCGTGGTGACGGGCGGAGTCGACGGCGCCTCCGGGCGCGCGCTACTACTACTACTGGCGACGGTCTCCGTGTTCGCGCTCGAGTTACGCGGCGCGAACTCCTCCGGCGGCGCACGCTGGCATTGCGCCGCCGTCGCGACCAGGAGCACGGCGGCGGAGATGCGCACCACGACCCCCGCAGTAGCGGTTTCCCCCTCAGGCCACAAAAAGAAAACGGCACCACATAGGGGCCCGGGGGGGGAGAGCCGGCCTACGCGGTGCCGCACACTTTAGGTGCGATGGTCATGCCAGCGATCAGTCGCCAGAGATCCCGTGGACTTGGCCCATCATCGGGGCTCGTTCATGCCTTCGGGATCGCAATCGTGGAGAGTCTCGGTTTCAGAAATGAAACATTGGGCACGCCCCTCGGCTGGGAAGGACCTGTGGACAACTCCCGAAGCATCCGGCGGCGCGATAGCATCGGAGAGCGTTGGATAGCCTCGGACCGCCTCGGACACCCGGAAGATGACGACCGCCGCTCCCGCCCCCTCCGCTCTCTCCCCCATCGTCTCGGGCCTCGGTGTCCGCCCTAGACCCAACAAGTGGCTGGTCACGGTCTCGATCACGTTCGGCACGCTCATGGGGGCGATCGATTCGTCGATCGTCGCCGTCGCGCTCCCGCACATGATGGGATCTCTCGGCGCCACGGTGCAGGAAATCACCTGGATCAGCACCGGATACATCATCGCGAACGTCGTCGTGATGCCGTTTACCGCGTTCCTCGGGCGGCTCTTCGGCCAGAAGCGCGTGTACATGCTCTGCCTCGCGCTGTTTCTTGCAGGCTCCGTCCTGTGCGGGACGGCGAGATCCCTCGAGACGCTGATCATCTACAGGGCAATCCAGGGGTTCGGCGCCGGCGCACTCCAGCCGACCGAGCAGGCGATCTTGCGCCAGACGTTTCCACCGAAGGAACAAGGCATGGCGATGGCCTTCTTCGCGATGGCCGTCATGCTCGGACCTGCCCTCGGACCGACCCTCGGAGGGTGGATCGTCGACCACTACGCGTGGCCGTGGATCTTCTACATCAACGTGCCGGTCGGCGTGCTCGGCCTCGTGATGGTCGCCACGTTCGTACACGAGGACGAGGACATCATCGCCAAGAACCGCGAGCTCGCCGAGAAGCAGCGCCAAAACATCGACTGGTGGGGCATCGGGCTTCTCGTCGTCGGGCTGTGCGCGCTGCAGTATTTCCTGGAAGAGGGCGAGCGCGACGACTGGTTCTCGTCGTTCACGATCACCGCGTCGTTCGCCGTGGCCATCGTCGTGATCGCGGCCTTCATCATCCGCGAGCTCACGTGCGAAGTGCCGGCGGTCGACATTCGACTCTTCAAAGACCCCGTGTTCCTCTCGGGCACCCTCATCGGCGCGCTGATGTTCGCCCTGCTCATGGCGACGATGTTCCTCCTGCCGCTGTTCATGCAGACGCTCCTCGGCTTCACGGCCACGGACGCGGGGTTCGCGCTCATGCCGCGCGTCTTCGTGATGCTGATCGCCACGCCGATCGTGGGCCGCATCTACAACACCGTCTCGCCGCGCATCGTCATCGCGGCCGGAGTCGGCTTCATCGCGTGGGGCGCCTGGAACATGAGCCACTTCACGCTGGCGACCGGGCAGGGCGACGTCATCTGGGCGATCGCGACGCAGGGAATCGGCTTCTCCTGCCTCTTCGTTCCGCTGTCCACGGTCGCCCTCTCGGCGATTCCCCGCCACAGGATGGCCGACGCGACGGGCCTCAATTCGCTCTTCCGGCAGGTGGGCGGTTCGATCGGCCTCGCCATCGGGGCGACCCTCCTCACGCGCTACGGAGCGCAGGCCCGCGCGGCCCTCGTGGCGCACGTGACCAGCTCGGACCCCGCCGCGCTCGCGCGCCTCCGCCAGGCCACGACGGGCTTCACGGGCCGCGGATACGACGCGCTGATGGCGCGCGGCCTCGCGCTCCGCTCGCTGGACGGCACCATCGACCGCCAGGCCACCCTTCTCGCGTTCGACCACGTCTTCCTGATCGCCGGCGTCGCCTTCCTTCTCGTCCTTCCGCTCCTCGCCTTCCTCAAGACCCCCGAGGAGACCGCAGCCGGCACCCGCGAAAAGATCGAAGTCCACATGGAGTGACGCGTCGGATCGCGGTCCCTCCTCACGCCTTCAGGCTCCGCACCCCCGCCTGGTGCACCTTCCCCGGCAGCGGGCGCCCGACGACGCTCTCGGCCACCCTTCCCGCTTCCACGAGCCTCTCGAGGTCGATCCCCGTCTTTACTCCCATCCCCTGGAGCATGAAGACCAGATCCTCGGTTGCCAGGTTGCCTGCCGCACCCGGAGCGTACGGGCAGCCTCCGAGACCGCCGACGCTCGCGTCGAAGTCGCGGATCCCCATCTCGAGCCCGACGAGCACGTTGGCGAGCGCCGTTCCGCGCGTGTCGTGCATGTGCATCGCGAGCCGTTCGGACGCGACCTCATCGAGCATCGCGCGCAGGACGCGCTCGGTCTGCCGCGGCGTTCCGACGCCGATCGTGTCGCCGAGGGAGACCTGATAGCAGCCCATATCGACGAGCTTCCTCGCGATGGCGACCGCGGCCTTCGGGTCTACCTCCCCCTCGAACGGGCAACCCCACACGGTCGACACGTACCCGCGCACGCGCATGCCCTCGGCCCGGGCCATGCCTGCGACCTCCTCGCACACGGCGAGCGTCGCTGCGACGGTCTTGTTCACGTTCTTCCTGTTGTGCGTCTCGCTCACCGAGGCGAAGACGGCGACCTCTCGCAACCCCACGGCCCGCGCCCGACCGAAGCCGATGGCGTTCGGACAGAGCGCGCTGAACGTCACCCCCGGTGGGGCGACGGCATGAGCCGCCACCTCGTCGGCGTCCGCGAGCTGCGGGATCCACCGTGGAGAGACGAAGCTCGTAATCTCGATGCGCTGGAGCCCGGCCGTGGCAAGAGCTTCGATGAGCCGCAGCTTGCCGCGAAGGGGCACCGTCGCACGCTCGTTCTGCAAGCCGTCCCGGGGGGACACCTCGTAGACGGACGCTCGGTCGGGGGCGTGCTCGAAGAGAGCCACGAGGACAATCTCGGTCCGCCCAGGGTGCGGCGCAAGGTAGACCGTCACTCCCCGGTCCCGCTATCCTCCCCCCCCATGCAGTCGGCTCCAGACCGCGGCTCCGCATCCGGCCTGCGGGGATGGCTTTCGGACCTTTATTTCTCGTCGCTCGCATCGGGTCAGGTCGACCAGCTCATGCGGAGGCTCGGCGACCGCGCGACGGTGGACGATCCGATCTTCGGCCGCACGAGCGGCATGCCCGCGCTCGGGCGTTACGTGGAAGAAGTCTCCGCGTGGCTACAGAAGCACGCCGGAGCGTTCGACAAGGTCGCCTTCGTCACGGGGTCGGACCGTGACGTGACCGAGGGGACGCTCGCTCTCACGTTCGACGGTCGCCGCGTACAGTTCCCGGTCGCCGTCGTGGCCGAGCGACGCCCCGAGCGCGAGGTCGAGCTCAGGCTCTACTACTCGACGAAGCCCATCAAGGGCACGCGAGCGGTGCGATCGCCGCTCCTTCCGCAGGACGACGAGGTCGCCGTGCCGCCCCCGATCGCCGCGCATCTGGACGCGCTGGCCCGGGCGGACGTGCGAGGCCTCGTGGCCAGCTTCGAGAACGGGGGAACGGTGCGCGATGCGGGAGGTGAGACGCACGCGAAGACCGAGGAGGGAGGCGCCCTCGAGGAGTACTACAAGAAGCTCTTCGCCCCGACGGGAGGCGGACTGGAAGTGCTCAAGGGCGCGCGCGCGGACGACGGAAGCACCTGCGCGCTCGAATACACGGTCGTGCGGGTGCACGGGAAGGACGTGCCGCCGCAGGCGGGGCTGGCCGTGTACGAGCGCGGGGAGAGTGGACTCTTGCGGGCCGTGCGAGGGTACGAAGACGTGGAGGTTTGAGTGCGCGCGGGCACGTGTACCATCCCGAACCCGGCGAGCTGCAACTGACGCCCCGAGCGCTGAGGGCGGTGCTGCTCGCGGCTGCGCTGGCCGCGCCCGGATGCTCGTCGTGCTCCCACGCTCCGGCGGCGCAAACGGCCGTCGAGGAGGCGGGAGCGACAGAAGAGGTACCCGCGGCGCCACGCGCGGTCACCGTGGACCAGGCGTGCAGCGAGTTCAGCGCGGCGGTGTGCGGGCGCATGAGAGCGTGCACCCCGTTCCTGTTGCAGGCGGTCTACGGCGACACGAAGACGTGCGCCGCGCGATCGTCGCTGCAGTGCAAGCCGATGCTCGCGGCGGCCGGAAGCCAGGCGCTCGCTCCGCAGATCGAATTCTGCGCCAAGGCCATCTCGTCGGAAGGATGCGACGAGGCGCTCGACAACCCGCAGCCCTCGGCGTGCGACATCGGCGGAGCGCTGGCCGAGGGCGCTCCGTGCGCGGCAGGGCAGCAGTGCCAGACCGCCTACTGCAAGACGGCCGCGGGTAGCGTCTGCGGAACGTGCGTGAAGCGCGTCGGATCGCGCTACGCCTGCCTGGGGGACAGCGACTGCGTGGCGGGACTCGTGTGCGACCGCGGAGCGTGCGCGGCCCCCGGTGCACCTGACGCCCCGTGCGGCGGTGCCTTGCCGACCTGCTCCCGCGCACTCACGTGCATCAGCGGCATTTGCAAGAAGCCGAGCCCGGTCGGGGCACGCTGCGCCTCTCCGACCGACTGCGACGGCAACCAGGGCCTTTACTGCAACATCCTCACGCGGCAATGCACGCAGACGCGCGTCACAGGGGCCGCCCAGGCGTGCGGGATCGTCGGCAACACTCTGGTCGGCTGTTCCGCGGGCGCGGCGTGCTTCCGCGGCAGGTGCACACCCCCGGCCGCCGACGGCGCGAGCTGCGACCCGCTGAATGGCCCGGCGTGCCTTGCGCCCGCTCAGTGCATGAACGGGAAATGCGTCGTTCCCGACCCCGCCAGCTGCCGCTGACCTTCAAACTCCGACGAGGCGCATCTGCCGCTTGTTCGTCGGCGTGAACGGAATGGCGTACTGCCCCGAGAAGCAGGCGTGACAGAAGGAGTCCTCGCCCCCGAGCGCGGTGAGCATCCCTTCGAGCGACAGGTACCCCACGGAGTCCGCCGTCACGTAGCGCGCAATCTCGTCGACAGAGTGGCTCGAGGCGATGAGCTCCCGCCGGGTCGGCGTGTCGATGCCGTAGTAGCAGGGCCACTGCGTCGGCGGGCTCGAGATACGAAGGTGCACCTCGCGCGCTCCGGAGTCGCGCACCATCTTGACGATCTTGCGCGACGTCGTCCCACGCACGATCGAATCGTCGATGACGACGACGCGCTTGCCCCGGAAGACAGGCTCGACCGGGTTCAGCTTCAGGCGAACGCCGAAGTGACGGATGCTCTGCTGCGGCTCGATGAACGTGCGCCCCACGTAGTGCGACCGGATGAGCCCCATCTCGAACGGCACGCTGAGGGCCGACGCGTATCCGATGGCTGCTGGAACCCCCGAGTCGGGGACCGGGACGACGACGTCGGCCTCGATAGGATGCTCGCGCGCCAGCGTTCGGCCGAAGGACTTGCGCACGTCGTAGACGCTCTTGCCGCCGAGCTTCGAGTCCGGCCGCGCAAAGTACACGTACTCGAAGACGCACATCCGGGACGGGGCCTTGGGGAGCGAACGGATCGACCGGATGCCGCTGGCGTCGACGACGACCATCTCGCCGGGCTCGATGTCGCGCACGTGCTCCGCGCCGATGAGATCGAACGCGCACGGCTCGCTCGCCATGACGTGGGCGTCCTTCTGCCCGGGGAGAAGGCCCAAGCACAGAGGGCGGATGCCCATCGGATCGCGGATCCCGATGAGCGCGTCCTCCGTCATGAAGAGGAGCGAGTAAGCCCCCTTCACCTTCGTCAAGGCGTCCGCGATCCGGTCTTCGACGGCGATCTCTTTGCTGGCCGCCACCAGATGGACGAACACCTCCGTGTCGCTGTCGCTCTGGAAGATCGACCCACGGGCCTCGAGCTGCGCTCGCAGCTCGTCGGCGTTGGTCAGGTTGCCGTTGTGGCAGACGGCGAGCGAGCCGCGGGCGTAGTCGACGGCGATCGGCTGCGCGTTCTTGATGTGAGAGCTCCCCGCCGTCGAGTAGCGGACGTGGCCGATGGCCGCCCGACCGGGGAGCTTGGCCAGCTGGTCCTGGGTAAACGAGTCCTGAACGAGGCCCATCGCGCGATGGGCGTAGAGGCGCTCGCCGTCGGTCGTGACGATGCCCGCGGACTCCTGGCCCCGATGCTGGAGAGCGTGCAGCCCGAGGTACGTGATGTTGGCCGACTCGGTGTGTCCGAAGACGCCGAAGACGCCGCACTCGTCGTGAAAGCGGTCATCGTCCTCGCCGGCGCGCGAAGGGGACGCTCGGGGAGGAGGGTCCAGCACGACCGTTCGGCGCTTCGGGTCTGGCATCGGGAGCTCGCAAGTTAACCGGTCTATAGACCTCTCGCCAGGGGCACCCCGCAGGCCCGGAGCCCGGAACTCCGTCAGGACTTGCCCGTGTAGGTCGCGGTCACGGCAATCTTGTAGCGGGCGTGGCCATGAGTCACGCTCTCGAGGGTCAGTCCCTGCATCGCGCCCCTCACGGCGGCCGCGCAGGCGACGAGGGCCTTGCGATCGTCCAGCGAACGCCCCGCGCGCGGCACGGCGACGTGCACCTTGTGGCGAGAGAAGCTCACGTCGGCCACGTACTCGATCGTGCTGCCGGCCTCGGCGGGGGGGACGCACGTCGCCGCCTGCTCGATGGCGTGGGTGAGCGCCTGCTCGACCGATTCGAGGTGGTCGCACTGCTCGGCGGGCGTCTTTTTGGGCCCCCTGTCCTGGCACGCGATGACGCGCACGTCCGACAGCTTGACCGGAGCGGCCGACCCCGCGTCGGGGGTCGCCGAGACGATGATCGCCGTGCCATCCATCGCGGCCGACGCGGCCATTGCCGCACTGGGCGTGGCGTCCGGCGACGCGTGGGGCCTGCGCCACAGATAGAGCCCGCTCCCGACGAGCGCGACACCCAGGAACAGGGCGGCCGCCAGCTGAGCGCGCGCCGGACGATCGTCCAGGGCGAAACTCGCGGCGCTACCGCGTGTCAGCGCGGGATGCGGATCGGAGGGGGGATGAGACGACTCGCGGTGGTCGGACATGCTCGAACCGGCGCCACCCTAGCAGATCTGGCCGAGCGCGGGGGCCCCCCGCCGAGCTCAGGGATCGACCAGCGACCGCGCGACGACGCCGGCCTCGTAGCGCGCGATCGTGGCGGCCAGATCGAGCCCCTCGGGGAGCATTCCCTGCACCTGTCCGACCACCTGCTCGACGAGGTTGCGCGCTTCTTGCGGGCCGGGGCCCACCATCGCGACGACGAAACGAAGAGGGCCCGTTCGGCCCGCAGTCACCGCGATGAGAGACAGGAGGAGCATGTCGGTGAGCTCCACCACCCGGCTCGCCGCCCGGCGCAGCGCGAGCATCTCGAGGATGGTCGGCCGGTCGCTCACGAGGCGATTCGGGCCCCGAAGCTCGTAGCGTGCGATGGTCAGCGGCGACTCCACCCAGTCCGCGAACGACGCCTCTTCGTCGACGGCGCGCAGGACCTGATCGCGCAGGAGCAACCCCGTCAGCCCGTCGCGTTTGGTCAGATAGGCCTGGGCGCGCTTGTGGCTCGCGCTGTCCTTGTGGAAGGAGACGAGCTTGAAGCGGAGCTCTCCGAGCTGCACCTCGCCGCCGTGCATCAGGTTGATGCTCTTCTTCCGCTCGTAGGTGAAATCGACGTACGACCCGTTCGTCGAGCCCGAGTCCTCCACCACCCAGGTCGCGTTCTGCCAGCGAAGCTGCGCGTGCTGCCCGCTGACGGTGGCCTCGGGGGACGCAATGTCGTTGTCCGCGCGCCGGCCGATGGTGACCAGCGGCTTCTCGAGCGGGATGAGCTCGCCCACGAAGTCCGCGGCGTTGGTCGCGAAGGTGACGAGGAGCGACTGGGCGCCGGGCGCGAAGGACTGCGACGAGTTGCGACCGGGAGGGGGTCCCGGATCGAGCCGCTCGCGCGGCACCTGGATGGGGTTCGTCGTCAGCGTCACCGGATTGAAGAAACGCAGGTGGCGCGCCGGCAAGCGTTGCTGCGGGTCGTCCGAGAAGGAGCGGAACACCTGCTTTATCTCGTCGATGCTGAGGCCCGAAGGGACGTCGAACATGATCTGTTGGCGCATCGTCTTGGCGCGTGGCTTGTAGCCCGGCTCCGGAACGCGACACGTCCACATCTCCAGGAGGGTGAGGCCGAGGGCGTAGACGTCGTCCTCCGGGCTCGCGCCGCCCGAGCGGATTCGCTCCGGGCTCATGTAGTTGGGCGTTCCCCCATCGGGCGGGGCGCCAGGACGCCGGGCGCTGGCGCGCGCGCGCTCCTTCGCGAAGCCGAAGTCGAGCACCATCGCCTTGCCGAACGAGCCGTCGGCGTTGGTGGTCACCATGACGTTGCCCGGCTTGAGGTCGCCGTGCACGAGACCCTGCTGGTGGATCGCAGCGACTCCCGACGCGATGTCGTGCGCGAGCCGCCGGAACTCGTCCGCCGTGTAGCCGCCCTGGGCCTTCTTTCGGCGGATATGCGCGTGGAGCGTCTGTCCGGTGATGTACTCCATCGCGAGGATGGGCCCGTACGCGCTCGGAACGAGGTCGTGCACGCGGCAGACGTTGGGGTGACTCACCGAGCGCGCGAGCAGGAGCTCCTGGCGGAGGGCCTCGTCGTCGCCGGGCATCCGCGATTCTTCGCGGACGATCTTGAGCGCCGAAGGCTCCTTGGTGCTCCGGTCGTAGGCGAGGAAGACCTCACCCATGCCGCCTTTGCCGAGGCTCTGACGGATCTCGTAACGGTCGTTGATGACCGTCCCGTGCGTCAGCGGCGGCAGACCCGTCCGGCTCGTATCGGTCATGCTCACCCGGCACCCGTAGGGTCTCATAGCACCGAGGCGTCCGTCCACACCGGCCGCTCCGGGGCCCCAGCTCGAGGGGAGTGCTAGCCTCGAGGCCGTGACCCCTCCGCGGGTGCTGCACGAACTGGAGGCGCTGGCGGCGCGCATCGGGCTGGTCGTGCGCGCGGAGCCCTTCGGGAGCGGGCTGCTCTCGGGGCGCGGGGGCCTCTGCTGGGTCCGCGGGCGACCGCTCGTCGTGATGGACGCCTCGCTGCCCGTCGCGGACCGGATCGCGGTGCTCGCGAGAGCCCTTGCGCGCTTCGATCTCGACGCGGTTTACGTGCCGCCGTTCGTCCGCGCGCGAATCGAGTCGCACCGGGCGCCCCTTCCTCGTCCGAAGCCGCCGGTGACGCGGTTGCGTCCGGGTCTGGCGCGAACGAAGCCCGGGTGAGCATTGATCGCGCACGGGAAGGGTCCCCCGTGTCGGAGGAGCGCACTCCCAGGTCGCAGGCGCGCGCTCTTCCCGTGCGGGAGCCCGGTCCCGAGTCGCACTAGCCCACTCCTTCCATGCGGGAGCCCACTCCTGGGTCGCGGCGGTGCACTCATCCCTTGCAGGAGCCCAGTCCCGGGTCGCAGGAGCGCACTCCTCCCCTGCAGGAGCCCATTCCCGGGTCATAGGAGCCGATCGAGCCTTTCGCCGTAGGGGCGGCAGAGGGGTGATTGGCTAAGCCAGTCGCGCGTACAGGCTCTCGAGCGCCTCATCGAGCTTCTCGATGTTCGCGCCGCCCGCCTGCGCCATGTCCGCCCGGCCGCCCCCCGAGCCGCCCAGCACCTGCGCGATCGACTTCACCAGCTCGCCTGCGTTGTAGCGACCCGTCAGCCCCTTCGACACGACGAGCACCAGCATCGCCTTGTCCTTGCCGGGCGCCCCGACCATGACGACCGCCTCGCCGAGCCGGTCGCGCAGCTTCTCGGCCGTCTCCCGGAGCGTCGCGGCGTCTCCGACCGACAGCTTCACGGCGAGCGCCTTGCCGCCGGGCACGTCGCGAGCGCCCTGCAGCATCGCGTCGATCCCGCCCCCGCCAGAGCCGCCGCCCAGGGCGAGCCCCCGCTTCAGATCGGCGATTTCCTTCTCCATCCGGCGATCGCGCTCGATGAGCTTCTCGACCTTCTCGGCGACGTCTCCCGGCGACGTCTTCAGCGATCGGGCGGCCGTTCGAAGGGACGCCTCGACGGACCGCACGTACGAAAGCGCGTTGTATCCCGTCGCGGCCTCGATGCGGCGAACCCCCGCCGCGAGCCCCTGCTCGCTGAGCACCTTGAACAGCCCAATCTCTCCGAGCGCCCTCGCGTGCGTCCCGCCGCATAGCTCGACCGAGTCAGCCGTCATCGTCAGCATGCGCACGACGTCGCCGTACTTCTCCTCGAAGATCGCCACCGCACCCCGCTTGCGAGCCTCGTCGATCGGCAGCACCTCGGTGAGAACGGGCGCGTCGGAGAGCACCTTGCCGTTCACCAGGTCCTCCACGCGCGCGATCTGCTCCTCGGTCAGCGCGCTGTTGTGTGCGAAGTCGAAGCGCAGGCGATCCGGGCCCACGAGAGACCCTTTCTGCGTCGCCTGCTCGCCGAGGACCGTGCGCAGCGCCCAGTGCAGCAGGTGAGTTGCCGAATGATTGCGGCGCGTCGCCGTCCGCAGCTCGTGGTCGACCACGAGGTGCACTGCGTCGCCGACGGCGACCGCCCCGCGCGTCAGCGTCCCCACATGAGCGACGACGCCGGGGAGCGGCTTCTGCGTATCGATGACCTCGAGGCGCATCGGCTCCGCCCCGCGCCGCTCGATGAGACCTCGGTCGCCGGCCTGACCACCCGCCTCGCCGTAAAACGGCGTCAGATCGGTGACCAGCGTCGCCCTTTCCCCCTGCATGGCGCGGATGGCGAGGCCGCCTTCCTTCACGATGGCGATGACCCGCCCCTCGGCTTCCTCGCGGTCGTAGCCGACGAACTTCGTCCCGCCCTCGGACTTCTTCCGGACGGCGGAGAGAACCTCGCGCCAGACATGCTCGATCGCGGCCTCGTCGTTGAGCTTCGAGTCCGCGCTTCGCGCGCGCTGCTGCTCGAGAGCCTTGGCGTAGCCTCCCTCGTCGAGAGTGAGACCTCGTTCTTCCGCGATGACCTGGGTGAGGTCCAGCGGGAAACCGTACGTGTCGTAGAGCTTGAACGCAGTCTCGCCCCCCAGGGCCGTCCCGCCGCTCGCGCGTAGCTGCTCGATCTCGTCTTCGAGGATCTTGAGCCCGCGCTCTATGGTCTCGCGGAACCGTTGCTCCTCGGCCAAGGTCACGCTGAGAATGAGCTCCCGCCGGCGTTCGAGCTCCGGGTATTGCCCGCCCATCGACCGCACGACCTCGCCCGCCACCTCGTGGAGGAACGGCTCGCGTATGCCCAGCCGGTGTCCGTGCCGGATCGCGCGACGCATGACGCGGCGAAGGACGTACTCGCGCCCGGCCCTGTCCGGGAAGATGCCCTCGGCGACGAGGAACGCCGTCGTCCTCGCGTGATCGGCGATGACGCGCATCGAGACGTCGTCGTCTCCTTGCGAGCCCCCGTAGCGCTTGCCGCTGATTTCGCTGGCCTTGTCGACGAGCGCGCGCAAGAGATCGATGTCGTAGTTGCTCGTCACCCCGTTGATGACGCTCGATAGGCGCTCTAGCCCCGCGCCGGTGTCGACGCAGGGCTTCGGCAAAGGGGTCAGACGCGCATCGCCCGACGGGTCGATGGTGCGGTCGTACTGCATGAAGACCAGATTCCAGATCTCCATCCATCCGCGGCCGTCCGCCGCGGGCTCGTCGCCGAACGTCCCGTAGGGGACCTTGCCGTCGACGAGGTCGCCGTTGAACCAGTGCAGCTCCGTGCACGGGCCACAGGGGCCAGCTTCGCCCATCTGCCAGAAATTGTCCTTCATCCCGAGACCGACGACTCGCGCGTCGTCGAGGCCCGTGACCTTCTTCCACAGCGATCGCGCTTCGTCGTCCGGGCCGACGCCGCTCTCGCCGCCGAAGACCGTGACCATCATCCGCGCAGGGTCGAGGGCGAGATCCTTCGTCAAGAGCTCCCACGCATAGGTGATCGCTTCTTCCTTGAAGTAGTCGCCGAACGAGAAGTTCCCGAGCATCTCGAAGAACGTGTGATGCCGCGCCGTCACGCCCACGTTCTCGAGGTCGTTGTGCTTGCCCGAGATCCGGATGCACTTCTGACTCGAGGTGGCCCGGAGGTAAGGCCGTGTCTCCTTGCCGACGAAGACGTCCTTGAACGGCACCATCCCCGCATTGGTGAACATCAGCGTGGGGTCGTTCTGCGGAACGAGGGGCGAGCTGGGTACGACCGCGTGCCCGTGCTTCCGGAAGAACTCGAGGAACGTGCGACGCACCTCGGCGGACGTGGATCGTGCCATTCTGAGCGCGGGCTATAGCATGTCGGCCCTTGCCGCAGCGGCGTAGCGGCTCAGTTGCTGTAGGGGTTCGCCGAGTCTTCCGGAGGCGCGGCGGGGGTGGCCTGCGCGGGTGGAGCTGGAGGCGCGGGGCTTGTCGGAGCGGCGCTGAGCTCGGGCCACGGCGCCGTCGATGCGGGGGCGCTCGCGTGTGGGGCCGGCAGCCAGGCCGATGCCGGCGCCAATGCGGGAACGAGCGGTGCCGTGGCGTGGGCCGACGGGTGACCACTCGGCTCGGGAGCCACGTGATGCCCGCTCGCGGAAGCCGCAACCCCCGCGGGCGTCCCCATCGCTCTCGGCGCCGAGGACGAGGTCACGGCCGACAGCGCTCCGGGGGCCGGGAACACGGGCCCGGCGCGCACCGTGTCTTCCGCTCGCGACGAGACGTCACGAGCCGGTTGCTGCGCGTCGCCTCCCACGCCGAAGAGGCGTCTCGCGGGGCCCGGCCATCTGTAGACGGCAGCACCCGCCGCTGCCATGAGAAGCATCACGACCCAAAGCCCCGCGCGGCTTCGCTTCGGTATCCTGAGCGGCTCCTGGTCCGGCGGCGACGACGGCCGGACGCGCGAGTCCTCGCGGGAGGTCGCCGCGCCAGGCGTGGACCTCGAACCGGACTCCCCCTTCCTCCGCGTGAGCGCGATCGCCCGTGCTTCTTCCAGGACTTTGGGCGATCGTTCGCTCACCATCGTGGCCGCGAAGGCGACCTCTTCGCGCGAGCCGCCCACCGCCGGGGTCCCGCGCTCGCGGGCCCCCTCGATGGCTTTATTCACGACGCCGCGCCGTCCGTCTAGGAGCTCGGGTAGCTCGGCCCGGAGAACGCCGGCGACGTCTTCGCTCGTCGCTATCTCCCCGAGCTCCTTCATGGCTCCGTCGAGAGCCCGCTGCATGCCCGCCGCCGTCGGGAATCGAGCGTCAGGGTCGAGCACGATCGAGGCCTCGAGGATCCGTGCGACGGGGTCCGGCAGCCCTTCGGCGATGCGGGGCGCCTCGTCCGCGAGGAGCTTCCTGATGATCTCGACGTCGTCGTCGGCGTCGGTCGGGGTCTTCCCCGCGACGAGCTCGTGCAGGCAGATGCCGAGCGACCAGATGTCTGCCCGCCGGTCGACCGTTCGCCCCTTCTTCACCTGCTCGGGGGCCATGTACTGGATCTTGCCCTTGACCACGCCCGTCCGTGTCTCGCCCTGTTTCCGGTTCTGGGCCTTGGCGATGCCGAAATCGATGACCTTCACGGAGCCCGAGGCTGCGACGAGGATGTTCTGTGGGGACACGTCACGGTGGACGATCCCGAGCGGCTCGCCGTCCTGGTCGCGCAGCTCGTGAGCGGCGTGCAGGCCGGCGCACGCGTCGGCCAGGATGCGCAGCGCGATCCCCACGGGCAGCTTGGAGCCGCGCTTGGCCAGGAGCTTGCGGATCTTGGCGAGCGAGTCGCCGTCGACCCACTCCATCACGATGAAGAGGACGTCCCGTTGCTCGCCGAGGTCGAGGATCTGGGCGACGTTGGGGTGCTGGATGCCCGAGGCGATCCTGGCCTCGTCGAGGAACATCTCCTGGAACCGCGGGTCTTCCAACAGTTCGGTCCGGATCGTCTTGATGGCGAAGAGCTTCTCGAACCCGCGCTTGCCGCGTAGCTGCGCGAGCCAGACCGTGGCCATCCCACCGGACGCAATCGGGCAGAGAAGCTCGTACCGATCGAGCTTGTACCCCGCCACAAGGACGCCCTGCGCTGCCTCCATCGTCGTCATCATCGCCCCGCCGGGCGCCGCGGGCCACTGCTTCAGCGCGCGGCGACCATCAACCCCTGATCGGCGCCGCGAAGTGCGCTCTGGACCGCGCCGTCCACGGCGTCTTCTTCGAGCTGGTGGCGGGACTGGTCCGAGATCGTGGGCCCGGAGCCGAAGGTGGTGGCCCCGCCGGAGAGCGTCCCCCGGAGGGTCTGATCCCACCGTACCGTGAACTCCACTCGCGCCTGCACCTGGAGCGCCCCGGCGACGCGCGACTCGATGAGCTGCGTCAGCGTCGCGTCGAGTGTCACGACCGGAAGATGCCGCTCGGCCGCCTGCCGCAGGAGGGAGGCATCGCTCTCGACGACCACCGCTTCCCTCAGGCTCCTGGCGCGAGAGCGCGCCGAGTCGCGGAGGACGCGGCGCAGGTCGTCTCCGCGCACACCGCTGGCGTTACGCATCGTGCCGAGCCGCACCACGTAGTGCACGCTCTGCGGGAGCACGCGGGGGGAAGGGTCGGGTGGCGCCTGAGCGGGCGCCGCGCCTTGGCGGAGGCGCTCGATGCTCGCGTGCAGCTGCGCCGCGACTCCCGGGGAGGGCTCTCCAGGCAAGCGGCGTTCGAGAGCCGCGAGCGCGAGAGGGTCCCCAAGGTAGCCGAGGGCGGTGGCGGCGGCGATCCGCACGGCGGGGTGCGCGTCGCCGAGGGCGTGCTCGAGCGCCTCTCGCGCGCCGTCCCCTCCGCTCCGCCCGAGGACGAGCGCCGCGCTGACTCGAATGCGAAAGTCGCTCGATTCGTTTAGCTCGTGGATGGCGGCGGGGACGTCCTGGGCCGGCGCCGGCCTTGCGACCGCCATCGAGATGGCAAGAGCGCCCAGAAGCACGCGAAGCGTGCGACCGAAAACCCTCGTACACCTAGTCGACATCCGCGCTGCTCTTGCCCCTCACCGTCCCAGTAGCTCTTCGATCTCTTTCTGGATCTGCACTTCTTCGCCGTCGTGGTAACCGGCGTGGGCAAACCGAACGACGCCCCTTTTGTCGATGAGGAACGTCGACGGCATCGTCTCCGGCTTGTACCGGCGGGCGATCGCCTTGTCTTCGTCCCAGCCCACCGCGAACTTGGCGCCGTAAGTGCTGACGAACGTCGGAATCTTGTCCTTGTCGTCGACCTCGTCCTCGCTCACCCCCACGATCCGGAAGCCCTGCCCGGCGTACTTGGCGTAGAGATCCTGGAACTTCGGGAAGGACTTCTTGCATGGCTCGCAGAAGGTCCCCCAGAAATCGAGCAGGACCACGTTGCCGTGCAGCCCCTGGAGCGTGACCGTCCCTTTTGCGCCTGAGACCGGCTTGACGCTGAAGTCCGGCGCAGGGTTGCCCACGAGCCCGGCGCTGTCCTCCGAAGAGTAAGCGCCCTGCCCGCCCCCGGCGGCCCCGCACGCGGCGGGCGCCACGCCGCAGAGCGCGACGCAGATCGAATGCGAAAGCCTTGTCATAGGGCGTTGGTAGCACGCGCGGAGCCGCCCCCAAGCCGGGAGGCCGCGATAGCCACGTCCTATAAAGGTAGACGCGAGGGCGGCGCACGGCTCAAGGGGCAGCGCCTTCGCACCCGACGATCGCTACGGAAGTGTGCGCGAGGAGAACACCTCCCGAAAGTCGCCCGCCGCGCTGCGTCGGCTCATAATAGGGACGTGAAACGTACGCCCTGGTGCTCCGTCGTCGTCGTCGTTGCCGCCGCGTTGTCGGGCCTGGTCCCGTCCGCATGCTCGACGACGACCATCAATGAACCGCCCCAGCTCGGCGACTGCCTCGCAAACGGCGACGCCGCTTGCAAGCTTCCCGATCAGACGGGCGGCGGCTCGCCCGGAGGCGGGCACGGCGACGCGGGCGAAGTCGACGCCATCGCCACGGAGGACGGCGGCGCGTGTGGTGAAGTGAACCTGTTGCTCTCGGCCGCGTGCCTCTCGTGCATCGTGGCGACCGAAGGTGGGTCCAATCCCTGTTGCTCGTCGGAAGGCGCGTGCTCCGGCGACCCTGGCTGCCTGGCCCTGGTCAGGTGTGCGATCGGGTGCACCGGCAACAACGCGAGCAATTGCGTGGGGACGTGCGAGCAGGCTCCGACCGCGACCCAGGACAGCGTGCAGAGCTACAACGACTTCGGCAGTTGCGTCGCCTCTCAGGTCTGCCCGGCATGTCCGCCCTTTCCCGTGTCGACGAACGGAGAGCTCTAGCGGTACCCCTCGGCCTGGAGGGCGAACATCCGGGCGTACTTCCCTCCCTTGGCGACGAGCTCGTCGTGGGTGCCGGATTCCACGATCGAGCCGTGGTCGAGGACGACGATCTTCTGCGCCATCCGCACCGTCGGAAACCTGTGCGAGATGACGATCGTCGTGCGCCCGCGCGCGAGGGCACGGAAGCGCTCGAAGACGGCGTGCTCCGCCTCCGCGTCGAGGGACGCGGTGGGCTCGTCGAGCACGAGAATCTCCGCTTCCTCGCGCATGAACGCTCGCGCGAGCGCGATCTTCTGCCACTGCCCTCCCGAGAGCTCCGTGCCCTCCTGAAACCAGCGCCCCAGCGGGGCCTCGAGACCGCCGGCGAGCGCCGACACCACGTCGGACGCGCCGCCTCGCTCCACCGCGCGCGCGATGCGCGGCAAGTCTTCGAGGTGATCGACGCTTCCGAGCCCCACGTTCTCGCGCACCTTGAGCTGGTACTGGTTGTAGTCTTGAAAGAGGACCCCGAAGCGCCGCCGAAGGTCGTCCGGGTCCCAGTCCCGAAGGTCCCGCCCGCCGAGGACGATGCGCCCTTCGGTGGGCTCGTAAAGGCGCGTGAGAAGCTTCACGAGAGTGGTCTTCCCGGCCCCGTTTTCCCCGACGAGAGCGAGGCTCTCGCCCGCGGGTATCGTGAGATCGATATGGCGGAGGGCCCACTCCTCCTTCCCCCGGTAACGAAAGCCGACGTCCTCGAGCCGGATCGAGGTCGAGGTCGGGGTCGAGGTCGAGGTCGGGGTCGAGGTCGGGGTCGGGGTCGAGGTCGGGGTCGAGGTCGAGGTCGAGGTCGAGGTCGAGGTCGAGGTCGAGGTCGAGGT
>Ga0182018_10000644_pt1 | contig 43886 bp, 40 predicted proteins | sample 812P2MmetaG_FD_120490 | JGI IMG/M metagenome (GOLD analysis project Ga0182018, IMG submission 120490) | Permafrost microbial communities from Stordalen Mire, Sweden - 812P2M metaG | ecosystem: Environmental > Terrestrial > Soil > Wetlands > Permafrost | place: Sweden: Stordalen | collected... | reverse complement strand
CGGCTCAACCGTTTCGTGGCTCGGCCTTCCGGCCAGCGCTCGGTTGCAGCCGGTCAAGCGCTATCGACACCGGCCGCACTCCCAGCGACTCGCCGGAGAAACCCCGCACTCGAATCGGAATTATCACCCCCGAGGCGCCTATGAGCTCTATTCTGAGCTACATGCCCGTTGTCTGGATCGTTTGGGCCGCAGTCATAACTTTCCTGCTGGTCCTGCTTGTTTACCGCTCCAATCTCACTCGCTACGAAGAAGACCAGATCTTCCTCGACGAGGCCGCCAACCACCAGAAAAAGGAACAGGAAGATCTCCTGGCGAAGGTCAACAAAATTCAGCCCCTGATCCGTGTCGTCACCGGCGCTACCTGCGTACTGACAGTCGCGATTCTGGGCGTGTACGTGTGGGACGCTTTGCAGCACCTGCTCTAGAGGCTGTTATTGACTTTCGCGCGGCTGGCGTTGCGAGGGAAAATCGGGCCAGACGAAGCCGAGCCCGAAGGCTGTGGCGGGCCCACTGTCGAGGGCGAGAATGAAGTATGGCCCGATTTGCCCCGCAACCCACAGGGCTGGGACCCATTTTCCCCATTTCTTCGCCGCTCGCAGACACCCGGTATGCGCCTCTCGCTCCTCGAACTCAGAAAAATCGGCCCCAGCGCCGGCCGTGGGAAAGTTAATAGCAGCCTCTAAGCCGCGGTTGCACTCCCGGCGCCCCGTTGCGCCAGGCCGTTGCGCACGGCCCCGTTGTCGCGCGCGGCCGGACTCCTCTCCAGAAGTCCGGCCCGCCCAAGCTGTTTCCTTGTCCCTTGCAATCCTTGCCCCTGCAATCCCCGCCCGGCTCGTCCAGTTCTTACCTTCGTCGGCCGCTCAGTAGCCGCCCAACAACTGATAATTGTGCCCCACCGTCCACGCCAACGCGCCGACGTTGATCGATTGGCCCCATCGCGCCAGCGTCCGATGATGGTGCCGCACCAAAATCCGATAAACACAGTAGTTGGCGACAACCGTGCTCGCCTCGAAGGCCGCGAACCCCGCATGATTGTCCACCAGGGCCGTGGGAAGCATCGCTTCGTGAAACTGCGGTTTGGACAGCGCCTCAACCGTGCTTCTGTAATCGAAATAGCGAAGTGGCGCCACAGCGCCCAGGAGAATCCAGTCATCCACGCCGAGCGCGGACGACCTTTGTCCCCCCAAACGTTGTGGGGCAACCGCGACAATAGCGGCAAGCGGCGCAGCCGACTCTCCAGAATCAGGCAGCGAAGCCGTAGATGCAGCAGCCGGAGCGTCCACCAGCGCCATCTGCTGAGCAAAACACTGCGCAATGCTCAAACCCAACAACAACGGCAGCGTGAACAGGATTCTCATTCACCCTGCTCATCGGCGGGGTGACCGCAATGATTAGAGAATCCTAATTTCGGCCAGCAGAATCGCCCTCAAAAACCGCTGCTCCTCAAAAACCCACGAGCACCACCGAAAACCCAGCTACGCGTTATAAGTAGTCGAAGAAACCCGCCCGCCGCGCCCAGTCCAGTTCGTGTGGAAGAACTTCCCCCGCGGCGCATCCACGCGCTCATACGTATGCGCCCCAAAAAAGTCCCGCTGCGCCTGCAGCAGATTCGCCGGCAGCCGCGCCGTCCGGTATCCGTCGTAAAACGCCAGCGCCGTAGAAAACGCCGGAGCAGGCACCCCCAGCGCAATCGCCTTCACCACCGCCTTGCGCCACGATGCCTGGTAGTTGTTCAGCACGCCGGCAAAGAAGCTGTCGAAAAGCAGATTGTGCAGCTCCGGCTGCTTGTCGTAAGCCTCTTTGATCTTGCCCAGGAAGCGGCTCCGAATAATGCATCCTCCGCGCCACATCAGCGCAATGCCGCCCATGTTCACGCGCCACCCGAACTCCTTTGCCGCCTCGCGCAGCAGCATGTAACCCTGCGCATACGAAATGATCTTCGAGCAATAAAGCGCGCGCCGCACGTTCTCGATGAAATCCGCTCGATCCGCAGTCGCCGCCTGGCCCGTCGGCCCCTGCAAAATCTTCGACGCGTCGACCCGCTCCTCCTTGATCGCCGAAAGACACCGCGAAAATACCGACTCGCCAATCAGCGTCACCGGCATCCCCAGATCGAGCGCGCTCATCACCGTCCACTTACCCGTGCCCTTCTGCCCGGCCGTGTCCAGAATCTTATCGACTATGGGCGTGCCGTCTTCGTCCTTCTTCGCGAAGATCTGCGAAGAAATCTCGATCAGGTAGCTGTCCAGCTCGCCCTTATTCCAGTCCGCAAAAACCGCCGAAAGCTCGTCCGCGCTCAACCCCAGCGCATGTTTCAGCAGATCGTACGCCTCGCAGATCAGCTGCATGTCGCCGTACTCGATGCCGTTGTGCACCATCTTCACAAAGTGGCCAGCGCCCGCATCGCCCACCCAGTCGCAGCACGGCGTGCCTCCCTTGCCATTCCCGCCCGCGCCCTCATCCACCTTGGCGGCGATCGACTGGAAAATCTCCTTCACATGCGGCCACGCCTCAGGATTGCCCCCCGGCATAATCGAAGGCCCGAACCGCGCCCCCTCCTCGCCGCCCGAAACGCCCGTCCCGATAAAAAGAATCCCCTTCGCCGCCAGGTCCTTCGTTCGCCGGTTCGAATCCGTAAACAGCGAATTGCCGCCATCGATAATGATGTCGCCCGGCGAAAGAAACGGCACAATGTGGTCGATCATCTGATCGACCGTATCGCCGGCCTTCACCATCAGCATCACCCGTCGCGGACTCTTCAGCAGACCCACCAGCTCCTCGATCGAATGCGCGCCCACCACCTGCGTGCCCTTGGCCTCATTGGCCAGAAAATCGTCCACTTTCGAAACAGTGCGGTTGAACACCGCGACCTTAAATCCGTGGTCATTCATGTTCAGGACGAGATTCTGTCCCATGACGGCGAGGCCGATCAGGCCAATGTCACAACTGGCGTCTGGCATACGAACTCCGGCGGGGAACTCCCCCACGCATTTTGCGCTTTTCCCGAAGGATAAGCCAGGTGAACCACCGGATCTCAACAAACAAAACAAACGTGTCATCCTGAGCGAAGCGCCGCCACAGAGTTTTCCAGCGAGACCCCTGTTCATTCGGCGCGCAGTCGAAGGACCCCCCGTAGGGGAGTCGGGCGCGAAGCGACCGATCAAGCCCTGACACGGCCAGCCCGTCTAAAACCAGGCCTAGGCTACCGAACGCGCTTTTCCCGATGGATTAGCCAGATGTCCATCGGGCGGGTAGGGCCCATTCAGTGCGCTGCTCTCATAGCCGCCGCGCGAAGGCCTCGTTTCGTCGCACATCGCCTGCAGGGCGCCTTGCGGCTATTTTGGATCGACAGCGCCCGGGTGAGGCGTCTCCGCGGGGGCTCGCCCAATGGTCTTCACGGAACTCAGTTTCTTCAACCTCCCACCCCACGTGGCGTCGTCGTCATAGACCAGCGGCGCACTCGAAGCCGGACCGCGTTCGGACCACTGAACCGTGTAGTAATCCTCCGTGCCCTTGATGCAGATGAACAGAGTGGATTCGCTGTGCGCGTATCCGCCGGAATTCAGGGTCCCGCAACTTGCCCATGCGACAAACCCATCGTGGCCACTGACGGTTGTGGCCCCGAGTCCCCTGGCGGCGAATGTATCTGGACACATACGCGGACAACCGCGCTGTGATGGGCAACGGCCAGCCTGGTTTAATCAGCAAGATTCAGGATGATGTGAGTGACCTACAGAAGTGGCGCTGGCGCGTCGTGGGTATTGCTGTGGGTATCGCCGCCGTCTGCTCCGGTGGGATTCCTCTCATCGCATGGCTGCTGAAGGGCTAAACGCTCAGGAAAATCCGATGCAGAGCCCTGAGAAACTCGACGTAAGCCGAAATCGTCAAGGCTTGTGCGAGAATGCCCAAGACCTTGCATAGAGTGTCCGTTCGACCAATATTGGCCTTGTGCCCTTCCGCCTTTTTTGAATCGCCGAATATGTCATCAGGGGCCGACAAACCAGCCTTAGTGACGGCATTTCGCATTCTGAGACGACGCATGTCAAAAGAGAATCTGAAGACCCAGGCGTTGCCGTGAAATAGGAAGTACAGGTTGATGTAGTTATGGATAATGCAAATGATTATCGACACAACCAGCATCCAGCAACCCGCGAAGACGGGAAATGTGATTTGTGCTCGGATGGCAGGGTTGGCTCCCTTCGCGAGTAGCCCCATCGCACTGAACAGGAGCGTCAGTGTCGCGCCATTGAGCAGGGTCAATTTCTCGTAATACGCCTGACGAGATTCAAAAATCTTTATGACGAAGGAATCCAGCCGCTCCAGTGCGGCGTGCATCTTTTCCGCTTGCTCTTGGACGGAATCGTTCAGCAGCGCAGTGACTGGATTGCCCTTGTCTGCCATGTTCCCTAACTCTTCTTCGCGGCCTTCTTCTGCTTCGCCCACCGCGCCCTCTGTGCGGCTGCAATCTTCTCACGAGCCTCGGCGCTCATGACCTCTTCTTGCGGACTGTCTTGGCGAATGGCGAAGGAACGCCCCCGCCTCCTCCACGGAGTAGGGCCTTCACCTGTTGAAGCCGCGCAATCTCCTCGTCAACGCCCGCAAGCAATTCGGCAGTGTTCATCGTGTCGTGTTTCCTCCAAAGATGATTGTAACCATCATTTGCGCCGACACCCAACAGTAAGGAGACCCTATTCCACAGGCGTATCCGCAGCCTTGCTGCGTCTCTTCTCTTCTCTCTTCAGTCGAAAGCGAGTCAACCACGGCAAAAATGTGGGATTGTGAACCATCCATGGCTGGAGTTCGAAAGCTTTTGTACCGGATTCTCCGTGCCGGAGCAGCCGGAACTGATGTTGCCCTCCAAGAACGTCGTGACAATCCACAACAAACAGATATTTCTTTCTCATATAGGTCGATATTTTTAATTCGATGGTTGCGCCTTCACCTTCCATCAATGCTCCGAGGAACCGGGTTTCGAAAATGGTTTTCCGTACCAGCATGAAGTCATCGAGTTTGAATTCATCACCGACAAACTGATGCCAAAATCTCGCGTCCAACGCCGCGCCACGTCCGACGTTCCTGATGCCGATAGAAATCGTGACGCCCTCTTCCTGATAGGTCGAAACAGCTAGAGCGGGAAATAATTCGCCCCGACGTGTTTCTTGCTGGAGGGTTTTCATACGGCGCGTATAGACCGTGTAGGCAATCAATCCGAGAAGCGCAAGAACGGCTGTGACAGTTTGGACTCCCGCCGCATTCTGGCCGTGAGTGAGCCAGTGCCACGGATGAAGAAGTTGGTAGACCCACTGATTCATCATCATTCCCACGCCGGAATCTTAGACTCCGAGCACCCGCTTCAAAATCATCTTCGCCAGCGTCACGCTGTCGGCAACGGCGCAGAGCACTTTGGGAGACGGTGCTCTTATGTCGTCACGGGCGAGTCTGACCGCCGCGATGATGGCGGCGGCTATGACCAGCGTGGAGGCGAAGCGGTCGCGCTGACGCTCCTCGGCCTCTCTGGCGTTCGCGCGCTTCATCTCTCCCATGCGGAACAGTGTAGGAGAATAAAGGGCGAAAGTCATCCACAACATCGAAAGCAGCTAAATTGAAAAATGACGACCGACGGCTGTCACCACGAGCGCAGCCGGTTACCACTTCCAACGCCTCCGATGATTTTCGCAAAGGATTCGAGATATTCCTTTGAATTCGAGAGAATCTGCTCATGTGAACGCTCCGCCATTATGACGTTGTAGTTGTTCACAGCGATTCCCCCAATCCTCAATGGAATCGAAGTGCCCTTCTCAAGGAACACCATCGCTCGTTTCGGCGACAGCGGATAGAAAAACTCCAATCGCTCGGGCGGTGGAGGGGCCGGGTCCGCATCTCCGTGAAGATTAATCACGGGCTGGTCGGTTGTGATGAACGGGGTGTCGGATTCGGTTTCGATTATTTCCACCTTGAAGGACTTGCGGTCGCGAAACAGGCTATGCGAGATTCGAATCGCCATCAGGTGTGCGATGACACTCATCATGTGAAGAGCGTTTCGTCCCCGGATTTCCGGCCCCATGACGCGCAAAGATGCTTCGCGTACCTGTTTGGTTCGGACGGACTGGACACACAGTCCAAAAATAAAGACCCCAGCGGACTTAAGGTCGTTGTAGAACTCTGTCTTTCCTTCGCGCATTTGCTCCAAATACGGCAGGAAATCGTCTTCGATACCGGCAAGCCAATCCTCCGCGCCCTTCTCGATGAGCACATCCAATGCTTGCTCGTGCTCACGAGTCCGCGCAGAGGACTTGAGGCTGGCCTTTACCTTGTGTCCGAGGCAATACACGTCCAAGAACGTATGAAGAGTGTCTCTCAGCAACTCGGGCGTTCCTTCAACTTCAATCATTGTCTTGGAGACGAACTCCCGCTCCTCATCCGTCAGAGGATAGGTGCGGTAGAAGAAACGTTCACAGGCAACGCCCTTCAGATTGGGAGAGAAGATTTCTCCGCTCCTCAGGCACCAAATCTGCCCTTTGTGGCTCCACGGTTTTAGGTACGCCTGGAAAACGTAGTGCTGGTTCTTTTTTCGGTCTGCCGGGTTGAGCCGGGGCGTCGGGCTTTTTGTGTTGTTCGAGGTAGCGTCAGGAGGCATCGCGGTCGCCGCTAGTGGGGCACAGCCTAATTATGCCTCGGTAGCGCGACCGATGAAGCCCCGGGGCGGTTATTCTTAGCGCGTTGATGTATCCCGAAAACTGTCAAGTACCCGTGCAAAACTCCAAAGTAATAACTCAACATTCCCGGCCACTTACCAGCCAAAACGCCCAGGAAAAGTTGGCAGTTTTTTCCTCCAGCCTTGGTATTCTAAGAATAGGGGGTAAGAAAAAAATCCTCGCTGTCGAGCGAGGCTTTTTCGTCTGGAACCCCACGCGGCTCTATACGGAAACAGGTCTCGAACCCAGCGCGGTGTTGTCGAGGCTGTTAACAGTTGTTGTCGAGCCTGTAAACGTTGGCTAACCGCCGCAGTTTCAAAGGCATCGCGTTTCGCGCCCAAAAAAAACACAGTTTCCGGCAACCGAGCCCACCGGCGCTCCCCAGCCCCCGGCCACCGGCGACCGGCTACCGCCCGCTAAGTATTGTGGAATGTGATTGAACGACATCTTCAATCGCAGAATCAAATGGATACTCGACACCCAAAAATGAACGACACGCAGCAATATGAATCCACAATAGATAGCCGCAAGTATCCCGGAATCAAATGGATAACCGTAAGCCAAAATCGTCCGACCCAGCAGAATCAGATACTTAAGCCGTCAAAACGAAAAACCCCTTAGAGGGGGCGGCGTACCGTCAACCTGCTCCGGCTAGATCCGGCCGCCAACCCAACGTGGTGCCGAATCGGGCGCCGCGGCTCAGCCTACTCCCTATTGCCTATTGCCTATTGCCTGCTTTTAATACCCAGCCGCCAACCCATAGTGGTGCCGATGGTCCTGGCCGCCGCTCAGCTCGCCCGTCACCGGATCGACCGCGATGCACTCCCCATCGCTCCAGTGCCCAAGGACCTTCAGGTTGTAGCCCATCGCCTTCAGCCCCTCGACCGTCGCCGGCGAGAAGCCCGGCTCCATAAAGAGCACGTCCGGCAAATATTGGTGATGGAACCGGGGTGCGTCGACCGCCTGCTGGATGTTCAGCCCCTCGTCGGCCACGCTCAGAAAGATGTTCGCAACCACCGTGATAATGCGCCCGCCTCCTGGCGACCCGAGCACCATGCTAACCTTGCCGTCCTTGAGCACAATGGTCGGCGTCATACTTGAGAGCGGCCGCTTGCCCGGAGCAATCGCATTCGCCGGTCCCTGGATCAGGCCAAACATATTCGGAACGCCCTGCTTCGAAGCAAAGTCGTCCATCTCGTCGTTGAGCAGGAAGCCGAGCCCCGGCACCGTGACGCCGGAGCCGTAGTATCCGTTGAGCGTAGTGGTCACCGAGACAGCGTCACCCTGCGCGTCGACGACTGAGTAATGCGTAGTGTCGGCTGCCTCCTGCCGGACGTCGGCCATCGTAGGCGCGGCCGGCAGAAATCCCTCGGGACGCTCCAGCTTTGCCGAAGCGCTCGCCTTGTCCGCGTCGATTGAGGCGCGCCAGGCCTCACCGTATTTCTTGCTTATCAGCTGCTCGATCGGGATCTTCACATAGTCCGGATCGCCCAGGTAATTCGACCGGTCCATATAAGAGCGCCGAAACGCCTCGACCACCAGGTGCATCTCTGGAGCAGTGCGATCGCCGAGCGGACGCAGGTTGTAGCCATCGAGGATGTTCAGCATCTCGATCAGAGCCACGCCACCCGACGACGGAGGAGGCGCGCTCACGATGGTGTATCCGCGATAGCTGCCGGTGATGGGCTCGCGCTCCTTCACCGTGTAACGAGCCATGTCCTCGGCCGTGATCAACCCACCGCCCTTCTGGACCGCATCGGCGATCTGGCGCGCCATGGCGCCGTGATAAAAGTCGTCCGGGTTCTTCGCGATCCGGCGCAGCGTTTCGGCAAGCTCCGGCTGCCGGAAAAGCTCGCCGGTCTTATAGAAATCGCCGTCGCGCTGGAAGATGTGCTTCGAGGCAGGGAAGCCGGTCAGGATCGAATCGTGCATTTCGGCGGCTTCTTCGTCGGTCAGGACGAAGCCGTCGGCGGCAAGGTGAATCGCCGGCGCCATGACCTGCGCGAGGGTAAGCCGGCCATATTTTTTCTCCGCGTAAACCAGGCCGGCGGCCGAGCCCGGCACGCCGATGGCGCGATAGCCGACGATGCTGGCGTTCGGGATGATATTGCCGCTCGCGTCGAGATACATGTTGGCCGTCGCAGCCAGCGGAGCCTTTTCCCGGTAGTCAATAAAGATGTCCTTGCCGGTGTGCTCCTTGCCGGGGTGCTCATGAATGAGCATGAAACCGCCGCCTCCGATATTGCCCGCGGCGGGGTGGACTACGGTGAGCGCAAACCCAACTGCGACCGCGGCGTCGACCGCGTTGCCGCCGGCCTTCAGAATCCCGACCCCGGCATCGGTTGCCAGATGGTGAACCGTGACCACCATCGCGTTCGGCGCGCGCACCGGCTGGTCGTTCCTGAGCATCAGCGCGGTCTGGCTCGCATCGTCAGGCGTGGCGTCCTGCGGGGGCGGCGGAGTTTGCGCAGCGGCTGGCAGCACCACGGCGGCGAGAAAAGAAACAGGCAGAGTGAGGGCGATTGTGCGGATGAAATGGATTTTCATGGGCTGGAGAGCGAACTCGGCTGGAAGCATTGTACGGCAGCCTGACCTGCAACCCGCTCGGCGGCCCGTGCCAGCAGCCAGGGCTCGCCGACAAGCGTTTGACCCTCCCAGGAGCCGGGCATAGACTGAAGGGCAGCCGATTTGTCTAACGTGAATAAGCCGTCGTTCTCCCGCTGTTGCTCGCTGTCTCTGCTGCTTGTTGCATCCGCACTCCCATACCTGGCGCAGCAGGATCAGAGCTCCCCGAATCCAGCCGCTGCGCAATCCTCATCGCAGGGTCCTGCGCAAAGCTCCTCGTCCCAGGTACCGTCCCAGCTTCCCCGCGAAAGTTCTTCGCAGACCCCTGCGCGCAACCTGCGCCAAATCCCCGCGCAGACAGAGCAGACCGGCGCGCCCAAGGCTCCAGCGCTGATGGATCCGGCCGGGCCGACGGTGAGCCTCGAGACCAGCGAGGCGATGTTCGATATCGGCGTGGCTTTGAACGCGTGTGGCTACGACCAGGGCCTCGACGAATCCGACCCGGTCCGGAAGCGGATTCGCGACGAAGTCAATCAGGCGACGCAGGCCTCCGCGGAAGCGCGCGATGATCGCGACAAGCTCTGCCTGTTCATCGATCAGCATCGGCTTACAGAGCCCGCGCACAACCTTGCCCAGTACGTATCGCTCGCCCTCTACCTGACCCCGCCGCCCGAGATGACGCCGAGCGTCGAGGAACAGGATATGCCTCCGGACGCGATCGGCGTCGAGCCGATACTCCCGATCCTGCGCCGCTTCGCCAATGCCATCGATCTGCATGTGATCTGGGTGGAGAATCGTCCGGCATATGAAGAAGCGACCAGCCGGCTGCACAATCCGCTGACGCAAATGATTGTCGGGACCAATTATTACCTGAAGACCCCGGCCTCAACTTACAGCGGGCGGCGCTTCCTGGTGGTGCTCGAACCACTACTGTCGCCGGAAGAGACAAACGCGCGTGTTTACGGACCGGACTATGTGGTCGTTGCGTCTCCGAAGAATGGGCAGATATCGATGGACCTGGTGCGGCACGCGTATCTGCATTACGAGATCGAGCCGTTGCTGTATGCGCGCGAGAACACCGTCGATGAGCGAATGATGCCGATCCTCAAGGCGGTTCAGGACGCTCCTCTCGAGTACGAGTTTAAGAACGACATTGTGGCGCTGGTGATCGAATGCATGATCAAAGCGATTGAGGCGCGCACCATGGACACCGGCATTCCCGACGTCAGGATTCCTCCAAATCTGCCCCACAGCGAAGCGGATCAGTACGAGCACGCCCGCAGCATCGCTCAGCAGAAGATGGAGGCCGTTCGCCAATTTGCTGTGAACCGCTCCATGAACCAGGGCTACGTGCTGACGCAGTATTTCTACAGCCAGCTCAGGAATTTCGAAAAGACTCCCGAAGGCCTGGATGAGGCGATCGGTCCAATGGTTTATGGCATGGACATAAGCATCGAGACGCATCGCGCGCGCGAGGTCACATTCGACCAGCGTGGCGAGGGCGAAGTCATGAGCCGTGCACCGCAGCGTCCGCCCCAGCCGAAGGAACTCGATGTCGCCGAGATGAAGCTGATGAAGGGGGATGTCGCCGGCGCAGCCGATCTGGCACAGAAGGCCCTGGACAGTCACAGCGGTGACGCCGGCAAGGCGGACTTTATTCTGGCGCGGGTGGATTTGATGAGCGGCAAGATCGACGATGCTCAGGCTGCGTTCCGCAATACGCTCACAGCCTCAAAGGACCCGCGCATGCTTGCCTGGTCGCACATCTACCTTGGACGAATTCTCGACGTGGAAGAGAAGCGCGACGATGCCGTCCTTGAGTATGGCGCCGCGCTGGCGGTTCGCGATGGCCAGCCTGACACGAAGCAGGCCGCCGAAGCCGGACTGAAGCAGCCCTTTGCCCTGCCGCATCGCGCGCAGCCATCCGAGGACAACGACGAAGAGCAGGACGCGCCGAAGCCGATAGCTCCGCCGAGCCAGTCTCATCCGCAATAGAGCGCTCTGCAATAATTAAACAAGCGGCCCGCGCATGGACTCCTCGGCACATTCTCCCAGCACGTCCATCGACATGCCTACCTCGGGCGAATCACGCGCGGTCGATGCTACGGCTATCCAGGAACTCGAAGCAACACTGCAGCATCATTTCGCAAACTCTGGACTCCTGAGTCGCGCGCTCACTCACAGTTCCCTGGCCCATGAACGCGGTGCCGCCGAACCTCAGCGCGAAGACAACGAGACGATCGAGTTTCTGGGTGATGCGGTCGTGGGCATGGTCGCGGCCGAGTTTGTCTTTCGCCGGTATCCCGAGCTCTCTGAAGGTGCGCTGACGCGGCTGCGCGGCGCGCTGGTCAGCAGGAAGCATCTCGCGGAAGTGGCCGAGGGTCTGAGCCTCGGTAAATACCTGCTGCTCGGCCGCGGCGAAGAGCGCAGCGGCGGCCGCATGAAGACGGCTCTGCTGGCCAATGCCATGGAGGCGGTGATCGGCGCGGTTTATTTAGACGCCGGCCTTGAAGGCGCGCGACGCCTGATCGAGGCGCGTGCGATTGCTCCTTTCATCACGGCGCTGCGGGAACAGCTCACGGCGGACGCCGGCATGGGCGATTTCAAATCCGCTTTGCAGGAATTCCTGCAGGCAAGCAAACAGGGGCAGCCGGAATATCGCATCACCGGTGAGACCGGACCCGACCATCGCAAGCGATTCGTCGTCGAAGTGCGCGTCGCCGGCGACGCACTCGCCGAGGGCGAAGGTCACACCAGAAAGCATGCCGAGCAGGATGCTGCGCGTCGCGCCATCGGGAAACTGCAAACAGCGAGGCAAGCGGAATGAGCGCACCTCCGCAGACACCTCCCGAGAATGCCCAACTGGCGCCGGACAGCGGCGCCAGGACCACGTTTGCCCGCGACCGTTTCGGCCGGGTCACTGTGGGTCGCTCGAAAGTCATCCTCTTTCCGGGCGTATTGGAAATGACGCGATCGCTGCTGCTGGTTCTGGTGATCGCGCTCTTCATTTTGACGTTCATCGTTCAGCCGTTTCGAATTCCTTCCGAGTCGATGGAGCGCACTTTGCTTGTCGGCGATTTCCTTCTGGTCAACAAGATTGCGTTTGCGCCGCCGGGAAACTGGTCGTGGCTGCTCCCCTATCGTCCCGTCGAGCGCGGCGACGTGGTGGTCTTCCACTTTCCGCCCGATCCTCCAGAACACGTTGTCAAGCGGGTGATCGGTCTGCCAGGCGACCACATCCATCTCGAGAACGGCCTCGCCTGGATCAATGGTCGCCAGCTCGACGAGCCCTGGGCGGTCTTCGAGCCCGCCTACCCCGACGATTTTCGCGACAGCTTTCCCACGCAGTTGTACACCGATCCGGGCGTCGATGCGCGCTGGTGGATGGAGATGCGTCGCGAGGTGCGCGGCGGCGACCTTGTGGTCCCGGCGGACGAATACTTTGTGCTCGGCGACAATCGCAATTTCAGTCGCGACAGCCGCTATTGGGGCTTTGTCCCGCGCGATCACATCGTGGGACGCCCGCTGGTCATCTATTTTTCCCTGCGCGAGCCCTCCGCGACCGATGTCGCCGAACTGACGGATGATAGACTCGGACAGAAAAACGATCTGGTGGAGAGAATCGAAGATTTCGCGCGCTGGAACCGCTTTCTGCGCGTGGTTCGCTGAGGGAAATTCGGAAAGCCGATGGCAGAAGTCCAGGAAAAGCACGCAAAACACAAACACGAGGAGACACCCCTCGAAGCCTTCGCCTCTATCTGTGGCGTGCTCGCCGTAGGCCTGTTTGTCCTCACTTTTATCTTTCAGAATTTCGCGATTCCATCGTCCTCCATGGTGAAGGCGTTGCTGGTGGGCGATCACGTGCTGGTCGATCGCATCACCCTGGCGCCGCCCGCGCACTACGCTCCGTTTGTTTATTACCGCGATGTGCGCCACGGCGACATTGTCGTCTTCTACAAGCCCACCCTTGAGCCAAACGGTGAGCATCTGTTTCTGGTTAAGCGCGTGATCGGCGTCCCGGAGGACCATATTCACCTCCGTGCCGGTGTTCTCTATCGCAATGGCGTCGCGGTCGATGAGCCCTATGCCGGCATGCCGACCGATGCCGACTACCAGGCCTATCGCGACGATTTCCCTTCGGTTTCTCCGAACGCGAGCGCCGATGTAACCGCGGAGTGGGCTGAGGCGTTGCCCTCCTTTATTAAGGGACAGGATCTGGTCGTCCCGCCAGGCATGTATTTCTGCATGGGCGATAACCGCACCGTCAGCCTCGACAGCCGCTTCTGGGGATTTGTACCCCGCTCCAACATCGTCGGCCGTCCACTGTTCGTCTACTGGTCCTTCGATACGCCGGAAACGCAGGAGTACAAAACTTCCATGGCCGACCGGCTCGGCTGGATCCTGCACGAGACGATTCACTTCTTCGATGAGACCCGCTGGCGCCGCACGCTGCACCGAGTGAGATAGCCATGAGCCGAATGGAGGAGTTGCTGACCTCCGAGGATTCGGGACCCCGGGGCGGGTTCCCATGGTGGAAGCTGGCAGTCGCCGGAACACTGATCGTTCTGCTGGTACTTGCGATCGTTCTGCCGCCTCTCTTCAATTTGGGTAAGTATCGGCATAGTCTCACCGCCAGTATGTCGGAGGCACTGGGCCGCCCTGTCTACGTCGGCGGAATGCAACTGCGGCTGTTACCGATGCCCGGCATCGTGATGAGCGACTTCACGGTGGATGAAGACCCCGCCTTTGGCTATGAGCCTGCCCTGCATGCCACTTCGGTAGTCGCCGCATTGCGGCTCAGTTCGCTGTGGCGCGGCCGTTTGGAAGTCAGTCGCATCAGCCTCGACGAGGCCAACTTGAATCTGGTGGGAAACGGCGCGGGCGAGTGGAGCATCGACTCTGTGTTGCTGCGGGCTTCGCAGATTCCTAATGCTCCCACGGGCGAGCGGCGAGTTGGCGCGCACCCGCGCTTCCCTTACATCGAAGCCACCGACGCGCGAATCGACTTCAAAAACGGTGCTGAGAAGAAGCCGTTTTCCCTTATGAACGCAGAATTCTCGATGTGGCAGGCGAGTGGCGGCGAATGGCGCCTGCGCTTGCGGGCGCAACCGGTGCGTACCGATCTGCAACTGCATCTTTCTGAGGCCGGAGAACTCCGTGTGGAAGGCTCTTTGCGTCGCGCTGTCGACCTGAACACGATGCCGGTCGATCTTCGCGCCGAGTGGAGCGGCGCACAACTGGGCGAGGTCAGCCGCCTGATGGCGGGGGTCGACAGCGGATGGCGCGGCGACTTGGATGTGACCTCCTCGATTCAGGGCAGCGCCGGCGACCTGAACATGCAGTCGCGCGTACAAATCAGAGACCTGCGGCGGCAGGAATTCCAGCCGGCGACGACCGTGGATGTCGATGCAACCTGCCGCAGCAATTACCTCCGCACCCGGCGCATGTTAGATAGCGTCACCTGCTTCTGGCCGATCGCGGCAGGCCACCTGCTGCTGACGGGTCGCGTGCATTTGTTGGCCTCGCCCGATGCTGATCTCCAACTGGAGATCAACCAGATTCCCGCTTTCTTCCCGGTGACGGTACTGGGGCTGATGCGGCCTAACGCACAAAATGTAACGGCCACGGGCACAGTTAACGGTAACTTCCGGCTCCTCACAGGCGCGCGGCGAGTGTTCTCCGGAGACGCAACGGCAACCGGTGTGTCGCTTCGCTACCCGGGCGGGGGGTTGCCTCTGCCGTCCATGCATTTCGTCGCGCCACCCACAGAGCCGCCCCAGCGCAAGCAAAGACCGACAAAACGGGCCGCTCAACGAGCAACGGTCCGATCAGCGCGGGCCCAGGCAGCGCCGGGCCAATCAGCACCGGGCCAGAACGTACTCCAGCTGTTGCCGATGTCCATCGCCATGGGAGCGCCGGAGCCGCTGGTTGCCGATGCCCGTTTCACAAAGGCTGGCTTCGAACTGCATCTCGCAGGGCAAGCCGCGCTGGGACGGCTGATTCCCGTGGGTGCAAACTTCGGATTGTTGGAAAACGGATTGACATCGGTTGCTCCAAAAGGCCGCGCCACTGTGAACACAAACACAGCAGGGAACTGGATGCGGCCGCTCTCAGGCGCGAGTGCCGGGATCGGAACCACCGGCACGCTCAAAATTGAAGCGGCCGAACTCCGGCCAGGCTTTTTGCCTGCGCCAGTCGATGTGGAATCGGCGGAGATCGAGCTGACGCCCGAGGAAATTTCCTGGCAGAACGTCGCGCTCGAATATCAGGCGATGGCGATGCGCGGCTCGATCCGGTTTCCCGCTGTATGCAACCAACCGGTTGCCTGTCCTGCGATATTCACCCTCGCGCCGGGATCTCTGGACGCGGCAACCGTCGAGGCTGCGCTGGGAGGCAATGCGAACAGCGGGTTCCTGGGCCAGCTATTCACCAACGCGCTCGGCGGTGGCAGCGCCGCGACCTGGCCCCCACTCCGCGGCCAGATTCAATGCGAGACGCTCCATCTGGGACAATTGACGCTGCGCGATTTGTCGGCTTCTGTCAGCGTGGAAGGGGCGAAGCTCAACATCTCCTCGCTGGACGGCGCCACGCTGGGAGGATCTTTGCATGCGAGCGGCGAAATGACCATCGTGGATCGCGCCCCGCGCTGGGAGCTGGCCATTCGTGTCGCGGATGCAAGCGCCGGCGACGTTGCCGCTCTTTTCGGCGAACAATGGGGCACAGGACAGATGAGCGGAGAAACCAACCTGACGCTCAGCGGTTATCGCACGGCAGATCTGGCATCCTCAGCGAGCGGCGACTTCACGTTTACATGGCAGAACGGAGCCCTGCCGCCCGCAGTCGGCGTAAGCGACACATCGCTCGATCATTTCGATCGCTGGATGGCAAAGGGTGCAATCGCCAATGGCGCGTTGTCTCTCAGCAGCGGCGGATTAGTTCACGCAGCGAGAACCAGCCCGCTCCGCGGCAGCATTTCATTCGACCGCGATCTCGACCTCACGCTCGAGACACGCCGGGGCAGCATGAAAATCACCGGAACCCTGGCCCAACCGGCGATTCATTAACCTCTTCACTGCGCGGTGAGCATCTTCTCGTGGATGCTTGCCTGAACCTCGGGCACGGTTCCGTCATTCAGATCCACTTCCGTCGGGTTTTCCTGGAACGTCAATCGGTGCGTGATTCGCCCGTGCGCCGGGATGCGCACCATGTCCGTCACCGTGGCATCGACGGCCTTCACCGTCACGGGAACCTCGGCCTCGGCATAACCATCGTTGACGATTTCGATGGCGACCAGAACCTGCTGATGAGCCTCGCGGCGGGGATACACGCCTGCGATGGACAGATCCGGTAAACCGCGGTCGCGGTAGACCCAGTCGTCGAAGAACCACCGCAAATCCTTCCCGCTGGACTGCTCAAGGAGGTGTTCGAAATACTCCGGCGTCGAATCCTGCGCGGGGTCGTAAGCCTGGAGCGCGCTCTGGAGAGCCCTGTCGCCGGAGATTTCGCGCAGCATCCAGAGCACATACGTCGCTTTGGTGCGGTAGAAGACTGCGCTGACCGCGTGCAGCAGGTCTTCACCCGATCCCTGGCCCGGCGTGGCGGGTTCGGCGAGGGCAAGAGCGGGCCGGTCCGCATTGAGATTCTCCATCGCCGCTGTGCGACCCTGGCTGGACTCGACCCACAGGGTGCCGAGGAAGCTGGCCACCCCTTCATTCAGCCACGCGCGCGGCGAGTAGAACGCGCCATGAGCGAGCCCATGTATGACGACCGGCGCGAGCTGCGCAGGATCGTCGCTTTGCAGCGGCGTTGCCAGCAGGCCGCCTGTCTCCGCGGGAGCATCATCCGCCTCAGGCAAATCGAGGATGGTAAAAGGACGGTGGGCATTGTTTCCAAGCCAGGTGTGAAGCAGCGACTGCTCCGAGTCGGCGGAAGCGACATATTGCTGTGCGCTGGCCACGTCGGTTTCCATAGCGAGCACACGCAGCCCGTTACCGTCCGTCTCGGTTCGGCGAGCCAGAAACAGTGACGGCGTCTCGAATCCCAGGCGCGCAGCGGGAAGGGAACAGGTCGCCACCCCAGGGAATGAAGCTGTGGGCATCGCCGTCGGCTTTTCCAGGTTCACGAAATGTCCGTCGAGAACAGGCGCCGTAGGCGCACCCGCAAAGAACTCGTCGGTGATCCGCAAGCTGGCCGTGGCATCCTGATCCAAAAGCTTCTGCCGGCCGATTTCAGTGAAGAGCTTCGCGCCGTCCCTAAGAGCCACGGGAACCGAGCTCACCGGATACCACACCACGTTCCCGAACCCGCGCAGGCCGGTGAAATCCTCTGAGATCCGATCCCAGTCTGAAGCCTGCGCCGTCGCGTCGGGTGCGCCAATCGCGGTCAGCCGCTGCGCAGTCAGTGGAATTGTGCCTCCGTAGTCGACGTCCAGCGTGAGTTGGCCCTGCGGCGCCAGCGGCTCAGGCAACCGAATCACCGCCTCATGAAGCTGCCCCGTATGATCCGCATCGCTGGCCAGCGCGTTCTGCGCAAAGGCAAGCTTTTTCCCGTGCAGTCCGACCGTCTCGAAGGCTAGCGTCGACGAAAGTTGCAGCGCAATCTTATTCAGCGGCGAATCGCTGGCATTCCGTAGCGTGACCCGCGTGTGCGCCTCCATCGACTGCGAACGCGGCATCAGGTGCACATCGAGATCCCACGCGGTGATCACGACTGCGGTTCGTTCGGCATCCGTCACCGTCGCGGCGGGCCCTTGACTGGCTGGCTTTTGATCCGCGGCCTGCGGTTGCGCTGAGAACAACACCTGCGGCTTGTCCGCGGGCGTTGCGGTCTGCTGTGCCATGGACAGGGAACCGCCGAGCGCGGCTGCCGCCAAAATCCAAAACTTCATGAACCCAGCCCCTTTTGCGGCCGTTCCTTTCGTGGCTGCGCCGACTGGCTTGCGCCTACGGTGGCTCCGGACCGCCGCTGCCGTGCCGCTTCAAACAGCACCACCGCTCCCGCCGCCGAAACATTCAGCGACCCCACCCGCCCCGCCATCGGGATGCGCAGCAGGTGGTCGCAGGTTCGCCGCACCAGGTCGTGCAGTCCCGCACCTTCCCGCCCAAGAACGATCACGGTGTTGGACGTGAAGTCGTAGTCGTCGTAATCTTGCTTCCCGCGTTCATCGAGGCCGACGCACCACAGGTTCTGCTCCTTGAGCATCTCCAGCGAGCGCACCAGATTCACCACCCGCGCCAGGCGGAGATGCTCCGCGGCGCCGGCTGAAGCCTTCATAGCGACGGCGCTGAGCGGCGCCGACCTGCGCTCCGTCAGCAGAATCCCATCAACCCCCGCCCCTTCAGCGGTGCGCAGAAGAGCACCCAGGTTCTGTGGATCTTCGACTCCGTCGAGCGCCAGCACCAGTCGCGGTTCAGGGCCCTCAAGCAGGTCCTCAACGCCAAGGAAATCCCGCTCGCGAACCACCGCCACCACCCCTTGGTGGGCAGATGTGCCCGCGAGGTGCGTCAGAGCCTCGCGCGGCTCCGTCCGGACCTTCACCTCAGCTGCGCGGCAGAGCGCGACAATCTCAGCCAGCCTTTCGTCGTGGCCCTGGTTCAGCCGTTCCCGGGCCACGCAGACATGATCGAAGCGTCTGGTCCTGGAACGCAGCGCCTCTTCCACGGGGTGCAGGCCATAGATCGTTTCCATCCTGTCCAGTCTATTCTTGCGACTGCGCCAAATCCGGCTGATAATGGAAGGGTTACGGGCAGTTGATCCGGCTTGCGCTCCGAAGCCGGTTCGATTGGCGAGGAATGCCTGTGGATCTGACGCGAAAAATCGAAAAACTCGTTACCCGCAGCGTCTTAAGCAACGATTCGTCCGTCTGTCAAATTGATATGAGTGCAGCAGCGCTCCAGCTTGTCGAAGAGGTCCAGCGCGAGAACACCCGCGTTGCGGAGGGACTCAAGCGCCACGATCCGCAGCTCCTCGATGAGTTGATCCTGCAATATCAGCATCGGCTTCTGCGTTACCTCCTCTACCTCACTGGAAATCGCGAGATGGCCGAGGATCTTTTCCAGGAAACCTGGATGCGCGTGCTGATGCGAGGCTCGCAATTCAACGGCAATTCGCGCTTCGATACATGGCTCTTTACCATCGCCAGGAACCTGGTCATCGATCTTCGCCGGCGCCGCTCCATGGCGAGCCTCGAAGAGATGTTCGAAGCGGCCGACGAAGAGCGGCCGTTCGAAGTGCCGAGCCACGAGAAGACACCCTTCGATCATCTGGCGACAGTCGAAGCCGGTCAGCTCGTGGCAGAGGCTCTTTTGACGCTCGATCCGCTGCACCGCGAAGTTCTGGTGCTGCGCTTCCACGAAGAAATGTCCCTTGAGGAGATTGCGCGTATGACACGCGCTCCTCTGTCGACCGTCAAATCGCGGCTGTACCGCGGGCTGGCCGCATTGAAGCCCCACGTGAAGCCGGCAACCTGCTCCGTCGTTCCAACTTCCAATCGTGCGGAGGCGCTATGAGCGGCGAGGTGTTCTCTACGCGCGGGAGCGTGACCCGGCACCCCATCCCGGAGGTTGTGTTGCGTACGCGGCGCTCGGTCATGGAGGCGGCCCATGAGTTGCGGGCTCAAAAGGCGCGCAGACGCCGGCATGCGGGCATCGCCCTGCTTGCTATGGCAGCGCTGGTCGTGCTGTTCACGCCTGCCCTCTGGAGCGTGGCCAACGATCTAACCACCGGTGAGCACTTCTTCGATATGCCCGTGATGGTGCTCACGCTTTCCCTGGTGTTGCTCTCTGCTATGTTCGCCATTCTGCTGATGACCTGGAGAGGCGGGAGAAGCGGCGCTCGCGACGAATAGCCGAGCCCGCCCGGATTCTTCGTATGAAGATCAACAAGCCACAGCGCGAGCAGAAGCATCCCAGCGGTTTTTCTGGCGAGCTGCGCCTGATCCCGCTCTGGTCCGTTGCCGGAGCCGTAGTGGCCTTTACGCTCATGGAGTATGTGATGTGGGTTGTGGTTCCGGCGCACCGCCATCACCCTCCCAACCTGCCCTTCGGGTTTCGCGTTTACTTCAACATCAGCATCGGCGCCCTTGCCGCGCTTTACATGCTGATGGTCGGATACATCAGCCGCGACTCACCGCGCCGTGGCATGAGCACCCCATTGTGGATGGCTGTCTGCGTGGTGATCCCCAGCGGCATCGGCGCTGTGCTTTACTTCCTCCTGCGGCTGCCCGCGCTCTCTCTCTGCCCGGCGTGTAATGCGCGCATAGAGAGCGATTACCACTTCTGCCCCCAATGCGCCTATCAGGTGTCGCCCTGCTGCGGCAACTGCCATCGCACCGCGCGCATCACGGACCTTTACTGCGTCTACTGCGGTCACCACCTTGCTGCCGACCATCCGCCGGCACGGCTGCACGCCTTCGCCGAGTAGCTAACTGATTCTCCTTTGCTAACCACTGCCTAAGCGCTTCCTATATTCTTGAGTTGCGCGCTCGCGCATTATGTCTATCACCGCCCTCATCGTCGATGACGAAGAACTGGCACGCGAAGAGTTGAAGTATCTCCTCGACACCACCGGCAGCGTCGACGTTCTTGCCGAAGGGAAAAACGGCGTCGAAGCAGTCGATCTCATCCGCACCCATCACCCCGACGTGGTCTTCCTCGACGTGCAGATGCCCGGCCTCGATGGCTTTGCCGTCCTCAGGAAGCTGCTCGAGCTGGGCGAAAGAGACCATCTGCCCCAGATCATCTTTGCGACCGCCTTCGATCAATACGCGGTCCGCGCCTTCGACGTTAACGCCATCGATTATCTCCTCAAGCCCTTTGACCGCGATCGCGTGCTGCAGGCAGTCGAACGCGCACGGCTGCGCCTGCAGGAAGCCGGGCAGAGTGGGGAATCGAGGTCTGTCCCGGCCGATCTGCGCGTCGATACGCTTCTCAAGCTCATCGAGCAGCACCAGGCGCCCAAGCCGCACAGCGGCAAAATCGTGCTTCAGGCCGCAAGCCGCCTCCTGCTCATCGATCAGAAGGACATCTGCTTCGCCTCGATCGACGACGGCGTGATCTCAGTCGTGACTCCGACCATCGAAGGCCAGTCAAAATGCCGCACCCTCGAGGAGCTATTTGACCTGCTCGATCCCTCCGTCTTCTGGCGCGCACACCGCTCCTACCTGGTGAACATCAACCACATCCGCGAAGTGGTTCCCTGGTTCAAGAGCAGCTACCAGCTGCGCATGACCGACAAAAAGCAAACTGAGATTCCTGTAAGCCGTGCGCAGACCCGCCGTCTGCGGGAGCTGTTCAATCTCTAGCGCCGCCCGTCTCGGTGCCGCGCTGCTGGCTTTTGTGGCAAAGCCACTCTGCACCCTGCCTCCAGCCAAACTCGCGCAGGCCATTGCGCTCAGCCACTGGCGCACCGCGCTGTACTTTGCTGGAACAGCATGGCTGGTTCTCGCGCTCGCAGTTCTGGTGCGCCTGCGCACTGGCTCCGCGATCGCGAAAGTCGCCGCGCGTGTTTCCCCCCGCGCATGGCTGCAGGGCCTGGTCGCTGCGCCGCTTTGGCTGCTGATTCTCAGCGCTCTGGAATTACCGGCAGCCCTGATCGGCCATCATGTCAGCCTGCGCTACGGCCTCTCCATCGAAAAGTGGACGCCGTGGTGGTCGGATTGGCTTAAATCCACCGTGCTCACTCTGCTCCTGGGCATTTTCATCCTCAGAGTTCTCTACGCGCTGATGCGGTATTCTCCACGGCGCTGGTGGCTCTGGTTCTGGATCTTCACCGTGCCCGTCGAAGTCTTGCTGACCTTCGCCGCGCCACTAGTCATTGACCCGCTCTTCAACCATTTCGCCCCCCTGGCGGCGACCAACCCCGTCCTCGTCGATCAGCTCGAGCGAGTCGCAGCCCGCGGGGGCTTGCGCATTCCGCCGAACCGCATTTTCTTAATGGACGCGAGCCGCAAAGTCACCGGCGCAAACGCTTACGTCACCGGCCTCGGCGGTTCGAAGCGCATTGTGGTCTGGGATACGACGCTCCGCGTTGAATCCCTCAATGAGATTCTTTTCACCTATGGTCATGAACAGGGACACTACGTTCTGAACCACATTCCGAAGGGCCTGGCTTTTTCCGCCGCGGCTTTTCTATTCTTCTACTGGATCGCCTTTCACCTTATGCAACGGTTGGTGCGTACGCACGGCCAGTCCTGGGGAATTGACGCAGTCGGGAACTGGTCATCCCTGGGCCTGTTGCTCCTGCTCGCGTCCATCCTCAGCTTTCTTGCCGAGCCTGTCGCAAACACTTTCAGCCGCGACATCGAGCATCAGGCCGACGTCTACGGCCAGGAAGTGATTCACGGCCTCGTTCCCGATCCTCAGGCCACAACCGTCAGCTCCTTCTGCGCGGATGCGATCGTCTGGCTTGACGATCCCCATCCCAATCGCTTCGTCGAATTCTGGACCTACAGCCATCCCTCCACGGAGGAGCGCGCTGAGTTTGCTGCGCGCTACGATCCCTGGCTTCCAGGGCGGAAGCCGCGGTACCTGACCAGGTCAAACTGAGGGATTACGATCCCCCATCCTCCAGCGCCACGCGGTTAATGATCCGTTGAATGAACACCACCTTGAAGTTCACGTGGCTGGCCACGTCCGGAAGAAACTCGGTAACAAAGTTACCGATCGGCGCACTGGCCCAGCCGCTGGCGATGCGCTCTGCTCCTGGTCCCCACCCCACCCGCTGATACGGAACATACGTGACGTCAACGGCCTCATCGATAATCGATCCGGCAATCGTCGAATAGTTCACCATCCCTTTGCCCGTGTCGCTCGTCGTCCAGAACGGCTGATAGGCGCAATGCAGAATCCGTCGCACTAACGATGCGTTGGGCATGCGATGGTAGTGCGGGTCCTGGTGATCGATGGCCGGGATCAGAAACGTACCCACAAATTCACCCGTCATGTCCTCGGTCAGCGTCACCCCGCTTAGCTTTGCCCATCCCTTCACGCCGGGGCCGTACTGGGAACGCGAATCCGTCGCCACGGACAGGAACGAGGTGCCGCCGATGGTGAGCAGGTTAAAGGGATCGATCACGCCGTGAATAGCGATGCGCCCCAGTTCGGCGGGCGAGTAGATGTGGATGGCATCCTGCCTAAGGTAATTGGCGAAGACGTCCCGCTCAGGATCGCAGCAGCCGCGCAGCGGAGCTGTCTGAGTGCACGCGTGTGCGGTGCACCACCTGGGTAATGGGACGTAGGTTGGCTCGAGCCCCGGTACACTCAGGCCAGGCAGCGGCCTTGCTGCGGGGGGAAATGCCTCCTGTCCGGCAGCTGGTTCTGCTATAAGTGCGGCCTCGGTCTCGACCGCACCGCCTCCGCTTCCTGCATCGCTGGCCAGCTCATTGTGCGGTGCGGGCGCGTCGGGCAGTTTCTGCTGCGCCTGGCCGATTCCCATAGCCGGCGAGAACAGCAGGAAAAAGCAACTCCATCGCAGAATGCCGGAACGGCGCCACCGCCGTGTCCACTCCCTTGCTCCCCGGACGACCTGCCGTTTCCGGGATCCTCGTAACCTTCCTGAGAGCATTCGCGCTGGATGTACCCCCCGGTTGCGGCGCGCGGAGCCCAAAGTCGACTCCCGCCAGACTGCCGCAGTCTATCTCCTGAGGTTACAGACGAAACTCACCGTGTTCCAGATGAATCTTGAACCTGTTTATGTTGGTGCCACGCATTGATCGCATCCGGCACGAACTCGAGAAAAAGATTGTTACCCGCCGCTCCCGCAATCGACGTTCCCCATGTCTGCATCACCACATGAACATCGCGGCTCTCGCTCGGATAATAGGCCGGCGTCAGGGCCGAGGCGACCAGGTGACCGAAGACGTCCGAGAAGTTGAAGCCGTGTCTGCCACTGTCTCTCTGGGTGACAAAGGCCCGCTCCGCCGCCCAGGCGACGCGTCCCGGATATCCGCCCGATGCCTTGCGGTAATATCTCGGATCTTCACGGTAGAAAACCGGGAAAAAGCTGCTGCAGAAGAATCGCATCGTCGCCTGCCGCACAAAAGCCGCCGCCAGGCGGTCTCCGAAGTCGCCCGCATCGCTCCCATACGCCGGAGTACCTGTCAGCTGCCCATACCCCGCCGATATAAGTGCCGGATACACCGTCGAGACGCGCGCCTCCTCATGCAGCCAGAAAACCCATTTGTCCTCTGCATAGAGTGGCGGGATCCGCTCTCCCGGGTCAACATACTGCGCCCACTTCCGCTTCTCATACGAGGCATGCTTCATGGAGCTCGCCGCCTGCGGATCGGCCTGGGCCGGCGGGTTCTGGTTTTGCAGAAAGCCCTGCAGAAAGCTGGACGACAAAGCCCGCTCATCGCTCGCAGGATCATCCACAGCCGCCGCTGCGGCACGCGGCTCCGGGGCATCCGGCAGAACAGCCTGTGCATGCATCCTTGAGACGCTGACGAGCAGTAACGATGAGAGCAGGAGAACAGGGCAGTTTGGCGGAAAATATTTCAGAGGGCTCCCGTATTTCAACAGCTTGGAAGTGAATCCAGCCGTTTGGGATGCATTCGCGGTATTTCCTGAAGATCCTTTGCCGCCGCCGCACAGTAGTTTGGCCCTGAGGATTGACCGCGGCATCCCGTCTCGCAATACTGAATGCAGCAGTAAGTCAGGAGTGAGATATGACTGAGCCGGCCACGGGACCTTTCGAAAACTTCGGACGCAAGGTTGATGAGCATTTCGGCGGATGCAGCGAGCGCCTGGAGGAAGACGTGAAACGAGTCATCACCTACCTCAACGAACGCGTTGTTCCCGAGGTACGCCAGAACTCCTCGAAGGCACTGCGCATCGCGGCCGATCAACTCGCGCGGTTGGCCGACCACATCGAACACAGCCGCAAAGCGTAGTCGCATCGCCGATGCGCAGACAGTCTCCCCTTCGTCGCGAGCGGGTCATCTCGGCACAGGTTGTTCTCGCCGTGCTGACTCTCTGCGCCGCGCTCGTCCTGGCCTTCGGCTGTTCGCATAAACAGCAGACGGCTTCTACGCCGCCTCCGGCTGCTTTGCCGACCGAAACCGCCCCGGAACCCGCGCCATCCGCCCCCGCGCCCGTTCCATCCCTGACCGCTGACGAGGAGTTCGCCGACACCCACACGCCCCTCCGCACCGAAACCGGCGTGGCCAGCTGGTATGGGCCGCCCTACCACAACCGCGTCGGCGCCAACGGCCTGGTCTACGACCAGAACGGCATCTCCGCTGCGCACCGCACTCTGCCCATGGGATCGCTGATTCGCGTAACCAACGTGAAAAACGGCCAATCGGCGGTCATGCGCGTCACCGACCGCGGACCCTTTGTCGCGGGCCGCATTATCGATCTCTCCATCGGCGCTGCCAAGGCTGTCGGTCTGTGGCGAGCCGGCACCGGCGAAGTGCGCATCGACGTTTTCAGCACGCCGAAGCCTATGGATGAGGGCGGCCGATGGTGCGTCCAGATCGGCGCATTTCTGAATCAGGAATCCGCACTCCGCCTGCAGTCCGAGCTGGAGCACGAATACCGCACCGCCAACGTGATCGAGTTTCAGGGTCCCACGGGCTATTGGGTGCGCATCCGCCCCGCGAACGACGACCGCACCCTCGCCGTCTCCATCGCGCGCAGTCTTCAGCCCGCCGAGGGGCAGGCCTGGCTCGTTAGACTCGATTAATCTGCTTCGTCTTGATTCATCTCGTCGGCTCGATGTATCGCCACCGCAGGCTCGTCGCGAGCTTTCGTTCGGGGCGATCCATCACTCCATCGCAGGTTCCACGCCGTGAGAGCTGTCCGGACGGTTCGCCATCCACACTCCGACAAGGATGAGCACGCCTCCCGCTACCTGCAGCGGAGTCATACGCTCTCGAAAGAGAATCAGCGCCAGAAGCGCCGTTAGTGGCGCGACTGCCAGCATCGTCACCGCCGTTGAGGTTGCCGGCAGATGACCCAGCGCATACGTGAGCGAGAAATATCCCGCGATCTGGCAGATCAGCGCCAGCCCAGCCAGAGCCGCGAAGGACTCCAGGCCAGGTATGCGCAAAGAAGTGTGAGATACCGCGGCAATTACCAGCAGCGCCGCAGCGCTCGCGCTGGTCGAGACGGCCAGAAGAATTCCCGGATCGCACGTCCCGCGCAGCCTCTCTGTGACGATCAGGTAGAGCGCGAAGCACACAGACGCAATCACCGACAAAGCGTCTGCTCCCGAAGCGTGGCTGATGCTCCTCGCATCGACTGAGACAATCATCACCGCGCCTGTGAGAGCGACGGCAAGTGCGATCCAGAACCGTCGAGACGGCAATTTCCTCGTCACCGCCCAGGAGATGAGGCCGACAAAGACTGGCGCGTTGTTGCCAAGAAATGTAGCGTTCCCCGCCGATGTGTGCCGGACCGCAATGTTGTAGAGCCCGATATCCCCGGCGAAGAAAATGCCCCCAATCACCGCGGTGCGAATCGCACCTCGACTCAGCGCCACGAGTCCCGTCCGCGATCGTCCTCCGAACAATAGCAGCGCCGGCCAAAGCGCCAGCGCCGCGAAAAATGCGCGATAAAAGGCCGATGCGATGCCTGGCATCTCGGTCCACCGCACAAAAATCGCGGACCACGCGATGGCAACCACGCCAACGGCGAGAGCTGCATAAGCTGTTCTTCTGTGTGCCGCTGGCATCCGATCCATTACACACGAACTGCTCAACGTCGGACCGTCGCTGATAATCTGAATGCGTATGCTTGACCTTGGTTTTGTACGCACGAATCTGGAATTGGTGGAGAAAAAGCTGCGCGACCGGGGACAGGATCCCGCCGCGCTTCTGGGGGATTTTCGCGAGCTCGATCAGCGCCGTCGTGAGCGCATCACCGAAGCCGAGCACCTGAAGGCGCAGCGCAATAAGCTCACCGAGGAAGTCGCGCGACTGAAAAGGTCCGGCCAGGACGCCGGTGCCGTGATGGAAGAAACCCGCGCCCTCAAGACGCGCTTGGACGAGCTGGAGGCTGCGGCCAGCGAGTCGGAAGAACAGCTGCGCGCCATTCTGACCCGCATCCCGAACCTCACCCGCGACGAAGTCCCCATCGGCCGTAGCGAGGAAGAAAACGTCGAAGTAAAACGCTGGGGAATGATCCCGGATTTCAGCTTTCAACCCAAACCCCACTGGGAACTCGGCGCACAGCTCGGCATTCTCGACCTCGAACGCGCAGCGAAAATCTCCGGCGCCCGTTTCGCCGTCTACTGGGGCGACGGAGCGAAGCTCGAGCGCGCTCTCATCGGCTTCATGCTCGACGTTCACACGCGTGAGCACGGTTATACCGAGGTTCTGCCCCCCTTCATGGTGAACAGCAAGTCTCTCTTCGGCACCGGCCAGCTCCCCAAATTTGCCGAAGACCTTTTTCGCTGCACAGACGACGAGGGCTTCGTCCCAGGTCGGGTTCGCGATAATGATCACTGGCTCATCCCGACCGCTGAAGTCCCGGTCACGAACCTCTATCGCGACGAGACCCTCGACGACGCGAAGCTTCCCGTCTCGCTCACAGCCTACACGCCCTGCTTCCGTTCCGAAGCTGGCTCGTACGGTAAAGACGTTCGCGGCATCATCCGCCAGCACCAGTTCCAGAAGGTCGAGCTGGTCAAATTCACGCGCCCCGAAGACAGCGACGCGGAGCATGAAAAGCTCACACGCAATGCGGAGACGATTCTGGAGCGCCTCGGCCTGCCCTACCGTCGCATGCTGCTCTGCACAGGCGACACTGGCTTCAGCTCCGCCAAGACATTCGACCTCGAAGTCTGGCTGCCGGGTCAGAATCTCTACCGCGAGATTTCCTCCTGCTCCAACTTCGAGGCCTTCCAGGCTCGCCGTGCCAACATCCGTTACAAACCGAAAGGTCAGAGCAAGACCGCCTTCGTCCACACCCTGAACGGCAGCGGCCTCGCCGTCGGCCGCACCTGGCTCGCCATTCTCGAAAACTATCAGCAGTCCGACGGAACCGTCCGCATCCCCGAAGCGCTGGTACCCTATATGGGCGGGCAGCAGATCATCGAACCGCGTACGGGAGCTTAGGCCTTGAGCATAGGGCGCACGTTAAAAAGCTATCTCTGGTGGACGCACGAGCGCGGCAACGTCCACTACGACGTCATGGTGACCCTCATCCTCGCGTTCATCTTCGTTACGCCGCGCTTCTTCGATTACGGCGACCGCCCCAAACCGGACTGGCCCTCCGATGAGATTCGCGCCTCCGTGAACCCGGCAGGCGGCATGATCTACGAGGTTCCCGCGGACATGATTCAGCCGCCGATCCAGGCGCAAGGCGGCCAACCCACCGACCAGCAACTCGGCGATGCCATTGCCCCCACAGCTGGCTCAGTTGTCATCGACCGGAAGGAAGCGGTAAAGGAAATTGGCGGAAGCGTGGTTGCCTGGCGCGTGTGGGCGCACCGCTAAATTACCCTATGGCAGTTCAGAATCCCGCAGTCAGCAAAATCGCCGCCCTGGATTTGCATCCTAAGTGTGCAGGTCAGGATCGCACCGGGTCGAGGAGGGATGTGCCTGAATCCATGAAAACGATGAAAGCCTTGAGTGCCGCGTTGATTCTTCTCGCCGCTCGCGCAGCTATCCCTCAGGACGCCGACCTGCAAAAGGTGCTCAGCCAGATGGACGCCTCCTCGACGAAATTCCAGGACGTGCAAGCCGACATCGCCGTCGACAATTACACCGCCGTAGTCCAGGATCACGAGATGCAGAAAGGGATCACTGCTTTTCGCCGCGTGGGTGGCTCGATGGAAATGGCGAGCCATCTCGACTCTGGCCAAACGTCGCAGAAGGATCTCCTCTACAAGAACGGCGAGCTCGATGTTTACTCACCGCAGCCACAGGCGCAGGAAATGATTTTTTCGGCAGGCGCCAACAGGGCTGAATTCGACAGCCTGCTTGCGACCGGCTTTGGCGCCAGTGGCAAAGATCTGGCCGCCGCATGGACGGTTACTTTCCAGGGCATCGATCAGGAGGTAAAGACCATCGACGGCACACTTACCGCGAAACTCGACCTGGTCTCGAAGCAGGAGAGCATCCGCAAAAACTTCAGCCACCTTACGATCTGGGTGGACCTCAACCGCGACATTTCCGTGAAGCAGATCATGGTTCAGCCCGATGGCGATTCGCGGACTGTGACCTATACCAACATCCGCTACAACAAGCATCCCCCGGCGAGTCTTTTCATCCTTCAAATTCCAAAGGGAACCCGGGTCCAGCGCCACTAGACCAGCCCCGCAGGCGCGCTACGAACTGCTGGTCGAATGCAGGATACTGAACTTCGTCGTGCCGTCGGACTGCCCTTCGATCGTCACCATCACGCTGTTCTTCTTGTTGGTGTCCGTTTCGGTGAGCACCGCGCTCTTGTCGCTCTGGAACACCGACGCGCCTGCGCCGAGCTTCCCCTTGTAGAAGTCCACCACCTTGGCCAACGAGTCGCTCGTCGTGTAAGCCGCCGTGACGGCCGTACCGCCGGGTGTGCTCACCCGCACCGCGCCCTGCTGCTGGGTCGCTCCCGGATAGAGATCTACACCAAGGTCCGACGCGCTGACTTTGGCATCGCTCCCGGCCGTCATTGTGCCCGACGGAGTGCTCACCGACACTGCTCCGCCGTTTCCGATGCTGCTCACGCGCACTACTTTTGAAACGCGCCAGATCCCAAACATGACAGCGCACACGGACAGAATGCCCAACCCGACGAATATGCCGACAATGATCAGAATGATTTTCAACGCGTTGCTGCCCCCGCCCGTCGGTGCAGGCTGCACGGTCGCCGCGGCTGGCAGCCCATACGCGGCGGGCGGTGTATACGCAGGTGGCGCCGGAGCCGAAGCCACCACGCCCAAAGGAGCACCGCATTTCGTACAAAATTGTGTGTCATCCGTAGCGGCGGTGCCGCATTTCGTGCAAAAACTTGCCATAGTCGTCGCTCTTTCTGAAATTTGAGATGAAGCAGGTGCGAGACACCCAGTGGCTCTTCTCCAGGGGCGGAATTCCGCCGCAAATGGAGAATAACCGGCACGCCGCAAGGCCCACCCCGCGACGCGCCGGCCCGATTCCCCTCTTGCTAAATCGTCGGATTTCCAGCGATGCTCTTCGCGATACCCGCCGCGATCGGCACCTCGAACTTCTTGCCCTGATAGGCCGTCACCATCAGCCCAACCCAGGCAATCAGCGTTATCAGGCTCACCAGCAGCGAAATCAACGACCAGATGGAGAAGAACCCAAGGCTGTACCACCCGAATATCCCGAACGACAGGATGATCCGGATGATGGTCAGCGTCCCGAACACCACAATGGACTGAGCCGCGTGAAAGCGCACGAACGGGCGCTTGTCGGAGATCAGGAAGATGATCCCGGTCAGCCATCCCAGGACGTAGCACAGCAATCCTGCCACGTTTTCGGTCAGGCCCGAGGTGCCCGGCGCAACGACCGGCGTTATCACCGGTCCGGTCGCCGGTGCACCTGTCACCACCGTCCCTGTCGGAGCCCCGCATTTCGGACAGAAGGCTACTCCCTCCGCCACCGACGTCCCGCATTTGCCACAAAAAGCCATACGTCACCCATCCCTTTCCTTGATTAAGGGGACTGCAGACATCTTTGGAACTTCGGGGAGTAGCCGCCGGGAACGTTGGACCGGAACCGCGCGTCAGCCTCTCGGCTAGGTGACACTATACCCTCACTTCATCGCCGCTCGCCATCTTTTTGTCGATGGCAGACGGGCTAAGAGCCACCACAGCGATGACGTCTCCCTGGGGGACTTTCCACAGTAAGAGACGACCGGATTACCCTCGTCAGTCCCCCTTCGCTAATCCTCGTCATCACCAATAGGCATGCCCGGTGGCGCAGGAATCTGCTTTGCCGGCACAAACTTCGCGGGATCGTGGAGAAACTCATCGATTCGCGCCGTCTCCATGGCGCTGAACGCATGCTCCTCATCGTGCGAAGGCCCGTTGGCTGCCAGCTTTTCAAGCAGCGTGGTCACCGCTGCCCGCACCGTCGCCCGAGTCTCCGCGGACGAAACAGGATTGGCCCCCAAAGCCAGCAGCGCTTCGAGGATACGATCGTCGACTGCGCGCTTCACTTCCATCGTCAGCCCCGACGTGCCGGCTGAAGTCCCCGTCGAACCGAGCGTCTCCTCAATGATGTCCGCGAGAGAAGGCTCAGCGCTGTCGCGGGCGTGGTACTCCACCAGCCGATTGGCCCGCTCCGGATTGAAGACAAGCGCCAGCGTGAGGTCAGCAGCCGATTGCGCCGCCGCGATCGGATCGAAGGTCAGCCCAGTCCCGGCGGGAAAACTCTCCTGAGTGCGCGGCAAGCCCGGCGGACGCGGCGGCAACATTCGCAGCAGCGATTCCGGCAGGGTCAGCGTCTCGGGCGAAAGCGTCTTCAGCACCGCTGCCAGCGCAGCCCGCTGGTCCGCCGGCGCGACCATCTGAGGCAGCATCTGCCCATCGCCCCGCACATTATACCGGTAATCCAGCCCGCCGATTTCCTTCACTGCGGCCTCTGTTTGATAGCGATGAAACAGATAAACGAGGACAAGCGTGTCCTCCATCTGTGCCAGCGGCGTGCCCACGTGAATGGCATCTTCGCCGAAGCGCGACAGCGCTGCCGCACGAACGGTGAGAACGCGATTCAGCTCCGCAGCCGGATCAGGCCCGTTGTCCCAAAGATGCGCGTGCGGATGCGCCGAGCCCAGCGGCCGCGCGTCTTCATCCGTGATGTAGATCAGTCCTGTCTGCTCGGAGTCGTGCAGGATTTTGTCGAGCGCCGCCGGGTCTTCAAACGGCTGCCCATCGCGATCGAATTCGCGATAGCCGTAATCGATCGCCACCTTATCCCAAATCCCAATGCCTGCCGGATACGCATGCGATAAATCCGGAACACCATCCACCCCTACTGTCACCCAGGGATGCGGATAATCCATGACAGAAACGGTTTGGTCGGGCTTGTGCGGAAAGCTGCTGGCGGCAAAGTTGTGCGCCAGGCCGAGGGTATGACCTGTCTCATGCGCGGCGAGCTGGCGGAGCCTCTGCAACACCATCTGCAGCGCGGGATCGTGCGCCGCATCGGCTGCCGGCTTGCCTTTGGAGTAAGGCGCCAGCAGCGCCTCTGCGATCAGATAGTCCTGCCGCCCGCGCAGGCTGCCCAGCGTTACATTGCCCTTGATGATCTCGCCCGTCCGCGGATCGGCAATCGCCTCGCCATAACTCCACCCGCGCGTGTAGCGATGCACCCACTGGATCATGTTGTAGCGGACGTCCATCGGATCGGCATCCGCTGGCAGCAGGTCTGCGCGAAAGGTCCCCGGAGCCCACCCGGCGGCCTGAAATGCCTGATCCCACCAGCGCGCACCCTCCACCAGCGCCTCGCGAATCAGCGGGGGCGCACCACGATCCATGTAGTACTGGATCGGCGTGACCGCGATGCAGGCACGCGTGCAGATCGGATCCTTCTTGACCAGCCGATGCCGGATGATGAACTGCTGATCGAGCGGCTCGCCCAGCGGAGTATCGTAGTCGCGATACCGCATGGGGAAATACCCGGCGCGCGGCGAGAATCGCCGGGGCGTGAACCCGGGAGGCGGCGCTTCCAGGAAAGACTGGTGCTCGTGCACCGTCATGGCCCGCGGGTCAGGCGTCACGTCCATCACAAACTTGCCCTTCGGCTCCGGCACTTCTTCCCGCGGCACGAAGGTCAATTCCGCCTCGACCTCGGTGTTCTTCGGAAATGTCCGCGTGTGATCGAGCGTGATCGTCGAGCGCGCGGCATCGACCCGGTAATTGCCCTGCCCGGTACCCGCCAGAGCTTCGGCGACATGATGCATATCGCTCAGGAAGAACTGCGTCGCATCCACCAGCACCGTTCCGTCCGCGCTCTCCGCGTCCACCGTAAAGCCAGCCAGAACCGACGTGGGGAACGACTCAGCAACGGCAAGCTGAGCGGCAGGATCGTCGGAGTTCGTGCGGAAGTCTAGGTTTGGTTCGACGAGTAAGAGCTTCGGCCCGGTGCGCTCGAAGTGAACCAGCTCGCCGCGCGATACCTGTCCGCGATCCAGCCCCACATCGTTCGAACCCATGCCGTAGGGCAGGGAATGCGCGTAGATCAGGTCCGCTGAGCGGGTGTGGTCGGCATTGGCGGTGAGTGGAACTTCGAGGTATAGCTTGCCGGTCTTCGCATCCCAGTCGAGCGGCAGGAGGCCGGGAAAATGCTGCATCGAGGCCGTGCGCTCAGAGAGCGACATCGCCTCGCCCGTGGACGGACCTGTTGCCTGGTCAGGCGAATCGCCGCTGCGCCGATCCAGTGGCGGGGTGGTTGCGTAGACGTTGAAAGTGGTTGCGGCGAGAGCGAAGACAAGAAGGGATTGCAGCAATCGAACCATGTGTTTTTGTAGCACGTTCTCTCGTTACAAAACGCGCTCTCATGGAACCCACTGATTGAAGGAGGGCGAGTTCAGGCGAAGCGGGAGCGCTGGAGCTAACCCGATTCGATCATTTCAACTCGAACTGAGTCCAACCCTCAAAAACCGGTACTCCGCCATAATCCAGAGCCAGATTGGTAAGGGTTCTGTAATAGGTCTGCCAATCGAGCCGACCAGCATCGAAGGCCGCCTGAGGCTTGCTCTGCTGCACATTTTTGATCTGGCTCTCTACAAAGACTCTGTAGTCTTCAGGCTGAATCTTGATTAGTTCACGCAATTCAGTGATCAGTCGGTTTTCGTAGTCAGGTATGGCCAGAGCCTTTGCCTTATTCTGCTCATTGAACCGTGACTTAAACGTCCGCCATCTTTGATTCAGAGACTGCATAACCCAAACCCGGCCCGTGTTGTAAACCAGCTCTCCGCCGATTTCGGCGCCCTTAATGCTCGATATCTTACTTCTGATCAGGACGAGCACCGTTAAACCGACGCAGAGTCCGCGAAGATAGGCATTTGACTGCTTCAGGCCGAGAACCGAATCTACAAGGCTTCCGCCCTGACCGTCTGTGAATCCGTATGCAACCGCGGCGGCGGAGCCGCAAACCAAAGCGAGAAAGATTGCCTGAGGAGTCGAGTAAACAGGCATGGGGACCCGTTTCAACCGGTCCTGCACCGATACATGGCAATCGTAGAGAACGGTGCCCGCCGCGGCAACCAACGCCAGCAGCGTTCCGGCCGGGTTGAGATGGAACTGAACCGCGGCATTCATCATGAAGATCTACGCGAAGGACCTGCGCAGGCTTTTTCTCGAGGGCTCGATAATAATATCCGAAGAATTCGCAATTTCTTCCGGCGATAAGTCAATTAGCGAAGTGTTCGACTTCGGCCCCGAAACATCAATGATGCCCGCGCTTCGGAGTTGCTCAAGTTCGCGAACCAGATCTTCTGAATTTTGCGAGGACCGCATGCTCAGCTCGTTCAGAGCGATTGGACCAGAAGACTGAAGCAGATCAACGACGCTGAAAGACATACTAGACCCCCAGGGTGGGCAACTGAAACGGCCGCCCGTCAGGCTTGATTATCACACGGAACTATGACGCTGGTCTAACCTGGTGGTCGCCACTTTGCCACTCAGAAAGAGAGGAAGTTTGGAGGCGCGGGTCGGAATCGAACCGACGCATAAAGGTTTTGCAGACCTCTCCCTTACCACTTGGGTACCGCGCCTGAACAGCAAATCGTAAACCAGGAATGAATCCTCAAACCAGCGCAGAACGCGCCTGGCAGGTTGGAATCGCGCCCCCTGCATGCCTGCTGTTGGCGTGTTGGGGTGTCTGGAGCGGGAGACGGGACTTGAACCCGCGACCCTCGCCTTGGCAAGGCGATGCTCTACCACTGAGCTACTCCCGCACGGTTCCTCATGAGTATATCAAGCCACGCGCAAACCCCGTCAATGCGCAGCTTCCGGATAATCCACCCGCACCGCGACAATCTCATACGGCCGGAAATGTACCGTCACATGATCGCCCTCGAGCGGCAGCGCCTCGCCCTCCGGCTTCTCCATCAGGTTCGTTTCCACGGCCCCCGTCGCGCCTGGCGGAACCCGCAGCTGCGCGCTCCCGCCTTTGCCCGCCCATTCATAAAAATGGAGAATCAGCGCGTGGCTGTCCTCCGCCTTCTTCATCGCCGCCAACACCACATCGTCCGGTGTCACGCCGACAAACGAATGTTCCGCCGGCAGCGAACCAGTGTGCGTCTCCACCTGCATCGCCTTCAGCTTGTAGTTGTAGTTGTATCCATGCCGCACGGTCATCGCCTGCTTCCAGTCGCCCGCGTGCGGATACAGTGCGTAGCTGAAATGATGATGCCCGCGATCCGCATTTGGATCGGGCCACACCGGCGAGCGCAGCAGCGTCAGCCGCAGCAGATTTCCCACGCCGTCATACCCGAACTTCGATTCGTTGATGAGGCTGAACCCGTGCTGCTCGTTCCCAAGATCCGCCCACTGCTGCGCGCCCACTTCAAACTGCGCCTTCTCCCAGCTGTTGTTCCGCGTCGTCGGCCGCTGAATCGTCCCGTAAGGAATCTCATACGTCGCAAACGGGCTCGTTGCCGACAGCGCAAACGCCGCTTTCAGCAGCACGTGCGTTTCGTGCCAGTCGATGTCGTTCACCACCTCTGCCTGGTCAGACCCCGCGTCGAGCACGATCTCCTGCACGAATTTTGAACTCTGCCAGTGCCGCGTCACTCGGATCGATGCTCGCATCGGCCCGTGCTCCACCACCTCCACCGAATCGGCGTCGATGATGCGCGTCGGCGGCTGATCCAGGGTCCCCGGATCGATGTTCCACGCATCGTAATCCTTCGGCGTGTCCTTAAACGCCTCAAGCTCGTTCCCGCAAGCCCCCTTAGCCAGCGTCTCAAATCCGGTCTTCTTGTCCACGAGGCTGGTAATGCACCCGGTCTTTGGATCGACCATCACCCGCAGTGCTGCATTCTCCAGCGTTGTCCCCGTCACCTTCAGATCGCTGGCGAACGACCGCTTGCCGGGCACCACCCGCAGCAACTCGTACCCCATTGATGGGACATCCCGCGCTTCAACCAGCAAATGAAAGGTGCTCGTCGCCGCGTCCTTTGACAACACCTCCGACCGCAACACCACCCCGTGGCCGTCCAGCACCGAAACATCCGCCGTCGACGCAGGCATTTGTACATCGACTGTTACATTTCCGCCTCGCGCCCACCCCAGCGGGTTGAACACCAGCACCGGCACGCCCTGCGCAACACGCGTATCGACGTGCGCAGCCACCGTCTTCAGCGCCTTCGACGAGATTTCGTTCGTCGACCAGCGCACTGCGTCGTAATCCTTTTGCGCGTCCTGGTAAATCACCCCAATGCCCGAGCCCGCCGCCAAATCGTGAAACTGATTGAAGGTGATTTTCTTCCAGTCCTCGGTCAGCTCATCGCCGGGATACGCATTCCCGTCCAGCCACGCGAGGGACGCATACTTTTCCGCATTCAGCGCCCACTCCGAGCTTTCCCGCATGTTGCGCTTGTGATTCGCCTGCGTGGTGAAGACGCCGCGGTGGTACTCGAAGTACATCTCGCTCTTCCACGTGGGGATGTCAATCTTTCCCTCTACCGGCGGCGGCTCATGGTACCCCTGCGCGATACTGCGGTAGTCCCACTCCGGCGATTGCGGCGCGAGCTCCTTCTCTACCGTTGAGAACCACGGCTGAGCGGTCCCGAATTCCATCTTCGGCACAATTTTGTTGGGCTGCATCCAGTGCAGGCCTTCGTCCAGCATGGCGCGTGTCGGACCGCCCCCGTGATCGCCCACGCCGAACAGGTCCAGCATGTCTGTCATTCCCGTCGCATAGTGGCGCGCCTGCGCCAGATCCACCGACAGCCGAACCGGATTCAGATTCGTATTCGCGTAATCGTGCGGGAAATACGTCAGCACCTTGCTGCCGTCCGGCGATTCCCACCAGAAAAGTTTGAACGGCAGCTGGTTCGTATCGTTCCACGTCATCTTCTGCGTGACGAAGTAATCGACGCCCGACTTCTTGTAGATCTGTGGTAGCTGCCAGTTATAACCAAACGAATCCGGATTCCAGCCGATCCGCACATCCACGCCGTAGTGTTGCTGGTACCACCGCTTCCCGATCAGCAGTGACCGCGCCGTCGATTCGCCATCGGGCATGTTCAGATCCGGCTCTACCCACATCCCGCCGACCACCTCCCAGCGTCCTTCCTGAATGCGCTTCTTGATCTGCGCGTCGATCTCCGGATAATCCCGCGCCATCCAGTCGTTGTAAGCCGCGGCGGACTGCGTGTAGGTGTAGCTGGGATACTCATTCATCAGCTGCAGAGCCGTCGAAAACGTGTTCTTCACCGTGTCCACGGTTTCCGTCCACGGCCACAGCCACGCCGCGTCGATGTGCGAGTTGCCCGTCAGATGCAGGGTAGCCTGATCCATCATCGGCTTCAACGCTTCAAGCGTCGTCTCCGCATCGCGCAGCGACGAGTCGAACTGCATCTGGTCCGCATTGTCCAGGGCCTTCAGATCGACCTGCCCAATTGCTTTCCCCAGTGTTGCCTGATCCGCCCCAACATCCTTCGACAGGCTCGGTATCAGCACCGCCGCCGACAAAAACTCCTCGCCAACATCCTGCGGGCTGGGCCGCTCTGTTGCGAACGAAATGCTCATCGGGCTTGCGCTGAAATGCTTCTGATCCACCGTGGCCATCAGCTTTACAGCAATCAGCACCCGATCGCCCGGCCGCGCACGATCGAACAGCACGATCGGCTCCAGATCGTCGCCCATCGCCACGCGGCGCCCATTGAAGTACACAATCTGCGGCAGAGGCCCGTTGACCCACGCCTCAAACCGAAACCAGATCCGCGTGCCCGTCAGGTCGTATCCATCGAGATTCTTCGGCACCTCAACCCACTGCCGGAACCACAACGCCTGTTCCGGATACGTCGAGTCTGGTTTCGCCACCGGCCATGACGAGTCATCGACGTTGGGATCCTCGGCATGCGCCAGATCGCCCACATGGTAATGCCACACGCCCGGTGGCAGATGACTCAGGTTCTCGAGACGCGCGATCACCTTGCGCTGCGCGTCCGGCAGCTGCTTCTCGATGTTCAGGCTTTGTTGAATAAACTGCCCGTGCGCTACACCGCAGAAAACCAATGCTGCTGCCGAGATTCGTAACCAATGCCTCAACACAATCGATCCTCTAGCCACCCATTCGCCCAATCCAACAACCCAGCCGTTGAGGATACCACTTTGCAGGTCGCGCCACTTTTACTGCACCTTCACCGTCGCACTCAGCGGCAGATTCGCCGACGAATCCCCCACCATCAGGCCAACCGGCTCGGTCTCCACACGGAAGCTGCCCGCCTTCGCATCCCAATACGCCAGCCGAGAAGCCGGGAGCGGAATCTCCACCGTCTTTGTCTGCCCCGCCTCCACCGTCACCCGCTCAAATCCCTCCAGCTCCTCCCGAGGCCGCTCCACCTTCGAGTGCAGGTGCTTCACATACAGCTGCACCACCGCATCGCCCGTCCTGCCGCCCGTATTTGTCACATCGACAGATACAGTTACCGTCCCGTCCTTCGGCAGCTGCTCCGAACTGGTCTTCAGCTTCGCAAACTTGAAAGTCGTATAGCTCAGCCCAAACCCAAATGGATACAGCGGTTCGCTCTTGAAGTACATATAGGTATAGCCATCGCGAATGTTGTAATCCATCTTCGGCGGCAGCTGATCCAGCGATTTCGGCCACGTCTCCACCAGATGGCCGCCGGGGTTGTATTCGCCAAACAGCACTTTCGCCAGGGCTGTCCCCTCATCCTGCGAAGCATGCGTCATATGCAGAATCGCCGGCACATTCTCCTGGCTCCAGTTGATTGCAAACGGAAAACTCGAAACCAGAATCACCACCGTCTTCGGATTCTCAATGAAGACCTGCTTAACGATCTGTTCCTGCCCGAGGGTAATGCTTTCGCGGTCACGGCCTTCGCGGCCATCGCCGGGCGAGGCGCACGGCAGGGTGTAACCACCGCCTTCATAGCTGCTGTACCATTCGTGCGCCTCATCCCCGCACGTCGGATCATTCCCCACCACAACCACCGCCACATCGGATTCACTGGCAGCTTTCAGGGCATCGCCCTCCCCATCCGGTGCGTCATACGCCGCGTAATTCACCTTCACGTTCGGGCCCAGCTCATCTTTGATCCCCTGCAAGGGCGTCACCTTATAAGGAGGCGCGCCTCCGTACCAATCCCAGTGCACCGAGTCCGCCAGCGGCCCGATTACCGCGATCGACTTGATCTTGGTCTTATCCAGCGGCAGAAAACCCTTTTCGTTTTTCAGCAAAACCACGGACTCCAGCGCCAGCTTCTTTGAAACATCCCGATCCCGGTCCGTGTTCCATGGCTCCGGCTCGTCCTTGATTTTCGTATACGGCACCATCTCCGGCGGATCCAGCAACCCCAACTTGATCGCGATCCTGAATTTGTAACGGAGAACGGCATCAATATCCGCCTCGGTCAGCGACCCGTCCTTCAGCGCCGCCTTTGTCTCGTCCGCATAGCGATCCAAAAACTGATTAATCCCGTTTTTGATGCACGCCACCACTGCCGCTTCCTGGTTCGGATATAAATGGCGCGGCTCGACCAGCAGCTTCACCGCGCCGCCGTCCGTCGACAGAACATCCACACCCCACTTATCCCGCACAATGCTTCTCAGAATCGGATTCACCGCCATCGGTGTCCCGTTCCATCCGTTGTATGAGGCCATCACCGCGCTCGCGCCCGCCTCCTGAAACGCCATGCGAAACGGCACCGAGTAGTACTCCCAGAACAAGCGCTCGTCGAAGTCGGAAGACGAGCTGTTGCGGTGATCCTCGTTCTCATTGGCCAGGAAGTGCTTCAGTAGCGGCGATGCCTGCCAGTACTTCGGATCGTCGCCCTCGATTCCTTTCGCGAACGCGACCGCCATCGTCCCGTTGAAGAATGGATCCTCGCCATAAACCTCTTCGCTCCGACCCCATCGCGGATCGCGCGCCAGGTCCGACTGCGGCCCCCAGTCCATCAGAATCTGCCGGTCATACTTCGCCGTCTGCGTGATGAACCGCGCCTCATACCCCTCCACGCCGCCGGCCTGCCGCACCAGCACCGGATCCCACGATTCCCCCATCCCCGGCGGCTGCGGAAACTGCGTCGTGGTGATCGGCTGATGTCCGAAGCGCACCTCGCGCTGGACGATCCCGTGAATCCCTTCGGAGCTCCCGATGTTCGGTACCCCTAGCCTCGGCACGCCCGTCCTCGTCCCCAGCACGTCGATCTTCTCCTGTGTCGTCATCAGCGACAGCAGATTGTCGATGCGCTTGTCCTCAGCCAAATTCGGATCGTTGAACGGATACTTCGGTTGCTGCGCGAAGGCCGGAACAAGCCCGGTCACGAGAGAACACACCACGGCTGCAATAATTCGCTTGGTCATCTTTGGGATCCGTATCGGCTTCCATAAACGGCCGGGCGCAGGCGGAGCTGACCCGGCAGAATCGGGTCTTCAAACCCACTAAGGCTATCACGTTGTGCCCGCCGCAACCCATGCCGTATTGCACCTCGATACCCGCGTGATCGGTGCTGAACGTTCGAGCACAAACCGCTGCCGCAATACCCGGTGCAATTACGTCGAGCGCTGCAGCTCAACACTTGCCTGCTGTATCATCGCGACGTCAGGATTTTCGAGAGGAATCCCCAATGAAGAAAATGAAAACCTGGTTCGTTCTCTGTGCTGCGTTGCTCGTCTTCTTTAGCGCGAAGCCAATATTTGCAGCATCGGACATGACAGGGAAGTGGACCGCCACCATGAAAGCCCCCGATGGCAGCGACTTTTCCCTGACCTTCGACTTCAAGCAGGATGGCGCCAGACTTACCGGCTCCGTCACCGGTCCGCAGGGTGATCCGCTTGCCATCGATAAGGGCAAGGTCGACGGCGACAAGTTTTCCTTCACCGTCTCCTTCAACGGCACGACCATCACCCACGATGGCACGATCAGCGGCGACGAAATCAAGATGAGCACGAAGTCCGACAACGGCGGCATGCCCCCTATGGACATGACCCTGAAGCGCTCACCCGAAGCGCCAAAATAAACGACGGGAAGTCGGCCCAAATGACAAGCGCCCGGAATCGACAGGGATTCCAGGCGCCTGGATCGCGCAGTTGGGCACGGACTCGAGGCCCCTGCCCGCGTTGTCGCGGAACGTCTTTCTGTCGGCACCCCTGGCCAGTCGCCAAACCGGCCGGACAGCGCCGATTCCTTTAGAGGCTGTTGCCGACCGTGTTGAACTCGTTGGCAATCTTGTTGGCCAATGGACTCATCGCCGCCAGTGCGCTCAGCGCCAGAAGCGCAGCCACCAGCGCGTACTCGATCAGATCCTGACCGCTGTCATCGTTGAAGAGATTCTTCAAAAGCTTTTGGTCGATCTTCATTTCCGGTTCCCCCTGGATCGCGCTAATCAAGGAGACTTCCCCGGACCGCGCAGCATTCGTTCAGGCTATGGTCACAATGTCACAGGAGATGCCCGCCAGCCATGGCAATTAAGTGTTAATAGCCATGCCCTTTCGGACATCATCGGTTGGTGACCCGATTTGGCAAACCGGTCCATAACGCAGCGCAGCCCGCACCGGGGCGGTACGTAAGAGTCAACCTACAACTTCTGTTGAATGGCTATCAAGTCGATGTTCCCGCTAACGTCGGGTTGAGCTCCATCGGATGCAAGACAGAGGAAGCTCACTCTCAGCCCTCGGATCGGTTCAGGAGCCGCCGAGGGCTTTTTCTTCGCCCGGAACGGCTGTCGAACTTTGCTCCAGCCTCCCCAGGAAAGAACAGGGCAACCCCGCCGTGGACCCGCTCGCCCAGCGGCCGTTTCGACTCGTTGTCGCGACGCGTTGTCGCAGCAGCGAACCTCGCTCTCGGCTTTTCCCAGTCGTATAATGACCAAAACCGCTGGTCCCTGAGCGGGAGTAGTTCAGTGGCAGAACGTCAGCTTCACCACTGATTCCTCAATGACTTTCTCAGATAACCTCCTGAACATTAAAATAAATCCATAAAAATAAAACGTATACGAGCGGTCTTGAAACCCTTATCAGAAGTCACCAAGTGTGGCAAAATTTGCACACTTTTTGGTGATTTTCACCGTGTGGCTAGTAAAAAGGCTAGTAAGGATCAGCAGTCTTTGATCAAAGAATCAGCTGCGATTTGCCATTTGCTAAAGCTGATTCCGGCTTGGCGCAAATTAGATCTCTCCGGAGTCCACGATTCAGGAAGATCCCCGGTGTCGGAGAGAGTCTCCGCCGCAATATGGGCCACTAAGGCCGGCAAGCAATTCAGAAGATGTGAGCACAGGGCATAACTGCCACAGGGAACACTCCCGCTGTCGGCAAAGGATTAGAGCCTTGAGTTAGCGCTCGTGATGACTCTGCATCATCACGGATACCGTATTTGTGATTGGACGTGCGTTAGTCTACTGTGTCATAAATAGCTTGACAGATGAGACGGATAGGTGCATCCTGGGATGGAGATGCCGGGACCTCCTGCCGCACCGCTTGTGCTGACCGAAGCCGGGAAGAAACAGTTGCTTTCCATCAGTCGTCATCGCAGTACACCGCGCGGTATCCTGGTGCGCGTGCACATCGTCCAGTCGGCTGCGGAAGGCATGCCGAACCGGGCTATCGCCCGCAGGCTGTCGACCTCGCTGCCCACCGTGCTGCTGTGGCGGAAGCGCTATGAGGCCGAAGGCCTGGCGGGCATCCTCGAAGACAGGCAGCGCAGCGGCCGCCCGAAGGAGATCACCGCCGAACAGGAAGCCGCCATCGTCGAAGCCACGCTGAAGACCACACCGCGAAACGCCACGCAGTGGAGCGTGCGGACCATGGCCGAGGCGCAGAAGGTCAGCCCTTCGACCGTCTACCGGGTCTGGACCCGGCATAAGCTGCAGCCGCATCGGGTGGAGAGCTTTAAGTTCAGCAACGATCCCGAGTTCGCGCTGAAGGTGCGCGACATTGTGGGGCTGTATCTTAACCCGCCGCACAAGGCTCTGGTGCTTAGCGTGGACGAGAAGAGCCAGATACAGGCGCTGGATCGCACCCAGCCCATTCTTGCTCTGCGCCCGGGACTGCCCGAACGGCAGACGCACGATTATCAGCGCCACGGAACCACCACCTTGTTTGCCGCCCTCGACGTGCTTCACGGAACGGTGATCGCCGAGTGCCATCCCCGGCACCGTCATCAGGAGTTCCTGCGCTTCCTTCACCGCATCGATGATTCAGTCGATCCGGCTCTGGACATCCATATGGTGCTGGATAACTACGGGACCCACAAGCATCCCGAGGTGAAGAAGTGGTTGTCGACGCGGCCCCGGTATCATCTCCACTTCACCCCCACCAGTTCGTCCTGGCTCAACCAGATCGAGCGCTGGTTCGCCGAGATCGCGCGCAAGCGCATCCGGCGGGGCACCTTCCGCAGCGTGCGGGACCTGGTCGGAGCCATCCACGACTATGTCCGGAATTACAACCGCAATCCGCAGCCCTTTCACTGGGTCGCCAGCGCCAGCCGCATCATCCGCAAGGTCAACAGATATAAACAAACTTCAGAAACAGGAGACTAGT
>Ga0182018_10000643_pt1 | contig 44028 bp, 30 predicted proteins | sample 812P2MmetaG_FD_120490 | JGI IMG/M metagenome (GOLD analysis project Ga0182018, IMG submission 120490) | Permafrost microbial communities from Stordalen Mire, Sweden - 812P2M metaG | ecosystem: Environmental > Terrestrial > Soil > Wetlands > Permafrost | place: Sweden: Stordalen | collected... | reverse complement strand
GGCGTGCGCCAAGAGCCTATGCTTCGAGGGCGCCTGATCCAAGGTGGGAACCGTGTGCGTTAGGAGCGCGAGCACTGGTTCTGTGCGGGGGGCAGCGGGTAACCGCTGTCCCTACCGCGACCCTAGCCGCCTGAAAGGCGGCTCTCGGGCGAGCTTTGCTCGCCTGGACAAGCTGAAGCATGTCCTACTGTTTCGGCTCGGCGATCATGACGACGCGGTCTGCCGCTACATCGTGCAGCACCCATTCGCGCCCAGGCCGAAGTGCACGCGCGAATCGCTGGACGACGCGTACCCTACACTCGTCGTGACGTGGCTATGTTGTTCCAAACCGTCCGCGGTTGTCAGGCGGATTTTGGCGCCGATTGCCATGCCGTTACTAACAGAGCCGGAAAGTTTCCGTTGCGGGTAGTGTTGTGAAAGATTTTGGCCTGGCCATTCAGCACGGTGACCACCGCGTCCATGCGGCCGCCGTTGTCCAGATCGCCCAGGGCGACTCCGCGGTGTCCCGCGGGAAGCCGAAAATCAGGACATGCAGGCCGCCGGGCGGTCGCGTGGAGTTTGCGGACGGCTGTGTAAGTTCAGTTCTTCTCCGATATGCCGAAAGGGTGCAACGCCGGCACACCGAGGCGATCCTGCTCGACCTTGGTCTTTTCGAATTCCGCCTTTTCTCTGTCGGCGTCGGCCTTACGCCCCGCTTCGCGATACGCTTCCGCCAGGAAGAAGTGCGCACTGGCATTGGAAGGCATCTGCCGCACCACGCCCTCCAGTTCGGAAACGGCGGCGGTGGCATTATCGGTGTCCAGATCGGCGCGTCCCAAACTGAGGTGGCATAGCCAGCGGTATTTGACGGGCACGATCTTCATGGCGGCGTGCAGGGATTCGATGGCTTTGTCCGGCGCGCCCTGGCGGATCTGAATGGAGGCGATTACCAGCATCGACGGCCAGTGCCGGGGACTGTTTTGCACTTCCGTTTGGAATTCGGCCAGCGCCGCCTTGATATCGGTTTCCAAAAGGAAGAGGCCAAAAGCGTAGTGCACGCCAGGCTCACCGGGATACTTCGCCAGCAATTCGCGGTACGCGGCTGCCGCTGCGTCGGTGTGCTGGGTGGCGAAAGACCAGGCGGCCTTCCCCGCCAGGTCGACCACCGCGCGCCGCGCCGGCGCAATGTGCGCAAGGTCCTCCGGGCTGGCCAGGGCGCACAGTCCCATCATCTCTTCCACCGGCGGCGGTTCATTGGGATATTTCGTCAGTGGCTGAAGCTGGACGAGGGCTTCATCGAAAGCCGAAGACAGGATCAGAAGTTGCGCGGCGCGCACGCGCACGGCGGTTTCAAACTGGGGATTGCCGTTCAGGCCCAATTCCTCGCCCTTGCGAATGTCGGCCAGGGCCTGCTCTGGATCGTCGAGCTGGGATTCGCTGAGTCCGAGAAGGGCCCAGCCGTTGGCGAAAATCGGCGCTATGCCGATTCCTTTGCGGAGAGCGTCGGTAGCTTCGGCGTAGCGGCCCACTTGATAGAGGGTGCCACCCATGTAGAGCCAGCCTTCCGCCCAGTCGGGGCGTATCGCCAGGGCCTGCTTGTACAACTGCACGGCATCCTCGAGATGTTTGTCGAGGGCGGCTTGCGCCCGGCGGGACAAATCGTCGAATTGCTCCCCGGTGGGCGTTTGCGCGCGCAGATAAGGCGCTGTCACGAATACCAGGAGCAGGACGAGCCGATTCGGTGACCTCCGCATACCCATACGATATCGCAAGTACACACGCACTCCGCTTCCTCTGGTCGCGGCTCAGAGTCGGCCCAGGGCGTTTCCGAGCCGTGACCAAAGGGAGCGGTTTGCGGCCACACAAAAAAAGGGGGCGGCCGGAGCCGCCCCCTTTGGTTGCTATTGCAGCTTCGCGGACGAAGCTTAGAACATGAATTTAACAGCAAACTCGATCACGCGCGGTGTGTTGTTCTTGAACTCCGGGGAACCGGTGGTGATCGCGTTGAGGTTGGTCTGGCTCAAGCCGCAAGGCGCCGGGCTGTTGCCGCAGGAGCTTGCTGCCGGGGTCGAGAATTGCAGGTTGAGATCCTGAGCGCCGGTCTGGCCGAACTGCGACAGGGGATGGTTCAGGAAGTTGAACGCCGACATGCGGAATTCCACCTTGTCATGTTCCTTGAAGTGGAAGTCCTTGTAGATGGCAAGGTCGCTGTTGAAGAAAGCCGGCCCATGGATGTACGGCCAGATCAGATCGCCGTCCTTTCCGCCGGTGGGAGGCGCGAAACAAGCCGGGTTGAAGAACTGGCCGGACTTCAGGCCCTTGCGCGGATCGCAGGTAACCAGCGGTTCCGTGACGGAAACCGCGTTGGTTCCCAGGAAATCCTCCGGTGTCATGTTGGTCGGGAACCCGACATTCAAGCTTCCGGAATTGGGCTGAATCGGCGCACCGCTTTGCAGCTGCGTGATGCCCGAAAGTATCCAGCCGTTGGTTAAGCCACCCAGGAATCGATCGGCGCCGCCTTTGCCTTTCACGGCATTGGGCAGGTTGATCACGTAAGCTGCGTTGAAGATCTGGGTGCGGTCGTAGCCCAACACGCCATAGTTCTGGGCGCAGCCGTAGGGCCACACGGAACTACCGTCGCCGTTGCCATTGGAAGTCTGGCCGTCGCGGCAGCCCAGGTTCTTGCTGAACGAGTAGTTGGAGGTAAAGGTAAACCGGCCGGACTGCTTCTGCCACGTGGCGATAAACGCGTTGTAGTTGGAGTAGCTGAGGTGGCCCACCAAGTTGATCCCCGTATAGTTGCCGTAAGGGAGGAAATCGGCCAGATTCGAGAAGTTATTGGGTAGGATACCCTGCGCGTACTGGTTGATGCCGGTTTTCGGGTCGGCGCCGAAATATGCTCCCAAGGGGGCAATATCGACACTGCCTGGATTCGTGCCACCGCCGACGCTCAGAAGATCGCGGGATCTGCTGCCGGCATACTGGAATTCGGCAACCGAACGCCAGGGCGCCCGTTGCGAGATGGTGATATTGTAGGTCCACGTGTTAGGCGTGGCACTGTCACCCATGGTGAGCCCACTAGTACTCGTGCCCAGTCCAGGGAGACCTAACGCCTGGCTGTATTGCGGGAACGAAGTGAGGCCTACGCAGCAGTTCGAGTTGTTGACACTGACGGTTTCCTGGCCGAAAGGCTGGTTATACCCGGAGCTGGCATTGTTATAAGCAATCTGGAACCGGAAGAGGCCGGCGCCGCCGCGTACCACGGTTTTGCCATCGCCGAAAATGTCGTAAGCGAAGCCAAACCGCGGCTCGATAAAGAGCGTCTTGCTGGGGAAGCCGGTGAGCGGGATAGAGGAGTTGATGCTGTGCCATTGCAATCCCGTCCAGGCGCCCGCGGAGGACGTGTTGTTATAGGTGGCGGGATCCCAAACGGCTACGCCGTAGTTGTCGTTCGGAACCCAGTTGCCCATATGCTCGAATCGCAGACCACCGGTCAGGGTCAGCCGGCGGCTGGCCTTCCATTGGTCGTTGATGAAGAATGAGACTTGGTGATACCTCATGTCCTGAACCACTTCGGAATTATCCTGGGAAAATCCGTTGGTGCGGGCCGAGACGAAGTTGGCCAGGTAGTTCCCGGTGTTGATAGCAGACGAACCCCAGATATCGAAATTCATGGTTCCCTGGGTCCCGGTGGTGATATTGCCGGCGGTCTGATAGTTGCGGGCGTAATCCCAATAGACGCCGGCCTTGAGGGTGTGGGCGCCCTGGATCTTGGTCACGTTGTCGCTGATCTGCGGGGTCTGCGAGAGCTTGCCGAAGGAGTTCTTGCCGCCGGGGGTAAATGGCTCGCCGTAAGTATAAGTGGCGAAACCGACAGCGCCTGAATTTGCGCCTGCCCACCCGTAGGTATTGGGAATCATCGGAGTGTACGGGTTGGAGAACAGGCCGTTCAGGTTGATTCCCAGGGCAGTGGGATTTACCGCGGCCGGGTTGCCGAGAACGACCGGATTCAAGAAGGTGGCGTCGGCGAACACGAACTCGTTGGTCAGCGTGGGGCTGAACACGTGTACCAGGTTCGCACTATAGACGTTGGAATCCTGGTTGGCGTTTTGCGACGTCGGATAGGGCAAAGAGCCGCCAACATTCCACCAGATGCTGATGGGATTCTGATCGTGCTCGATCTGGTGGTTCCAGGAGAAGAACAACTTGGTGTTGGTGCTGATGTTGTAATCGCCGCGCAGCCGGAGTTCGTAACGGTTGACCGGGGGTGCGATGAACGTGTCGTAGTTCAGGCCCAGGGAATTCGTCACCGGATTCAGGTTCGCCGCCGGCATGAGCTTCAGGATCGCGCCCGTGCCCGGATTGAGCGCGGTCTGCGGGATCTGGCCGCCCGGATAGATGGCCGAATTCAGTTGGGGATTATCGGAAGATACCGCCGAATTAAAGGCAGGTCCCAAGCTCTGGAGGTAGGCAGGTGTGAAGTTGCCCCCCAGCATCTGCGGAGTAGGCACGAAATACTCTTGCGGGGAACCGGCCGGTGTCTGCTTCATGTACTCGTAGGCGGCGTAGAAGAACAACTTGTCGTGGTTCTTATTGAAGCGGGTGCCGGGGATGATTACCGGACCGCCAAAGTCGCCGCCGGGATAATAAAAGCTGTTGGCCGGAGTTTTGAGCCCTTGGCTGTTGTTGAACCATCCGTAGCTATTCAGCACGCCATTGCGGGCATACAAGTAGGCTTGCCCGTGGAACTGCGCGCCGCCGCTCTTGCCGATCGCCTGGAAGGTGACCGGACCCTTGGCGAATTCCGCGCCGAAGGCGTTGGTCAAAACCGAAACTTCCTGGACCTGGTTTTGATTAATGTTGGCGGTCTGGGTTCCCTGGTTGCCCGGGTCGAGCAGGTTGGCGCCATCCGACGTCATGGTCATGCCGCCGTAGAGCGGGTTGCCTTGGACCGAGAAGTTGCCGATCGGCCCGTTATTGCTGGATGTCGCCGAGTTGCCCTGACCCCACTCGCCGCTTTGACCCAAACCCGAAACGATGCTCGCTCCGGGCATAATCTTAATGAGCTCGGCGGCATCGCGGCCGGCCAGGGATATGTTTTCAACCATGGACTGGTTCAGCGTCTGGCTGGATTGTCCGGAGTCGGTTGGTACTACAACGGATTCGGCCGCAACGACCTCGATTTCCGTTTTTTGCGTTTGCACTTGCAGAACGATCGTCGTCAGGCGCAGAGTCGAACCTTGCGTCAGCACGATACCTGTCTCCTCGGCTGTCCGGAGACCCGCCGCGCTGACCGTGACGGAGTAGGTTCCCGGCAGAATCGACGGGAAATCAAAATATCCGGTGCTGTTCGTGGTTGAATCACGAATTACGCCGGTGGCTTCGTTTTTCAGAACGACTTTCGCTGCTGGGATGACTGCGCCAGTCGAGTCGGCAACGGTCGCACCGATCGAACCGCTCGCGAACTGAGCGTACGCGGGTAACTGAGTGAACGCGACTATGGCGATCAACAGCCCCAACAGAACGAAAAATCGTCCCGAATTGATGTGCCGATTCGTAACGGAGATCGGCGCCTCGGTTAATGTCTTCATTTGCCCCTTCCTCATTCATTGCTAATGAGTAATCAATAGCCCCGCTCAAAACGGAGCTTTAACCCCTGTTTCGCAAAAACACACAATCCACAGGGACTGCGTATCTTTGATGACGATAAGTCCATGGCGTAGCTGATGTCAACGATAATGTTTTTCTATTAGGGAAGTAACGGTTAACCTGACCGTTAACGTGCGCTGTCCGAATTTGGGTCGCATTTTCTCCCGAATTCCATAGCGCTGTATCCGCAGGGTTGCAGACCCAAATTACCGTTTTTGAGGCGAAAATTTGGGCACGGAAGATACCCACCGGTGTGAGGTGGTCTTGCATCCTGGTGCAATGCTCTGTTGGGGCTGGGATCTGCCAGGGGCGTGCGCATGCGGCGGGACTAGTAGGCGTGTTTCGGGCCCACCACGCGATAGTGGTCAACTTCCCAGGCTCGAAGATGCTACGGTCTTCGGTAGAAGTGAAGGCGCGACGGCTTTAGCGATTCCCGGCGGTCGGATGCGGCAATCTCGATCTGGTTAACGACCTTTGACAGGGCCAGAAGGTGAAAGTAACCGCAAAATTAACATGAAATAGTAAACTCGGCGCCAGTAACTGGTTGGGAAACAGCCTGGAAGGGCAAGCTAAAGCATGCCCCCACGATGGAACACCACCGGTTTGTGGGACATGCTTCAGAGGTACTTGCAATATTCGACTGAATGGGGCGAAAAGCACCGCTCCCTCGCGGTCGCGGCTCAGTAAGGGCTGCTGTTTCAACGCGGGATTGGTGAGCCGCGCGCGCAAGCAAGCGGTTTCCGGGAATCTTGCAAGTACCTTCAGCTTGTCCAAGCGAGCGAACGCGCCCTACTTCACTGGGAAGGTGATTGAGCCGACTTCGTTGGTGGTTTGATCGAGGACGATGACGCGCACCTGCTTGACGGCATCGGAGACCGGATGGTCCTGGTTGATGGGTAGGCCATCTTTGAGCGCGTTCTTGTACTGCTCCGCCGTCAATTCCGGCTTGATATCCATTACCGACGGCTCTCCCAGCGCGGCCGGTCCGTTGTGATCGGATATCAGGCAATAAAGGGCGCCCGAGTACTTGCCGCCCTGCTCATGAAGCTGGAGATCCGCAGGGTCGATGCGGATCTCGATGTGGATGCCTGCCTTGCCGTCCAGCGGAGCGAATTTCACGCGCAGGCCGATTCCGGCGAAATCTCCGGGACTCTGGAAGCCCGCCATCAATGCTGCCCTATTCCTGTCGACAGCGGATCGCGCATCCGCCACGGCGTAATAGCGCTCCCGGAGCTGCACCTTGACACCCTTGCGTTCGCAGGTGACATGGAGGCGATGCCATTTGCTGTTCCAGTTATCCGACCCCGGATCGTATAGCAGGGTATAGCTGCTGATGGCATCCTGCGCCACCTGGTTTACCACGGTCTTCACGTCCTGCCGGGAATAGTAGTGGCCCCCGGTCAGGAGGGCCATTTGGTCCATGTTGTAATTCACGTCCGCATTGAGGTTTCCGCTCAGCACATAGGGATCCACCGCGACGCCGTCATTGGCCAAAGTTACTGCCAGGTGCGGCACGTAAAGCGCGCGTTCCACCCAATCGCCGTTGGAACTCTCCAACTTGGGGTCATCCACGGTAGTGAGCCCATTGGCAAGCCAGAGAATATCCCGGCGCCCTGGAAACACGGATAGGGTGTTGGCGAGATCCTCGAAGGCCTTGAAGGTCTTCTTTTGCTGTTCTTCCGCTCCCACCTGGACGGGACGGGCGTGGCTGGAGGCCTTCATCACCTTATCGAAGGCGGTGGCCACGTTCTGATGCCAGGTTTTATCGTCGGGCGACGGAACGCCCATTTGATGAATGGGAATCAGTGTGCCTTCGAGGTTCAGCACGTAGAAAAAGACGTGCTCGCCGGAGTCGAGCTGGGGAATGGCTTTGTCCAGAGTTTTCCAGTTCTCCAGGCGATCGGCGTCCAGGAGATTGATCATGTCGAAAAGGATGACGGTGGTATGCGGCGTCTTGGACGCCCGATTGGAGAACTCGAGAACATCCAGTTTAGGAGCCGCGGCGGTGTTGGGCTGGCGGAAAGCGAAAATGGTTTCGGGCTTGCTCTGATCGGTAACTTTGAAGTCGTCGGCGGTCAGGTCGGTGACTGGCTGTCCGGCGGCGTCTACCGCTACCGGATAAAGGCGGATCAGAGGGCCGGGCGTGGGAGCTTGTGCCAAAAGTCCGGACGCGGCCAAGGCGAGGGTTATGACAACGCGTGACATTTGCCCGCAGTGTATCACACCTCATAATCGGAAAACGCAGCGGAAGGCGGATCGATAAGGGCGTCGGAAAGGGCGATTCGCAATCGCTTGCTTACGCGCGCGGCTCGGTAAGGGTGCAGGTTGGCGAAGGTGCGGGTTGGCGAAGGTGCGGGTTGGCGGCCGCGACTATTTTGCGGTCCCGACGTAAGCGATATGTTCGCTGGCGGATTCGTCGCCTTGCAGTGCTGTAATCTGCAGTTCGCAGTTTCCCGGCCGGGTGGGCGCGGCCACGAACATGGCGATGGCGCCATTCTTATCGGCCTCCGGGAGGGCTGCTGTCTGATCGGCTACTACCTGGCCACCGTTCTTGAATTCCACGTGGATCTTGGGCTTCGCCTGATTGGCCTTATCCTGGTACACCACAAAATAGATCCACCGCTTGGTAGCGGGGCCGACCGTTCCCTGCACCATGGGAATGACGTGCTTGTCCTTATAAGTGAAGGGATCGGCGGTGTCCGGCTGGGGGCCGGCGGGGTCGAGATGCTCCACCAGCGCCAGGCTGCTGATGCCGATGCCTTTGGGCACGGGGGGGACTTCGAAGCTGGCGGTTTCCGTGGTTGCCTGGGCGCCCTCGCGGTCCACTACGGCGGCTTCCACGGTATACTTGCCCGGCGGCAGATCGAACCCATGGGTATAGGTCAACTGGTCGGCGCGTGCCGCCGCCAGTTTGTCGTCCGCGATGTAGTAAGGCTTGTCGAGGCTGAATTTATCGACCACTTCTCCGTTGGAATCGCGGACCAGCGCCAACAAGGAAATTTCGAATTTGTGCAGCTTGCGCGACGGGTCGGCGGTGGCGCCCAACTTGGCGCTTGGCAATTCGAACGCGACCGCCGCGCTGTTGCCCGCGTCGTCTTTGCGGAAATGGTAGCCGGAAAGGTGAAAATCGAAAGCGTGCGGCCGGGTGGTGGCGTTCAAGACTGCCATCGCCGTGAATTCCGAGGGTGTCAGCGGTCCTGAGCCTTTCAGGTCGGGCATGGCGAAAAAGCCGGTGCGGCTCTCCACCTGCCAATCGCTGCGCGCCAGCTTCACTTCGAGCTTTCGAAAGCGGCCGTCGAACTTGATAGACCCGGGGTTATAAACGAGTTCGTAGTGGGTGTCCAGATCGGCCGCCAACTGTTGAAAGGGCTTGCGGAAGTCGTTGGTATTGGCAATCAGGAATCCGCCGGTGCCTTCGGAAAGCTCGCGCAGACTGGCTTGCAAATCGGAGGTACGCACGGCGCTTATTGTGTCGTCCCCCTGATGGCTGTTCTCGCGCTGCTGGCTGAGGCTCGCGTTGGCGCTTCCGCCCTGCTGCTTGCTGACGTTGGCTACTTGTCCCACCGCCAGTTTGCTGCCTTGGGCGGTATCGGCGGTGGCGCTCATTTCGGTGCTGTCGAGCGCATAGAAAGTAATGCCATGGCTGTTGGCCGCCGTCACGAGCTTCTGGAATATTTCGGGGTCTCCCACGGTAGCCAGCCCGGTGCTGACCAGCAGCACCGTTTTCCTGCCCGGCAGCGTGCCGACCTGCTTTATCAAGGTCTCGATCCGGTCCGTCTCGTGCAGGCCATTGATATTGCTGAAATCGGCAGCTTCACGAACCTGGTCGCCACGCAAACGATTCGCCCCAGCGCCATTGGAAACATCGGCTCCCACGATGACGGTGGTGGCGAGTTCACCTCCGGTTGTGTCCTCGGTCGCGCCGCCCGTTGGGTTGGCCTTACTTGCCGTAACAGTCAGTGTGGTGATATTCGGACTGGCGGTCAACAGCGCTACCGAGGCCTTGTTGAAGTCTAACGCTTGTCCGTTGAACGAGGAGGCGAGCAGTTCGTCGCGGTTCTTAGTGAACTCATGTACCGCGACCAGTTTCTCGTTGAGATTGAAGATTCCGATGTAACTTTCCGGCGGCAGATTGGACTTTATGAACTGCTTCACAATTTCCACCGCATGGGGCCGGGTCACCGGATCTATATTATGGAAAATGATGCAGATGGTGTTCAATTCCCGCAGGGGAAGAGAGGTCTGCGCGGGCTGGGGCGCCGCGGCGTCCTTGCCCGGCTTGCTTTTCTCCAGCTCACGTCCCCCTACCATGCGAAAGCTGAGCACCTGCTGCTTTACGCCGTCCTGGTAAACCTCTACGTCGCCGGGCTTGACATTTTTCACCTGGCGGCCTTTCTTGTCGCGCACCACCAGGTCGAGCGCGACCTCGGTGGCAGTGACACGAATGGTGGGTTGAGCCGGCGGAGGAGTTACATCCTGAGCCGGCACGGACATGACGGCTGTCGTCGCGGCCACGAGGAGCGACAAAATACCAGCTTTCAGCATAGGCCGATTATATCGCTATCGACGGCGTCCGGCGGCACGACTCATAGGCGAGCTTCGCTCGCCGGGCAAGCTGAAGCATGCCCCACGCCAACACAAAACCGTTCCTAAGGCCGGGCAGCGCAGCCAATTGCCGTTATAATGACTTTCAGGTACTAATCTCATGAAACTACTCTCCGTTGGGCTATCTGCCGGTGTGGCCTTCCTCTGGGCAGTCGCCTTCGCGGCGAGCGCGCCCAAGGATGCGGCGCCGATCCTCATCGACTTCCCGGAGCAGGGCTCCATCTTTCCACCGGAAATCTCGCCGCCCACATTTTTGTGGCACGAAACAACCGCCGGGGCAATCGCATGGCGGGTGGAAGTGATTTTCAATGAGCGCGGACCGAAAGTCAGGGAGAGCTCGCCGGGGGAGAAACCGCAGATCGGAGAGATCGACACCACGCTGGTGGGCTATGTACCGCCCACGCTGACTGCCGAACAGGAAGCCCAGCACACCTGGAAACCGAGCGCCAAGCTTTGGGAGGAAATCAAGAAGCATTCCCAGAAGCATGCGGCAACCCTGGCGATCACGGGATTTCGGGATGCACGGATGACGCAGCCGGTTTCAAGCGGCCGAACGACCTTCGAAACTTCCAGCGATCCGGTGGGCGCGCCCATCTTCTATCGCGACGTGCCGTTGATTCCGCCCGACCCTTCGGAGCGCGAACGAGGCATCATCCATCCGCTGTCGGATTCCGTGCTTCCGAAGATCAAGTGGCGCATCCGCAATCTAAACGAGACGAGCAGCAAGACCGTCATGGAGGGACTGCCCACCTGCGCCAACTGCCATTCCATTTCCCGCGACGGCAAAACGCTCGGTATCGATGTGGACGGGCCGCAGAACGATAAGGGGCTTTACGCTCTGATCCCGATTCAGAAGGTCAGCGCCATCAGCAACGACTACGTGATTCACTGGAGCGCTTACACCGACCAGGGATCGCCCAAGCGGTTCGGTTTCATGTCGCAGGTCTCTCCCGACGGACAGTACGTGATCACTTCCATCGAAGTTCCAGGCACCAAGGGGCAGCGCGTCACCGACCGCATTTATCAGGGCCTGTACGATTTTTGGGGCTACGGCCAGGTTTTCTATCCGACGCGCGGGATATTGGCCTGGTACAGCAAGGCGACGCAGAAACTCGAACCGCTGCCGGGCGCCGACGATCCGGAGTTCGTGCAGACCTGCGCTTTCTGGAGTCCGGACCAAAGCTTCATCGTATTCGCCAAGGCCAAGGGGCGCGATCCGTATCCGCCCGGCCAGCCGGCGGCGCGATTTGCCAACGACCCCAACGAAACGCAGATCCAATACGACCTGTATCGCATTCCGTTCAACGGCGGCAAGGGCGGCAAGGCGGAAAGGATCGTGGGCGCTTCAGAAAACGGCATGAGCAACAATTTCCCGAAAGTTTCGCCCGACGGCAAGTGGATCGTGTGGGTGCAAAACAAGAACGGGCTGCTGATGCGGCCGGACAGCAAACTTTATATCGTGCCTTCGGCCGGCGGGGAGGCGCGGCCGCTGCGCAGCAATTTCAAGAGCATGAACTCGTGGCATAGCTTCTCGCCGAACGGGCGCTGGCTGGTGTTTTCCTCCAAGACTCCCACGCCTTACACGCGCCTGTACCTGACGCACATCGACGCGGATGGCAACAGCAGTCCGGCAATCCCTATCGATAACGCCACCGACGCCAACCGCGCGGTGAATATTCCCGAGTTCATGAATGTTGGGCCGGACGGCCTGGACCGGATCGACGCGCCCGCCACCGATTTCTACAAAGCGTTCAACACCGCGGCCGACCTGTCGGAGAAGCATCAATTCGAGCAGGCCGTGCCGGTTTGGAAGAAGGCAGTGGAACTCAATCCCGACGATCCGCGGGCGCACAATAATCTGGGGGCGGCGCTGGTAGAAACGGGACATCCGGAAGACGCGCTGGCGGAATACCGCAGATCGCTGGAACTGAATGACCAGAGTTCCCAGGCGCATAACAATCTGGGCAGTCTGATGGCTCAAGAGGGCAAGATCGACGAAGCCCTGGCGCAGTTTCAAAAGGCGGTGGAGCTGAATCCCGACAACGGGCGCGCGCATTGCAACCTGGGCAGCGCCTTGTCGGAGAAGGGACGGACCGAAGAAGCGCTGGAGCACCTGCGCAAAGGTGTCGCGCTCGAGCCCAAGTTCGCCGACGGGCAGAACAATCTGGGGGCGGCGCTGGCGCGCGCCGGCGTGCTGGATGAAGCTGTCGAGCACATTACGAAAGCAGTGGAAATGGCGCCGCAGTCGGTGGAATATCGCTATAATTTCGGCCGCGTTCTGGCCGCCAAAGGGCGGTTTGCGGATGCCGCCGCGCAATTCGAGCAGGCGGCGAGTCTGACGGCCATGCGGGAGCCGGCAATCCTCGACATGCTGGCCGCGATGTACGCCGAGACGGGCCGGTATCAGGACGCGGTCAGCACGGCGCGGAAAGCTCTCGATCTGGCGAACCAGCAGCGGAACGTCGAATTGGCGGGCTCACTGCGATCCAGCCTGGCGCGGTATGAGGCTTTGGCAGGGCGATAACGACGATTCACCGCAGAGACGCTGAGGCGCTGAGAAAAACAAAAGGCAAAGTCAGAACCGGAGGGCGCTGAGGTGGCAGAGGCCGCGGAGGCGCAAAGTTATCGGGTTTAAGCGCTCATGGAGCCTCGGTTCATCGCTGGTTACTTCCGTCCTTCGGCGCACTCCTAACCCGCACACTGGCGCGGTATGAGGCTTTGGCAGGGCGATAACGACGATTCACCGCAGAGACGCTGAGACGCTGAGAAAAACACAAGGCAAAGTCAGAACCGGAGGGCGCTGGGTGGCAGAAGACGCTGAGGCGCGGTGTCTCAGCGTTTTCCGGCGTCGTGGTTAGTTTCGTTTGGGAGAATCGTTGCCGGCGCCTACCGAGTGTGCGGGTTAGGGGTGCGCCGAGGCTCCCTCAACGCTTGAACCCGATAACCTTGCACCTCCGCGGCCTCTGCCACCTCAGCGCTCTCCGGTTTTGACTTTGCCTTGTGTTTTTCTCAGCGTCTCTGCGTCTCCGCGGTGAAGATTTTCTTTCACTACTTCTGCTGTTCGGCGGTGAGGCGATCGTAGGTGGCTCGTTCTTTTTCTCCTTCTTCCTGGCGGTTCAGGCGGAAATAAAGGGCGGCCAGTTCGACGTGCGGTTGGGCCCACTTGGGATCGGTGCGCACCACTTTTTCCATGTCGCGAGCGGCCGCTTCTACCTGTCCCTCGGTGCGCTCCAGGCGCGCCCATTCGTAGCGGGCGAGGTTGGAGTTGGGTTTGAGCTGCAAGGCGCGCTGCAAATGCTCGCGGGCGCCGTCCAGATCGCGGGCAGTGTGCAGAACGGCGCCCAGGCCAAGCTGCGCTTCGAAATCCTTGGGGTCGGCCTCGACAGCCGCACGGAGGGCGGCGGCGGCGCCATCGGTATCTCCCAAATAGGTCAGCACAGTGCCGCGCAGGGTGTCCAGGCCGGGCAGTTTGGGATTGAGCTTCGCCGCTTCGGCGCAATAATCGCGGGCGCGTTCGAACTCGTTCATCTTCAGAGCGGCGCGCCCGGCCAGGAGATAAGCTTCGGGACGGTTGCCTTGGCGCGCCACTCGGTCGACGCGGTCCAGGCCCTCGCGCGGGTGGCCGGCGCGGATGAGCGCCGACCCCAACAGCCAGGCCACCGACAGATCGCCGGGGTGCGCGGCTTCCAGGGGTTTGAGTGTGGCGATCGCCTTTTCATCCTGGCCGAGGTTGGTATAGCATTCGGCCAGCAGGGTGGCGGTGCGCACGTCATCGGGCCGCGCGGCGCGCAAGTTTTCGAGTGGCGGCACGGCGTCGCGCCACGCGCCCTTCTTGTAGTAGGCCAACGCCAGGTTGAGCCGCACCCCCGGATTGTCTTTCCTGGCGAGGACCGCGCGGTACTGTTCGATAGCCTCGTCGTAGCGGTTCAACTTCGCCAGCTCCGCTCCCAGATTGCCGCGCACCTCGATCGAATCGGGATAGCTCTTGAGAATTTCCTGGTACTTGCGGATGGCGAGCGCATCGTCGCCGCGCTGCTGTGCCGCGACGGCGTCGTGGAAGAGTCGTTCGGGATTGGAGGATTGCGCGCAAGCTGCGCCGGCAGCGATGAGGAATGCCAGGATGCGCATCGATTCTAAGAATAACGGATTTGCAATATCGTGGGGGGAGATGGCCTGAGCCAAGATGCGCGCCACGTTGCACTCGGCCTTGCCGCGGCTCAGAATTAGCACTAAAGAGTCCTAAACCCCTGAAAATCTTGAAATGGTGACCACCCGCATCTCGTCAGAAGCACCGACAGAAGAAGGTACAATGGCCCGACATTCTCGCTGCGTCCTGGCATTCCTCACGGCGGCCTCCGCGGCCGCTCAACCCGTCATCAAGTCCACCGAGGTTGTAAACTCCGCCAGCTATCTTCAACAGGGGCTGCCAGGCTCGGGGATTGCTCAGGGCTCGATCTTCACTATATTCGGGAGCGGTCTGGGACCCAGCGCACTTGTCACGGCCGGGCGGTTGCGACTACAAACAGCGCTGAGTGGCACATCGGTCGCCGTCACCGTGAATGGACGAACTGTGAACGCTTTCGTACTGGCGGCTGCCGGCAACCAGGTAAACGCGCTTCTGCCGTCGACGACACCCATCGGAAGCGGAACCGCGACGGTGACGTTCGGGAACCAGACCAGCGCGCCGGAGCCGGTCGAAATCGTGGCTGCTTCCTTCGCGCCGTATACCTTCAATTCGCGCGGCAGCGGGCAGGCAATCGCCACCGACCTGAACTATCAGGCGAATACCCTCATTCACACGTACCATCCCGGCGATTGGGTCATATTATGGGGCACCGGACTGGGAGCCATCGACGGAGACGACTCGACGGCGCCGCCGGTGGGCAATTTAGGGAGCCCGACGGTACACGTGGGGAATGCCTCGCTGACACCTTACTATGCGGGACGGTCGGCCGCATACCCCCGGTTGGACCAGGTCACGTTTCAAGTTCCGCCGGGGATTCAGGGCTGCTATGTGCCGGTGGCGGTGGAAGCGAATGGGGTGGTTGGCGGTTCCTCGACGATCGCCGTGTCGACATCCGGCCAGACTTGCTCGGATTCCATTCTGGGTACGGACTTGATCGGTAAGCTCGCTGCCGGCGGGACGGTGGATTTCGGATTCGCGCAGTTATTCGCCCTCGACCTGCTTGAAGATTCGTACTTCGGAAGTGTGGTGCCGGATTACGTGAGCACGACGTTCAGTGAATTTACACCGCAGACCGCCGGCCTGGCGTCTTACGGCGTGTCGCAGGGGTATTGCATTACCGGCACGAATAATCCCGATACGAGTCCGGCCCAACTGGATGCCGGTGCTAATGTCACGCTGGAAAGTCTACAGACCTTCACCCAAGGTCCCGCGACGATAACTGCTTTCCAGCAATCCGGTGGAGATTACTTTGCGCCATTTTATCTGGGTCTTACGTCGTTCGAGATTACGTATTTCAATTTTGCGGTTTCCGGCGCGGGCGGCAATATAGTGGGCGCGTTTTCGGTCACAGACAGGACCTGGGGCGCAGCCGTTCAATTCTCGGGTATCGTAGGCAGCCAGATAGTCCCACTTTCCGGCGATCTCACGGTTACATGGACGGGAGGTCTCGAGGGGTTGGAGAGCAGCCAGGTGGCGATCGGAGGGGTTTCCTGGCCGACTCAGAGCCAGAACATCGGCGGGTACTTTATGTGTACGGCTCCGCTGTCCGCGCAAACGTTCACAATTCCCAAGTGGGTGCTTTCCACCCTGCCGCCGAGTGGAGCCGGCGCGGTTAATAATGGCTTTACCACCACAAACTATTCGTTGGGCTATATCTGGATCGGTGAGCCGAACTACCCGGTAACATTCCAGGCGACGGGCCTGGACAAGGGCATCCTCATGGAAATATCTCTCTACGGATACCCAGTCACTTTCCGGTGATAAGCTGGGCTTGCTCTCGAAGCCGCCGAGGCCTAATATAGCCCTAAAGAGTCCGAAATACCGGAAACGCCAGCTTTCCGTATCTCGTTTTTGATAGCGAGGAGAAAGTACGATGGCCCGACATCTTTCGCAGTGCCTGTTTGCAATCCTTACCGCGAGTTGCGCGTTGGCGCAGCCCGTGATCTCGTCAACCGAGGTTGTAAACTCCGCGAGCTATCTGCCACAAGGAATGCCAGGCTCCGGGATTGCCCAGGGTTCCATCTTCACCATACGCGGCACCGGTCTGGGGCCGAGCGCACTGGTCACGGCGGGCCCATTGCCTCTACAGACGTCCCTGAATGGCACTTCAGTCACCGTCACGGTTAACGGTCAAACCGAGAAGGCCTTCATCCTGGCGGCTGTCGGTTACCAGGTGAATGCCCTGCTCCCTTCCTCAACACCTACTGGAAGCGGAACCGCTAGCGTGACGTACAACAACCAGACGAGCGCGCCGGAGCCCGTGCAAATCGTCTCCGGTTCTTTCGCCCCCTACACATTCAATTCGGGCGGCAGCGGACAGGCAATCGCCACCGACCTGAATTATCAGTCCAATACGATCATTCACACGTTCCACCCCGGCGATTGGGTGGTGTTATGGGGTACCGGCCTGGGACCGATCAACGGGGACGACTCGAAGACGCCGCCGGTTGCCAATATAGGAAACCCAACCTTACACGTGGGGAATGCCTCGCTGGCTCCGTATTATGCGGGACGGTCGGCCGATTTTCCGGGTCTGGACCAGGTCATCTTTCAAGTTCCGACGGGGATACAGGGCTGCTCGGTGCCGGTCGCGGTCGAAATCAACGGCTCCATTGGCGGCAACGCCTTGATCGCCGTATCGACGTCCGGCCAGACCTGTTCGGATTCGCTCATGGGCTCGGATCTGGTCAACAAACTCGCCGCTGGAGGGACAGTCGACTTCGGATTCGTGCAGATGGTTGCCATCGTTCTTCGCAGCGAGAGCCTTCCCAGCGGAATTATCGCGCCCGATTATGCCCAAGCAACCTTCAGCGAATTCACCCCGCTCACCGCCGGTATGGCCTCCTATGGTGTCTCGTCGGGTTATTGCCTCACCAATACGAATGGTCCCGATATGAGTTTCGGCGGGCTCGATGCCGGCCCCGGAATCACACTGGTGGGCCCTTCCACCGCGACGCTTCCCGCTTTAGGCAGTGGATATTACCGTGAGGAGTTCGCCTCCAACACCGGTGCTCAGTTCTATTGGAGCGGTCTCGAATACGTCGTTTCCGGTACAGGGGGCAAGAGTGTAGGGGCGTTCACCGCCAACGACACCACCGGTGTTCCCAGCGCTTATTTCCCCTCCAGTTTTATCGCCGGCCAGACCGTCCCTCTTTCGGGCGATTACACGGTTAATTGGACCGGTGGCAACCCCACCCTGCAGAATGGCCAGGTAACCATCGCGGCAGCCTCCAATGGCTCGGGGAACGCGTTCGGGGCTTTCATCTGCACAGCGCCTCTTGCCGCACAATCGTTCACCATTCCCAAATGGGTGCTGTCGACTTTGCCAGCCACCCAAACGGGTTATGTCGGGATCGCGCCTTACCCGCTAGGCTTCCTGTGGATCGGCCAGTTCAATACTCCGGTGACTTTCCAGGCCACGGGCCTGGACAGGGGCATCGTCATGGACGAGTTCTTTAACGGCTTCCCGGTCTATTTCAAGTAAGACTACAAGCTGAAGCATGTCCCACTAAGCTGTATTATCAATACGAGAGCGAAAAATGCGTACCAGGTTGATTGTGCTTTTTGTGGTTCTGATTGGCGCCGTCTCGGCGCAGACCACCACGGGATGGCAACTCGTCTGGAGCGACGAGTTCAACGGCGCGGCGGGCAGTCCGCCAGACCCCACGAAGTGGAATTACGATCTCGGCGGCGGCGGATGGGGCAACGGCGAGGCCGAAACCTACACCAACTCGCCCAATAATGTTTTCCAGGATGGCAACGGCAACCTGGTGATCCGCGCGATTCGCGACGCTTCCGGCAACTACACTTCCGCGCGTCTGCAAACCGGAGCGCCGGGAGCGTCGACGCAGACCGCCGACCTGAGCTGGCAGTACGGCCTGGTGGTCGCCCGCGTTAAGCTTCCGTTCGGGCAAGGCGTCTGGCCGGCGTTCTGGATGCTGGGCGAGAATATCGGGACGGTGAGCTGGCCGGCCTGCGGCGAAGTCGACATCATGGAGAACTTCGGCACGTTCAACAACAACATCAATGTTAATAATGGGACGATTCATGGCACGGGGTATGCGAACGCCGGCGTTGGGAAATCCACGACGTTTCCTTTCGGCGAGCAGGTGAACACCGACTATCACGTGTACGCGATCCAGTGGTCGCAAGACTCCGTGCAATTCTATGTCGACGGCACGTCGTATGAGACGGACACGCCGGCGAGCCTGCCGGCGGGCGGACAATGGCCTTTCAATAGTCGGGCCTTTATTCTGCTGAATCTGGCGATCGGCGGCCCGAGCACGTTCCTGGGCACGCCGAGTGCAAGCGCTCCCTTCGCGAATCAGGACATGCTGGTGGATTACGTACGTGTCTATCAGACCGTCCCGGTGAACGCTACCACGCCCGTCATGACGCCGGGACAGGTATTGAATGCCGCGTCGTACCTTGGCGCTCTCGCTCCAGGCGGCCTGGCGACCGTGTTTGGAAATCAGCTGGCGGATGGCACGCCTTCGATCGACGCGAACAACGGATTTCCGACGACTGCCGGCAACGTCACCGTGTCGGTGAACAACGTGAATGCGCCGCTGACTTACGTCTCCCCCACGCAGATCAATTTTCAGATTCCCTGGGAAGCCGCGCCGGGACCTTACGTTCCTATTATCGTGACGCGCGATAGCACACCGAGCGCGATCGAATATGTCGCCGTGGCAGCGCCGGAGGCCCCGTCGATGTTCCTGAGCGAGACCACGAATGGCGTTGCGTGGGTGACCGGTACTGGATGCGAACTATCGGAATGCGCCGTTCAGGCGGGTGGGAACTATGTATTGTGGGCCAACGCGCTGGGGCCCATGAACGCGCCTTTGCAGGATGGCATAGGCGCGGTCTACAACGGGTCGATCACTCCGCTGGAGGTGCCCGGCAGTCCGGCTAGCTGCCAGCTCACCATCGGCGGCCAGACTGCCAGCGTGCAGTATTGCGGCGCCGCGCCCTTTGAAATCATCGATCAGATTAATTTCGTCTATCCGGCGGGCGTGACGGCCACCACCCCCTATGTGGAGGCAACGCTGACGATCGGCGGCGTCACCGGGAATTTCCGCGTGCCGGCGCCTGCGGGCCAATAGAGCGTTACCGCGCCGCGGCCGGAAACCGCTTGCTGACGCGCGCGGCTCGGTAAACGTTTTCGTAATCGGTAAACGTTTTCGTAATATGAAGACCATGGGGTTTCGTAGATTCTGGCTGCTTCTGTGCGCGATTCCAGCACTATTCCTCCTGCGGCTGAACGGGCAACTCAGCGATTCTTATGTATGGCGGCCGGTGCGCATTGTCGCCGGCGGATTTGTGCCGGCGTTCGTGGCGCATCCCACGGCGCCGGGGTTGATCTACCTCCGTACCGATATCGGCAGCGCATACCGATGGCAGCATGACGGCCACTGGATCCCGCTCACCGATTTCCAGACGCCTGCCAATTACAATCTGAATGGGCCGGAGAGCATAGCGCTCGATCCCACCGATCCGAATCGCGTCTACATCGCGGCGGGAATGTATACGGGCGGACCCTCGGCCATGCTGATCTCCACCGACCAGGGCGCCACGTTTACCACCGTCAGCGTCCCGTTCCAGATGGCCTCGAATAGCGACGGGCGCACCGCCGGCGAGCGCCTCGCCGTCAATCCGTTCAATCCCAACGAGCTCCTGATGGGCACGCGGTACAACGGTTTATATAAGAGTGAAGACTACGCCCAGACGTGGAACCAGGTCGCCAGCTTCCCGCTGCACGTTACCAGCGACGGGTTCGGCATTCAGTGGGTGGTTTTCGACCCTGTGAATAGCGGCACGATCTACGCGGGCGCCTACACATCCTCCACGATTTACAAGAGCACCGACGATGGCGCCACCTGGGCGGCCCTTCCGGGCCAGCCGCTTTCCTGGCCGTTCACGGTTTCGGGCAGCACGCATGCGCCGGTTCCCATGCGCGCGGTGCTGAACCCCGATGGCAACCTCTATGTGACCTACGGCGATTATCCGGGGCCGAACAACATGAGCTACGGGGTGGTGGAGAAATTCAATCCGTCCAGCGGCGCATGGACCAACATCACGCCTCCGCTCGATCAGGCCAATGGCGAGACTTCGCAGCGCGGCGGATTCTGCGGACTCACGCAAGATCTCACCAGTTCAGGCACTGTCGCCGTGACCACGATTGACCGCTGGTATCCCGTCGACACCGTGTACCTCACGCATGACGGTGGGGCCACTTGGGTGGATCTGGCGAAGGTCACCTCCAATGCCGGGAGCGCCGGCCCCAATCAAGGCAATTTCTACTTCGGCCCCTCGGTATTCCAGCCGGTATCGTCCTGGCTGACTTTCGGCGGCACTTCTGACCCGGCGGGAACCGCCAAGTTCGGCTGGTGGATGTCGGGAGTGCTGATCGATCCTACCAATCCGAATCACCTGATGTTCGGCACCGGCGCGACGGTCTATGCTACCGAGAACCTTTCGGTTGCGGGGTCCGGTGGGGCGCCTACATGGTCGGTGCAGGCGCTGGGGATCGAGGAGACAGCTGTGACTGCGTTGATCAGCCCCACGGCGGGGGCTCATTTGCTGAGCGGAGTCGGCGATATCGGCGGATTCCGCCACGATGACTTCACGGTATCGCCGGCCGCCGGAATGTACACCAATCCGGTGGCGACGACCGTGGGCAGTCTGGACTGGGCGGGCCGGAATCCGGCGGCGATCGTGCGGACGCAGTCGCCCAACAATGGATCCACGAGTCCGTGCACCTACGGGGCGCTTTCGGGCGACGGCGGCGCCTCGTGGAATCCCATGCCCAGTTGCGCCGGCGGAGTGAACAGCAACAATGGCGGGGTGCTGGCCGTGGACGCCAGCGGCGCCATGCTGATGTGGACCCCGGCGGCGGCCAGTTCGAACCCGCAGTATTCCACCGACGGCGGCAACACCTGGACCTCGGTATCGGGCCTCGGCGGAACGGTAACCGCCGTGGCCGACAAGGTCAAACCCAACCTGTTCTACGCCTATGTGAACGGCCGCTTTTACAGCACCGGAACGAGCGGCGGAACGACTTTTACCAAAGTGAATTCCGCGATTCTTCCGGTGTGCAACGGCTCCGGTTGCGGCACTCCGGTGGTGAACTTTTCGCAGAGCGGCGACATCTGGCTGCCGCTCGGCAGCAGCGGACTGTGGCACTCGGTGGACGGCGGCGTCACGTGGACCAATCCCTCTAATGTCACCTGGGCGAACTCGGTAGCGGTAGGCGCTGCCGGCAGCACTCATACTCCGGCCGTCTATCTGTACGGCATGCCAACTTCATCCTCCCCCATGGCGATCTACCGCTCCGACGACAGCGGGACAACCTGGGTCCAGATCAACGACGCTCTCCACCAGTATGGAGGCCCCACGCTCATTTAGGCCGACCCGCGAGTCTACGGCAGGGTTTATCTTGGTATGAACGGGCGGGGGATCATTTACGGGGAACCCGCGCGCGGTTACGTTCGTACACCCAAGAAGTAACGGAGCATGTCAAAATCTGCGTCCCATCTGGCAGCCGCCGCGCTGCTTGCCGTGATGTTTGTGCTGGCTGGCGGAGCCGCCCTGCATGAGTCGGTGACGGTCGATGAATTCGCGCATGTCGGCGCGGGATTGAGCTACTGGCAGCGCCTCGATATGCGCCTCAACGGCGAACATCCGCCGTTAGGGAAATTACTTGCGGCATTGCCGCTCGCTATCAAGGGAACGCGCGCCGATTATTCCAGCCCTGCATGGCGGGAGTGCAGAGATTTTTTCTTCGCTTATTTCTCGCAATTTGTGTTCGGCGATGCCATTCTCGGCCGATGGAACGATTGGCGATCCACTATCATGTGGGCGCGCCTGCCCATGCTGTTGCTGACCCTCCTGTTGGGTTGGGTGGTGTTTCGCTATGCCAGCCGCATCGGCGGCCCGGTGGGAGGATTGCTCTGCCTGGCTGCTTATGTCACTACGCCGGCGTTTCTCGTCTTCGGTCCTTTGGTGCTGACGGATTTGCCGGTGACGCTGTTTTCTCTCGTGGCGCTCTGGCGGCTGGGCGAGATCTGGGATGCGCCATCGCGGCGCAATGCGCTGCTGTTTGGCGCCGCCTTCGGGGCGTCACTGCTCTCCAAATTTACGGGTGTTCTGTTCATCCCAGTCGTGCTGACGCTCTTCCTGCAAACGCGACGTTGGCCCACTGCCGCTGAGCCCGCCGACAAACTCGCCCGCAAGAAATGGCGGGGAGCACGCTGGCGCTGCGTCTGGCGCGGCACTCTTTGGGCCGCCGGGCTGGTCTACGCGGTGTACTTCGTCTTCTCGTGGAATCAGCCTGCGAATGCTTTGAGCCTGCTCGGCAACGGACCATGGGTTTGGCTGATTCGCCGTCCCCTGATGCCGCTCTGGCTGTTCGTCCGCGGGTTCCTCATGATGGCGGCAACCGGGGTCCGGCCGACTTTCCTGCTGGGGCATGCTTACTCCCATGGGGTGCCGTATTATTTCCCGGTAGTCTTCGCGTTGAAATCGACGTTGGGCTTCCTGGCGCTGCTCGGGATCGCGGCTGCTGCGCGCCTGGTTGCGCGTAAAAGCCACATCCGCGCGATTCCGGACGATGTGCGTTCGCAATGGCGCGTGCTGATGGTGGGGTTCTTCGTATATTTGACGGTCTGTCTGCTGTCTCAGATGGACATGAGCATTCGGCATTTTCTGATGCCTATGGTTCTGCTGATTGCGATGCTCGCGCCGTTACCGCGCATGGCCGGCGCACTGGCGGGACGCAGACTTTGGCAAGCTGCCATTGCCGCCGCGGCGATCGGCTCCATGGTAGCGGTCGCCTCGGTCTACCCGTACTTCCTGCCCTTCGTCAACAGCCTGGCCTTCGGGCACCCGGTCTACCAACTGGTGAACGATTCCAACGTGAGTTGGAACGAAGCCCTGCCGGAGGTGGAGCGCTTTGCCCAGGAGCGGCATCTGGCGGAGGTCCCATTCGACTGGGCGTCACTTACCGACCCGGCACAGATTGTGCCGCAAGCCACGCCCTGGGACTGCCAGGATCCGGCGAATCGCGATGGCCAATGGGTCGCCGTCGCCGCCGTGTCGATACTGGAAAATCACAATTGCGGATACCTGCAGCAATATCCGCATCAAGTGCTGGGCGGCGGCTCGTTTTATATGTTCCAACTGCCATCGCCCATTCCGGCGGCGGGTGTACCCGGAGGTCCTCCGCCGGCCTCCGAGCGCAAACTCATGTGGGGAATGCCCTTCGATCCTCGCCCTCTTGCCGTGGATGTGGAGCGCCATCCCGAACGGCTGCATGGTGAGTTGCAGGACTTCATGCAGCAAATGATGCAGCAGGCGCAGAAGGGCCAGAAGTCCGGCAAGCACTGAGGTTGTGGCACTCCAGGGCGTTGAGGACGAGAACCACCCGTCCATCCCCCATGATGGCCGCGCCTTGAAACTCCTTGCACTCCCGCAATCCGCCGGTCAGGGGTTTCACCAGCACTTCCACTTCGGTGAGAAATTTGTCGACTACAAGGCCATATCTCATAGCCCCGACCTCTACGATCGCGACCGAAAGTTCCGGCCTTTTGACGGAGGCGAGGCCCAACATTTCGGCGAGATTGAAAATGGTATAGATTGTTCCTCGAACCTGGGCCAGGGTGAGCCCATGGTACGCGTGCGTCTCTTCGGCCGGCACCTTTACCATGTCGCGTATATTGCTCAAAGGCAGGATGTATTCCTGCGATCCCGCTTCCAGCAAAATGCCCTTGGAAATCATGAGACTGGTGGGCAGTTTGATCAGGAACGTGGCGCCTTGGCACGGTTTCGATCGAATCTCGATTGTGCCTTGGAGGTTGCGAACGTTGCTGCGGACGACGTCCATCCCAACGCCTCGGCCGGAAACGTCGGTGAGCTTGGCGGCGGTCGTCAACCCCGGCAGAAACACCAACTGGTAGGCCGCCTCATCGGTCATCCCGGCAGCGGCTTCCGCCGTGAGCAACCCCTTGGCGATGGCTTTGCTTTTCAGGGCCGCTGCATCGAGGCCACGCCCGTCGTCGGCGATCTCGATAGCGACGCCTCCGGCTTCATGATGTGCCCGCAAAGTCAATTGTCCGGACGGGTCTTTGCCCTTCGCGCGCCGTTCCTCCGGCGGCTCGATACCATGGTCCACGGCATTACGGATTACGTGAACCAGCGGATCGCCGATCTGTTCGAGAATCGTCTTGTCCAGTTCGATCCCCTCTCCGTCCAGCACTAATCGAACTTCCTTTCCAAGCGACCGGGCGAGATCGCGCACCAGACGGGGGAATCGCTGGAAGACCGTCTTCACCGGCAGCATGCGAATCGACATGACGCTGGTCTGGAGCTCGTCGGCGATGCGAGAGATGTTCGAACCAGCCTCCTTCAGATCTTTCCCCAATGCCGCGCCGTCTGCTCCATCGTTCAATTTCTGCACCAGCAGGGGGAATGCGCCGCGAGCCACCAGCAGTTCGCCGACAACCCGCATCAAGCGATCCAGCTTGTTCTGATCGATGCGGACGGTGGAAGGCGACGTGGAAGGGCCCGATCGTTCCGCCGGAGTGTTCAGCGCGGGTTGGACAGTAGGGGTTGGTTCGGGAGCGGGGCTCACACGGGTGTCCGCCGACATGCGGCCGAGCACCGAACGAGCCGCCTGGAAGGCCGTTCCCAAGGCGAAGCGCTCTTCGCTGCCCAATGTTTCGCCATCCCGGATGGCGGCGTCGAGTATGCGGAGTTGTTGCGCTAACGGTTCTTCCAGTTCCGTGCAGTTGCGGTATCGGGCGGCTGCCGACAGGGTGGTGAGGCCGCGGCGATAGGTTTCGAACACGGATGCGATGGACCCAGTTTCACCTTCCAATCGCGCCAGACAACCGGCGATCATCTCCAGGCACTGTGAGGTGGTATTGAGAAAGGCGGCCTCCCGGCTGTCCACGGCGTCCGGGTCAGGTTTAGTGCCGGGACGGATTCCCAGGCGGTGCAGCAGTTCCGGCGATACCGGGCTCCCGGCGCCATTGTGGGTGAGACTTCCCAACAGGCTGCGGATCGCGTCGCAAGTCTCGAGGGTGGTTTGGACGGTCTCGTCCGGAACGAGAGCGGCGCTCGCCCCCCGAAACGGATCGAGATGCGATTCCAGTCCGTGGGCTACCCGGAACAGCAGTTGCAGCGGATGACTGTCGCGGAGGGTGGCGCTCCTGACGAGTCCCAACAGAACGCCGGCATTGCCTTTGATACTGTGGATGCCCCGAAAAAGCGAATCGAGGTTGTCCCGGGATTCGGGGTGCTCCTCCAATTCGAGGGCGTCGAGTTCGATCCGTTCCAGGTGGTCCTCGCACTCGGCTCTAAATAGATCGAAAGCCTCGGCCGGCACGGACCCGAGAAGAGCGACGGTTCCGCCCTGGTCCTCCAAGAGCCGGATCCGCACTTCGCATTCGTCCTCGACGAACACGAAGACTTCCTGGATGGCAGCATGATTCCGGTCCGTGACCAGAAGGATCTCCCACCACAGATAGCATTGCTCGACGTCCAGTGACGGAAATGGCGGTACCTGGTCCGCATGGACCGTGACGTGGGCCTGTCCCAGTTCCCGCAGGTCATTGAGCAGGGTGACCGGGTCCGCTCCGGAATAGAACATCTCGCGGTTCGGCTTGAAGACGATTTCAAAGGCCGCACGGGTCTCTGTTTTTGGCTTCGATTCTTCGCGTCGCTCCGGCTTGGGGTCTTCAGGCGCCGGCAGGAGGCGCGTGAACGCCGCCGTTATCTCCGCTTCCCCGCTGACGGCCGTCCCGTCCTCCACACCCTCGACGATCAGCCGGATCACGTCGCAGGCTTTGAGCCCGCAATCGACCAATTCCGGCGTAACGGCGAGACGCCCGTCACGCGCCAGGTCGAAGGCCGCCTCCATTTTGTGGGCGAACCCCGCAAGGCGAGTGAAACCGGCTGTTGCTCCCGAACCCTTGATGGTGTGAATGGCCCGGAAAACGCGGTGCACCAGGCTGGAATCGCCCGATTCTGTTTCCATGGCCAGAAGAGCGGAGTCGAGCTCAATCAACAGGTCGAGGGCCTCGGCTCTAAATGCGCTCCGCATCTGCTCCATAATGTCTACTGACATGGTTGTTTTTCCGGCCCTTTCCGCCGCGTAGTAGTGTGGTGCGTCTGATGCACAAGGGACCGCTTGAAAAACCAACTGGCGGAGCGGGCCTGCAGACCCGCAGCCGAATCCATGGGCCGGCGCGGACGTGGGCGTCCGCCCCACCTCGCCGGTTTTTCATCGCCTTTGGTGGCGTGCCGCGCCATGGGCACTCCCTCGCGGGGTGCCCTCTGGGCCCGGCTCATATTCTCACCACGTTCATTAGCGCATGACCTTCTTTACCACCGCCAACAGTTGGTCCGGGTGGAACGGTTTTACAATCCAGGCTGTGGCTCCCGCTGCCTTGCCTTCCTGCCTCTTTTCGGGATGCGATTCGGTAGTCAACAGAACGATGGGGACAAACCGATACTGCGGCATCGCCCGAAGCCTGCGCGTGAATTCGAGTCCGTCCATCTTCGGCATGTTGATGTCCGTCAGGAAGAGGTGGATCTCCTGGCCGTTCAGCTTGGACAACGCGTCCAGACCATCCACGGCCTGAACAACTTCATAGCCGCCATCGCGCAGGGTAAAGGTCACCATTTGCCGGAGACTGCAGGAGTCGTCAACGGTCATGACGGTCTTCACAAATCCTCCCGTCCGCCCAGTAAATCCCGCCGCAAACCGCAGCGGTCCACGGCATTCAGGAAGGCATCCGACGGTTGGCCGAACGAGAACGCCGGGACGGTTTTGCGCAACGAATAAAGGAGCTGCAGGATGCAGGTGTCGATGTCTTCCAACCCGGCGGCATCCACCACCAGGGGCAAGGCGTCTTCCAGATGTTCGCCGAGTTGGGCGGCGAGATCCTGAGCATGCCGGATGGTGACGGCGCCTTCGAGCTTCAGAATCTGTTTGCCTTCTGTGTTCGCGATTGAGAAAGCCATTGGATCTTCTTCCCGGCCAGTTCCTAGTTGGCGATCAGGACCATGCGAATGTTCTCGACCATCATTTCCGGCGTACTTGGTTTGACGATATAAAGATTCGCTCCCGCCTCAAATCCCTTCATCTTGTCCCTGCCTTCACTTTCCGTGGACACGATGATGATAGGGAGCGAGCTGTACTTTCCATCCGCCCGCACGCGCCGGATGAACTCGTAACCATCCATGTTGCTCATATTGATGTCGGTGAGAACCAGGTCGCAGGCGTTGGTAAACAGCTTTTCCAGCCCGTCACTGCCGTCCACTGCCGTAATCACCCGATAATGAGCTTGTTCCAATATGTAGGAGTGGTAGCTTCGGACAAATTCCGAGTCGTCCACGATGAGAATTGTTTTCTTGGCATCCATAGCGCTATTCCTTCACATAGACCAGGTGGGTTTCGAACCGCTTTAGCTTGAAAGCCGTGGTCACGCGGCCGATCGATTCGGAGTGTCCCAGAAAGACGTAGCCTCCAGGATTCAGGGCGCTGTAAAAATGATCTACCACCGCCTTGCGCGACGCATCGTCGAAATAGATCAAAACGTTGCGGCAGAAGACGAAATCGAAGCCGCGCATGGACCTCATCGCCATGCGGTCATGCAGGTTGAGATGGCGGGGCTGGACAAGATCTGCCGTTCTCCGCCGCACCACCCACTCGTCGCCATCCTCAATCAGGTACTTCCGCCGGTATTCGTCGGGCACGTCGCCCACGGATCGGGCGCCATAGCGCGCGGCGGCTACGCGTGCGAGCATGTTTTCGTCGATGTCGGTGGCGACAATCGCGCAATCCCAGGATTGAGCCTGGGGAAAGACGTCCTGAAGGATCATCGCCAGGGTGTAAGGTTCTTCGCCGGAAGAGCAACCGGCGGACCAGATCCGCAAGCTTCTTTCCCCCCGAGCCTGCTTGGCCGACAACACTTCCGGAAGACAACAATTAGCGAATGCCTGCAATTGGTCGTACTCGCGAAACATGTAGGTCTCGTTAGTAGTGACCAGATTGGCGAGCGCCTGCATCTCCAGCCCCTGCGGGTCGGCGTAGTTGAGCTTGAACAGATACTCCCGCGCGTCGTCGATCCCGAGCACCGCCATGCGCTTGGCGACCCGCGTCTTCAGGAAGTAGATCTTCTTTTCATCGAAGTGCAGCCCCAGCTTCTGATAGATCTGGTGGCTCAGGCTTTGAAATTGCTCCACAGAGAGGTCTGGCATGGTGGTCCTTTAGCAGCCGAGCGCCTGCAAGACCTCCTCGTCCGTTTCTTCCATCGCGCGCGCGGTAAGAACGTCCTGCAATCCCGCCTGGGGCGTTCCCCGCAGGGATTCGATCGCGCCCAGGCGAACCAGGCGCTCCGGGCTGGACAGGCAGGAGACCAGAAACCGGTAGACGTCGGCGCGAGCGGACAGAAAGCCCAAAGCCCGCACCGCCTGGTAGCGGCACAGCGGTGGATCTCCGTCGTCAACCACCGCCCGCAAGGCCGGCAACAAGTCCTCGCTACGGGCTTCCGCCGGGTGGCGTTGATGAATGGCGACCAGCGCGCCCAGAATCGCCGGGCGAAGATGGGGGCCGCGCACGGCCAGTAAACCCGCCACTTCGGCGAATTCCGCGGCCGCCCCCAGAGCGCCAATGGCCTTGAGGCATGGCGCGAGAAAGAAGTCCGGCATCGCCGCCAGGTCCGGGAAGCGTCGGCGGATCGCCGCCAACGATAACTCATCTCCAATACCGGCGAGAGCTTCCAGGCAAACCCCGACCAACATGGGGTGTTGGCCTGTCAGCAGCAGGTCCTCAATGCGCCGCCGGAACTGGGTAGCCCGAGTTCGGCCGAGATTCTCCACGGCGGTGATGACCACGTTCTCATCGGGATCGGAGAGGGCGGCCTCGTAGATTGCTTCCACCCCGCTGGCTTGAACCCCGATCAGAACGTCAAGGAGGAACTTCCTCATATCCTTGCCGCCGTTTCGCATGGCCGCGTCCAGGAACGGGACCGAGCGCGCGCCTTTGTGGCGCAGCACATCCACGGCCTGGTTGCGGATCTGGGGATCTTCGCTTGCGAGCAAACGTATGGAACCCTCGATAGACGCGTCCGCCTCGATCCGGATCAGAGCCTGGAAGATTGCGTCGCGAACCGCACGCGAAGGCTCCTGGCCCAACCGTTGCAAAAGAGGCGGCACGCCTTCCGGGGCATTGCAATACCCGATATCTTCGGCCGCGTAGATGCGCTCCGCTTCATCCGGGCCATCCAATTTCTCCAGGTACTGGTTGAGGCTGCTCATTCCCTTGTCCTTCGGACCGCCTTCAAGATTTCTCCCGCTACTTCATGGCTGGGCGCCACCACGCATGCTCCGCCCCGCTCGACAGCTTCGCGCGGCATTCCGTAAACCACCGCGGTTTGCTCACTTTCGGCAATGGTGTGCCCGCCTGCTTGCTTGATCGCGACCATTTGATCGGCGCCGTCGTCTCCGATGCCGGTCATCAGGACGCCGATGGTGTCCGTCCCGTAGATACTCAGCACCGACGCCATCATGACGCCGACTGACGGCACGAACAGGGTGGCCGGCGTTGTGGGGGTGCGGATCACCACCTCGCCCGTCATTTTGCGATGCAGACAGAGATGCATCCCGCCCGGCGCCACATAACAGACGCTCGGCTCCACAGGCATGCCTGAACGCCCTTCCACAACTTTGAGAGCGCAATGCTCGTCCAGACGCTTGGCAAAGGACGCAATAAAGGCGGGCGGCATATGCTGCACCAGGAAGATACTGGCAGGCAGGTCTGCCGGAATCTGTGGCAATACCTCCTGGAGAGTCGCCGGCCCACCGGTAGAGATTCCGATGGCAATCGCCCGCTGCCGGGTGATGTTTTCAAAGGTCGCGCGCACCGGCGGCCGGTACGGTTTGCGGCGCTCACGGCTACGCTGCAGCCGGTCAACGATGCCTCGCGACGCCGCGGCTTTGAGCTTCGAGATCAGTTCATCCGCCACCGCACCCATGTTGGATGAGACCGTGCCATCCGGCTTGGAGACAAAATCGAAGGCCCCCAACTCCAGGCACTCAAAGGTGGTCGCCGTGCCCTTCTGGGTGAGGGACGAAACCATGACAACCGGACAGATCTTCTCCTGCAGGATGAGTTGAAGGGCCGTGATGCCATCCAGTTTGGGCATGTTGATGTCCATCGAGACGACGTCGGGCCGCAGTTCCCGGGCTTTCGCCACCGCGTCCTCGCCATCCCGTGCGAGCCCCACCAGATCCAGGTCGGCCGAACCTGCGATGATCCGTTTGAAGGTCTGCCGCATTAAGGCGGAATCGTCCGCCACCAGCACGCGTATTCTGCCCATGTTCTTGGATTCCGGCAACCGCTCCCTCTGGTCGCGGCTCAGTATCGGCTATGAGCGTTCCCGAGCCGTGACCAAAGGGGCCGTTATTTCCAGCGACCTCTAAGCGGTGACCTCGGAGAGATGGGCCTGCTCCTGCCGGGAGAGAATCTTCTCCACATCGAGCAGCACGATCATGCGCTTACCCGAGTCCACCTTGCCGATCCCGGAAATGAACTGCTGGTCGATTCCGCTCCCGATCGCTTCGGGCGGCGGGGCGATGTCCTTCCTGGCGAGATTCAGCACCTCACGCACGGAGTCCACCACCAGGCCGGTCTTGACGCCGCCGAGATCCACAATAATGATGCGGGTCCGGTCGTCGGGCGGTTTGACGTCGAGTTCGAAGCGCTTTCGTGTGTCCAGCACGGGAACCACTTCCCCGCGCAGGTTGGTGATGCCCTCGATGAACTCTGCCGCCTTGGGCACTTTGGTGATCTTGGCGAGCCGGTCGATTTCCTGGATTTGCGAAATCGGCACACCGTATTCCTCGGCGGCGAGCATGAACGTCACCAATTGCACTTCGCTCAGTTCCTGTGCGCCGGCGCTGGCTTTGTGGGCTTCGCCGGATTTCTGCGTTTCGGCGGTCTGAGGCGAAGAGTTCCGGACATCGCGCAACTTCTGGTCCTTCATCAGGCTGGCAACGTCCAGCAGCATGATCAACCGGGCGCCGTCATCCAGTTTGGCGACTCCCGACAGTTCCATGCCGCCACTCGATGCGATGCGCGGCGGCGGCTCCATCAGGTTTTTCGGCACGTTCAACACCTCATGAACGTGATCCACCACCAAACCGAGCACGAACCCCTCGGCATCCACCACAATGATGCGTTGGTCTTCCTGAATGTTCTGCGCGATCTGCTCCTCAAATTGGCGCAAGGCAGCGACTGTTCCCCTGGCCCCGGAAATAACCTCTTCGCCGCAGGCTCGCGCCGCATCGCGGTCGCCGTGATCTTCATGCTTCGTGCGGAGCTGGAGTTGTTTGATGACCTTCTCATTCAACCCCCGAGCCTTCGCCAGCGTCTCCATCAGCAATTGGCTGGAACTGTTGGTATCGGCCAGCCACTGGCGGAGATGCTCCATGACCGAGCTATCCACTTTTTGCTGCGAACCACTTGCGAAGAATTTCTCGGTCTGATCGATCCAGCGCTCGTACTTCTCGCGGAGGGGCCGGCAGCTATCGGCGAACTCATCGGCCAACGATCGCTGCTGAAGGAGCCGCCGCAGGTCGATCACTGGCAGAATCTGGCCGCGAACCGTCAGCACTCCCAGCACGTAGTCGGGGACGTCGGGAACCTGATTGGGAGTCTCGACGCGCAAAATCTCCCTGACATGTTCCATGTGGAAGGCGAATTCCTCTTTGGCGATGCGAAAGGTGACCACCTTTTGTACTTCGGCGTCGGCGCTCCGCGATTGGTCCGGCGACGCGACGCTTGCCGCTTCCGAATTCGCAGCCGAACCGTTGGTGGAAGACGCCTTATGAGTAACGCCGATTTCGCAGACATGGGCCGCATTCAGGGCCATGACAATACGCTGCCCCTTGTCGAGTTTCACAACCCCTTCGAGGTAGTCCGAGGAGGTCCCGCGGATGGCGGCCGGCGGCGGTTCAATTTCGCTGCGCAAAACGCGAGTCACCTGTTTGACGCGATCCACGCGCAAGCCGGTTTTGACGCCGTCGATATCGACCACCAATACCCGGGTGCGGTCGGTCTCTTCGGCCCGCTCCATGCCGAAACGGGTGCGCATGTCGATGACCGGCAGCACCACGCCGCGCAGATTGGCGATGCCGTCCACGTAGGCCGGCGTGCGGGGGACTTTCGCCATCTTGGGAAGGCGAATGATTTCCTGTACCGACATGATGTCGAAGCCGAACTCTTCGTCCTTTAACAGGAACGTGACCAGTTGGCTTTCGTCTTTCAGGCTGGCGGATGACTGTAGAGTGTCTTTTTCCATAACGAATCTCCTTTGACGAGAGCGCTCTATCGTCTATCCGTTTTGCAGTTCGTCGGCCTGCGAGGCGATATCCTCGATGGCCTGGGCAATCTCCTGGGCTGCCTTCAACCCCTGCTCGGAGGCGCCGGCTGCTTCGGTGGACGCGCGGCCGGTTTCTTCGGCGGCGGCGGCAATTTGCTGGCTGGCTTTGCCCGCCTGCTCGAGTCCGGCGGCGGCCTCGCCAGATCCTTTCGAGATTTCGCGGATGTCGGCCACTACCACATCGCACTCCCGCGCCATCCGATCGAGGTTCGCCGTCGATACTTTGGCGCGTTCCACTTCGGCCCGCCCTTTGCTTCCAGCCAGTTCGATGTCTCCGGCAACCTTGGTGATCTGTGTCTGGACGTTTTTGACCAGGTCTTTGATCTTGTCGGCGTTTTCGCTGCTTTCGTTGGCCAGAGAACGGATGTCGCCGGCGACGACCGAGAAGCCCCGGCCGTATTCTCCGGCGCGCGCTGCTTCCACGTTGCCGTTTACGGCGAGCATCTTCGTCTGAACCGTCACCATGACGATGGCATCGACGATCTTGTCGATCCGCCGCGTCCGTTCCTCCAGTTCCAGAATGTTCCTGGCGGATTCGGCGGACGCATCGGCGCTTTTTCCAACATTGACAATCAAGGTGTCCACGTTCCCCTTGTTGCTGGCCATGAGTTTTTGTGTGCCCAAAGCTTTTTCCACGCTTAGTTCGGCGCGGTCTCCCATGCCTTTAGCGGCATGCCGCATTTGAGCACCGAGGGCGTTAGAGGCTTCGGCAGCCTTGGCCTGGGCGCCAGCCGCCTTGTTGATCTGCTCGATGGCAATAGAGATCTGCTGCGAGGAGGATTTCAGTTCCTCGGCGTTGGTGGATAGTTCCTCCGCGGTAGCCGCCAGTTCCTCGGCCGATTTTTGCGCGTTGGTCGAAGTCTTCAAAGACTCCGCCATTTCGGCTAGCGAACGCGCCGCGTCACTCATCTCCGAGTACGCTTTGGACTGCTCCTGAGTCGATTTCTGGGCTTCCTGGCAGGCCGAAGTAGCTTCCTCGGCGGCCGCTGCAATTTCTTCGGCGCCCTTCAAATATGTTTTGGCGCCTGCCAAGGCTTCGGCCGCGTTTTTTTGAACCTCGGCGCAATTCGCCTGAATTTCTTCGAAATCACCGGCAACCTTGAGCAGATCCTGAGTGATGACCTTGGCCTTGTCCACTTCCTCGCGGCCCTTTTTTCCGGCCGCTTCCGTGTCCGCGGCAACCACCTTTACCTGGTTCTGGATCTCGTTGACCACTTCCTGGATGCCGCGCGCACTCTTCTCGCTGATCTCCGCGAGATTGCGCACCTCGTCGGCCACCACGGCGAATCCTTTACCGTGTTCCCCAGCGCGGGCGGCTTCGATGGCGGCGTTCAGAGCCAGCAAATTGGTCTGATCGGCAATCCGCGTGACGGCATGGACGATCTTACCGATCTCCTCGGACTGACGCTCCAGTTCGCCGATCATCTTCGCGGATTCGATATTCGCATTAGCGGCGTCTCCAACTCCTCTGATGAGGGCCTCGAGGTCCGCCGTCGTCGATTTGGCGAGCACTTGTAACTCGTTTACCCTTTTCAGGGATACTTCCGCGCGGGCATTGGCATTGTCCGATGCCTTCTCGATCTGATTGATGGCGGCCCGCGACTCCTCCGCGGCGCTCGACGCCTGATCGGCGCCCGCCGCGATGGTGTGCATCGTCTTTTCGAGCTCTTCCACCGCCCCGGTGGCTTCCGCGATGGCGCTCGAAACCTGGTCGGTCGCTGTGGACAGCTTCTCCGCCACGGCCTGCGCGCGGGCTACGGTCCGGGCTCGCGCCTTTTCTTCCGCCAGTTTCTTGGCGGTCAGGCGATTCTGGGCGATATCGTCGCCTTGCCCATTCGCTTCCGCGGTCTTCTTCGCAGGCGGCGGGGAGGACTTTTGCGGTCCCAGACGGTTCATAGCGAGGCGGTTTGGCGGTGGGGGCGCGCCGTTGGTGTGTGCTTCTGCGTTCTTAATCATTACTATTTCCTGTCTCCGGAGACGAGTCGGTTCTGAGCTCAGTAAAGGAATCGGTACCAATGGAAGATTCCTGTATAGTCGCGGTCGAACTTTCCGGCATGCTGCGTGGCGGGAGCACGGGCGGACGTCCATGACAATTGGCGGTTCGCTCATGGACGCAGCGGTGACTTTCGAAGGTCGCTTTGAAGGAAGCAGTGGTCTTGAGAGCGCACTCTTCTCAATTTCGATGCCTGAAAGCGTATCGGCAGGACGTTCTATAATGACGGGCTATGAAACTCGCGTGGATTATATGGGCGCTGGCCCTGCCCGTCTGGGCGCAATCGAAGGTCGATTGGGACAACCAGAAAATTGAGATTCTTAAGCATTACCGCGATCTCGTTCAGATCGACACTCGGGCGGGCAATGAGACCAAAGCGGTCGACTATATTCGCCGCGTGCTGGAAACCGAGGGTATACCCACCAAGACATTCGCGCAGGACACGGCGCGCGCCAATCTGGTGGCGCGCATCTCCGGAAACGGTTCGAAGCGGCCGCTGCTGATCCTGGCGCACACCGATGTGGTCGGAGTCCAAACCGAGAAATGGCCGGTGGATCCGTTCGGCGCCATCATGAAGGACGGTTACGTTTGGGGCCGCGGATCGGTGGATGACAAGCCGGTGCTCGCCGCGAACCTGATGGCGATGCTGCTGCTGAAACGCAATCGCGTGGCGCTGGATCGCGACGTCATCTTTCTGGCCGAGTCCGGCGAAGAGGCCGACACCACGGGCGTGGGCATCAATTACATGGTGAGCCAGCACTACGGCGACATCGACGCCGAATACTCGCTGACCGAAGGCGGCGGCGCGGTGATCGAGGACGGCAAAGTGGTCATCATGAGTATCGGCACGGCGGAGAAAGTGCCGGCACGCGTGCGGCTGGTGGCCACGGGAACGTCGGGCCATGGATCGATTCCACGCATGGACAACGCGCTGATCCATCTCGGGGCCGCGGTCGACAAAGTCGGCCGCTGGGAGACGCCCATGCGGCTCAACGACACTACCCGCACGTACTTCGAGAAGCTGGCCACCATCAGCACGCCCGAGAAGGCTGCCCGGTACAATGCGCTGCTCAATCCGCAGACGGCGGAAGAGGCGCAGCGCTACCTGCGGGAGAATGAGCAGATGGCGTACTCCATGTTGCGGACTTCGGTGGTCCCGACCATGATGAAAGCCGGCGTGGGCGCCAACGTGATTCCGTCCGAGGCGGAGGCTACGCTCGATATCCGCGCGCTTCCCGATGAGGACATCGCCAAATTCTATGCGGAAATGGGGAAAGTCATCGGCGACGCCGAGGTGAAGATCGTGCCGCTGCCGGCGACGCGGCCACCCTCGCCCGCCACGCGATTGGACACCGAAATGTATCGCATGCTGGAGCAGGTGAGCAAGCAGATGTATCCCGGCATCACCGTGATGCCTTCCATGTCGACGGGCGCCAGCGATAAGGCTCAGCTACGTGCGAAGGGGCAGCAATCGTACGGCATCGGGCCGGCGGGGACGCGCGAGGACAGCATCAATTTCGGCGGGCACAGCGACGTCGAGCGGCTGCCGGAGGTGTCGATCTATCCGTTCGTCGAGTTTGTGTGGAATGCGGTCAACGGAGTCGCCGCCAGCAAACCGTGAAGGAGTTACTTCCCATGCGCACAATTCTGATTCTTCGCCATTTGTGCCCAACCAGCCGGATCGCATCGCTTTCTATCTTCCCGATATCGCGCACACGTGGCGCGCCGGGCATCGCATTATGGTGCAGGTACAAAGCTCGTGGTTCCCGCTGACCGACCGCAATCCGCAGAAATTCATGGAGATCCCGAAGGCGCTCTCAATCGATTTTCAGAAGGCGACACAGAAGGTCTATGTTGGCGGACCGGATGGATCCCGAATTCAATTGCGGGTGATGGATTAGAAATAGAACTTTCGCCGGATTGTCCGAAGAGTATATCGAGGCAATTTGGTGACGGACACTCCACTTCCCGACGCTCGCACTCTGGCGGCAGCTATCCTGGATGCCTGGGGATCGAACAATCTGCCGGTTCTGCGCCGGCGGCTGGCCTCGGCAGCTGAAGACGGGCTGAATGAGGTCTGCGATACGGGGGAAAGCGAGAGACTGGAACTGGTCGGCGCCATCGCTGGTACTGTGGGGGCTCTGCTGGAGTTGGGCGAACCGTTAGCGGTAGCGCATTACCTGCCGCTGCTGCGACACCTGGCCGCGCCGCCCGCCCGCATTCTCGACTACGCGTTCAGCTGCTAGGGGCGGGCAAAATTCGAAAGGCACCGCTCCCTTGCGGTCGCGGCTCATAATTCACCGTTGAAACACCAGCGCGCCTCCGACCTGTGCCACGCCGGCAGAGCTTACTTATGTTCCTTGGCGGGCGGCTTTACCGTCGTGTTGTTGTGCTTCTCGTTGTAGATCTGCCGGCTGTCGCCCATCCCGTTACGGGCACATTGGATAAAACACGCGATCGGGAAATTGGTTGCTGGGAAAAGCGATTATCGGCCCCCTGCCAGACCAAAAGTACTTGAACCGTACTGGACTGTCGCCGGAGGGCGATTTGGCGGACAATGACCAGGTGCCGCAACTTGCCAACGCTACCCTGGTCCCTGCGCTTTCGACCGTACACCAGCTGCCGCCGCTGATCCTCCATCCGATTTCCGGGCAGGGAGAAGTGCTCGCGGAGCCGAACGCGTCCGACCCGGAGAGCCGGCGCGTCGAGGCCCACCGGCTCGAACTGAAGATGCTTTGCTGTCTCGGCAAGGATTTGGTTCGTTGGATCGGGCAGTGCCTGGAGTTCGTCCACTTGAATCCCGAAGTTCCCGCACTTTCCGAAGGACAGTTGCTGGACCTTCTGGTGAAGAATCCGCCGGAACGGGTCGTCCACAAGATGCAGGAATGGGGTGTGGGTGATTTCCGCACCATTTTCGCCCGCTCGCTTGGCCTGGCAGCAGTCTTCCCCCATCCACCCGCCCGCGAACACATCAGCGACGTTTTCGTGCGTGACTTCGCGCGCTACGCCGATACCCTGTACCGCGTTCGCCGTCAGTCCCTGCCGGCAGCAACGGAAAGCGGCACCTTCCTGTTCGAAGTTTATGCCTCCGGCGAGTATGCGCAGTTGCTGGAACGCTCCTGGGGCCTGTAAGCTGTTGCGCCCTCGGCCCCGGTGATATATTTGGGAGCCATGACACGCCGCTTCTCTTTGCCCTTGCTGGCGGGCTTGGCTGCGCTGCCGATCTGCCTCCTGTTGGGACAGCCTGCGTCCCCGCGTCCCTACGTGGTACTGGTGTCGCTGGATGGCTTTCGCTATGACTACGCGGAGAAATATCACGCCACTCACTTGCTCGCAATCGGCAAGGCCGGCGCGGCGGCGGAAGCCATGATCCCGTCGTTCCCCACCGTCACTTTTCCCAACCACATCAGCATCGTCACTGGACAATATCCGGGGCATCACGGCCTGGTGGGCAACTCGTTCTATGACCCGCTGCACAAGGAGCCGTACAGTATGCGAGACTCTGCCGCTGAGGGCGCGTGGTACCACTACAAGCCGCTCTGGGTGCTGGCGGAGGAGCAGAAGGTAAAAGCAGGTGCGATGTTCTGGCCCACGGCGGACGCCGAAATCGACGGTGTGCGGCCGTCGTATTGGCAGAAGTACGACGGCGGCTTTCCCAACGGGAAGCGCGTGGAAAAAGTGCTGGAGTGGCTGAAACTGCCTGAGGCGGAGCGGCCGCACTTCATCACTCTCTATTTTTCCGACGTCGATAGCGCCGGCCATTCGTTCGGTCCGGACGCTCACGAGACAGAACAGGCCGTCGAGCGCGTCGACAAGCTGGTGGGCGAATTGTGGGCCGGTATTCAGCAGATTCCGCTGCCCATCGATTTGATTGTGGTCTCGGACCACGGCATGCAGAACGTCATGGGCCGGGTGAATTTGAGCGATTACGCCGACATGAGCAAGGTGCGCGTAGTGAACGAAGGCCCCCTGTTGTTCCTCTACTCGCCGAATCCCCAGACCACCGACAAGATGTACGCCAAATTGAGCGGCCATAGTCCGATATTCGACGTGTATCGCCGCCAGGAAACTCCCGAGCGATGGCATTACCGGGATAGCGAACGCGTTGGCGATCTGGTAGTGTACGTTCGCGGCGGCCGCGTCGGCGTGACTGGGATTCCGAACCACGGGCCGCCCAGAGGGACCCACGGGTTCGACGTGCAGGAGTTCAAAACGATGGACGCGATTTTCTACGCGGCCGGCCCGAATATTCGTCCCGGAGTGCAGCTGAAGCCCTTTGAAAACGTTAACGTCTTCCCACTGATCACCAAGATTCTGGGGCTGGAGAACCCTGCCGGGGTGGACGGGTCATTCAGCGTTCTGGAGAGCGCATACCGGAACTGAGATCCGCTTGCTCACGCGCGCGGCTCGTAAACGCAGACTCCTACCGAGCCGCGACCGTAAGGGAGCGGTCCTCTGAAGTCCGCGCCACGCCAGGCGCCTCTTTCGATATCATGTAGGCCTGTGAACCGAAATCTCTGCGTGTTTCTTGCGGCCAGCTTCGCCGCCACTATCCCCTGCCGGTCCCAGCCGCGTACTATCGGCGCGGCGGACTACGCTCGCGCGGAAAAATTTCTGAACTACAACACCAACCCGCTGGTGTTCCGCGCGTCTGTGCAGCCCAACTGGCTGCCCGACGGCCGTATGTGGTACCGCGTCACCAGCGCCGAAGGCAGCGAGTTTTTCCTGGTGGACCCCGCCCGCGGCACGCGCGAGCCGGCCTTCGATCGCGCGAAACTCGCCGCCGCGCTCTCCAAAGTGGCGGGCTCGACATTCGAAGCGGCGAACCTCCCGTTCCAGTCGATCGCACTCTCATCCGATTCGACCTCCGTCTCTTTTACTGTCGGCTCGAATCATTGGAAGTGCGATCGCCAGGGCAGCGCGTGCGCCGAGGATCCCAACCCTCCGGCCCAAACCGCGGCCGTTGAAGGACGTGGGCGCGGAGGACGGGGCGGCCGCGGAGGACGCGGCGGCGGAGCGCAATCGCCGGATGGCAAATTGACGGCGTTCATCCGCGAGGAGAACCTCTGGGTCCGCGACTCCGGGGGCAAGGAAACGCAACTCACCACCGACGGCGTCAAGGATTTCGGCTATGCCACCGACAACGCCGGGTGGACATCGAGCGATCGCCCAATCGTGGTCTGGTCGCCCGATTCGAAAAAGATTGCGACTTACCAGCAGGATCAGCGCGGCGTGGGCGAAATGTACCTGGTGAACACTACCGTCGGCCATCCGACCCTGCGGGCGTGGAAATATCCACTGCCGGGAGATGCCGTCATCACCACTATTCAGCGCGTGGTCATCGACGTCCCCAGCGCCAAGGTGGTTCGCCTGCAGATGCCGGCCGACCAGCACCGCTCCACGCTTTGCGACGACATCGCCTGCGGTGGCGCGCCCGACATACAGTGGAATGCCGACGGCACGCAGCTGGCCTTCGTCTCCACCTCGCGCGATCACAAAGAGGAAACTCTCCGCATCGCCGATGCCGCTACCGGCGCCGTCCGCGACGTGCTCAACGAGAAGGTCTCGACGTTCTTCGAATCGGGCAACGACCGTATCAACTGGCAATACTTGCCGGCGACGAACGAGGTCATCTGGTTCTCCGAGCGCAATAACTGGGGCCAGCTCTATTTGTATGACCTCAACGGCAAGCTGAAGAACCAGGTCACCACCGGCGAAGGTAACGTCACCCAGGTTGTCAAAGTCGACGAACAGGCGCGTGTCATCTACTTTTACGGTGTCGGCAAGGAGAAAGGCCGCGACCCCTACTTCATCCATTTCTATCGCGTGGATTTCGACGGCAGGAATCAGAAGCTGCTAACGCCCGACGACGGCAACCATTCCGTGGCGCTTTCGCCTTCGGGCAAATACTTCATCGATACCTACTCCAAGCCCGACGTGCCGCCCACCATCTCCCTCCGCGATGTCGACGGCAAGCTGGTCGCGCCGCTCGAAAGGGCTGACATCTCGAAATTGCTGGCGACAGGCTGGAAGCCGCCGCAGCCCATTACGGTGAAGTGCCGCGACGGCGTTACCGAGTGCTACGGCTTGATGTTCAAGCCCACCAATCTCGATCCAACGAAGAAGTACCCCATCGTCAATCACATTTATCCCGGTCCACAGACAGGCAGTGTGGGTGGGCGCAGTTTTTCCGCCGCCCGCGGCGACGCGCAGGCTCTGGCGGAACTCGGATTCATCGTGGTGGAAATCGATGGCATGGGCACGCCCTGGCGCTCCAAGAAATTTCACGAGGCGTACTTCGGCGACATGGGCGATAATACGCTCCCCGATCAGGTCTCCGGCATGAAGGATCTCGCCGGCCGCTATTCGTGGATCGACATCGACCGCGTGGGCATCTACGGTCATTCCGGCGGCGGCTATGCCACCGCGGGCGCCATGTTCCATTACCCCGATTTCTTCAAGGTGGGAATTTCAGAATCGGGCAATCACGACAATCGCGAGTACGAGGACGATTGGGCTGAGAAGTGGCAGGGACTGCTCGAAAAGATGCCCGACGGCAAGAGCAATTACGACAGCCAGGCTAATCAGAATTTCGCCAAGAATCTGAAGGGCCATCTGCTGCTGGCGCATGGCACCATGGATAACAATGTGCCGCCGTATAATACCCTGCTGGTAGTGGCGGAGCTCGTCAAGGCGAACAAGGATTTCGACCTGGTGCTGTTTCCCAATCGTCCGCACGGCTATGGCCAGGATGCCAGTTACATGATGCGCAAACGCTGGGACTATTTCGTCCGCTGGCTGCTCAATACCGAGCCGCCGAAAGAGTACGAATTCCACGCGCCCGCCCCCGGCGGTCCGCCGACCGGCGCCGCGCAGTAGCGCTCACTCTATTTGACCGTCTACAGGAGGGTATGATATGTTCCTGTTGACGGTCAAATGAAGCCTAAATCCGAAGTCCTGCAGGGCACGCTCGATCTGGTCGTGCTGCAAACCCTCGACACCATGGGCGCCATGCATGGGTACGGTATCGCGCAGCGCGTCCAGCAGGTGTCGCGTGACGTTCTCCAGCTGAACCAGGGGACGCTCTATCCGGCGCTTTTGCGCCTGGAACAGCAAGGCTGGATTCACTCCGAATGGGGCATCTCGGAGAACAACCGGCGGGCCCGCTTCTACTCCATCACGCGTTCCGGGCGGAAACAACTCGCCACCGAACGCGCCAACTGGGATCGCATGGCCGACGCGATGGCGCGGCTGCTGGAAGCGGGCGCATGATGCGTACGCTGCTTCTGCGAATCGCCGGCTTGTTTCGCCGCCGCGCGCTTGACCGCCGGTTGGACGAAGAGCTGCGCTTCATCTCGACATGGAGACCGAGGCTAACCGGCGCCGCGGCATGACGGCGCAGGAGGCTGGGCTGGCCGCGCGCCGCGAGTTCGGTGGCGTCGAGCAGACCAAGGAAATCTATCGCGACCGCAGAGGGTTGCCGACGATTGAATTGCTGGTGCGAGATCTGCTCTACGGTGTGCGCACCTTACGGCGCAGTCCGGGCTTTACGGCGATCGCCGTGCTATCGCTCGCGCTCGGCATCGGCGCCAATACGGCGCAAATGCTGGCGGCCATCCGCCGCGAGACGCAATCGTTCGATGGCAATCTGAAGATCGTCAGCCTGGCGGCCGTCAGCCGGCTGATCGAGCAGAGCATCGTGGAGGAGCGATTGATTGCCGAGCTTTCGGGGTTCTTCGGCGTATTGGCGCTGCTGCTGGCGGCGACCGGACTCTATGGAGTGATGGCCTATGCGATGTCGCGGCGCGCCAGCGAGATCGGTCTGCGAATGACTCTCGGAGCGGACCGGCGTGACGTGATCCGCATGGTTCTGCGGGAGACGCTGCTGCTGGTGGCGGCAGGTGTCGCCGTCGGGTTGCCGGTGGCGCTGGCTGCGGGGCGGCTGGTTGCGGCAACGCTGGCACAGCTGAGCGCGAGCGATCCGGCGACATTGGCGGGGGCTACGCTGGTGCTTCTGCTGGTGGCTTTGGCGGCGGGTTGGGCGCCGGCGTACCGGGCGTCGCGGATCGATCCCCTGTCGGCGCTTCGGCAGGAATAGTGGGCGTCACGCGATGTGTGCGCCCTTGGTACCTACGTACAGCGAGTAAATCGACTGGCCGGCCGCCATAAAGAGGCGATTCCGCTTGGTCCCGCCGAAGCAGATGTTGGCGCAGATTTCCGGCAGCACGATGGCCCCGATGCGCTCGCCAGCTGGCGTGAAGACGTGGACGCCGTCGTAGCCCGCGCCCACCCAGCCCATGCCTGCCCAGATATTGCCGTCCACGTCGGCGCGAATTCCGTCCGCCAGGCCCGATTTCCCGTTCATCTCGGTGTTAATGAACCGGCGCTTATTGCGGACCTTGCCGTCGGCCGTGTCGAAGACCTGTACGTCCTTGGGGTCGCCGGTATCGCAGATATAGACCTTCTTGTAATCGGGGGAGAAGCAAATGCCGTTGGGCTGGTCTAACTCGTCGGTGACGATGTCCATCTTCCCGGTCTTGGGATCTACGCGGTACGCGGCCTTCTTATTCTCCGAAGTCGCCTGGAAGCCTTCGTAGTTACCCTGAATGCCGTAAGTGGGATCGGTGAACCAGACGGAGCCATCTGGGTGGACCACGACGTCATTCGGCGAATTGAGCGGCTTGCCCTGCCACTTGTCGGCAATCACGGTGGTGGTGCCATCCACCTCGAAGCGTACTACCCAGCGCAGACCGTGCTGGCAGGAAATCTGGCGCTCTTGATAGTCGAAGGTATTGCCATTGCTGTAATCGGACGGCGAGCGGAAAGGGCTCACATGGCCGTCTTCCTCCAGCCAGCGCATTTGCCGGTTATTGGGGATGTCACTCCACAGAAGGAAGCGGCCCGTGCCGCTCCAGGCCGGACCCTCCGCCCAGCGCGCGCCGGTCCAGAGGCGCTCGATAGCGGCGTTGCCGATCATATATTTGGAAAATCGCTTGTCGAGCGCGATCACGTCGGGGTCGGTATAGCGGATGGGCTGGTGGCCCGTCCAATCGCGCTGCGTGGTCTGGGCCAACACGGCCGGGACGGCGACCGCGGCCGTCAGAAAGGACCTTCGGTGCATTGTCACGGCGCTATTTTATACCAGTATTCACCACGGAGGCACGGAG
>Ga0182018_10000642_pt1 | contig 44050 bp, 24 predicted proteins | sample 812P2MmetaG_FD_120490 | JGI IMG/M metagenome (GOLD analysis project Ga0182018, IMG submission 120490) | Permafrost microbial communities from Stordalen Mire, Sweden - 812P2M metaG | ecosystem: Environmental > Terrestrial > Soil > Wetlands > Permafrost | place: Sweden: Stordalen | collected... | reverse complement strand
GTGGTCGGCACCGGAGATATTGACTCCGGTGAGGCCCGCCTGGGCTGCAATATCCTCGTAGCGCACCGACGGTGGGTTCATGCCGGGAGGCAGAGGCCGAGCTGGAACCGCAGTACCGCCGGTTGCCATTCCCTGCGCGACGGCACGCTTGCCGCCGCCTAGCGCGATCAGCGCAGCAGTGAGGATTAGGGCGCAAATCGTTGTTCGGCCCGATCGCCAGGCCCCGCGATTCATCATCGGTTTCGCTCATCATAGCATCGACGACTCAATGTTGAGGCACTCCCAACGGGACGCTCTGCTGGGTTGGAAGGAGCTCTTTCTCTGCTACGATTGACGGCGCTCGACAAATCACCTCTGGGAATCGGGAATGCCGGTACGGAAATTCGCACGGGTATGGGCCTGGCTCGCGCTTTCTTCCTGGATCTTCTGTGCCCCTAGCTCGCACTTGGCCGCGCAAAATGCTCCCGCTTGCCAAGGTCCGGCGGAGCTGGAGCAAGCCATCAAGTCGCACCCGTCGGCGGGCGCCTACGACGCGATGGGCGCCTATTTCGGACGGCAGCAGAAGCTATCGTGCGCGATTTCTGCGTTTGAGTCAGCTCTCCGTTTAGAGCCCAATTCCTGGGAAGCCCGCTTCAACCTGTCGCTCGCTCTCCTCGAGAGCCAGCAGGCCGCGCGCGCGGCTGGGGAACTTCGGATTGCGATCCGTTTGCAACCTGACAATCCTTTGGGACACACCGCATTGGGGGTCGCGCTGAGCCAGTTAAATCAGAGCGACGCTGCTATTGATGAATTCAAGTTGGCTCTCAAGGCCGACCCCAAATCGGTTCCGGCGCTCGATGGACTGGCGAAGGCACTGATGGCCGAGAAGAGGTATTCGGCGGCGATCGCCTATTTGAAAGACGCGCCGGGCGACCGGATGTTGCAAGACGATCTCGCGATCGCCTACTCGAAAAACGGAAATGTCAACGAGTCCGTCCAAGTGCTTGCGCAACGCGTGAAGGGAGACCCCTCGTCGGCACAGGCGCATTCGAATCTAGCCATCGCCTATACGCAGGAGGATCAATTCCGCCAGGCGGCGGAGGAGTTTGGAGAAGCACTGCGGCTGGACCCAACCGACGACGTGATTCGTCTTTCTTATGTGAAGGCGCTGGCCGTTCTCGCAGAGTTTGCGACGGCATCGCCATTGATCCGCGACTATTACCACCGCAAGCCCCATGACTTTGAAGGTCTCTATCTTATGGGCGTGGTCGACCGAGGCCTGGGAAACTATGCCGAGGCCGAAACCATGCTCCGGCAGGCGGTCGCGCTGAACCCGAATCACTACGACGTTCGTTACAACCTGGGCTTTGTGCTGGCCCGGCTGGGAAAAACGCAAGAAGCTCGTGAACAACTGGAAAGAGCTGTGCAACTGAAACCCTCGTCGAGTGAGGCGCGTTTTCAATTGGCTGCGATTCTGCGGAGCCTGGGCCAGGAAGCACGAGCCCGTGAAGAATTGAAGACATTTGAACAAAAGAAACAGGAGACCGTACAGGAAGACGTAGCTGGCACCAAGGCAAACCAAGCCAACGACTATCTTAAGTCAGGAGACGCTCAGCGGGCGGCGGACCTTTATCGGCAAGCGATCGCTGAAGACCCAAAGAACGCACGCACGTATTACGACCTGGCTCTGGCCCTTGACCGTTTGGGCCAAATTGGCGAGGAGCGCGAGGTTCTGCGGAGAGCCGTCAGTCTCGATCCCACGCTCGCTGCGCCCCACAATCAACTCGGGTTTCTAAGCCTGCAAGCTGGCCAGGACGCCGACGCGGAAAAGGAGTTGAAGGCGGCCATCGCCTTGGATCCTCAATATGCCGAAGCGCAGAGCAATCTAGGCGTGCTCTACGGTCAACAGGGAAAGACGAACGATGCGGAGCAGCTTTTTCGCCAGGCCACGGAAAATGACCCGCAGTACGCGCAGGCTTTCGTTAATCTCGGACTCATCTTAGCCGGCGAATCGCGCTTCCCGGAGGCGGAACAGACGCTTCGGAGTGCGATCAAGATCAGCGAGAACAATGCCCAAGCCCTCAGCGTGCTGGCCATGGTGCTGGCCCGCATGAACCGGGCAGGCGAGGCTGTCGGTTATTTTCGGAAGGTCATTGCGTTCGACCCCAAGTCTCCGGGAGCGCATTTGAACTTGGGAATCGCACTCGCCGATCAGTTCGATCTGGAAGGCGCTCTCGCGGAATTTTCTGAAGCCGCGGGCCTTGATCCGAATGCCGCCGCCGCTCACTACAACGAGGGCCGAGTGCTGCTCGATCTCCAGCGCAACAGCGAAGCCAAGCCCGAACTCGAAATCGCTTCCCGCCTCGACCCTAAGTCCTCGGAGTCTTGGTATTTACTCGGCCTGATCGAGAAGGCAGCGGGCAATGCCCAGGCCTCGGTCCAGCTGCTCGAAAAGGCAGCGGCGCTCGATCCGAGGAACCCAGATACTTTGTTCGTGCTGGGACAGCAGCTCTTGCATTCCGGCGATCGCGACGGGGCCATCGCCGAATGGCGAAAAGTGATCGAGATCAAACCCGAGCATGGTGAGGCTCTCTACAATCTTTCCCGCCAGTTGGCGAAGTCCGATCCCCAGGAAGCGCAGCGCTTCGAAGAGCGCTTTGAGGCCTTGCAGTCGCAGAAGCACATTATGGATCGCGCCCAAACCCTGGGCAATTTCGCCTTGTCGGCCGCGGCCGCGCACGATTGGCCGCAAGCTATCGCGCAATTAAAAGAGGGTCTCCAGGTGTGTGGGGACTGCAGCGCTTTGGCTCTGTTGCACAAGGACCTCGGGCTTACCTATTGCCGCTCGGGGGATCTGAAAAACGGGCTCGCCGAACTCCTCGAAGCGAAAAAACTGAGTCCTCAGGACCCGGATATCGACCAGGCGATTCGCTTTGCGCAAAGCGCACAGAAATAACCCTCCCCCGAATCGACGGGTCGCCAAGCCGTTACTCAGTTTGATTCGCTCACCCCGACCTGGAATCGTGGACGATTCTTTCTAACATACATTCGATCCATGGCCGGCTCTGCTTCGCACTCGATGACCAGGACGGTGGCCGGCTGATCTGGAGCAACCGGGGGAAGTCCGGTCAGCCGCAGAGACAGATCGTCCTGGGTGAAGGTTACGGGTTTCGCCCCGCTCAGCAGTTCAACGGATTTCACTTTGCTGCGAAACCCACCGAAGGAAACTACGCTTGGGGGCCGATAGAACGAGAGCCATTGTTCCGCCGGCGTGTCTCCCGGCCAGTTCAGGACGTGCGCGTATACCGTATTTCCTCGCTGTGTGAAGTTGGCATACACATGCCGGTTGAAGTTAGATCGCTCGGTTCCGTAGATTGCGGTTCCGTTATGATCGGTCCACTTTCCCACGGCCTGCAAAATCTCGACCGATTCTTGGGGCACGGACCCATCCGGCTTGGGGCCGATATTCAGCAAATAGTTGCCCCCACCGTTGGCGCAGGTGATCAGATTGTTGACCACGGTCTTCGGTGTTTTCCAGTTATCGTCAGCCTTGTGGTATCCCCAGCTGTCATTCAGGGTCATGCAGGCTTCCCAGGCGCGTCCCGTAGCCGCGGCCTGGATATGCTGCTCGGGCGTCGAAAAATCTCCCGGCAGACCATTGCGATTGTTGACCACAATGTCAGGCTGGAGCTGGAACACCATCTGGTTCATCTTTTCAGATTCCCATTGTTCCGGCGTAAGCGGCCAATCGACGTCGTACCAGAGGATATCGATTTTTCCGTAATTGCTCATTAACTCACGAATCAGGCCGTGGGTGTAAGCGACGAAGCGCTGCCGCGCGCCTTCGTCGGTGGCGCACAGAGCGCCGTCGGGATGATGCCAATCCATCAGAGAGTAGTAGAAACCGACCCGCAATCCTTCCGCTCGCGCAGCCTCGACAAACTCGCGGACAAGATCTCGTCCTGCGGCTTGTTTGGGAGCGCAATAGTTGGTCAGCTTGGTGTCGAAATGGCAGAAGCCTTCGTGGTGCTTGGTGGTCATGACCATGTACTTCTGCCCCGCCTGCCGGGCCAGCTTCGCCCACTCCCGCGCGGCGTTTGGCTTGGGGTTGAAGTGTTTGGCCAGCAGTTCGTATTGCGGAATTGGAATGCCTTCCATTTCCATGGCCCACTCATGACGGCCAATCACGCTGTAGAGTCCCCAGTGAATGAACATGCCGAACTTGGCTTCTTGCCACCATTGCATGCGACGCTCGTGCTCGGGCGGTGGTCCGGGCGGCTCCGGTGCCACAGGTTTCTTGGTGGCATCTTCCTGGCCCCAGCTCGCGGGTGCCGTGGCGGCCAAGCCTGCACTGGCAGCCATGAGTTTCAGACAATCCCGTCTCGATGTTTTCTTGCTTAGCATCATTGCCCCCTCATGGTTGAGATGAGACCTCAAATTCTACCGACGATCGACGACGGCTAACGATTCTACTCCCAAGGTCAAGACATCTCGCTTGACGGCGGCTCTCGAATTTCTCCAGCATCCACTTTTGGCCGCCACCAGGAAGGATTGTGCCTGTAGGCTACAATGCTGCCTTCGTATGAACTTCCGCTCCTGCAAGATTCTGCAACTTGGGTGGTTCGTGGCAGCGTTGGCTCTGGGCCTGGCCCTCAGTCAGGATGACCAGGGCGCCAAGTCTTCGATGGCCACGCCAGAAAGGTGGAAAGGAGCGGCTTGGTGGCCGACCAAGGGAGAGCCCTCATTCCGTGAATACGTAGGCCCGAGTGCGTGCACTCGGTGCCACGCCGAAATTGCGGCTTCGCAACAGAAGACGCCGATGTTCAATGCCGCCCGCCGCCCCATGGATTCGAAATTTCTGCATGCGCATCAGGAATTGCCGTTTTCGGACGAAACCTACAGTTACGTTCTGTCGGCCGGACCGAAGGAGACGAAATTTTCCATCAAAAACAAGACGAATGCGTTCGCCGGAACGGTCGGCTGGGTTTTCGGAGCCGGCGAAGTAGCTCAGACCTTCGTGCTCAAGCAGAATGACAGCTTTCTAGAAAGCCGGCTGAGCTACTACCCAAGCCTGGCGGGACTGGACATTACTCCGGGTCATAAGGCGGAGGCACCAGCAACGATTGCGCAGGCCCTCGGCGATGTAGTCGACGCCGAGACCATCCGCCGTTGTTTTGGCTGCCATTCGACCGCATCCACCGTGTCTGGGAACTTTGATCCGGAACACGCCATTCTCGGGGTCACTTGCGAAGCTTGTCACGGTCCCGGCCTCCAGCATGTGGTTGCCGCGACGGCAACCGCTTCCTACCAAGAAACAGCCGGTACTATATTCAATCCCAAACGACTGTCGCCGGTCGATTCTGTTGATTTCTGCGGTGCCTGTCATCGTACCCCGGTCGATGTGGCTGTGTTCATGCCACGCCATATGGGGATCTCAACCATTCGGTTCCAGCCCTACCGCCTGGAAAGAAGCCTTTGCTGGGGGGCGAACGGCGACCCTCGAATCACCTGTATGGCGTGCCACGATCCCCATAAGCCCCTGGTGCACGATCTGACGGCCTACGATTCCAAGTGCTTGCAGTGTCATGCCGCGTCGGGGAGCCCACCGTCTGCCGATCTGGCTCCGGCCTGCCACGTGGGCGCGAAGGATTGTGCGTCGTGCCACATGCCAAAATACGAAATCCGCTGGGTGCACGGAACTTTTACGGACCACTTCATCCGCATCGTGCGCCCGGGCTCAGGTTTCCGAGAGTAGGCTCACAGCCGATGCCGCCCCAGAGCGATTTAAGCCTCTGGTAAAATCGGCCCCGCAAAGTTGATCCGCGGGTCCAAGGGCTTCAGTCGGCCGGCGGCTTTGGTTTGTCGGGCTATGATTTCTGGATAGAGTGCGCGGAAATGGGAAAACGGCTTTGGTTGATCGCTATCCTGCTTTGTCCGCTCATTCCTCTCGTGGGTCAGGATATCGATGCCAATCCCTCCATTGAGAAGCGCAGCCTTTCGACGATCGCCGATCAGATCAGCGACGCATCCGAACGTGCCGCTTTTGTCAAACTGTTTGTGCAGGCTCCGCCCGCCGAGATGCGGGCGCGTGCCCAGGCATTCCTGGCCCGTTTTCCGCAGTCAGCCTTTCTGGCGCAGGCCTATGAGGTTGCGGCTCGCGCCAGCTTTGACCTGGAGAGCTATCAGCCGGGTCTGACCTATGCGGAGAAGTCGCTCGCCCTGCTGCCAGAAAATCCACTTCTTCTCGTGGCTGTTGCCGACGTGGAAGCACGCGAAGATCGCAACCCTCGGGCCATCGTAGATGCGCAGGAGGCGCTCAACGATCTCGATCGTTTCGGATCTCCGGGATCGGTCTCCGAGGAAGACTGGCCGGATTTGCAACGCAAACTAAAAGCCTCAGCCAACTTTTCCAAAGGACGCGCCCTGCTGCAACAGGCGCTTCCCCTACCTCCCGGAGAAAAACGCGCTCCGCTGCTGAAGGACTCTGAGACCTCTCTGCTCGAGGCGCAACGCCTGAACTCCGCGGATCTTGAGATTACGTACTTGCTGGGACTGGCTCAGTTCGCTGCGGGAGAATCGGCCGAGGCTGCCAGTAACTTCGCGACAGCTTACGGCGCAGGGAGTGAACTTGCGCCCCAGGCACTGGACAATCTGCGAACCATTTACCAAACGCTCTATCCCGGTTCTCGCGTTCTCTTCGAAACCTTTCTGAAGCAGGCCGAGGAGCGTGGCCTCGCCAGCAAGGCAAACCCTGCCAATCCTTCGGCCAACAGCCCACCACCGGTTCCATCGCCTTCGGCGTACAGCGGTTCGGAGTCCTGCCGTGGATGCCACGCTGCGATCTACCAACAGTGGTCGCAAACCGGCATGGCAAAGATGTTTCGTCCCTATTTACCGCAAAACGTGGTGGGCGATTTTAGAGCCAACAATCAGTTTTATCTGGGCGAAGAGGTTGAAGATCCAGGCGGGAAAATCCCAGTCCGCCACACCGCGAACCGAAGGTTGTTTGCCCGCATGGTGACCCGCAATGGCAGGCACTATTTCGATATCTGGCAGTCCGACGGGAAGTGGCATACCTACCCGGTCGACTACACCATCGGATCGAAGTTTCAGCAGGCCTACGCCACCCAGCTGCCGAACGGCGAGATTCATGTTTTCCCCATCCAATACAACCTGCTGCAAAAGCAGTGGATCAATTACTGGAAAATGATTGACGGGCCGGGAAGCGAGCGGGCGAATCCACGGTCGTGGGAAAAGCTCGATGGCGCCACCAGTTATCAGGCCATTTGCGCCGTTTGTCACACCAGCCAGTTAAGAAATATGAAAGGAGACGGTTTTGCGCCCAACGGTTTGGAATTCAAAGAGCCAGGAATCGATTGCGAAATGTGTCACGGCCCTTCCGCGCAGCACGTGGCAGAGACGAACGCGCAGCAGTTTTACACCAAGGCGCCTTTGGATCCACCGGTCAATTTTCGCGATGCTGGAAATCGTAGTTTTGTGGCAATTTGCGCGCAATGTCACATGCAGTCTGCCATCCGTAAGCCGGGTGCCGCTGGCGAGTTGAATTATTCCGGTTCGGGAGATTTCTTTGGCAATCGTGCCCGTTTGCCTTTCGGCGAGTTTTCCCGCAAAGGATTTTACAAGGATGGCCGGTTCCGGCAGACAACCTTCATTGTGGAAGCCCTGGAACGGTCGCAGTGTTTCAAAAAAGGGCAGGTAAGCTGTGGAAACTGCCACGATCCCCACGGGCACGACTCCGCTTCGAACCCAACCTCTGTAAAGTTCCTCGATAAGCCGGATCTTATGTGCACAGGATGCCATACCCAGTTTGAGGACCCGGTCCGCGCGGCCGAGCACTCGCACCATCCCGCCGAATCCGAAGGCAGCCGTTGCGTTTCCTGTCACATGCCGCGCATTATGGATGCCCTTCTGTTTCGCGCCCGCACCCACCAAATCGATGACCTCCCAGATGCTGCGATGACCGAACGCTTTGGCCAGGAAGAAAGTCCGAATGCGTGTTTGCTGTGCCACCAGCAAAAAAACGCGCAATGGGTTGAGCGGCAATTACGCGCATGGAAGCCCGAGTCGGCGGGACCAAAGATCGGGATATCGCTCGATCGACGTGGTGTCTCCGCGCTCGAGTAAGCCGATTGAGTCCTGGCCGATTCGAATTCCACTCGGTTTTAGGCGAGTGCCATCGCGTGGTACATTACCCAAGCCCGTGAGCGCTAACCCTCAAGAAGATGCCGCCGAACCACGCGGCTTGTTGAAAGAGAGTATTGCCGCACGTTTGCGCGAAGAAATTCTTGTGGGGAGAATCATTCCGGGCGCGAAAATCGTCGAAGGCCGTTGGGCTCGCCAATATGGAGTGGCGCAGATTTCGATTCGTGAGGCGCTGAATATCCTCACGGCGGAAGGCTTTGTCACTAAAGGGCACGGCCGCAGTGCTCGCGTCCTGAAACTTGGCGATCCGGACATCATTCATATCTACCAGGTCCGCGGCGCACTCGAGGGACTGGCGGCGCGAATCGTCGCCCAACGCGGGCTACCACTGGACGACCTGGAAGCCGCCCTGAAGCGAATCCAGGAGGCAGTGCAAATGAACGACCTCCGCAAGGTGGTGGAGTCGGTCCAACATTTTCACATTGGGCTGCTGGAAAAACCTGGTAATCCGGTCCTCGCAGAGCACGGCCGGCGCCTCGTCGTACCGTTATTTGCTTTCACCCTGATGCGAGCACTGGTCAAGAACCTCGATACCACCGCTTGGGCGCAACAGCTGCCCCTCCATCGGCTGATCATTGATGTGATTCGTCTCGGCAATCCGTACGTGGCCGAGCAGACACTCATTCATGTTACGAATTCCTTCCTTGAGGCGGCACTCACTGTCTGGGCTCACTAAGTCGCAGTTTCATCCGCAAAAAACCCTTCGGAGACGTCCTTGTGCGAGGTCGGTTAGGAATTGGGTGGTCGCTTCGGACACTTTGGTTTCGGTTGCGAGGAATCGCGAAAAGTCAGATGGACCGAGCGCCAAGGAAGGACGGGAACGATGACATCAGAACTCTGGATTGGACTAGGCGCCGTGATCCTCGCTGGTCTGCTGCAAGGCGTTTTTGCCGTTCCCATGAAGTATGCGACCCGCTGGCGCTATGAAAACATCTGGCTGGTCTACGGTCTGTCAGGAATGCTCGCGCTCCCCTGGCTGCTGACCAGTGTCACGGTGCCTCATGCGGGCCAAGTCTACAGCTTGAGCTCTGCCGGTACGTTGTTCCGCATCTTTGGGTTTGGCGTGTGTTGGGGAATCGGATCCGCGCTCGCCGGCATCGGCTTGATGATGCTCGGCATTGGGCTTGGAATGGCGATCATCTTGGGTTTGAGCGCGTCGCTCGGCTCCCTCATACCTCTGTTGATTCTTCACCCGCAGCAGTTGCATACGCGTGCGGGGCACACTTACCTGGCGGGGACGGCCATCATGCTGGCGGGGATCGCGGTCAGCGCGCGCGCCGGTATCTTGCGCGACCAGGCCAAGAACTATGAACTCAAAGCCGCTCCACCTGCCACCTTTTTGGCTGGTTTTGCAGTCTGCTGCCTATCTGGACTATTCTCCTCGGCGCTGAATTTTTCCTATGCCTTCGGGGGAGAGGCCGTGCAACGCGCTCTGCAGTTGGGCGCAAGCACGCTTTGGAGTACCGGCGTCGTGACCGCGCTCGCGGTAACGGGAGGGTTTGTCGCCAATCTCATCTATTGCGGCTACCTGCTGTCGAAAAATGGCAGCATCAGTAAATTCGGCAGCCCGGGCGCCGGCGTTGGCTGGTTTTGTGGAGGGCTGATGGGTTTGTTCTGGTTCGGAGGCCAGTCGCTTTATGGCCTGGGCATCTCGCACATGGGCAGCCTGGGAGTGGTCATCGGCTGGCCCTTGTTGATGGGCATGATCATCGCGACCAGCAACGCCGCTGGCATCTTCACAGGCGAGTGGAACGGAGTCTCCGGCCCGACCAAGCGCTTCCTCGCGGCTGGGATGGTGGTTATTCTCATGGCACTGGGTGTGCTGGCCGTGGCCCAGCGCGGTTCTTAAGGACAGGAAGCCCTGCGGCGCTCAGGAGCGCGTACGTTCAGTTAACTTGAGGTCACACGACAGACCCGGCTCTTGTGGAGTCTCATAGTGACCGCCTTCCACCCGTGCGGGAAACACGAAGTGATCGCGCAGATGCGGAATATGCTCGAGGAACTGGACTTCATGCCCCAGGGCGATGTGGTTGAACAGAACCAGATGCTGATGGATCTGACCCATGTCTCCCACATGAGGAAGCAGAGGAAGGCCGAATTTCCTGGCCAGAATGCTGACCGTAAGAAATTCGCTAACGCCAGCGAGCCGGGTGCAGTCTGCCTGGACGTAATACAGCGCGCCCGCGTCCATGAAATTCTTGAACACCACTCGATTCGGAATGTGCTCGCCGGCCGCGATTTTCACCGGCGCAATCTCGTTCGCCAGCAGGACATGCGCTTGCATGTCATCCGGGTGGGTAGGTTCTTCGATCCACAGCGGCTTGTACGCGGCGAGCTGACGGCACATGCGCTGGGCCACGGGCAGAGGCCAACGTTGATTGGCATCGAACATCAGGGTACGGGAATCGCCAATCGCTTGACGCAACATCGCGGCACGACGCAAATCGCGATCTGGGTCGGCTGATCCTACCTTGAGCTTAAAGGCCTCAAACCCCTGGTCGATGGCGTGGGCCGTTAACTCCTTCACTTGGACATCGTCATAGGCCATCCATCCCACCGACGTGTCGTAGCCGGGGTACCCGCGGGTCAGAATGGCCATGCGCTCGGAACGGGTCGCGAATGGCTCACGCAGAAGCTCGAGAGCATCGTCTGCGCTGAGAGTTTCTTCCAGATAACTGAGGTCTAGGAGACGCACCACTTCTTCCGGGGAGAGATCGAGCAGGAGCTTCCACAAAGGCACGCCGCGGCACTTCGCCCACAGATCGAAACAAGCGTTGGTGATCGAGGCCAGCGCCAGGTGCACAACCCCCTTGTGTGGTCCAAGCCAGCGCAGCGAGGGCTCGTCGGAAAGCTTACGGGACACGCGCCCGAACTCTGCCATGAGTTCTTCGATGGCCCTGCCTTCTAGCGGTTTGGCCAGCAGTGCAATGGCTTCGCAAACTAGCCGATTGCCTTGGCCTAGGGTAAGCGCGATCCCGGTTCCGCGAGGTCCGCCATTCGTGGATAGCAAGGTTACGGCGAAACAATATTCAGAATTCGTGTGGACAGAATCCGTACCGGCACCTTCGGGTAAAGGAAAGCGCGCGTCGCAGGTCGAAACGGACTGAATGACACAGTCTGGCATGGTTTTGTCTCGGGCTTATCGCCGGTGGTTGCGCTCACGACCGCGGCCGCCTGGTGGCAAGATGCTGCGGGGGTGATGAACCCAACCTGGGAAGAAAAACAGAGATCCTTGATATTCGCAATGACGGTATCCGCAAGAACTGTCGCCACCAGGGTGCTGGCCCACGAGCCTTTTGCCGGTAATCCCGCATGCAGCCTAGACCAGTTGTAATAAGGATGTGCACTCCGATTGGGTCTCATCCAGGGACAGTGCTCACACAAAGACTCCAACGTGAAATAAGTGCTCAAATGAACGAGAGATGATAGTATGTTCGCGCAATATCAGAAGTCAATGAACGTTTAAGCGCTTACAGTAGTCCGGGCGAGCTGCAAATGGCCCTCTTTGCATCTTTGTATGCTCTTCCCAATGGCGCCCTGACCCCGGGAACTCGGGAAGGTCGGGATGCTCGCACCCCGGTTCTGGCCCATTTTGTGGGGTCCTGATCGGGCGGCTTCCGGAGGGAGCGTAGGAAATGCAGCGATTCGGAATGACGATCAAGCTCAAACCCGGCAGCGAGTCGGCCTATAAAACCTACCATGCCGCCGTCTGGCCCGAAGTCGTTTCTAAGATTCTGGAATGCAACATCAGAAATTATTCGATTTTCTTGAAGGACGGATTTCTTTTCAGCTATTTCGAGTATCACGGCAAGGATTTGAAGCATGATTGGAGCAAGATGGCCGCGCACATGAAGACACAGGAGTGGTGGTCCATCATGCAGCCGATGCAGGAGCCTCTGGCAACGCGAAAGGAGGGGGAATGGTGGGCCGAGATGGAAGAGGTCTTTCATCTCGATTGAAGACCCAGCCAGAACGCGAGTCGGGATGAAGCCTGGGCTGAAGCAAGGCATGGCGGTTCTGACGAAAAAGTGAGAGGGAAAACGTGAAACAGCCTTTTGATGGCAGCGATTGCTCGAAAGATGGCAGCGGATTACCCAGCCGCCGCGATTTCCTGAAACTCGCTCTGGCCGCGTCTTCGCTATCGTTGCTGCCTGACTTGGGGTTTTCCTCTGTTGCCGATGAGCGTACGGCCTGGTATCGCGCGGCCAAATTTGGCATGTTTATCCATTGGGGACCTTACTCACTCGCTAGCGTTGAAGCCTCGTGGCCTATCATGCGACCCACGCCAGGAGGCATCACCGAAGCCGAGTATCGCGAACTTCCCCAGCGGTTTAATCCCACGAAGTTCGACCCGTACGCCCTGGTAGATCTGGCCCGCACCGCCGGTCAGCAGTACATGGTCTTCACCACCAAACACCATGACGGCTTCTGCATGTTCGACACATCGTACACCGACTACAAGATCACCAACACTCCTTACGGCAAGGATGTGGTGGCGCAGCTGTCTGCCGCCTGCAACGAAAAAGGGATGCCTCTTGGCTTCTACTACTCGCCGCCCGACATGCACCATCCGGCGTTTCGCGACACCTCGAAATTGGCGGCCGAGAACTGGAACGGCGAGCCCACCCGTCCCGAGTGGCCCCTCTACCTTGACTACATGCAGCTGCAGTTGACCGAGCTGCTGACCAAGTACGGGCCAGTTGCATTGATTTGGTTCGATGGTTTGCACCACCAGGAGAAATTTGATGGCATTCGATTTCTCGAGCTGATTCGGCACTTGCAGCCCGCCACCCTGGTGAATGACCGCATTGGCCTGCCGGGAGATTATCAAACACCGGAGCAGTTCATTCCTAGCGGGATTCCGACCAAAGACGTTCGCTTTAACGCCGTCGACACAAGCATTCAGCAAAAATTGAAGCCGACCGTGCCCAAGCCCGAAGACTTTCAACTGTGGGAAACCTGCATGACCATCAACAACACTTGGGCCTACAACATGCATGACCGCGAATTCAAGTCGTCACAGTTTCTCATTCGAGGTCTGGTGGAAGTGGCCAGCCGCGGCGGCAATTTCCTGCTCAATATAGGTCCGCAACCCGACGGCGTCATCCAGCCTGAATTTCAGGAGCGCCTCCACGCCATCGGGGAGTGGCTTTCGGCCAATGGCGAGTCGATTTACGGGACCACCTACGGCCCATTGCAGGGCTTGGCTTCGATCCGAACCACGGCAAAGGACAAGAAAATCTTCGTTCATGTCTTCGACTGGCCGTCTTCGGCGCTTGACATCAATGGACTGGAGAGCAAAGTGATTGCAGCGCGCTTGCTCGCGACCGGGCAACCCTTAAAGTTTCGTCAGACGGAAGGGAAGCTTGCGATCGAGCTTCCCGCTCATGCGCCCGATCCGAACGTGAGCACGATTGCAGTAGATACTCTGTAGCTCGAAGGGCTAGCAAGCGACTGCCCAATGGCATTGCTTTCGGCCTAGCGCTAGGCTCGTCGGACAAAAAGTGAGGAGATGCCGAATGAAATTTGCCCTAGTTCGTAGATGCTCGATGAGTGCAGTTGTACTCCTGGTTTGGTTTGCGGTTGTTCCCCATGTTCAAGCGCAGCCGCCTTCCCACTACGAGCCGACGCTAGAGTCGCTCAACCAGCATCCTTTACCGGAATGGTACGCCGACGCCAAACTTGGCATATTCGTTCACTGGGGGTTGTATTCCGTTCCGGGATGGGCGCCGCTCGTACATCCCGGGCACGACTTCGCATCGCTCGACTACATCATGCACAATCCCTATGCGGAGTGGTATCTGAACAGCATGCGCTTAGATGGTTCGCCTACCCAGGCCTATCATCGCGAACACTACGGGGCGAACTATGACTACTACAACTTCGCTCCGATTTTCGATCGGGAAATTCAAAAGTGGAATCCCGCCACATGGGCGCAGGTATTCCACGATGCCGGGGCTAAGTATGTGGTGCTCACCACGAAGCATCACGATGGCTTCACACTTTGGCCCAGTACAACCCCGAATCCCACTTTGCCCGCCGACCGCCAGCATGCCACCCGCGATCTGGTTGGAGAATTGACGACCGCAGTGCGCAAAGAAGGGCTGCGCATGGGTTTTTATTATTCCGGCGGTTATGACTGGACTTTTGTACCGGGCCCGATTCGAGTGAAGGAGGACTATCAAAACGTGAAGCCGGAGAGCGAGGCCTACGGCAAGTACGTCGACGCGCAAGTGCGCGAACTGATTGAGCGCTACCACCCGGCGGTGCTTTGGAACGATATCGATTATCCCAAGTCCGGACATCCGCTAGAAATCATGGCGGAGTACTACAACGCCGTTCCCGATGGCGTCATCGACGACCGCTTTGGCGTGAAACACTCCGATTTCAAGTCTCCGGAGTACCAGACCTTGGATAAAATCAGTCCGACCAAATGGGAGGAATGCCGGGGCCTCGGGCGCTCGTTCGGTTACAACCGTGCGGAAGGCGAAGCCGAGACCATCGCTCCCGACGAACTCATTTACCTCCTGGTCGATATTGTGAGCAAGAACGGAAATCTCCTGCTTGACGTCGGCCCGGAAGCGGACGGAACGATTCCGGCGGTTCAGATGGAGCGCTTGCAGGAGCTCGGCGCTTGGCTCAAGCAAAACGGAGATGCTATCTATGGCACTCGTCCATGGAAACGGGCTGAGGGAGAAACGGCCGAGGGCTTGCGTGTTCGCTTTACGCAGACGGATTCCGCGCTCTACGCGATTTTGCTCGGAAAGCCCAAGACCGGCACGGTCACCCTGAAGTCGCTGTCCCCCAAACCGGGTACCCAGATCTACTTGCTGGGCGAGGCCGAACCCCTGGTTTGGTCGCAAGACGGCGCTGCCGCCACGGTCACGCTACCCCCGACTCTTCCAGGAAATTACGCTTACGTGCTCAAGATCGCCGGTGCGTCTCAGTAGCAGTAGGCGATGGAGCCAGTCAGAAACTAAGGGCCCGGGTTATGGAGAAAGTTCGGGTAAATTCAAGCGACGCGGAGCAACGGATAGCAAGCGCGCTTGCTAGAGCGGCACCGCCGATGCCGAGCGTGTGCCGTCCCATCGTGATCGTTGGGGCCGGCGGTATCGTGCGGGATGCACATCTGCCCGCCTATCAAAAAGCCGGCTTCCCAGTGGCGGCACTGGTGGATGCGGACCAGGACAAGGCGGCGAGTCTGGCCAGCCGTTTTCAGGTACCGCTGGCCACCCGTTCCATCGATGAGGCGCTCCGTCGTTCGCCGCCGGGAAGTATTTTCGACGTGGCTGTGCCGGCTTCCGCGCTGCTTAATGTGCTGCATAGTATTCCCGCGGGATCCTCGGTCTTGTTGCAGAAGCCCATGGGCGAGTCGCTCGATGAGGCACAGGCCATTCTTGGGCTGTGCCGGCAAAAGGGTTTGACCGCGGCGATGAACTTTCAGCTGCGCTACGCACCCGTCATGCTGGCAGCCCGACAGCTGGCCGAAGCACAACTACTCGGTACGGTGCACGATATGGAAGTGCAGGTCAGTGTTCACACGCCTTGGGAACTCTGGAGTTTTCTGCGCACCGCTCCTCGACTGGAGATTCTCTATCACAGCATTCATTACATCGACCTGGTCCGCGCCTGGTTCGGAGATCCGCTAAGCGTCTATGCTAAGACGGTTCGAAACCTCCGTACCCCTGAGCTGGCGGCAACGAAAACGGTAATGATTTTCGACTACGGTGACTGGCAGCGTGTCTACCTGGCGACCAATCATGGTCACGCTTTTGGCGCCGAGATGCAGCGCAGTTTCGTGCAATGGGAAGGCACCGACGGCGCGGCGCGCGCAACCATGGGAGTGAATCTTAACTACCCGGTGGGAGAGCCGGACTCACTGGTGTTTGTCGATACGGAGAGGCAGTGGCGTACGCTTCCTACGGTTGGTAACTGGTTTCCTGACGCCTTCGTGGGCTCGATGAGCTCACTGCAAGCCTATGTCGATGGGGTGGTTTCTGAACTCCCGAATCGAGTCGAGAATGCGATCGGAACCATGCGTGTGGTCGAGGCGGCATATATGTCGAGCCAACGAGGCGGAATCTCGATGCAACTTCCGGAGATGGCAAACCAGTAGATAGTTTCTAACGTGCAGGGGCTCCTGCAGAAAGAAGTCAAGCTGCGATGACCGAAACCCTTACCGGTACTCGAAGAGCCGTTTTGCCTCGAAGGTGATACGCGCCTGTGACCGGGAAAGGATAGTAATAAAGAATAACAATTACAATCATGGTGAGGAGAATTGAGCCGTCTTGAAGGACCCTAAGATCACAAACGTGCGGGTTCTCGACCTGCGCTTCCCCACTTCGCGTCAGCAGATCGGTTCGGACGCGGTAAATCGAGATCCCGATTATTCCGCGGCATACTGTATCCTCGAAACTGATGCCGGGGTAGAGGGGCACGGACTCACCTTCACCCTCGGTCGGGGAACCGAGCTGTGCGTCTCGGCACTCCAGTATCTGTCCCGCTTTGTTCAAGGCCGCCACCTGTCATCCCTGACCGATGACCTAGCGGCGTTCTCACGGCAGCTCACCGGCGATAGTCAATTCCGCTGGCTCGGGCCTGAAAAAGGGGTCATTCATCTTTCCGCTGCTGCTCTCATCAACGCGGTCTGGGATCTCTACGCTCGAGTCGAAGGCAAGCCCCTGTGGAAACTGCTGGCGGACTTGGAACCAGAGCAGATAGTCCGGGCGGTTGATTTCACCTATATTACGGATGCGCTCACCCCAGAAGAGGCCCTGGCGCTCTTGAAGGAGCGGGCCTCCTGCAAGCAAACCCGCCAGAAATTCTTGGAGCAGAACGGCTATCCGGCCTATACCACTTCGGCCGGTTGGATTGGCTTTAGCGATGAAAAAATTCACCAGCTGTGTCGTGAAGCTCTCGCCGACGGCTGGACCCACTTCAAACTGAAAGTCGGCGGCAACCCTGCCGATGATCTGCGCCGGGCCCGTTTGCTACGGGCAGAAATCGGCTCCGCGAACAAGCTGATGATGGATGCCAATCAGAAGTGGGGCGTGACCGAGGCAATCGAGCGCACCAAGGAACTTGCCGAGGCAGATCCCTGGTGGATGGAAGAGCCGACCAGCCCGGATGACATCCTGGGGCACGCCCGCATTCGGCGCGAAGTTTCTCCGGTCCGCATCGCTACCGGAGAACATTGCCAAAATCGGGTGATGTTCAAACAGTTCATGCAGGCGGGCGCCATCGATGTGGTGCAGATCGACAGCTGCCGGGTCGCTGGCGTCAGCGAAAACCTCGCCGTGCTGCTGATGGCGGCAAAGTTCAACCTACCCGTATGTCCTCATGCCGGAGGCGTGGGGCTGGGCGAATGTGTACAGCACCTGTCAGCCTTCGATTACCTTTGCGTGTCCACGTCGCTCGAAAATCGTGTCACGGAATTTGTGGACCATCTGCATGAACATTTTGTCGACCCGGTGCGAGTGGTCAAAGGGCATTATCTTCTGCCTCAGAAGCCCGGGTATAGCACAGAAATACTTTCCGAAACATTGTCGAAATACAGTTACCCCGAGGGTCCGGTTTGGAAACGGTAGATAGCTCAACATGCGGTGGGTTAGTGGATTGAGATTGAGCCTCTGCCGATGGGGCAAGACATCACTGATTTGATGCTATCGGCTCGATGCGAAGGGTTTTTCGTACTCCCGACGAGGTGAACGTCCACGCAACAAAGTTCCAGTCATGTCGTTCTTGAATCCATGGCGCAAGAAGTTCGAGGAGCTTTCGTGTTCGTGAGATTCGATTTTTGGGCGAGCAAGATGGTGCTGCCGAACAGCTCTTGAAGGAGAGGCTGGCCGACTATTTTCGCCACGAGAGAAGCGTCAGCAGGGCATACTTGGTACGAGTTGATTTTGGCGAACGCAAGAATGCCAGCGTGGTTTTGGGTCTGCGAGCAGAGTTTGGCCCTGACAAGCGGATGGTCGAGAAAGTGGGCGCGATTTTCGCGGTCATTTTCAACGCCAAGGAATACCTGGACATCATATTTCTTACAGACGGTCAGGAAGCTCAATTAACGAAAGTGTGCAAGCCGTTCTTTGAGGGGAGCGAACGCGAGGCATGATCGTTTAAGATCGAGTGCTCGGAAAAACGCACATGCCAAGTGCAGACTCGCAGCTCGCAGTAAGGTGGGCGATGCTGCAGCGGTCGGGCTGTAGATTGACAGAGGGGTTTGGGCCTTGAACACCGACCGGCTGTGGTGATTCTTGAGCCAGGGTCGCTGGCATCGCGCCGTTCGACGGCTCGTAGATCAGCGCTTGCGGGTGCGAGACATATCTCTTCGTTATGTAACGGTGTTGCCCGAGACGATAGCTTTTAGCCAGCCTGCAAGAGTCCATTGGCCTCGCCCAGATAACTGTCACCGCCCACCCCAGAACCCGACCGTGGTTGCGTCATCCCGTGGGACCTGAGGGAGCCGTACCTCCGGCACCTGAAACTGCGTAAACGCGGCCGAGGCAGGCAGCGAATGATCAGATTCGGGTTGGCCCCGAGGGCTTGAGAGGATGGGCGTCTAACCCGTTACGGTTGCTCTGAAGTCGCTGTCCCCCAAACCGGGTACGCAGATCTACTTGCTGGGCGAGGCAAAACCCCTGCTCTGGTCGCGAGAAGGCGCCGCCGCCACGGTCACGCTACCCCCGACTCTTCCAGGAAATTATGCTTATGTGCTGAAGATCGCCGGGGCGACCCGAGACCGAAGCTGGCCAAATTCTAAGGCACCCAGCATGAGCGACAGGCGAAGGCTGTGATCAGGGAATGTCGATATGATTCGGAATTCAGATGTGGCGGTTCTGATCGAACTGCGCTGACACTATTTATGCAACAACCCGTACGGGAACTAGCTCCGGGACGCGCCGGGAGTTTTGGAGAGATTTGATAGCGTCTTCCGCTGTGAATCTCCCCATCACCAGTGCCAGTTTGCGGTTGGTTGTCATCTGGATGGGAGTCCGATCAAGCCGCTGCACGAACTCAGGTGCGTGGGCACCCACTCGGTTCAATTTCACAACAAATTTGGTACTTGTCATAGTCTGTCAGCCCCTTCTGTCCTCCGCTGGAGAAACCGTAAAGTGAACGTGAACAAAGCAAGCGGTTCATTTCTCTAGAATCGAGGTCACACTCACGTCTGCAAAAGACTTCCCGCACTCCAAGCAGCATGCCTTTAATCGAGATGTGATCAATCCGCAAGACGGGCACATCCTTTGTGATCCGTACACGGCGATCTGTGGTTTCAGCTTGCGCACCCTGTGGAGCAACAAAATCGCGAACAGCCCAATCAGCAGACCGAAACAGATACTAGTTGCGCTCATAAGCGCGCTTCTGGTCGGCGATTTCCGCGTCGAGCGATTAGGAACGTTCTTCTATCGAACGGCCCTCCCCTGTGCATATTATCTGCGGTACTCAGATCGGCTCGGGACTTTTAGTCGAAACCGGCACCCCCAATAGAGCGGCCGTGTTACGAATGCTTCCGGCGATGGTAATGCTTCTGAAAAGGGGCGGAAGTTGCTTTGTCAGCCCCCTCAATCGTGCTGACGTTTTGGAGTTGATCGACCTCGCGCAAGATCGCTCCAACGGCATGCATACTCTGCGCTGCCGCTCAAAGCCTAACTTCAGATGGACTGGCTTAGGTCAGAAGAGCTGAAAGAGGAGAAAGTAGTAACCCCCTCATTAATTAGTATATCACATAGGCGATGAGGGTCCGATTTGGAGACGGCAGATGGTGCTCAACATGTGGTGTGTTACAGCCCAAAGCCGGTGTGGAGTTAGCGTGATTCTGTTTACGGCGGGTGAGGGATTTAATCCCCCATCGTCCAATCGCGTAGCTCGGCCGCAAGCAAACGCCCTGGAGGGGACGTAACCGTACCTCCGGAGGCGCTCACCCTACTACATCCTGGGCCGTACCAGGAATGTTGGCGAGTGACCCGCCTTCCAACCGCCGGGATACGACTACTGACGGCTTGCTGAATTGAAACATCATCTTTTCGGGCTTGTGCAACGGTTTCTCCTGCTATGAAGTGAACCCACGCACAGCGCATCGGGACCGGTTCACTTCAAGTTGACTAAAGTTCTACTGCGCCGTTTTCGTCGCACAACATCTATCTTTGACGCTGTACTGGCACAGCAAATACGCACTCTCGATTTCATTGACAGTGTCTGGGAAGATCATCATCACCTGCTCCCTTTCACGCCGGTTGTAAAGAGGCCCGATGCATAAGCCATCCACGACACCGTGGTAGAGCCCGGGCCAATGGCCACTGGCCACGCAGAGGAATCTGCGCTCGTCCGCACCATGTCTTTTTAGTTCGAGTTCGTGATGGGCCCACGCAGGATCGGTGCAACACGGACATTCTCCAGGACATTTGCATCCACACTGCTCTGGCCGGTCAAAAATCAGCGCCATCTTCTCGATGAACAGATCCCCATCGCCGGGGACAAAGGGGAACATGCTGCGAGCGAAGCGCAGATCCAAGGGTCGCCTGCGGCCTTCGTCTTGATCACAGCCCTTCCGGCGGAACAACTCCCAGGCGTCGGCGAAATCGTGCCGCAGGTCGAAGAGGCACCAACCGGCTCCCGGCAGATCGCACTCGGCGGCTTCTCGCGCAGCGCGACGCAGTTTCTCGCCGCCTTCGCGCGCCGTGTAGTTGACATGAAGCACTACGTCGCTCAGAGATTCCATGTCGAAGTAGTTGTTCTCGGGCGGCATTTCAATCCTCCACCGGCTGACCGCTCCGTGATACTCAAACGGCAGGTATCGATCGTCGCGGAAGTTCAATTCAAATAGGCCGGCATCGTTTTGGCCGCTCGAAGTCGCGATTGCCTCGAGTGCGCCGTTCTCAGTGACCCACCTCGGATCATGCGGGCACACCGGGTATCCGTTGGCGGACTGGCAGCAATCGCAACAGCGTGCCGCGGGAACCTTGGGCAGGGGATCGATTCTTGTCCCGCTGCGAAGCAGCGTCAACCGACAATGCACATCGTTGTAAGGACCTGAAACGCAGGGAATGGTCAGACTGACGTTCCGCATGCGCCGCATATAGTGACCTGGGTAGTCAAGATCGAACATCCATTCCGGAATCTCGATCTCGCAGCGTCCGTTTAGTTTCAAGCGCAGGAATTCCAGGGGGAAGCTCAGCCGCAGCGAGATGTGTTTGGTGAGCTCGTACTCGCGGCAGTTGTGGTCGAGATATGCTTTCTCCATTCGCGCCAGGTCGAGCTGCAGCCTCTCGCCGGCAAGTAGACCCTCGTGAAGATTGTCCCAGTTGTCACACCCAACGAACTTCTGGGTGGTGTGGCCTTGTTCGAAGTTGAACGCCCGTTCGGTCAGGTGGGCCTCATTCAGAGCGAGCTCGTAGAAGAGGCGGTATAGATCGGCGGTCTGCTTTTGGAGAAACAGATAGACGGCGTGATTGGTGAACTTATCACGCAGCAGATCGAGCGTTTCCGTGGCCTGCTCCACCGTCCTTTGCTGGATGTTAATCTCCCGAAGGGCTTGATCGCGCCGGCGTTCCGCACCCAGAATCTGCAGTTCCGTTTGTTCGATCTGGATATCGAGTACCTCGACCTGATGCACCCAATCCTGGAGGCGGCGATCCCATCCGGCTTCGGTGAGATCCAGAGATGCCGTGGTGTTTGCGATATCAGCCACCGTATTGGTGACCCGGGCGATGGTCTTAAACAGGTCAGCGAGTTTGGTTCCGATGGGAATCGCTGTAAAATCGACACTGCCGACGAACAGATCAGGGACCATATCCATTGCCTCGGCAATCCCCTCGAAGATATTCGACGCGGCGCGTCCGGCCATCGAAACATCGGTCATATCGACATAGCCGTTTTCGTGGCCGTTGAGGCCGTTCGCAATGAGCAGTGCATAGTACCTGCGGCTGGCTTGCAAGCTCTGTTTCGACTTTTCGAGGGCCTGCGCTTGCCAATCCGCATCGCGCCACAGATCTTCCCGCACCTTTTGATTCAGGTGGGCGAGTTCGCGCTCCTGTCGAGCCCGAACCGATGCCAGGAATTCGCCATCCCCTTTCTCGAACGCGGCCAGCAGGGCGGTCCCGAGCTCACGCGTCTGTGCCGCCAGTTCCTTGGCTTTTTGGATTCGAGAAAGGAAGCGGTAGGGACTGCAGGGGCGGCAGGAGCCGTCAGTGTCGCAACATGCGCTCCAGGCACTTCGCCAGCCCTCCCGGGCCGGGTCATCCCCCCAATACTGGGCGTCGTCTTTACGCTGCATCTCGACTAGTCGCCGGGCGCTCATGCACTCGTGAACGAGCGAGATGCGATCGTCCAATTGATCATAGAGGGTCATCAGCCGTGGATTGATCGGAGCCCACAATGGACTAAACGTGGCCACCGTCTGAGCCGGTTGTGCGGGATTCTTTACCACACGCGGATGCCTTCCCATGATTTTGCGGAGTGTGTCGAATATGAGGCGAGCCTGCTCGAACGCCTCCGGCGAATTACGACGCGTCAGGGCGTCGCCCCACTCGAGCAGAGTGTCGAGATAGTGAAGCAATAGCGAGCGATGACGAGCGTCGCGGCAGGTCACCGCGGTACTGTCGCAGCAGCAACCCGGATCATCGATGATGACCGACTTGCTCGCCCGTCTCTTTTCCGCTAGTCGATTGATCTGCGGGGGATCGGTGACACCGGGGGCCGTCCCCTTGTCGCAAAGCGCCCAGCGATTGTCTCGATCGAGCGGGTCGTATACCAGCTCGTACCACTTCAACGCGGCTTCGAATCGGCAGTGCGTCCGCAGGGCGTGAGCCAGGGCAATCGACGGCGAATACATCCGCCACGGGAACAGGCGAGCCCCGGGATCGAAATACGCGAAGTAGGGGTAGGCGATCAGCCCCGCCGGAGGAGGAGGGGGAGGAGCAGCCGCAGGGACAACCAGTGGGTCAAACTGCTCGGCGGAATCGGGCACCATGTCGTAGCGAAATCCGGCGTTGGCGGGATTGGTGACTCCGAGATAGAGGGAATCTCCGACTCTTCCCTCAAAACTGAGGTCGGGTGCGCCCGAGCCTGCTGGATAGGCAACCCCCCAATCCGATCTGCGAGGCTGCTGGAATTCCCCGTTGTGCACCCTGCACCAGGCAAGACGCACCATGGGTTCGGAAGGCCACACCAGCAGATCGGGCAGTTTGGTTACGTCGTGCCATGGAGTCGCCACTTGGGCATTCTGATCGTAGTATTCGTTTTGCTGCCCGTCGAATATGCCGGTGTAAACGGGCTGCGTTTCCGGATCGAAATGCTCGGCATCCACCAGCCAGAAGTAATATTCATCGAGGCGATGCGGATGCTCACAGCCGCATTCCTTGCAGCAGGTCACACAACATTCCTTGTCCTTACTCTGCTCGCGGTCGTCCGCGTCGTCCCGGCGCACGTGCCTGGGCTCAAACTCGGTGGAAGTGGGCGGATATCCTGCCGCGGCCACGCGCACAAAACGGGTGCCCATGTGGATCGCAGACTCCATCCAGAACGGAAGTTTGGCCTTAGGCGGCGCCACAGGCTTCGGCTGGCCTTTCACCGATGGATTCGTGCCAGACTGTGTCTCGGTCAAGTCCGGCACGAGAGTGATCCACGAGGGCCGGGCATCGCGTTCCGGGGTAGCCAGCAGGTTGAGACCTTCCCGCGCAGCTGGCAGGATCTGCATCTCAGCCGGGTCTCGATGCTGGAGCAGGCAGAGGCCGGGATGGGAAGGCGGAATCAGATCGGGCCAGTAGTCGACACCGCCTGGCTCGGCAATGGTGAGCGTGGCGCGCTTCAATTGCTCATCGAGGAAACCGAATGCCTCAATCTTGTTCGCCTTCTCGAGTTCATGCCAATCAATCCAGTTTTCCTTGTATAGCTCCCGGCGCTTGCAAGCCTTCCAAACGTGGTAACTGGTGAATCGGCAATCCCACAAATGTGCGAAGCCCCCGGTGACAACCCACCCGGGTTCCACGCCCAAACGGGCCCGGCGGATAAAGGTCTGAACCGCACTGATGGCCTCCTCCATGCGGCTGGCCTTCTCGCAGCGGCCGGCAAGAACGTCCAGCAGAAGGATTTCACTGAGTTCGTTGGCCGATTTCACGATTCCGTTGGGCCCACACAGATAGCTGATAAGCGCATTGCGGCCACGCTCGCGCAGGCCATCGTTCAGCCGCCGCACATCCTCGTAGCGGCGGGGAACGCCGTTCTCGAAGCACCCGTCGCCAAGGAATTGGAGCAGATTGCCGTTGCCGGTCTCCGTCTCGCCTGACACTAAAGCAGCCGGATTATCCGAGGCCCACAGATCAGGACGAGCTTTCGTCATATCCTTGACCGTGAAGTGCTGCCATAGTCTGCGCAACCAGAGATCAGCATGCCAGCAACGAACCATCCAGCGGTCGTCCTCGAGATCCGCACTGGACACCGAGTAGACGGGTACCCCCTGTCCCTGGAAGAAACGTAGATCGAGAGACCAATGCCGGGCGTCAGCGCCCATGTGGCGTAGCAGACTCGTGGGATCGGCGGGCAGTTCGACGTGTGCCTCCTCAAAGAGGAGCCAGAGACGGCGATCGCAGCGAGCGTGGACTTCCTTCCGCACACGGCTGTAATCGAAGGTCCGCTCCCACCAGTCGAACAAGGCCTGCATCCGCTGGCTCGAAGGATGGGTGCGGTCATCGGCGGCGGGCGGAAAATAGGAATCGCCCACGGGCAGGAAATTGAAGTCGAAGTCCGCCTTGTGGGTGGTGAAAACTCCCGCGTTCCGATAGCACGAGGATCCGGCAAAGTTGCCGGCTTGCGAGAGCATGTATCCGAGCTCCGACCCCTCCCCGGCGTGCCGCCTGGCGGAGAGCCTGAAGCGATGGGCGAACAACAATGCTTTGAAGGCGCGCTGATAGGTGCGGCGAGCGTCGCGCAACGAGCTGGTGTAACGGTTGCGGAGGAACTCCGCCGGCGATCCTTTCAGACCGGCCACGGTCATTGGTCCGTCATCGCGAATGCGGAACAGGTGCTCATGCCGGATGGCCGCTAATTTATCGTGCGTGTCCGGGCCACGATATTTGATCTCAAAACCGGCGTGCTGCCGGTGAATCTCGTCTTCGCGGAGATATTCCGGCGAGTGCTCAATGAACTCGACGGTCAAGTCGTAGGCGCCGCTTCGTAGCCCGAGCGCAGCGGGCTCCAGGTTCTCCTCGCCCGGCCAATGATGACGCATCAGGATCCAGGTCTTCTGTCCCCGCCGCAAGATCACCCGCCAGGAGCGGTGGTGGGCCTCTTTAGAGCTGGGCTCTTCGTCTCCTTCGGCAGGAGCGCCGGCCCGGAAGTGGTACTCGCCCCCCTCATCGATAAACAGGACGCCCTTCCAGTTCACCTCGAAGCCTTGGGCGCCGCCTAGCCACTCCCCTTTGGCGTCGTCCATCGCCAGTCCGTTGCGGACGGTCACGTACTTCATCTGCTGCGGAGTGAGGATGAGCCCCATCGAGGGAATTACGGTTGGCACGGGGCAGTTTTCCCGATCTCGCTCGTGCCCGAAAGGTCTCATCGATTGGCGGATCTCCTGCCAAACTGCAGGACCGCCCCCCACCGTGAAACTACCATCGAGACCCGTACCCGCTAAGCCCAAGAGAGCGGCGAATGCCCCTCCATTCGCTGGAGGCGTCCAGGTCACCGGCGGGACGCTGCCGTTGTCGTTCTCCCAGGAGGGCGCGGTTGTCGCATTTTCGTCAGCGAACAGATGCTTCAAAATCAGGCGGGCGGTGTCGCTGGCTTCCGGGTGTTGCTGGCAGGTGACAGCCTCCACATGCTCCGACAAGTGAGTGGCCACGGTTCTGCAACGGGCATGGGCCTGGCTGAATTGTTGTTGGAAATAGCCCCAGCGCTCGCGTTCGTCGCCATCTTCGATGAGCCGATGTTCCGCCTCGCCAAAGTTGGCGAACAGCATCGCGAACGTACTGAGAATAACGCGTGGCTCGAAGTAGACATCCTGCAGCGCTTGCTGTTCGGTCGCGCTCAACCCCTGCATATGGGTGAGTTGTTCGAGGGCACGTTCATCCGAGATAGGCAACACCGCCCACAGCTGGTGCGCGCCCGTGTCATAACGGAACGGCCCCCGAGGCGGCGAATTCCACATCTGCGGAGCGGTAACGGCCAGGTTCCCCGTGAATCGTCGCGCCGCCTGACTCACCGGGTGACCGGCTTCCTCGAGAACGTGTGGGAAGAAATGTTCGCCCAGCTGGGCTACCTCTGCCGCTGGGAAACCTAGCTCATGGTGCAGCGACCACGCGATTTTGCCCCAGTTCCACTCGTGGGTTTCCTCTTCGGTCACGTGAACCCGCAGCAACTTGTGGCGCAACCTCCAGAGCGAATGTTTATGTTCGTCGTCGGGAAGGCCGAGCGGGGAGTCTTCGGCCTCGTTGCTGTCCTGGAGCGGAAACGGATCCTCGCCGTCCAGGTGAATGTCAGCAGTGAACAGGAACAAAATCTCACCGATCGAGAAGTTCGAGGCATAGATCTTGGCCAGGATTTCAGCGAAGCGCAGAGTATGGGTCGGAACCGCCTGCCAAGCATCCGCTGGCGTGGCGGGATCGAAGCCCGCCAGAGCCGACAATGGGTCCAGGTTCGTTTCGAGCAGCTTGATGAACTCAGGCGCGCGGCGCTCACACTCGTGGTGGCACTCGGCACGATAGGCAATGCCTTCCAAAAGCTGGTGCACCGCCCGCGGCCAATGTTGTGCGCCCGATCCGACCCAAAGCGACAGGAGGAACGTACGATCAGCACCTGTAACGCCCGGAGCAGTTTTTTGGGCACCGGTTAGCTTGAGCCGGAACTGATCGCGCAGCATCTGGAACGCGGCCAACTGGCGGATAAAGTCGGGGCTCGACAGATCGAGGACGGTACAAATATCTGCCAGCTCGACAAACGAGTACTCCGCTCCGCAGCGGTGCCGCAGCTTGTGCCAGAGCCGGACGAAAATTAGGAGCTTCGCGAGCGCGCTCTGAGGATCCTGCTCCGGAAATCTCAGCCACAGGTCGTCTAGACAGCACGGCTCGCAGTCGGGGAAAGCGCCGCGCCGGTCAGCGCCGTTGGAAAACTCGACGAATCGCGATTTCCACAGTTCGATGAACTCGCAATACGTCAGACAGGTGCGTTTGAGGAATTCCGGAAGGCGGATGACGGGAGGAGTCTGGACGCTTCGCGGGGAAGCGGCTTCGGCGAAGCCCAGCAGCTCGAGCGCCCCGCGCGTGCCGGGAGGCTGGGTGTCGCCGCTCCCTGCACAGGGTGCGGGCATGACGCCCCCAAATAGGATGGTGTATTCCTCAGGCGAGACTCCCAGATACTCCATGGCGATGTCGATGCGGACCGGGTAGCGCCAGAGATGAGTCTGGAAGTCCGCCGGTTGATGGACCGGATCCAGCACAAATTCCGTGATGCACTTGCGGAACGTGCGCATCTCCTCAAAGCGGCAGGAACGGAAATGGTCGAGGTAGGTCCGGTTGACATCGAGTGTCTGGTCGTAGGGCAGACGGCAGGTAGAGAAATCTGACTTGAGCTTGTCCCAAACCGCAGGCACGACAGCCGTGTTTTGCGCGACAGGCGTTGCCGGAGTTGAGTATTCGGGTAGAGCATCGAAAATGGGGGCGTGCTTATGGCACTCCCGGAAATGTTCATGGTCGCGTTTTTCACGGCATCGGCAATCGTGTGGCTGGCATCCGCAATCGTGGTGTTCGCTACCTTCGTCGCAGTGGTCGTCACAGAGCCTGTATCCGGCGAGTGTGTCCTCGGACGTGTCATAGACGGTGCCTTGTTTTGTGGGCGGAGTGGTCGATGCCATGAACTCTAGACACTCGTTGACCATGTCGATCAACGGCAGCGGCGTGTCGAGGTTGGCGTGGGTGACTGCCAGGGTCTCGATCGGGCCGCGACGGGCGTCGATGGCCGTCTGCAGCGTGCTATGCCCGGCTGCCGGAGCGGCGAAAGGATCATCACAGCTCGATCGCTCGGAGACCTGCAGCATCTCGTGCAAGTAGGCGACCGGGCCAAGGGGAGAGAGATAAGGAGGTGGAACGCAATCGACCAGACAGCCGGGATTGATGGGTCCGAAGGGCAAATTACCCGGGGGCGGGAACACGATCGGCACACCGGCATTAGCATAGATGGCTGCCGCGTAGTCGTAGGCAATTGTGCCGGTGAGCGCCTGCTGGAAGTTTTCGAAGGGGTGGTCGAGCACATCCTCGCGGCTGGTGAACCCGCGGGCGAATAGGGCCTCCATGACCGAGAAATCAAAGGCAGCAGTTGCACCCGGAACTTGCGACAGGATGAAGAGCTCGTTGAGCGTCTCGACCGCCTGCACGGCCCAGGCTTGCGCTTTCTCGTCACCCGGCACGGAGGCGAGTGCCGCGGCCTCGAGGGTGGCTGTATTAATGACCATGCCCAGGAAAAACCCGGCATAGTTCAAAATCGTCTGGGCGATGACGTCGTAGGCGGGAACACCGAACCGGAGGGGATCGACTGCGACCACCGGATTCAGCACCAAGGGAACCGTGCCCATCTGAAAGAACTTCTGCACGTAGTGAATAAAAGCCGCAATGCGCGCCGCTACCGACCCGGGAAGAGTGAAGGGCGGAAGGACCGCGTCCGGGGTCACTCCGAGAATGCCAGGAAGAGAGCCGAAGAGCAGTTGCCACTCGGCGGGAGTTGCGCTCGCGACGTCGGTGACATCCGTAAGAGGCAAGGTCAGCAGATGCGATTTGATCTGGTCGGCCAAGCTATTGGCGCCAATCATGAATCCCTGGGTCAAGGTCCACAGGACTAGATCCAGAAACGCACCCGCATGGGCGGTGGCTTCGCCCGCCCAGAACCCTGCAACATCGTCGCCTGGCTCGTAGCTAGTCCAGGTCGCGACGGGTGGAAATTTCACCCAGTCCGCCTGGAAGATCTGGCTGGCCGAGGCGTTCGCGACGCTCCACTCGGGTATCGTCGTCGAAACAGGAACGTTCAACGCTTCCAGGATTCGCACGGCCTGCGCCGGATTCATGGTCGCCGGCAGGTCGATCCAGCCGGAATTGACCACCAGGGTCAGGCGGTTCAGATTCGCCTGCTGATCCGATCCGATCGCCATCCCGTAGCGGCTGCTCGCGGTGATTTGGGTCGACAAATCGTAGGTCAAGGCGTAGAAGTAGGCCGCCGGAACATCCAGGCCCAAGGCTCCGGCAAAGATCACCTGGGCTTCGGACATGGTAGTCAGGGGTGTTGGCGGCGCATTCGGGTTTACGGGGAACGTAACCAGCGCTTCTGTCCCATTTTGCGTTTGAATCTCGCACCAGTACGCCGCCGACAACGCGTAGATGTAGTTAACCAGCTGGAGAGCCGCAGCATCGCGAGGGCCATAGTAGCCACTGAGCTGTCCCTGAAATTGCTGTCGGTTATGCTCGTGGGAGTTTCCGGAAGACCCTGAGTTCGGAGGGTCGGTGTACATATTGCCCAAAGACTCCGGAGGTTCCGGCAAAGGCACCGGAACCTCCGATACGATCTCATTGGCGATGTTGCGGCACTGTTCGAGGCTGAGATTGCTGAGCAGGGCGGGAGTCACCGGCGCAGCTGGATCAGCGTTGAGCACCGCGGTGACGGCTGCCAGCAAGTCGTCGAATTTCGGGGGAGTGCCGTCGCCCGGAATGGTCAGCGGATTCGTAAGCGCAGGCAGGGTTACGAATGCGCTCACGTCCACGTCCGGGATTAATTGAATGGCGGCAGGAGATGGAAAGGGCCCGGGGATGTCAGTGAATGGAACGTTATAGTAGAGCCTGGAATCGAAAATCGGCTGCGCGGCGCCCCGGTCGAATTCGATCCTCAGGTCGGGCCAGTCGAATTCTGGCCCGGGAGGTGTGTACTTGATGAGCGCAGTCGCTACCGATTCAGGTATGAAGAACGGCGGCGGCGCGTGTTGAACAATATGCGCCGCCGCAAACGTCGCTGAGCCGATTAGAGTGCCGGCAGTAGGTGCGGTGTAGGAGATGTCGTAGACCTGGATCTTCAGATTGTTGAGATAGGTGGTGAATGTCGCCGCGTCAATCGCGGTTGGTGGGGTCAGTCTGAGTATGATGTAGTTTGGCATTTTCTTCCCTATCTTTGAAGTACGCGGAGTACGCGCTTCTTCCTTGTGGTTTTCAAACCTCGCAAGCGTGTTTTGTCAGAGGCGCGATTCTCGGTCCAAATAGTGGCTGCCACCCGTCTGATATTCGCGTGTGGGCAGCTTCGTCAGTTCTGCGAATATTTTGAGGACTTAAGTGGTCTACTCTGTCGTGATCCTGGCCGCGTCGTTCGATCCATAGTTGTTTGCCCCACGAGCTTCTCTATGCTTGCGGTTTGTCAGTGCGGGCTCTCCTGCCGCACAATATTGAGCAAGCTGGGGGGGAGGACCTTCTCAATAAATAGCCCAAGGGGGCGGACGATCTTTATCACTGACGGTGGCAGCTGCGTACCTGCAGGCGCGAGCGTGCCTCCGCCTGCTCCACGGACCTCCCCGCCCCACCTCTCGAAGTTCGGGAATCCGGCCCTCTGGTTCCTGGTCAAATCAGCCGTGGCGGTGCCCTTGGACTCGACGAGTTGGAATTCCTGGGTCATCTTGCTTTGCTCCAAAGTGTCTATTATGAAATTGTCGGCTTTCGTTCCCGGCGTCCCGGGTCCAACATTGGGGCGAATTGTGACTTGAGTTTCTGATTCGCGCCAAGGAGTGCTGCGTGCCTCAACCGTCGTCTCTTCAAAGCCAAGGCCATGGAGTCTATTCTCTTGGACGGTAGGAGATGGCCCGACCTTTTCGATCGTTCCAGAGCCCCAGGACTTTGCCATGCCCGTGGCTTGAAGCGCTACCTGCGCACCTTCTCCCACGCCGGCCAAAATATGAAGAATCCCCAGGGTTGTATCCTTCCAATCGTCTGCGGTCGCAACCATGCCGGCACCAGTCCCGATGTTTTCCCCTCCCGCGTGCAGTGTGAGCACCATGTTCGGTCCAATCGCAATCAGCTGACCTCCCACTTCGGTAACGGTCTTCACTCCCGTAGCCAAGATGACACCTTGCCCCCTGACAAATCCGGCAAGCCACGGGTGGCCTGATTCTTCGAGGGAATGTGCGACGTCATCGTATTGTTCGAAGACCCAGTCTGCAGCTGCCGTGGTCCCCCGACTGATGCCACTGGTGATGATTCGGGAGCCTTCGAGGGCGTTCGAGGCGAGGGCCTTGACCGCCTGAATCGGCGCGACTTCCACGTTACTCGAGAACGGATTGCAGAGAACACACCACTCATAATCAGAATCGGAATCCATTCCGTTCTTGTCGGTTCTGGTAACGGGATTTCCTTGACAGTAGGTGTACAGACTCGGGGCATCCTTCAAGCCCTTCGGATCACAACTCAGCCATCTCCCCAGCCAAGGCGCGTAATACCGGGCCCCGTGATAGGAGAATCCGGTCGCTTCATCCCGTTCGTTGCCCGTGAAACGGTAGCGCTTCAGGCTAACTTCCGAGACGGATCTACCAGCTTGATAGGACGTGCTTCCGTAGGCATAGTATTCCTCGTATGAGATTACCCAGCCTGAGGCGTCCAGTTCCAAACAAGAGCTCCCGAGGTGATTGTCGAACTGATAGCGAACCGTTGTTTCTTCGCCGTGCGATTCGACCAAAGCAACGCGCCGCTCGTTGTCCATAACATGCAGCGTCGTACGCTCTAGCGTGACCGAATCGTGGGCGCCGTACTCGCGGTATATCTCGAATCCGCCCAAATAGATTCGATCGGCGCGGCGTTTGCCCGAGTCGTCCGTCTTGCGTGCGCGCTGTCCACCGGAGTCATAGACGTAGTATGCGGTTCCAGCTTGACCGCCGTTTTTCACCACCTGGGTCTGTGCCGATCTGAGTTGATCTTTAAAATTCCACGTCATCGCGGGCAAATGCTGCATGCTGATCACGTTGCCGTTCGGATCGTAAGAGTAATGATCTTTGGTATTGCCCACGCTGGTCTTGGTCAGCCGGTTGTTGGCGTTGATATCGCCATATTCGTAGCGCCGGCGCCAGTTCCCGTTACCAGCCGCAGAATGCAGCACTTCCAGAATGTTGCCGACTGCGTCATATTGGTACAGCTCGCGGTAGTTATGCATCGCGCGACCGTCAGTCGGAAGAGGCAAGCGAACGCGCGGCACATCGTTGTAGCTTGTTTCCGGCTGGTCTGGATTGCCTGCGTGCTCACGTCCCTTAGCCTGGATTAGGCGGTAGACGGCATCGTAAACATAGGACCCACTCGCCTTCACGACCTCATTCTTGAAGTAGACAGTTTGTTGCGCAGCGTCGGCGATCGATGAAATGTTGCCGACGGAGTCGTAAGTGTAGGTGAGGGCTTGGAGATCAGAGGTGTCATTCGCTCGAGTGGTTTTCAGATTCGCGAGGCGGAAGGTTAAAGGATCGTACGCGTTCGAGGTACGCGCGCCGTTCCCATACTCAATCAGCTCGCGCTGCCCTTTCGCGTTGTAGTCGATGTTCGTAACGAATGGCGTGAAGGTAGCCTGGGCTTTCAAGCTGACATCGAGCCGTTCGAGCAGGTTTGCCTCGTTGTATGCTGGCCGCACGACACTCCGGTCAGGCGCTGTAAGGCTGACGGGGCGATTGAGGGCGTCATAGGACGTCTCGGTCGAGAAGACTTCCGTGTCGAGTTGAGGGGATGACGCCCAGTCTACTTCATCCCGATAATTGACGAGCATCTGGCGGGTACTGCGCACCAGGTTTCCTTTGAAATCGTACGCAGGGTCGGTGACGACTCCGGCCTCGTCACACTGTCGGTACAGTTTCCCGCGTAGGTTTTGGGCCTCGGGGTCAGACTGGCTCTCCCCGTATTCGGTGCGCTCGGCGAGCTTCTCGGGGCGGTTGTCAGTGCGGACAAACAGGGCAATCGGTCGACGAAGCTGATCGTATTCGTAGCGCAGGCGGTGATCGCGGCTGTCAAAGGCCTGAATCGGCTTTCCGCCAATGTCACTTACGATCCAACGCTGGCCGGCGTCGGCACTGTTCGAATGAATCTTGCGCCCAGCCACATCGTAGTCATAGTCCATGATGACCCGGCCGAGCGCATCGGTGACCGAGCGCTGATTCCCTTGAATATCCAGTGCGAGACGGGTCGCGTAGAATTCGTCCACCACAGCGTCATCGCGCCGAAAGCGATTGTGTGGCACGGAGAGGAAGGCTCGACCCAGCGGATCTGCAAATGCAATGGCAGGCGTGCTGGCGTGTGCGGCGGTCTTCCACGCCGCTTCCTGCTCGGCCCGGCCAAGCTCACCACTGTGACGCTGCTCGTACCAGGTCGGTGAATACTCTTCCAGAGGGATGGAACCGAAGAAGGCACCGACATCCGGATCCCGCCGGGGATTGATCAGAGTTGTGTCATTCGCATCCCAGGTTTCCTGGCGCCACGGGTCAAACACTGTCTTTTGGAAGCTGTGATTGGGGTTGAGCGTGGCGACGACTCGCCCGACAGGATCATAGATCAGCGTTGCCGTAACACCCACCATCGAGGCGAATTCAAAGTGATGGGTTGCCGAAAAAAAGGGCTCATACCTTCGGACAGGCTTCTCTTTATTGTTGAAAATGGTCCATCCGCTGCCCACCCAGCGGGGATCTATATTTGCCATTTCTTGACCAGGGATCGGCCCCGGTTCCGCCTGGAGCTTCTTCTGCACCTCGCGGCCAAAACCATCGGAATACGCGAAGGTATGCTGGATTTTTGTCTGCTCGCCGGGAGCCAGGTCGGATACGTGTGTTTCGCGCGCGAGGCTGTAGGTTACGCACGGTTGCGGGCGCGGTTTGTGACGTGTCCGGTTGAACGAAAAAATGTCATAGACCACGCGAGTTGTGGCGCCGACAAGAATCTCGCTAGGGTTTGCTAGCGGATTCTGCAGATGCTCTAGCACTACCTGCTCGGGCAGATCGGCGACGAAGCCATCGAGCGAGTCGCCGACTTGCTCGCCGGCTTTGCCCATGACGGCAGTTCCGACCAACATGCCGAGGGCATCAAAAGCTGCCTCTGACCGGTTACCGTTGGCGTCGGAGACCCGTCGAAGTTGGAGCACCCGGTAGTCCAGTTGTGCTTGCATCACGTTGCCGCCCGCATCGCGGGTCTCAACGGGCATCAGGTCGTGTGGATCGTAGGTGACGAGCAAAATGTTGCCGAACGGGTCCTTGAAGCGACGAGGCATGTAGAAATGACGTCGAGCATGCTCGAGCTCGAGCGCCGCGTCGTCAGTTGCGTTCGCCGAATAGAAAATGAACCCGGACGGTACCCACCACCGACCGTCGCCATCCAAATCCACGTAGCCGCCGTCGGCACCGAGGATCGGGTGGGGCTGCGGCAGTCTGCTTTGGTACACCTGAGCGATCAGGCCCGGGGTGAGTGCCAGGGAATATTTCTCTCCCGGCAGAGCGAGCGGGTCAAGATTGCCCAATGGCAGCAATCGGTCGAGCGAATCGCTCCGGTACAAGGTTCGGGCGGCCTGGATCAGGCGACGATACGGCCCGGGGCCGGTCGCGCCATCGGCCTTGACGTCCTCGAACGGCAAGTCGTGTCGTCCGTCGCCAGCTCGCGCGACCAGGTGGCGGAGCTCGTTGAATCGAAGCAGACCCGTGCGGTCCGAATCCCGCCGGATCGATTCGAGATGGACCAACTCGTACACGCAGGATTCGGCGAGCCCGGGTGTGTGATAAGCAGCCGGTTCATTGATTGCATTCGTGTAGTTGTTCTCGGTTAGCGTCGCCAGTAACTTTCCCTGCTGTGCGCGATCCGAGTCGGTCAAGAGTTCAGACTGATCCTCCAAACGGCGCCCGTAGGCAGCGCTGAGCGACTGCAGAACATTGCCGTAATCGTCGACCGCAAGCGTTATCGAATGGGCCACCCGCGGGTCCGCCCGGAGGGCATGACCCGCCTTATAGAGCTTGCGCTCGTAGTTCAGCGTGAGGCTCTCTCGGGCGTGCGCGAAAAACACGCAGTGGAGATTCGATGCTCTAGGCTGCAGCAGTCGGATAGCGGAATTGCTCTCGGCAACCACATAGGGCCTGTCAGACTCCTTGGAGCCGTCGAGCGCATACACTTCCCGACGAAGCATCGAACGACTCAGCGCTCGGCACGCCTCGCGCGCCTCTTCCGGATTCAGTCCAGTTGGAAGGATCGTGTCGTCCAGCCGCATATTGGGGCCTTCGCCAGGCTCCCGGTAGTATTCATGCGCCATTTGACGCGAAACCTGACCCACGCCGAGAAACAGGCCCAGGTGAAACCAGGTTTTGGTAAGAACGGGCGGAACGCTCCACGCTTGTTCTTGGTTGACGGCAACGGGGAATGCCCCGGTTGGGGCTCCTCCGAATTCCTCGCTGTCGAGCTGGTCAACCCGTCCGAAGCCGCGGAACTCTCGCTCGATGCCGTCGTAATAGCCGTGGTGGTAGGAGGCTGTCGAGACAAACCGGGTCTTGCTTATGTAGTCGAAGCTTTCAACGCGCTTCACCACATGGACCGGGAAGGGCAAGGGTGTCATCCAGGGGTGGCCTGCCGCCTTATCGGCGAGATAGAACTCGGTCGAAGATGCGTAGTCAACCACAGTCTCCGCACCGAGGTTGTTCGAGATGCGAGTCAGCAAGTGTGGTTTCTTGCCGCGCATGAGATCGACGTAGCGGAGCGGACGCCCTGCATCCTGAGGCAAGGATGAGGACCAGACCAAGCACGCGGTGCCTCTTCCCAAGAAATCCACCACGGAAATAAAGTTGGTGTCCGCAGCGGGTAGGCCGCACAGGATCTTTCGTGGGGACAGCGAATTGCCGGACTCGTTCAAATAGACATGGATCTCGTCGGCTGCAATGTATAGGATGTCGATGGTACCCGACCCGTCGGTATCGGCCAGCCGGATCCGCCGGTTGTCGAACAGACCCGGCTGGTCAAACCACGGCGAGTGCGCCATCAGGATCTTCGCTCCGAAACGCCCGTAGCCGAGGTTCGGCCAGTAACAGACTTCCCCGTTACGAATCCGCACAATGTCGGTCAGTCCGTCGCCGGACATGTCCGCTAGGTAGATGGATTGGTCAGGTTCTGAAAAAACGACGCGCGGCCCGAGGTCCTCGTCGCTCGGTGCCGGTATGCGAATCGCGGACCCAAAGCCGGCGGCCTGGAGGGAAGGATGCCAGCTGAAGGCTACATCCTCGGTGATCAGAATGTCGGCGATGCCATCGCCTGTGACATCAACGAACCGAAGATTGGGGTCGCTCCAATTGACGACGGGCAGGGCCTGGAATGCGCGAAAGCGCCCCCACCCGGAGTTGAGGCCTCCCGCGTCAGCCGGATCGGGAATTCTTTCATAGAAGCCCGCCGACCCTGAAGCCAACTCAACCAGGTCCAGCTGGCCTTTGCCGCCGACATCTAAGAGTCGATAAGGCGAATTCAACGGCCCGGACACAGGCTTGCGGGCGACTAACTGCGTGACTCCGAAACGACCCCGACCCAGATTCCGCTTGTAGTACCAGCCGGAGCCCTGTTCGGAAAGCACTCCCGAAATGCCTTCGCCGTTCAAATCAATCCAGCGATAGTTTTCTCCATCGATGCCCATCGGGAGGTTTTGCGATTCTGCCTCCAGCAGCTCGAAGGGACGAGGAAATTCATCTTCCAGGGGGCTTGGCGTATAGGCGAGATCGAGAGGGGGTAGACTTTTCTTCCGGTAGGAGTCGTCGCCTAACCGCGTGTAGCCAGACTGCACCACCTCGGTCAGGAAGGAGCTGATCGCCTTTTCGTTGTAGCGGAATTCGGTGGACCGAACAAGGTATCGCGAAACTCCGAGCTCCTGGGGAAAATGGTGGAACATCAAGGTGCGTCGGCACAGACGATTGGTGCGGATCTCGAAGCCGGATCGATAGGTGGAGAAGGGATCTTTTCGAACCGGCCGACTCGCATCCTCGGCGCCAGCAACCAGCCGAACGCGCTCCTCGTTGTCAGAGCTTCGGAACTCGCGATAACCCTCATCCCCGAAATCAAACACCACCTCAAACATCCAACCAGCCTGCTCCTTTTCGCTCGAACCGCACCGCCATGGCTTCCGGTTGCCGTAAAGAATTCGCTTCAGATAGCGATTGGCGTCCTGGGCTCTCGGGTGCCGGCCGAGCTGCGCTTGATCCACTCCCCGACTGTCCTCTGCGGAGTACTCGTAGACTATAGCGTTGCCTTTTTGGTCGGTGCTTGATGCGATCAACCACTTGAAGATGTGAACAGGCAGATCCGGATCGTTGATGCGCGATTCCGGGCTGTCCCCGTAAATCGTTATTACATTGTCCTTGGTGAAGGAACGCCAATGAATATCTCCGTCGCTTTTTCTTGTCCATCGCTCAATCCGTGCGAAAAGGCCCTCAATCCGCGGCCGGTAGAACTGGATGCAGAAGCCATCGCGCTCCTGCTTCTCGCTGCCCCACTCGCTGTCGTCATCGAGACGCAGTGAGGGAACAAGATCTTCGCTGCCCGACAAGATGAAAACATCGGATTCTTCGTAATCGCGGTACTGGGGGAGTCCTTTGTCGGTCTTGCGAGAGATTGCTGGCAGCGACAGGTTCCAGCCGATCCCGAAGACGCCGTTGCCGCTTCCCGAGTCGTAGCTCACGGAGAGTTGCGGACTAAAACCTGAACGCGCCGGACTGACCGCGACGGGAACACTCAGGGATCCGGTGCCCGTCATGGCATTCGACGAAAATTTTTCACCGATCCCGTGAATGGCTCCTCCGCCCTTCGGCAGGGATATCTGGGGAGGCGCAGCCTGCGATGCAGGGCCCGACTGATCGTTCAATTGAGTGTTCGGTGCCACGTCCGGGAACTCCGACTACTCTGGTTTGAGTGTTGCGTTCGCTGCTTGCGTCCTCGGGCGACGCGAAATCGAGCCGACTTGATTCACCGTCGCCTTTTTGCCTTAGGGGCTGCGGGTGGATTCCGCTTGGGGTGGGCTGGTATCCCAGCCGTTGCCTTATCCAAGCGCGCCGGAACCGGCCGCGCAGCTGCGTCTTCCACAAGGCATGCGATTTGGGCAAAAGGGATAAAGATCTGCTTTGTGTTGCCACGCTCTGCATTGGGAAATATCGTCTTGGTCAAGACTTCGCTTTCGAGCCACAATCCACCCTCCTCGACGGCAATCAATTTGCAAGCACGCGGCGCAATGTCCGGGAATATGGACGGAAGCGATACCAGAACAAACTTGTTAACATGGTGGCCCAGCATATTGATCATTTCGCACCGTCGTGAGACCTGATTTGTGTAGCAAGACTAGTAGCGGAGTGACCTACGAAAAGGCACGAAACACGGTAGCTGCATCTCCAGCCCCGCCGAGATAGTAAGAGCCTTCTTGTCCAGGGCACTCCCAAGTGTGCTCGCCTGGGTCCGCCAAGACCGAACGAAATTCAGTTCTTTATCCATGTTTCTCATAGAGCAGTGACTGGAGAAACGGCGAGCCTGTCATGGCGCGCTCAACAAGACACGATCGGCTGAGACGACTTTCCCGAAGACGTGTCAGAGGCGAACCGACGGTTGATTGTTGGACGACTAAAGCACAAAATACTGGAAAGACTCAGGAACGACTATTCCGATGGAGCCCCCGAGAGCTCCAAAGCATTCTGGATGATGGGGTGATATACGCTCCTGCGGCTGATGCCCATGAACAATCAATGCAGGGTTCGTAATTCGTAACAACACTGGCGAATTCAATGCGTTGCAAGAACTCGCATTAACCAAGATGGCCCTCGCTGTTCCACTATGCGAACATCACAGGCCGCTCGTTTGCCGTTCCAGTTTCTGTTCACTCGCCTCTCAAGGGGGTTGACCACTTTCTTGCGTTTTGTTTCGTCGATCACGAGGCTTGGCTCCCTGTCGGGGTCTGGACGCCGCGGCAAACCGTGATGGCGAAGCAGTTCTTCCGAAGCGGTGCGCGGATCGAATCCGACAGGAGGTGGATCATAGCTTCGCATCCGGCTCAACACATCGGAGTTAAGCGTATCGTCGATCATGATGCCCTCCAATTGTTACGACGGGCGGGCGGCCCACCTTTTGCGATTTGTTGCGTGCAAGGTGGGCGCCCATGACGCCCGCCGCCTTTGTTGTCAGTCTGCTTCAAGTAAGCGGATGTTTTCCATCGATCTATTGATCTTCACAACTCACCGAATTGTTCCAGTCCACGAACGCGCCCTGGGGGTTATCCCGCCAAGCCCACACGTGCAGCTCGAAAAAGGCGAGTATGCCATACCGGTTCGGGCTGTCAATTTGCAGGAAGGTTTGGCCCTCGAGCACCGGCGGGCTGGGGTGATTCTTGAGCCAGGTCGCTTGGTCTGCGATGAACTCGACGCCCACCAGCCGCATCGCGCCGTTCGACGGCTCATAGATCAGCGCTTGCGGGTGGGAGACATCAATCTCGCCATTGAGCAGAGCGCCGTTTACATAATGCACACCCATGGCGCCGTGGTCCGAACCGCTGATGCAGCCAAGAAACGGCGCGTATCCGGCCGCGGTGGCATCGTTGACGTTGATGAACTGTTCTGTGGCCGCGCGAACGAGTTGAACGAGCTTGGGCGGGGCGCCATGTTCGTGAGCGGTCTGACCCACTGCGAAGAGAGGCGCGGCCATGACCAGGCTGCTCAGCAGCGCCAGATGTAGGATTTTGATGGTTGATGTGTGGATGAGAGTCGTGGTTCGTGTCGTCGTAGTTTTCCCCTTTGAGTTTGGATTGCGGGAGCCCATTCGTTCGGGCTGCCGGCGGCCATGCTTTCAAACCTTTCACTTCGTGGAGCAAGGACTTCGAGGTGATTGACTTGCCACTTGCTCACGCGAGGCATACTGCCACAACCGACCTGGGTTGACCATGGCGGACGCATGAAGGCCGCCTCCTGCCTAGTGCCGGCCGAAGAAGCAGCTGCGGAGCAGTGCGGTGCAGAAGGCGCGGAGTGGCTGGAACGCTTCGCGTTCGAACATGACAATTTTCGCGCAGGCCTTGACTGGCTGACAGAAACCGGAGATGCGGAGTGGGGCCTGCGTCTCGGCGCAGCCCTGTTCGCTTCTGGGAGACGCGCGAGTATCTCACCAAAGGCAGGGACAGGTTGGGTAAGCTGCTGAAGCTCGCAGGAGCGGCCGCTCCAACAAGGTGCGGGCGCGCGCGCTCTCTGCCGCAGGTGTTCTGGCAACCGGGCAGGGCGATTATTCGGGGGCTGCGCTCCTCGGGGAGAGTCTGAACATCATGCGTCTGTTGTGTGACCAGCAGGCCGTCGCCGCATCGTTAAACTCGTTGGCGGTCGTTGCCCGGGCCCGAGGCGACATCTCAGTGGCGCACTCTCTTGTCGAACAAAGCCGGGTCCTGTGGAGGGAATTGGGCGACCAGAAGGCGGTTGCTGGGTGTCTCAGTAATCTGGCGAATATCGTCAAATTGCAGGGTGACAATGCTCGCGCACGCGCCTTGTATGCGCAGGGTCTCTCCATCTTCCGAGGACTGGGAGATTAGACCGGCGTCGCCTGGTCGATGAACTACCAGGGGGATGTCGCTCGCGATCAGGGTGACATCGCAGACGCGCGGACATTGTACGAACAGGGCTTAGCAATTTTCCGGGAACTCGATGACCGCTGGGGCATTGCTGGCACGCTCGCTGATCTGGGGAGCTTAGCGAGAGAAGAAGGGAACTATCCTGGGGCGCAATCTATGTACCGGGAAAGCATAAAACTGTTCCGGGAGCTCGACTACAAACGCGGAATTGCGCGCGTTCTGGAGTGTTTCGCGTGCGCTGCGGCTGCTCAACTCCAAAGCCGAGCGTACGCTACGGCTGGCGGGTGCGGCGGCTGCGCTGCGTCAAAATATTGGCGCTCCGCTCACGCCAGGGGAACAGGCCAGACTGGAAGCCAGTCTGCAGCTGGCACGGCAGGCCTTGACCGACACAGCAGGTGTGACGGCATGGTTGGAAGGCGGGGCTTTGCCGGTCGAGAAAGCCGTTGAAGAGGTGCTGATGCCCGACGCTGCATCTCGTTGTTAGCCCATCGTAGCCCGTCCGCCTGATGCTGATGGCGAACGAAATCCGCATACAACCGCAAAGTTCAGCCAGCGCTCAACCCGCCATTGTCGGGTCGATAAGTCGGCGCACGGCCGAAACGCGATTGGCAGGAAGGCCTACGCGTCTGGCATGTTCTTGGATGGTCGCCTCGTCCGGGGCGATGTAGACACAGTACACCTTGTCGCCAGTCACGTAGCTATGGAGCCACTGTATCTGGGGACCCATTCCCTTCAGAATGCTGACCGACTTCTTGGAGATTTCCCGCAATTGGGCTTCGGTTAGATTTCCGGCTCCCGGAACTTCACGTTCGATGACGAACTGGGGCATGCGCCGCCTCCTAATGGGCACGAATCCTAGCATACCGATGGAGCGGATTCAAAACGGCGTGACCGAGGCGGTCCCGGTCGGCGAAAAATGGCCAAGAATGAAAAAGAACCACGTCGCCAGATATTCGATCGCTGCAGAAGCCGCTGAAAAAGCCGTGGGGTTTGCGGCAATTCACGCCTATTGTGATTCCCAGGGGTCGAAGGTTCCAACATGCCAAACGTGTCCCTCGGGATCGCTGCAGGAGAATGCTTTGCCGCCATGGTCTTTCGCTTCGAGATCGATCACCATCTTGGCTCCGGCCATCTTGGCGCTGGCATAGATCGCATCTATATCGGATACCACAAGATAAGGCGTTTGTGTCTCTGCCCCACCGATCTCATCCGGCTGCTTCAGCAGGTTCGACGCCGGCGACCCATTGTTAACCGAGCCGACCATGATCATGCCGTTGCCAAGAGTCAGTTGAGAATGCATCACTAGGCCGTCGGGACCCGCATAAACGGCCTGCTTCTCAAACCCGAAGGCCCGGCACAGCCATTCGATCATGGTGATGGCATTTCGGTAGCGGAGACCCGGGATTACGGTGGATCTGCAGTTCTTCGCTAAGCTGGTCATGTCCGTCACTCTGCCACCGAAGGCGCCGCAATGCTTGGAAAATTCGGAACTAAGGAATGGGCACGTGATTTTGCCATGGTCCGCGGCCGGCGGAATAGGTGGTGGGGTTGATACCGGAGAACGCCCGGAAATCATTGGCAAAATGCGATTGGTCGTAGTATCCACAGCGGAGTGCCAACTCCGCCCAAGGCACATCGACGCCGTTGTGGAGATCGCGCACGGCGGTCTGAAAGCGGCGTATGCGGCACCACATTTTGGGGCTCATACCGACTTGTTCGCGAAATACCTGAGAAAGTCTACGCTCGCTGACTCCCACAGACCCGGCGCACTGGGCCACGCTAAGGGCTCTGTCCCGAAAAAGATGAAGGGCGTGCTCGACCAACTCAGAACGGCGTGTGCCCTGGTGGAAAAATTGGGTCAGGAGCACTTCGAGGGTCCTGAGTTTCTCAAGTGGTGTCGGGACTTCGCTCAGTCGCTCCGCGAGACGTGCGCCCACCCACACGTCATCCAAGGCGATAGACCGCCCAAAAAACAAATCGGCGCGCTCACGGAATAGCTCTGCAAATCCTCCAGGCTGGAAGCAAATGCCAACAAGCTCTTCCATATCTGCGGTGTCAACTACTTCATGTCGTGCTCGCGGACCTACGACAATGGCTGGCGGAAGACGCCCGTTTGCCTTTCCATCCTCTCCGCAGTCGGTGAGATAGTTGCGGGCAAGATTGAGGATGATCTGCATGCAGCCATTCGGCAAAACACGTTCGCGATGGTGGGCGATGTGGGGCGCGCGACAGTACCAGAGAATCCGAACGCACGAACGAAGTAGGGGATGTGGGTCGGCGGTTAGATAGACCATCGCTTCGCTCATTGGGAGCAGACTAGACGCGACTACGCGACATGGTACCACCCGTATCACTCGGATGAACAATTGGAGTCCTATGAAAGAGAGTAAGGACTGCTCAACGGGACAGGACACCATGCCCCGGTCATTCGTTGACTGGCGGTTGCTGCGTCCGTAAGATGAGGCGACCAAATACCTGAATCTCCCGAATGATCGGCCGGACCATCTCGCATTACCACGTTGTCGAGAAGCTCGGTGGCGGCGGCATGGGTGTCGTCTATAAGGCCGAGGACGTAACCCTCCACCGATTTGTCGCCCTGAAGTTTCTGCCCGATGACGTCGTTAAAGACGCTCAAGCCTTAGCGCGGTTCCAGCGGGAAGCGCAGGCGTCTTCGGCACTCAATCATCCCAATATCTTCACCACATCAGAAGTTGGTCGTCAGCCGCATAGCATAGCTGCGCGACGGGCCGATGGCATTGCCGGAGAAAAGTCCTCCGAAGTCGATCACCTCCAGCACATTGGTAAGGTTCTGTCCGTCGATCTGAAACCTCATATTCACACGGTCCGAGCGATAAACATCGGCACCCGCCGAGGCGGTCACCTGAAACGAAGGATAGATACGTCCCGTCGTGAAATCGATGCGATTTAGGGCCTGCTGGCCGTATTGCGCGAGCACTTGGGATGGGTCGCCATCGAAATCGAAAGGCAGACCGGTGTCATATTGAATTCCGCCCGCGATCCAGAAGCGTGGCTTGACCTGGTAGCGAAGACGGCCGCGAACGGTGTTGCGCTGATCCTGCGAATCCGGAAGATGGCCGGTGAGCTGCGTTGTCGCAGCCGTGGCGTCGTCACCCAGGAAAAGCCCTCCCGTTACCGGAAACCACGCATTGCCGACAGTATAGGAATAGCTCAAGAACCCCGAAAAGTGGTGCCAGTCGGGAACATCGAGTTTCGCCTCCGCACCGTAAATGATGGCTTTGAGGAATGCAATCGG
>Ga0182018_10000641_pt1 | contig 44106 bp, 26 predicted proteins | sample 812P2MmetaG_FD_120490 | JGI IMG/M metagenome (GOLD analysis project Ga0182018, IMG submission 120490) | Permafrost microbial communities from Stordalen Mire, Sweden - 812P2M metaG | ecosystem: Environmental > Terrestrial > Soil > Wetlands > Permafrost | place: Sweden: Stordalen | collected... | reverse complement strand
CTCAAGCCGCATCCCCGAACCGTCCTAGCCAGCCCCATGACCTGACGGATTCTGCCCTTCATCAACGCCCATTCGCAACTCCTCGCAAACCAATCTCAGTCGTGGTGAATTAAGCAGGCTAGACTTTGACTGAATCTCTGCGCTCGGCGGGGATGTATTTTACGGCGGCGGTGCGATCCAGTTTGTCCCAGGCGAAGGGGCGGCCCTGGATGGCGCGTTTCAGGGTGCGGAACAGGACCAGAGAAAATACCTGGCGATAGGCGAAGCGCTGCAACCAGACCTGGCTGAGCAGCCAGGCATCTTCGCGGGCTTCGGGCTGGCGACGCTCCAGAGCGAAGGCGAGCGCCGAGGCCAGGAAATCGATCACCAGAAACGCTCCGAAGAAAATCAGCAAGCGCTGGAAGCTGGCGGGATCGTTGGATTCAGGGTGAAAGTGTTTCTGGATGAAGTACCAGATGACGCCCACCACAAACATCAGGTCGATGAAGGGTGAGACCAGCGGAAGCAGAATCTGGAAGATGAGGATGTTCGGGAGCGCCACGAAACCTAAAGCGCCTTTGCGGGCGAAAACTCCCTTGTGCTTGAAGATGGCCTGCAGAATTCCAAACGACCAGCGAAAACGCTGCTTCATAAGCGAGCGCGCACTGGTGGGAGCTTCGGTGAAGGCGAGCGCCATGTCTTCGTATTCGACGCGATAGCCGTTGCGCAGCAGGGCCATGGTGAGATCGGCATCTTCGGCGACGGTGTCGACGTGGTAGCCTCCGGCTTCACTGACGGCGGAAGTGCGCCAGGCTCCGATCGCTCCGGGCACCACGCTGACGGCGCCCATGGTGTTGAGGGCGCGCCGCTCGAAATTCTGGCTGGTGATGTATTCGAGCGCCTGCCATCGTGTCCAAAGGTTGACGCGATTGCCGACTTTGGCATTGCCGGCGACGGCTCCAACTTTTGGATTGAGGAAGTGGGGGACGAGGCGGCCGATGGCATCGGGAGCAATGATGGTGTCGGCGTCGATGCCTACAAAAATTTCGGCATCGCCGATGTGTTCCAGTCCGAAGTTAAGGGCTTCGGCTTTGCCGCCATTGGGCTTGGTGAGAATCACAACTCGGCCGTCCGCTTCCTCGGCGGCAAAGGCGCGGCGAACGATTTCCAAAGTACGATCCTTGGAACCATCGTCGATGACGATGACGCGCAGATTGGGATAGTCGGAGTCGAGCGCGCCTTGCACCGTGCGTTCAATGACCATCTCCTCGTTATAGGCGGGAATGAGGACAGCGACCCGCGGGCGGTAGGCCGCGATCTCGGCGGGTGTTCCATAGACGTGCGCGTGGACGCGGTCGTAGATGGCGAGGACGCCGACGGAAATCAGGCGCCCGGTCATGAGGATGTCACCCAGGAAGAAAATGATGGTGATGGCGGCCATGGTCGCGCTGAAGAGCCAGAAGCCGATCCAATTCAGCCGAGCCGACCAATATTCGCTGGCCGGCACGGGCGGCATGACCTCGGCTTTCGTTTTGCCCATCAGCTGGTAGACGGGCACGAATTCAAATCCGCGGGCACGCGCGCCTTCGATAATGAGCGGGAGGGCGAGCACGGTTCTTTCGCGATTGCCGCCGCCATCGTGCATAAGAACGATGTTGCCGCACGCCTGATCGTTGGGGCGGCACGGGGGCAAGTGGTTGAGCACGGCGGCGGCGATTTGTTTGGGCGAAAGGGCGGGCTCGTCGTTCCAGTCCTTGGTATCGAGCTTGTTGCCGACCGTGATGTAGCCCATGCTTTGCGTGACTTCGAGCGGCTTGACCTCATCTTCCGTATCGGGCTCGGCATCGACTGAGTACGGAGGACGAAACAGCAGAGTGTGAATTCCCAGGCGGCTGGCGAAGAGACGCTCGGTGAGGTTCATCTCTACCTTCATGTAGCCGGTGCCAATCGAGCTGATATCGGGATGGGTGAAGGTGTGGTTGCCGATTTCATGACCTTCGCGGTAAATGCGCTTGGTCAGACCGCTGAATTTCTCCGCCTGGATTCCGATCAGAAAGAATGTTCCGGGAACATGCTCGCGTTTGAGGACATCGAGAATTTTCGGGGTCCATTCCGGATCGGGACCATCGTCGAAGGTCATGGCGAGCTGGTTCTTACTGGCGCCATAGCGGGCTACGCGATAGGGCTCGGGAAGGCTCTTGAAATCTTCTCCGTCGATGAGTCCGGTCTGCTTGTCAATGGTCAGGTCGCGCTCGCCGTCGGCGGGACGCGCCTCGATGTGCAGGATTTCGCCGTCGCCCTCCATGTCAACGTCCTGGCCGGGAGGGACATCTTTTAATCGATCGGATGCATTGGCTTCGCCGGGCATATCCCAAACACGCCATAGCGAGCGGTCTTCGGAGCCGAGTCTCCACAGGGCGAAGGTCTGGATGCCGAGCAGCTGAGCGGCGCGCATCTCGTTGAGAGCGGTCACGGCATCGAGAAACCAGACATCGTGCCGGTGGTGATCGTCGTCTTCGTAGCTGAAGTGCGGGTTGAGGGCGTCGCCATCGAAGTCGACGTCTACTTCGGAATCGCGCGCGCCGAGCCAGGCTTCCTGCACGGAAACGCTCTTGTCGGTCTCGGAAGGCGGCAGCTTGCCGGTTTTCGGCCGCACGGCCCAGTCGTATCCATAGTTGCCGATGGCGACGATTAGCTTTTCTTTCGGAATCTCCTTGACCGCAGATTCGAGGTTGTCCTGAAACCAATCCTGCGAAGCGACGGCGCCGGGAGTTGCGCCGGGAAAATGCTCGTCGTAGTTCATGATGACGACGCCATCGACAGGCGCGGCAATCGCCTTGTAGTCGAAATCCTCGTTGCGGACCTGGACGCTTACGTACAGCTTCATCCCCTTGGCGTGCAGGTCGGACGCGAGTTCGTTCAAGAGAGCTACGTAACCGGGCTGGCCTTTTTTGGGGAAGGATTCGAAATCGATCATCAAGCCGCGATAATGATCGGAGGCAAGAAAAAGGCCGACCTCCCGTCGAAATTTGGCGCGCGCTTCGGGATTGTTCAGGAAATCGCTGATGCCCGGAACAAAGTCGGTGCCGTCAAAATTCTGGACGACCGGAAACACTTCCATGTCGGTGTCTTCGGCCTTCAGAAACGGCATTACTTTGTCATCCACGGGACGGACTGTTTGTCCCTGCACCACGTCAAACATGGTGTTGGTTTCCGTATCCACGGCCTGAAGATGACCGTCGGGACTGAGAACCTGTAGCCATGTCGGGAAGAGCAAATCGACCTGGCGAGCATACTCGCGCAAGGAAGAGAAACTCGCCGCGTCCCACGAAACATAGAATGCGGCGCGAACCCCCTGCTCGGAGTTCAGCGTGAGTTGGGAAGGATGTTTGCGGGGCTGGCGGCGGTGCCCAGCGCGGGCGAGAGTGGCGAGACGGCGTTTCTCTTTTGCCTTTTCTGTTTCGTTCTCCTTCAGTGCATGGTACGGACGCTTTTCTGTGAGCCAGGAGAAATCCGGCAGACGCTCGTTGCGCAGGGCACTGTAGATAAAAAAGATCACCAGCAAGGAGAAAGCCAGCGCGGTCGCGTCGAAGACGCGGCGAATCCGCCGCCAGCGGGCTTGCATGGGATCGTAGAAAACCTGTTTCGCCATCTCGAAGTGGTCTCCTTCATCCTAAGGGGCGCGCCGCAGGGGGTCAAACCCAGTTGTCAGTTGTCAGTTGTTAGGCTGCGATTCGCGATATATTCGCTACGTGCTTCGGCTGATCCGCGAATATCGAATTTTCTTTCTGGGGACTACTCTCGCCGGGCTGGTTTTGCGACTGTTTTTCTTCTTCTATTTTCCGGTGGTCACGGATGACTCGCACATTTACGCCGATGTCGCGGCCAACTGGCTGCAGCACGGCGTTTACGGGCAGACGCAGGGCGGTCATCCGGAGAAACCGATCCTGCCGACTGACACTCGCCTGCCGGGATATCCTGCTTTTCTGGCCGGGATCTTCTTGCTATTTGGAGCGGGCAACGTCAAGGCTGTACTGCTGGCGCAGATTCTGGTGGACCTGGCCACCTGCCTGGTCATTGCCGACCTTGCGCGGCGAGCGGTTTCGGCGCGCGCGGCGCGGGTTGCTTTTGTGCTGGCGGCGCTCTGTCCGTTCCTGGCGAACTATGCCGCCGCCGAGCTCACCGAGACTCTGGAGATCTTTTTCACCGCACTGGCTTTCGATTGCGCTGCGGCCGCGCTGAATCGGATGCTCGTCGCCGGCGCAGAGTCCAGCCGATTGCTCTGGGCCGCTACCGGCGCGGCGATTGCGGCTTGCATCCTGGTGCGTCCCGATGGCGGCATTCTGTTGGTTGCGGTCGCCCTTTATCTGGCGATATCAGCCCTTAAGGGGACGTCAAATTTGGCATCAAATTCAACCTCAAATCTTGCCTCGAATCTAACGACGGCGAATCGCTTTCGCAATTCGCTGGTCGCTGCCGTCATCGTCTCTATATTCGCCCTGGCGCCACTTGTTCCCTGGACGGTTCGCAATTTCCGGACGCTGCATCATTTCCAACCGCTGGCTCCGCGTTATGCCAATGACGTGGATGAACTGGTTCCCGGAGGCTTCAACCGCTGGGTTAAAACCTGGATGGCCGACTACACATCGGTGGAAGAGATCTACTGGAACGTTCCTGGCGACAAGATTGACCCGCAGAAGCTGCCGTCGCGTGCGATCGATACGGCAAGTGAAAAGGATGCAACGCGTGGGCTGATCGCGGACTACAACGAATCACAGGACATGACGCCCGAACTCGATGCGCGCTTCGGAGAATTGGCCGCAGATCGCATTCGCGCCCATCCCATTCGCTATTACGTCATGCTGCCGTTGCTCCGCGTGGCGGACATGTGGCTGCGCCCGCGAACCGAACTCCTTCCCCCCGACCCGCGCTGGTGGGCATTCCATGACGACAGGAAGCAATCGGCAGTTGCAGTGGGTTTCGGCTTACTCAACCTGGCTTACGTGGCCGGAGCGCTGCTGGCACTGTTGCGCAGGCCGTCAGGAATTCGCTGGGCGGGATTGCTGGTCAGCTTCGTGCTGCTGCGCTCCGCATTTCTGGGGACGCTGGAAAGTCCGGAACCGCGCTACGTGCTGGAATGCTACCCGGTGGTGATCTTGTGCGCAGCGGCCTATCTTGCCCATTTGAAGCGGGCAGATGCGATTGGGGACGCGACCGGAGACTTGTCTCGTGCGTAGCTTTGCTCCGCTGGGCGGACGAATGCGCCCGCCGCTACGTGGTTCTGGCACGGGGTTCGCGATCATGAAATCCCGATTACTGTAGATGAAGATTCAAAAGATAGAAGAAACCGCCCGCTACGCCCGCTAACTCAATCCTTTTCAGGGTGTTTTGACGGAAGCTGACGTGCAAGAGTGATGACCAACTCAGGTCGGGTCCGCGATGACATCCCCGGGTTACAGCTAACAGAATCAGCAAGTTCGGGTTGACAAAACAGTAGTTCGAGGCAGAGAATCTGGCATTCTCTCATCGACAGGCGCAGCTGCACACCCAACAAGTGTTTTCGGACGTTGGGTTGTTGGCAGAGCCTCACCAAATGGTTGGGAACAACCAGTGATTAAGATTAGGAAAGGCGTTTCCCCAATGCGACCCCAGACAGCAAGATCAGGACAGGCAGCGGCAGCGGTGGTGGTTTTGTGCATGGCCCTGTTGTTTGCAACCGACGCAATGGCGCAACAGGCCACCGCAAAGATCGTGGGTACGGTCACCGATCCGCAAGGAGCGGTGGTGCCCGGCGTCAAGATCACCGTCGCGAACAGGGCGACCAATGTTAGCGTGGAAGCCACCAGCGACAAAAGTGGCTATTACCAGGTCTTGAACCTGCCCATCGGCACCTACCGGATTACCGCCCACCGCCAAGGGTTTCGGGCGATGGAAATGCTGACTGCTCCGCTGGAGATCAACCAGGCGTTTCGAGCTGATTTAAAGATGGAAGTGGGCACGGCCAACGAACAAGTGTTGGTGGAATCGCAGGCATCTACGGTGGAGACGGTCAACCCAACGTTAGGCGAGTCCGTGACCAGCCGTCCCATCGTTGATATGCCGTTGAACGGACGCAACGTGCTGAGTCTAGCCCTGCTGCAGCCTGGCGTCACCGAAGACAATCCCGATGACACCAGTTCTACCCAAGGATTCAACATTGGAGGTGGGCGTACCGATTCTGTAACTTACTTGCTGGATGGCGGCGTCAACAACGATCTTCTGAGTAACGGCGTGGTTTTCAACCCGAATCCGGACGCGGTGGCCGAGTTCCGCATTTTGACCAGCAATTACACGGCGGAATATGGCCGCAGCGGCGCGGGAATCATAAGTGTCGTGACCAAGTCAGGAACCAATGACTTCCACGGCAGCGCCTTCGACTTCGTGCGCAATACCGACTTCGACGCTAATGAATATTTCAACATTCCGGCCGGCCTGCCCAGAAACAATCTCAAGCGCAATCAGTTTGGCGGCACATTCGGCGGCCCTATCATCAAGAACCGGCTCTTCTTTTTTACCGCCTACCAGGGACAGCGGCAAATAGAGACCGACGTCCTGGCGGAGCAACAGACCTTCACTACGGCCGAACTAGGCGGGGATTTCTCCCAGGCGGCGAACGGCAGTCCAGACCCAAACGTTGCCGCATTTTTGCAGGCAAACCCCTATTTCCAGCCGAATCCGACCTTGGCCGCCCAAGCCATCATTAGTCCGGCAGCATTCGACCCCGGCGCTACAGCCTACATCAATGCGAAGCTGCCCAACGGCCAACCGCAGATTCCGTCGAACGCGGCGGGAGAGATTTTCCCCAGCGGCGGGAGCACGGACAACCGCAATGAGCTCACGGTTAAGGTCGATTTCAACATCACATCCAAGGATAGGCTCACGGCCACCGTCGGCGGCAACCGAGGGAACCTGGTTTCGCCCTTTGGAGGCCCTGGCGGGAGCTTCAGCGCAGATACGGCATCCGGCTTCCCCAGCGCAACCAAGACCAATGACTCTTTTCTCAATATCGCCTATACACGAACATTTTCACCAACCGTGCTGAACGAATTGCGGGTGACCGCACAGCGCCGCAATTACCAGCAGAGCCAGCCGGTTTCTACCCTGTCTCCGGTGGCCGGGTTCGGGATCGTATCGGACATTGCGACCGGGCCGCCAACGCTGACGTTCGACAATGGTTTAACGATCGGGCAGGACCCTTACGGCCCGACCTTCTTGATTGGCAACACATTTATTTATGCGGATACGTTCTCCTGGGTGCAGGGACACAACACGTGGAAATTCGGCGGAGGATTTTCCGCCTATCAGCAAAATACCCTCTACGATTTTTTTGGCGATAGCGAGTTCGGGTTCTACGGATATGCCTCGGGCGGAGTGGGGACGGGTAACAGCCTGGCCGACTTCCTGGTAGGAGCTCCGAACTTTGTGTATGAGGGTTCCAACGCAGCCAATAACATCCGCAGCAAGTCGACTTACGGGTACGGGCAGGACGAGTGGCGGGTAAAACCCAACCTCACCCTCAGCCTCGGGCTTCGGTATGAGTACAGCACGCCCAAGCTTGACACCCAGGGGAGAAGTTTTGCCATCATCCCCGGAGATCAATCGACGAGATTTCCTTATGCCCCGCAAGGCCTCGTCTTTCCCGGAGACCCAGGAGCGCCCCGGGGGGCCAATTTTCCGGACAAGACAAACTTTGGGCCACGCGTCGGCTTTGCGTTCAGCCCGGGAAACGCCGGCAAGACCAGCCTCCGTGGAGGCGTCGGCGTTTTCTACGATGTGCTGAAGGGCGAAGACAACCTGCAATTCAACGGCGCGCCACCCTTTTACAGCGAACCGAGCGTCAGCTATGCGTGTCTGCCTTCCGCCCAGAATCCATCTTGTCCGAGTACTACCCCGGGCAATACGCCCTATAACGCGCCGCTGCCCTTTTACAGCCAGCCATGGGGGGTTGGAGTTACCAACCCATTTCCATCCAGTCCACCCAACCCCGCCACCGCGTTCAATCCTGCGACTGGGGATTTTCTTCCTTTTGGCGGGTTCGAGAGCGCTCTGTTCTTCGTGAACCCACATCTCCACACGCCTTATACCTACCAGTACAACTTGAGCCTGCAGCACGAACTTGCGCAAAACTTGATCGCGGAGGTCAACTATGTGGGCAGCAGTGCGAAAGGACTGACCGCGCTGCAGGACGTGAACCCCTTCATCTTGAGCACGGTGAACGGCTCCAACCCCACCCGGGTATTGAACAATTACATCAACCAAAACCCGAGCTCCGCGATGGCCACATATTGTGCGCAGCAATTCGATACCGCTGCTGATTGTCCCTTCACCGGCGACGAGCCGGAGTTTAAGAACGTCAGCTTCGCCAATTTCAATAGCCTGGAAGCTTCTTTGACGAAACAAAACGGGACGAACCGGATATTGGGCAACACCTACTTCACGCTTGCTTTTACTTACGGCCACAGCCTCGATAACGCGTCCGGGTTCCGCAATCGCGATTCTCAGGTGCCGGCGTACGACGCCAACGTGTTTTACGCCTCCTCCGACTTCGACGTTAAGGAGCGGATCACTTTCAGCGGCGGGTGGGATTTGCCGTTCGATCGCGCCTGGGCTGCGGGACCAAAGCGTCTGGTGAAGGGATGGAGCCTCTACCCCATCCTGAGCTGGCGGACTGGGTTTCCGCTCAGCATCAATTCGGGCCTTTCCGGGTCCGCAAACGCGGATCCGGGACCGTCGGGAGCGGGCGACGGCTACCTGGCCAACGCTAATTTCGCGCCGGGGTTCAGCAAGATTTCGCTCCTGAATCCCAGGCACACGGGGAGTTGCAACAACCCCAATACCGGTGAGACCGATAGCGGAAATCTATACTTCAACTGCGGAGCGTTTGTGGCGGTTCCTGACGTTCCGGGGTCTGGCTACGGCACGACGGGACGAGACTTCTTCCGCGGGCCGGGACGTATAAATCTTGATATGAGCCTGGCCAAGACCACCGCGATTACCGAGCGCGTGAGTGCCGAGATCCGGGTGGATGCCTTCAATGTGTTTAATCATGCTCAATTCGCCAATCCAGACACAAACATTGACGATAATACTTTCGGTGTAGTTACCAGCACGAACCTTGGAACGGGAACAAATGCTCTGCAAACCCAGCGCATCCTGCAGGTCGCTGGGCGTCTAACGTTCTAGGGGGGACTCGGGGTCGAGCGAACCTGCGTCTCGTGTTGACCTTCATTCCCAAGTGCGGGGGGTAGGGGAGTTGTCCGCGCGGTAATGGGACACTCCCGGATGGATTTCCAACTTTTGATCTGGGTCCAGGCTAGCTGAGGGGCGAGTCGGTCATGCGGAAACGCGTGCGGACGTGTTCGGACAAGAGTTCGACCGCCTCGCGATTCCCCACCGGATCCGACTTCGCCAGGTAACTCATGGCTTCCACCAGCATCTTCTGACCGTCCACGTAGCGGGGATCCGCGGTTCGCTCCCGCTTTTTGCGAGACAGGTCAGGAGGGACGGTGATGGTAAACACTTTCGCCATTCAAACTCAACTTTCGGAGGTGCTCGGCCAGTATATAGCCGGAGCCGGTGTTTTTCAGCTTGTTTCTGTTGGTTCCTATTTTGGGGGCTGGGCGCCGCGAAAGAACATTATTTCGAGACAAACTGGGTTTTATTTGTCGTCTTCAGCTTAAAGGCGTCCTCCGGAAGTTTTTGATTGATTTTTATATCGGAATACTTTGCCAAACGATAGTTGTTGCCCGGCTCAAAGAGCTGCTGCTGCACCGAGATTCCGCGCGCCGGGTCGATCCAGAGCAGAACGCGCGCGATATTATTTCGCAAACGGTCCGACTTGGGGATCAGCTCCAGTTTCCCGGCCGCAATACCGTTGACAGTCTCTGACCCCAGAAACTTCACGTCGTAAGACTTGAGCAGGTCGTGTCCGCTGCCGCCGAAGCCGATCAACAGAAAGCTCTCGACGGCATCGCGGTTTTTGCCGGTATTGTAGACGTCGACCTCGTCAATTTTCGGCACGTACACCTGCACTTTGCCGGCGCTGTAGCGGACGTGCTTGTCGGGATCGGTTAAGTCGACCGCCATTTCCACTTCGCCGCCTTGACGCCGGAAATAAATCCTGCCCTTGTCCGTGTCGGTTTCTTTGATCACGCTATCGTAGCGGTCCCAGACGAGACTCGCCTCGGTGGTCGTAAAGCTGCGGGCAGCGGCATCCATCTGGTTGAGCACGCGCTCGAGCGCGGTGACGGGCGGCAACGGAGGTTCTTGTGGCAAGAACGAAAAGCCCAGGATCCTTCGCGAGATGAAGGGCAGCGCCGAAGCGGATTCAAACTGCGGCCACGCGGTCGCCGTCAGCAGGCAAGCGATGACTACGATTCTGAGAAGGAGTGCTCTGAGCTTGAAATGATGAATCATGAAACTTTGAAATCCTGAATTGTTAAACTCTGAAAGCTTGAAAACCCAGCTCTTCAGAAACTTCTACTCTTTCTCCACCCAGACTTTGTAGCTGAGCGTCCGCCCTGACGCGTCTTTGATCACGTCGAATTTCGTAATGCTGACGGCGCCGGAAATTGGTTCGATGATCTGCTCCAACTGCCGGCGAATGTCGCCCCCCGGAGCGGCGTTCACGGCCGAGGCCTGGATCTGATAGATGAAGCCGCCCTTGTCGGCGGGAATCACAATCACGCCGGTAAGATGCGGGTTGTGCTCGACCGGTTTGTCCTTGTAGTTGATGAAGCGGGGCGAAACAAAAACAAAAAGAAGAATCAGCGTGACCATGATGTCGTAGTGCAGGCTGCCACGCTCATAGGACCAGAGAATGTATCCGCGAATTGTGCGCCAGATCGCGCCCATTGGGGAGACGGCGCTTTCGAGCGTCGCCGAGGCTTCGGGTTGCTGCCAGTGTATTTGGGAATTCATGTGATGGCAAATTGTTCCAGCCGCGGGCAGTGGTGCAATTTGCGAAATCGATAACCACCAAGGTACACGAAGGAAATATCTGAAGCCAAAAGCCTTCGTGATCCTTCGTGCCCTTGGTGGTTCAGGATTTCATCGGCTCCATCGTGAAACCGCACCACCACGCAGCCACGCTGTGGCTGCATAGATTCTACGCCTTGCCTTGCGCTCCGCTCGTTTTAAGATGGCACCGATATGCGGTCGGTGCCCATATAAGGTTGCAGAGCGTCCGGAATGCGCACGCTGCCGTCGGCTTGCTGATAATTTTCCACGATGGCAACCCAGGTGCGCCCGACAGCCAAGGCGCTGCCGTTCAGCGTGTGCAGGAATTCAGTCTTATTCTTGCCCTCAGGACGGTAGCGAATGTTGGCCCGTCGCGCCTGAAAAGTTTCGAAGTTCGAGCACGACGAAATTTCGCGGAACAGATTCTGCCCGGGCAGCCAGACTTCAATGTCATAAGTCTTGGCCGAAGAGAATCCCATATCAGCAGTACACAACGTGACCACGCGGTAATGCAGGCCGAGTTTCTGCAACACAGTCTCGGCGTGGTTAGTGAGTTTCTCCAGTTCGTCGTACGAAGTCTCGGGACGCGAGAACTTAACCAGCTCCACCTTTTGAAACTGGTGCTGACGGATGATGCCGCGAACGTCTTTCCCGTACGATCCGGCCTCGCTGCGAAAACACGGGGTGTAGGCGGTAAGCGAGATCGGCAGGCGCGCGCCGTCCAGCACTTCGTCGCGATAGAGATTGGTGACCGGCACCTCTGCGGTCGGAATCAGCCAGAGATCTTTCTCGCCGTGCGGCACGCGAAATAAATCCTGCGCAAACTTCGGAAGTTGTCCCGTGCCATACATCGATTCGGAGTTCACCAGATACGGCGGAAGCACCTCGGTGTAGCCGTGTTCCCGGGTATGCAGGTCGAGCATGAAGTTGGCGAGAGCGCGCTCCAATCGCGCGCCCAGCGCGCAGTAGACGGCAAATCGAGCGCCCGACAGTTTGGCGGCGCGCTCCAGATCGAGAATGCCCAAATGTTCGCCAAGCTCCCAGTGCGGCTTGGGCTTGAAATCAAACTGTGGAGGCGTTCCCCATCGGCGCGCCTGCACATTATCTTCGGCACTCCTCCCCACCGGGACACTGGCATGAGGAAGATTCGGAATCGCAGTGAGAAGTTCGCGCAGACGCGCTTTCTGTTCCGCCGCTTTTGTCTCGGACTCTTGAATCCGCTCGCGGAGTTCCTTGGTCTCCTGAATCTGCGCTGACGCGTCCTGACCGCTCTTCTTCAGTTTTGCAATCTCCTCGGAGGCGCGGTTGCGGCGGGCTTGCAGAGATTCAGCGGCGGTGATCGCCTGCCGGCGCTCGCCATCGATGGCGCCGAAATCTTTTAACACTTCCGCCGGATTCATTCCGCGCTGGCGCAGCTTTTCTTCCACGAGCGCAAAGTTGTCACGAACGAAATTCAGATCAAGCATTCTGCTTTTACTTTAGCTGAAAAACTCGATTCCGTGCGTGCCTACGGGTCTAAGTCTTTAACCGCGGAGGACGCAGAGGGCGCGGACAAGAACGGGCCAAAACGCTCAGCGCCCTCTGCGTCCTCTGCGGTTCGCTTCCTTTCTCCTGTAAACTAAGTCGCGATGACACTCCCCCGTTTCCTGCGCCTGGCGCTGCTGCTGGGCTCGATGCTGGTTTTGGCGGGCTTGATTCCGGCCGCATTCGCCTCCGCCTACAACGCCCGTCCAAAGCTGGTTGTGGTGATCGTGATCGACCAGTTCCGCGGCGACTATCTGGAACGCTATCGCGACCAGTTCGGCGACGGAGGCTTCCGGGTATTTCTGGATCGCGGCGCGTATTTCAGCGACTGCAATTACGATTACGCCAACACCCGTACGGCTCCCGGACACGCTACCCTTTTCACCGGAAGCTACACCAGCGGACACGGCATCATGGCGAACGAGTGGTGGGACCCGCAAAAAAAGAAGCGGGTAACGTCGGTCGAAGACGACACAACAAAACTTGTTGGCGTCGCAAAGCCCGCCCAAGCGGAGCTTGGACGCGGCACCCCCGGCCGCGGCGCGTCGCCGCACAACCTGTTAACCGACACGCTCGGCGACGAGTTGAAATTGGCCACGGGCGGCAAGGCCCGCGTGTTCGCCGTCTCGCTGAAAGATCGCGCTGCGGTTCTGCCTGCCGGTTACTCCGGCGACGGGGCCTACTGGATCGACCCGAAGAGCGGCGACTGGATTACGTCGACGTTTTACCGTTCCGATCTTCCCGAGTGGGCGCGCAATTTCAACACGAGCCATCGTGCCCAAAAATACTTGAATCGTGAGTGGAAAGACAGCGACGGAAATATTCTTGGTTCAACCGCTCCGCGAAACGGCAAAGACGGCACGCCTGCCAGCTTCTACGAGGTCGTCGGCTCCACGCCCTTCGCCAACGATTACGAATTTGAATTTGTCAAGGAACTCGTTTTATACGAAAAGCTGGGCGCAGGATCGGCGACGGACCTCCTGATTGTCAGCCTTTCCGCCAACGATATTCTGGGTCACGGGGTGGGTCCCGACTCTCCGCAGATGCACGGCATGGCGCTCGAACTCGACAAAAGTCTGGCGGAGTTCTTCAACTTCCTGGGACGTCAGATCGGAATGGCCAACGTGTGGATGGCGCTTTCCGCCGATCACGGCATTGCGCCTCTACCGGATTTCGCGAAGACGCTTCGCCTGCCTGCGGCCAATCTCGATACGAAAGCGGTACACGAACATATCAATTCCCTGCTCTCGAAAAAATATGGCAGGAAAGCCGACTACCTGCGCGATCTCGATTACCCGCTTGCGTGGTTGAACGAAGAGGCCTTTGCCGGAAAAAAGGAAGCCGACGCCGAAGCCGACGCAGGCGCAGCCATGATGCAAGCAGGATTAGCCGGCTACTTCACCAAGTCGCAGCTAGCTCGTGGAGAAGTTCCAGCCACCGAAATGGGGCGGCGCTACTCCAACAGCTATTCGCCGGAAGGCGGATGGTATGTGATCGGGATCCCTAACCCCTTTCAAGTGGGAAGCGGAAAGGGTACGAATCATGAGACGCCTTTTTCGTACGATACGCACGTGCCGCTTGCTTTCTATGGCCTCGCCTTCCAGCCCGGACTCTACCGGACACATGCCGAACCGGTGGATCTTGCGGTCACGTTGGCCTCATTGCTCGGCATTAACGCGCCCGCGAAAGCCACGGGAAGAGTGCTGATCGAGGCGCTGCAACCGCCGCATCGGCCTTCTTCTGCACCGTCAGGCGCACCGGCCACTGCACCGCTCGGCATGTCGCCCGCTCCCGCGCCCGGGGGAATCCAATGACGCCGATCGGCAATCCGGACTTGAGCGTCAGCTTCGCCGGCATCGAGCTGAAGAATCCCGTCATCGCCGCTTCGGGCACATTCGGCTATGGCATCGAATTCGAAGACATCGTCCATCTCGACCGGCTTGGCGGATTTGTTGTCAAAGGCCTCTCCCGGGAACCCATGGCTGGAAATCCGCCACCGCGTCTCTATGAGACCGCTGCGGGAATGCTGAATGCCATCGGGCTGCAGAATATCGGCGCATCCGCCTTCGTCGCCGAAAAACTTCCGGCATTGCGCGCGAAAAAGAATGTAGTCGTGTTCGCCAACGTCTTCGGCTACACGCGTGCCGATTACGAGCACACGATTGAGATTCTGAATCAGGGCGAGGGCATTGCGGCATACGAAATTAACGTATCCTGCCCGAATACGGCGCAGGGCGGGATTCATTTCGGCAGCGATCCAATGCTGCTCGACGAGATCGTGCGGACCGCTAAGCGCATCGCGTCGCGGCCGGTGATCGTTAAACTCTCGCCCAACGTCACCTCGATCGCGCAGATGGCGCATATTGCCGAGGAAGCGGGCGCCGACGCCATCTCTCTGGTAAATACGTTTCTCGCCATGTCGATTGACGCGGAGACGCGCCGTCCAAGAATCGCCAATGTAACGGCCGGGCTCTCGGGCCCGGCCATTAAACCGATCGCGCTGCGCATGGTTTACGACGCCGCTCTCGCGGTGAAAATTCCGGTGATCGGCATCGGAGGAATCAGCACTCCCGCGGACGTCGTGGAATTCATGCTGGCAGGCGCAAGCGCCGTACAGGTGGGAACCGCGAGTTACTTTGATCCGGTCGCGACGGAAACGCTGGTGCAGGAGCTGACGACCTACTGTCGGGAGCAGCGCATCGAGCGGCTTAGTGATCTGATCGGTGGGCTGCTGACGGACTGATTGTCTGCGGGAGGAGACGCGGCAAGCCGCGTCTCTACGGGAACTTCTAGCAGGCTATCGGCCGGTGGCGTGCCAGATCGATCCGGGCGACTGATAGTTCAGTCCTTCGCCCCACACAATATGCGTGTCGCCGCGGTTGTCGATCGCGAGTCCAAAATAGTCGCCGAAAGGAAAACGGAAGCCTTGCTGCCCAATATAACGATAGCCCGGCGCGTAGCCCGAAATTCGAACTTCGTCGCCCCAGGTCGCTCCGCCGTTGCTTGAACTCCGATAGTAAGTGTTCCAAAACGGAGAGTTGCGCTTATCCATCCAGGCTATGCGAACGTCGCCACCGTTGCCCGCCACGACCGCCGGGAAAGCGTGCTCCACGCCCGGCTCGGCCGCGGAAACGCTGACCCGCGGTAACCAGTTTGCGCCACCATCGGTGGAGGAGGAGAAATAAATCCGCTGCGCCTCCAGGGCTCTGCTGCCCGCGCTCCAGAGGGCATAAAGCGTGCCATCCGTGTCAGAGGTCAGCGCCACCTGGGCGCCCAGAAATCCCTCGGCGCATTCCTCGCCCTTGCAACCGGGCGCTTCCGCGGAGACATCGAGCAAAGTGGGGCTCCAGGTTTTGCCCGCGTCGGTTGACTTCGCAATATAAAGATTCACCGCGCCGGCCGCGCCTTCCGCTTTCGAGTAGGACGCCCACGCCAGATACGCATTGCCTGAAGTATCGACCGTCGCCCCGCCCAGCAGCGACCATCCTGGACGGCTTTCCGCATTCACCCGTGTCGGTATAAAGCTGCGGCCGCCATCCTGTGACGCCGCCACCCATACTTCTTCTTCATGATTGAAAGCCACATAAACGTTCTGGCCATGCACCGCCAGCGCCGGCTTATCCAGTTCCTCGTCGCCGTGGACTGCAACCGTCAGACTCCAGCTCGCGCCTGAATCCGCCGACCGGGCGAGGACGACCAGGCGCTTATTGTTCTGAAGCCACGCGGCATACAGGGTATGGTGGTCCACCGGGTCCACGACAATCTGCGGATCAAACTGGCCCCAAGGCGACTCCAGCATCACGTGCGGAGGCTGCCAGGTCTTGCCGTTGTCAAGACTCGTCAGCAGCAACATGGTCGGCACGTGACAGCCCTTGCAGTCGTCGACGCGCCCGTAATTCGGATAAAGGACAAAGACGCGTCCGGCGCCGTCGGCCGCCACCGATGGCTCCCACTGGTCGCCATGGTTCTGACCGACCCGCCGCTGCGCGGAGAATTGCGGAGTCGCCGCGGAGGCCATGGTGGCCATCGTGGCGAAGACAAACAACAAGACAAACGACAGGATGATGAATTTCGGAACGAACTTAGGAACGACGCTGGAAACAAGTTTCCGCAGGACGAGTTTCGGACTGACGACCTTGGATTTAGCGGCGCGCATGCAAAAAAGGGCTGGGGGAAGCTGAAGCCGTAGTATCGAACTTTATCCCGAAGCCGAACACAGGTCAACGGCACCAATGCTCTACCCCATTTGGATGCGCCCAACGGCTCGGTTAACCGGCGGTCAGCAAAATCGGGGTACCGGAAGTAATTACCAAAGTGTGCTCAAAATGGGCCGAAAGCGAGTGATCGGCGGTCCGCACCGTCCAGCCATCCTTGTCGGTAAACACGCGCCCCGTGCCGCTCGAAATAATCGGCTCGACGGTAATGACCAGGCCCTCTTTCATCACGTGGCGCGCCGTCGGATCGGCATAGTTTGGCACATGCGGCAATTCGTGAATCGTGCGACCGATCCCGTGTCCTCCTAACTCACGGATGACCGCGAATCCGGACTTTCGCACCTCGCGTTCTACCATCTTTCCAATTTCAAACACGCGAAACCCGGCTCGCGCCACCAGCATGGCCTGCTGAAAGGCGCGCTCGGCACATGCCATCAGTTGGGCAGCCTGCACGGTCACGCGGCCGACCGGCACGGTGATGGCGGCATCGGCCATGTAGCCGTCTTTTTCCACGGTGACGTCAAGCTTCACCAGATCGCCTTCCTCAAGTTCGCGCGCGCCGGGAACTCCATGCACCGCCTCGTCGTTCAAGCTGATGCAATTCGCGCCGGGAAACTGATAGACCATCGATGGAGCCGAGCGCGCGCCGTTCTCCTGCATAATCCGCGCACCCACTTCGTCCAGGTGCTTAGTCGTAACGCCCGGCCGCACAGCGGCCTTCATCGCATCCAGCACCATGCGGACTACGCGGCCAGCCGCTCTTAACGATGCCAGTTCCAGCTCATCCTGAATGCTCAACTGTCGACTCCTTCATGACCTGAATCAAGGCTAACGCATTCATGGGCGTTTGGGATGTCACTGCTCCTAAATGAAGATTGTCGGTAATTAGTTCAACCTGAATTCAGTGCAGCCCGACCGGCGCGCGTGGGGCGCGCGGAGAATAAAGCAGCAGAAGAAGAAATCCGCCGAGATAGAAACCCCAGACGTTGGCGAGCGGAAAGCCGGCCAGCCGCAGACCGAGTCCGAACAGGCCCAACAACTCGCACAAGGCATATAAGAACAAGTAGCCGTTTCTCCACCGGGACATGCTTACGGTATCGTCGGCTACGCTGTCGTCGAGCCGTTCTTTCAGACGGATTTCAGAGGGCAAGATCAGCGTCCGCCGTACCACCACCGTCGCGCCCACCAGGCTGATCGAAATAAGAGAGAGAGCATGGAACAGGGTATTCGACGGATAGCGAACCGGTGCCCGGGCGACCATTTCTCCCGCCACCACGTAGAGCGCGATCGTCACCAGCAGGGCGATCTGAACCTGTCGCACCAGCCGCACTGCGGATTCCATAACTCGCACTGCAGATTGCATAACTATAGATTCTGCGCTTAGACTCGACATTCCGTCATGCCCGATCCGCAGTAAGAACCCGTTTTGTTAATGGGGCGCTTCGCAAGCTCAGGTTCAGGGAGGGACGGCTGTGACCAAATAACAATTGTCATCCTGACCCTGAGCTTCCCGAAGGGGAAGGACCTGCTCTGTGAATCAAATAAAAATTGTCATCCTGAGCAGAGCGAAGGACCTGCTGTTTGCCAACAACCGCGGAAAAAAGACAGCAACTGGCTCAAACGCAAGACGAATGCATTCTGGGTTATTCACAATTCGTTATTAAATCGCAAGTGCAACCTTCCCATCTGCAAACCTTCGCTTTCGTCGTCTTTGAATCGACAAATCCGAAGTGGAACATTGATTATTGCAGTAATGCCGGCCAGCATGGGCGGAACTTCTGTTATGAAACCTGGTGAAACTGCAAGCCGAGAACGGGCAGTGATTCCGCGAATTCCAGTGGGCTGATTGGGAAAGCCTCAGAACCGCAGCAACTAATCTCCCGCAGCCTCAACCGCTGGAACTTCTTCCGCCACAATACGCGTTGAGACCTTCGCGCTTGTTACCAGCACCACCGAAGCTATGATGATCGCGCTGCCCATCGCTATGTAGCGATCGATGCGCTCGTGCAGTACCAGCCATCCCAGAAACACCGCGACCACAGGATTGACATAGGCGTAGGTCGAAACCTTGGAGGTCGGCACGTGCTGCAGCAACCAGATGTAGGCGGTGTAACCGATAAAGGAACCGCAGACAACCAAATACAGAATCGCGGCGACTCCGCTGAAGGTCCAGATCACGCTGGCATGTCTTTCGACGAGCAGCGCAAAAATCAGATTCGCCAGCCCAGCGAAAAAGACCTGCCAGGCGATGGCGCTAAAGGGATCGGCAGCCGCGGTCTGCCACTTTTTCGAGAGCACCGAACCGAATGCCCAGCTGAATGATCCGAGTTGCAATGCCAGCGACCACCAGAGCTCGCGATGGCCAAGGGAATTGGGATGTCCCGGACCGGAATGAAGATCGGGCCAGATGAGCACGACGACTCCGGCGATCCCGATTGCCAGCCCGACCTTGCCGCGTCGCGAAATGTGATGGTCGCCCAGCAACAGGCTATCGAGCACCAGAAACCAGAGCGGGGTGACCGCAATCAGCAGCGCCGCCAGGCCGGTGGGTACGATGCGCTCCGCGTAGGAGAGCGTGAGATTGCCGCCCATCAATAACAGAATGCCGACGGTCGCGAGATGGCCCAACTGGCGCGCCGAAAAACGAATGCGACGGCCCGTCAGCGCACAGTAAGCGAGCATCACCGTACCGGCCAGCAGAAAGCGCACCGCGCACATGATTCCCGGAGGAATCTGCTCAACCGCGATGCCGATACCGAGATAAGTCGACCCCCAGAAGACGTAGACCAGTCCGAAGGCGAGAACGATCTTCCATCGACTCGCGGATGCAGCAACATTCATGGGAGTAGAAGTGGGAAAATTCAGAATATCAGAGGAGAAGTAATCTCATGGTTATGAGAAGGGAACGACTGACCTCAAACGACGGACCTCAGCGGCTAAACAGTTTGCTTCCTCGGGAGGTTCAGTCGGCGTGCTGGCGATCGACGGACCAGATCCGCACCGAGTCTTTCTCGTTCGGATAAAGATGGACCATCCAGTTGAAGACAAGGGGATGAAACTCTCCGCCGGCGGCGTCGCAGTCGGCCTGCGTTGTGATGGACCCCCTCAGGCCGAATTTCGGATTCGGTCCAAACGACTCTAGTCTCTTGCCCTCGGGCGCACGGCAGAAATTCACGTGCTCGTGCCATTGCGCGATGCTGAGCGGAATACGCTGGTTCAAGTCGTCTTCGGTAAAACGCTTGGGCGCCGTGTACATCACGCCCACCAACCGGTAATCGTCGCCATTCTTCTCATAGAGCAACGAGGTCGGATGCTCGGGATTGAACTTGAGTCCTACTTCCATCGCGTAGCGGTAATTGGTGAAGTGATACATCTTCTGCGGAAGTTCCGGATGGAAAATCTTAAAATTATCGTTCAGCGCGACATGGTAGTCCTTGTACTTTTCCATCACGCTGCGCGCGGCTACCACAACTTCCTGGGCTTTCTCCGCATCGCCCGGTTGCGGAGCGCGAAGCGCAGTCATTTTCATGTGTGGACCCATGTCCATGTGACCCTCCATGGAATGCATGGCGTGGGCACTCGCGTCCGAGTCGTCCCCAGAATTTTGCCCCATTTGCGACATGTCGTGGCCCGGCATGTTCATGCCCTTCATGTCTTGTGGCGAATCCTGCTGCGCGAAGCAGAGGGCGCCGGTGAGGCAGAGCAGTATTAACAGAGTCTTCATCACGTTCTCCAACGTTTGGTCTTGTAATTGTATCAACCCTGCCCCATCTCAATAGTTCCGCGCAACAGAGAATCCGGACGAGTTATTACGACGGTAATTTTGGTGTGACACCTTTGATTAAATTGTCATAACGCACGTAGACGTGGTCTGCTAGGCGGCCGACCACATTCCCATCTCGGCGAGGATTTTGCCGGCCGCCTCGGAGCCGGAGCGAACGCAGTCGGGGACACCGATGCCGTTGTAACCGTTGCCTGCGAGCGCGAGGCCGGGACACTCCTGCCGGAGCAATTCGATGCGTTGCAGGCGTTCAAGGTGGCCAACCGAATACTGGGCCATGGCGGACTTCCATCTGTAGACGCGCGCAAACAAGGGTTCGACGTCGAGGGCGACGCCGATGATCTGCCGCAGTTCGTCGCGAACGATTTGCAGGATTTCTTTTTCGCTGCTTTGCAGGATCTGCTCGTCGCGCGCACCGCCCAGAAAGCAGCGTATGAGGGCACGATCCTCCGGTGCGCGATGCGGAAATTTATTATGGACAAAGGTGGCGGCGAGCATACGGTGGCCTTCATTACGCGGCACCAGAAATCCAAAACCCGGCGGAAGCGCGCTCCGCACTTTTTCGTCGTAACCGAGCGTGACCGTCACCGAGGAGCTGTAATTAATCTCGCCCAGGTCGCGGCCCAGGTTCTCATCCGCGGTTTGGAGCATGGCCGCGGCGGCATGGGCTGGGGTCGCGATGATCACCGCGTCGAAGTGGTCGGTCTTATATCCGGCGCAGACCGTCCATCCGTTATCCTGCCGGATCAGGGCCTGCACGGTCGCCGACGTCTTCAGCGCCTTTGCGTCGAGACGCGCCACCACGGCATCGCTCATCTGCTGCATTCCATCTTTGAGCGAAGTGAACAGCGGCCGCGCTTGAACGTTGGGCGCCTCGACGGTCTTCTTACGCGCTTTCACCATGGCGCGGCCGAAACTGCCGTGTTTCGATTCCATGTCGGCCAGGCGGGGCATCACGGCGCGCACGCTCAACTGCGAGGCTTCGCCGCCATAAATTCCGCAGAGCAGCGGATCGGCAAGCAGTTCAACCATCTCGGGGCCGTAGTGGCGTTTCACCATCTCGGCAACCGTTTCGTCCTCGGAAGCTTTGCGAGGCGGACGGAACCATTCGGCGGCCATGCGAAGTTTTGTGCCCAGGGAAAAAAGCGGCGAGCGGACGGTGGGCATAATTTTGGTGGGCACCATGAACATGAGGCCATCTGGCGTCTCCACCAACTTGCCCTTGGCCACGATGTAGGTCTTGCGCTCGGAATCGTTGGAGCCGATGAGCTGGTCATCCAAGCCGATCTTGCCGCAGAGCTCGGCAGCCCACGGTTTCTCGGTTAGAAACGAATCGGGGCCCCCTTCCAGCACGCAGCCATCGACACGGTCGGTGATCAGCACGCCACCCAGGCGCGGACTCGATTCGAACAAGACGTACTCGACAGGCGTACCGGACTGCCGTTTTTTTTCGATCGTGTAGGCGGCCGCGAGGCCGGAGATTCCGCCACCGATAATGGCTATGCGTTTCATGGGCTCAGCAATTAGCAATCAGCACTTAGCTAAATACCGGATGCTTTCATGTGACCGACTACTATATCTGCCAGGGCTGCGGTTAGCGTCTTTGAACCGTTCAACGAATCGGCACGCCATAGGCGCATGCCCTCTTTTTCCGCGAACTGTCTGAAGGCTACGTCGATATCGTAGAGCACTTCTACGTGATCGCACAGAAATCCTATCGGTTGTATGAAGACGCCGCCATGTTTTTTTGCTTTTAGATTCCTGATCGCTTCCTCTACCGTGGGGCCGATCCAAGGGTTGACTGACCCGCTTGACATGCCTTGACTCTGGAAAGCGAACGTCCAATCGTCGGCGGAGAGGTTCGCTTCGCGCGCTACCAACTCGGCAGTTTCCCTGGCTTGCCTCTCGTAGGGATCGCCTTCGGTAATCGTGCGCTGGGGGACGCTGTGCGCGGTGAAGATTACCGGGAGCCTGGCCCCGTTTTCGGCGCTGGCTCTGTCCCAAGCCGGACGCAGTTTCTCCACGAAAGCCCTTATGAGCAGTGGATGATCGTGCCACTGCTCGACGAAATCCATTGCAGAGAGAAGGTTGCCGCCGCTGGTCACGGCGCGACGGTAAAGGCCAACGCTGGTGCGCGAATTCTGCGGGGCGAGACAGATGGCGATGAAGCGCTCGTATTGCTGATCCGCAATGGCCTTTACCGCATCGCTGATGAAGGGAGTCCAGTTGCGCATGCCGACAAAGACCGGCATCTTCAGCGATTGGGAAAGCTGATCGGCTTGCAATCGAGTCCAGCAGGCCAGCGGCGAGAAACCGATCAGCGAATAGCGATTACGAATCTCTTCGACCACCGCTGCCGGCAGCGTACGTCCGCCGGTGACGTAACTCAGGAACTCGGGAATCTGATCGGGGTTCTCGGGGCTGCCATGGGCCAGCAGTAGGACGGCGGTTTTCGCGGGCGATTTCGCGGACCCGAATGAACTCACCTTATTCTCGCAATAGCACTGGCTCGCGAGGCCTAGTGGACAGGCCGTCATTTCCGTTCCCCTCAGCGCCTGAAGGCGCATTCAAAAAGCCGCGGTTACGGCATCGCTAAAGCTTCAATTCTGCGAGTGCTCGCGAACGAAATCGCAGAGCGCTTTCACGTTCTCCACCGGAGTCTCGGGAAGAATGCCGTGGCCAAGATTGAAGATGTGACCGGGTCGTCCTCCGGCTTTCCGCAGGATATCCTCGGCTCGCGATTTTATTTCTTTCCAATCGGCGAAGAGCAGCACTGGATCGAGATTGCCCTGCACTGCGCCTTTGAAACCGAGGCTCTGCCATCCGATATCGAGCGGAATGCGCCAGTCGAGGCCAATGACTTCGGATCCGGTCTGCTGCATCGATGGCAGAAGCGTCGCGCTATCTGTACCGAAGTAGATGATGGGCACGCCGGTCTTTTGCAGCCGTTGCACCAGTTCCGTCGCATGCGGCAACACATAACGCCGATAATCTTCGACGCTCAGGCAGCCAACCCAGCTATCGAAAATCTGGATGGTGTCGGCGCCGGCGCGCACCTGCTCGGCGGAATACTCCGCAGTGACCATGACCAGCTTCTTCATCAGTTCGTTCCACGCGGCAGGCGCGGAGTACATCATCTTCTTGGTAAAAAGATAATTGCGCGACCCTCCACCTTCAATCATGTAACTGGCGAGTGTGAAGGGCGCGCCGCAGAAACCGATGACGGGGAGTTTGTCTCCGAAGTGTTTGCACACCAGCTTCACCGCTTCGGCAACGTAGCCGAGGTCGGCGGCACGATCGGTGCGCAGGCGGGCAACGTCTTCGGCGGTGCGCACCGGCTTTTCGATTTTTGGACCGTCGCCGCCCGGGCCGCCGCCGGTGTTGAAGTGAAAGGGCAGCCCCATCACTTCGAGGGGAAGAAGAAGATCGGCGAAGATGATGGCCGCATCGACTTTGAGAATTTCGGCAGCTTCGATGGTGACCTGGGCCGCTAATTCCGGCTTCTTGCAGATCTCGATCAGGGAATATTGCTTGCGGATGGCGCGGTACTCGGGCATGTAGCGTCCGGCCTGGCGCATGAACCAGACGGGAGTCCGTTCCGTGGGCTGAGCCTTGGCAGCGCGAACAAAGAGAGAGCCGGGGGCAGACATGAACCCTCCAATCTAACATCTCTGCCGGGACTGTGGCCGCATCGCGCGCTCACAGCCGGTTCCGCCGGCTTGCGGTTATAATGGCCCACTTCTGATTCTCAAGGAGCTGCATGCGAACGTTCTCCGCGATTGTGTTGATCTTCACTTTGGTCTTCCCTTCTCTGTTTTTTGGCGCCGACCAGGCCGGCGCAAATCCGGCTGCGCTTGTGGGATACTCACCCCGATCGAGTCAAAGCGAACGCGAGTGGGAGACGAAATTTCGCGCGACCCCTGATCCGGCCAACCTGCGGGAATATATGCGACGGCTGACGGCGCGGCCGCATCATGTCGGCTCTCCTTACGATAAGGACAATGCGGAATGGATTCTCGCCCACTTCAAAGAATGGGGACTCGACGCGCACATCGAGAGGTTCGACGTTCTGTTCCCCACGCCCAAGGTGCGCCTGCTGGAGATGACTGCACCCACAAAGTTCACGGCGAAACTTGAAGAGCCGGCGTTCGCGGTGGATCCGACCTCGAACCAGAAGTCGGAACAGTTGCCCACATACAACGCCTACTCAAGGGATGGCGATGTCACCGCTCCGCTGGTGTTTGTGAACTACGGCTTGCCCGAGGACTACGAAAAGCTGGACCGGCTTGGTATTTCGGTGAAAGGCGCGATTGTCATCGCCAAGTACCAGGAGTCGTGGCGCGGGATAAAACCGAAAGTCGCAGCCGAGCATGGAGCGATCGGTTGCCTGATCTATTCGGAGCCAAAGGACGACGGCTACACGAAAGACAATGTTTTCCCGCTGGGGCCGATGCGTCCCCCGGACGGGGTGCAACGCGGCAGCGTCATGGATTTTCCTTCCAACAGCCCGGGTGATCCGCTGACGCCCGGAGTTGGAGCGACTCCCGACGCCAAGCGCCTGCCGATCAGCGAAGCAAAGAGCATCACGAAAATTCCAGTGCTGCCGATTTCTTACGGCGATGCGCAGCCTTTGCTGGCGGCGCTGGCGGGGCCGATGGCGCCCGAGCAGTGGCGTGGCACGCTCCCGATTCCGTATCACGTGGGACCGGGGCCGGCGCAGGTTCATTTGAAGGTCGCATTCAATTGGGACATCAAGCCGGTCTATGACGTGATCGCGAAAATTCCGGGCAGCGTGGCGTCCGACGAGTGGATCATCCGCGGCAATCATCACGACGCATGGGTGAACGGAGCCGAGGATCCCATCTCAGCGCAGGTCTCTCTGCTGGAAGAAGCGCGTTCGTTGAGTCTGCTGCTGAAGCAAGGGTGGAAGCCGCGGCGCACCATCATCTACTGCGCGTGGGATGGCGAAGAGCCCATGCTGCTGGGCTCGACGGAATGGGTGGAGACACACGCCGACGAGTTGCGGGAACATGGCGCCGTCTACATCAACACCGATGGCAACGACCGCGGCACTCTGATAGTGAACGGGTCGCACACCCTGGAGCAGTTCATCAATGGAGTTGCGCGCGATGTCGAAGATCCGGAAACCAAGCTAACGGTCTGGCAACGGGCTCAGCAGAGTGGGATCGCCGAAGCGAAATCGGCGGACGACCGCAAGGAATTGCGGCAGCGGGCTGATTTACGCATCGGCGCGCTGGGCTCGGGAAGCGACTACACGGCGTTCATCGATCATGTGGGCATCGCTACGCTCGACGTCCAATACGGCGGCGAGGACGATAGTGGAATCTATCACTCGATTTACGATGACTTCTACTGGTACACACATTTCTCGGACACGGATTTCGTGTTCGGACGGGCGCTGGCGCAAACCGTGGGAACGTCGGTGATGCGATTGGCAGATGCGGAAGTGCTGCCTTTGGACTTTATGAATTTCGCCGACACGATGGAGACGTACACGAAGGATCTGCAGAAGTTGCTGGCGGACAAGCAGGAGGAGATTCGTGAGCGCAATCAGGAACTGGACGAAGGAATGTTCAAGGCCACGTTTGATCCTCGGCGTCCTACGGTTGCGCCGGTGAAGGAAGAGATTCCGCCGCATCTGAACTTTGCGCCGATGCAAAACGCGGTGGACTCTCTTAGGCGCGCCGCCAGGCACTATCAGCAGGCGTTAGCGCAGAAGCAGGCGAGCCTGGGAGACGATGCGATGGCGGCAAAGCTTGCCGCTTTGAATCGACAACTGATGGAGAGCGAGCGCCGGTTGACCAATGCCGACGGATTGCCGCGGCGTCCGTGGTACAAGCATCTGCTGTATGCTCCCGGGGTTTACTCTGGCTACGGCGCGAAAACGGTTCCCGGTGTGCGCGAGGGAATTGAGCTGAAAAGGTATGCGGAAGCGGACGCGGAGATTGTGCGGGTCAGCAAGGCGCTGGAGGATGAGTCGGCGCTAATCGAGTCGGCGGCTACGCAACTGGAACAGGCGGGGCGATAGCCTAAGGTTGGTGGAGAGCCGGGCGCCCCCGCCCGGCAGCTCTCCATCGTATGATTCGTCGTGAGGTCACGGCTGCGTTCTCAGGTAAGCATCGACCCCGGCGGCTGTTTTTCGGCCTTCGGCGATTGCCCAAACCACTAACGACTGGCCACGCCGCATATCCCCCGCCGCGAAAACGCCGGGCACCGATGACATGTTGTTCTGATCAGTAGAGACGTTACCACGAGGATCAAGTTTCGCTCCCAGCTGCTCGATCATTCCATTACGCACCGGTCCAACAAAGCCCATCGCGATCAGTACGAGGTCGGCTTCCATCGTAAATTCGGTGCCAGGAATCGGCTCGAACTTTGGCGGCGGACCGACCCGTACTCCATGTAATTGCTGGACTCGACCGTCACTCAAGCCGGTGAATTTTGTGGTGGCGAGGCTCCAGTCGCGCACTCCACCTTCTTCGTGTGCACCCTCGATGCGCAGTTGCATCGGCCAGAGCGGCCAGGGCGTCTGGGGCGAGCGCGCCTCCGGAGGCTTGGGCATGATTTCGAACTGGTGCACGGAGAGAGGCTTTTGGCGATGGCAGGTTCCGAGGCAATCGGCGCCGGTATCGCCGCCTCCTATAATGACCACGCGCTTGCCGGTCGCCAGAATTTCTGTTTCCGGCTCGATGGTTTCGCCCAGACAGCGGCGGTTCTGCTGCGGCAGGTAATCCATCGCGAAATGGATTCCTTTCAGCTCACGTCCGGGAACTTTGAGATCGCGCGACCACTCCGCTCCGCCGGCCAGCACAATCGCATCAAATTCGCGTTGCAGATCCTGGACTGCAACGTTCTTGCCAACGTCCGCACCGGTGACGAATTTCACGCCCTCAGCGGACATCTGTTCCATGCGGCGATCGATGATGTTCTTCTCCATCTTGAACTCGGGGATACCGTAGCGCAGCAAACCGCCGATGCGGTCAGCTTTTTCGTAAACCACCACGGTGTGTCCCGCGCGGCATAACTGCTGGGCTGCAGCTAATCCTGCGGGGCCTGAACCGACGATCGCCACTTTTTTACCGGTGCGGACTTTTGGCGGCTCGGGGTGAATCCAGCCTTCCGCAAATCCGCGCTCCACGATGTTTTTCTCGATGTGCTTGATCGTGACCGGAGGCTGATTGATTCCCAGCACACAAGACTCCTCGCACGGCGCTGGACAAATCCGGCCGGTGAATTCCGGAAAGTTGTTGGTGGCGTGCAATTGACGCACCGCCTCTTTCCAACGCCCGCGATAAACCAGATCGTTCCAATCGGGAATCAGGTTGTTGACGGGGCATCCGGTCTGGCAGAAGGGCACTCCGCAGTCCATGCAACGCGCGCCCTGGGGGCGAAGCTTCTCTTCGGAAAAATCGAGATAGATTTCGAACCAATCATTGACGCGCTGCGTAGCCGGACGGCGCGGGGCAAGTTCGCGCGTGTATTCCAGGAAGCCGGTGTCCTTACCCATGTTGCACCTGCTCGGGCGCGGCCAGAACGGCCGGCGGGGGAGCCGGGATATAAGGCTGGCGTCTGCGGCTTACGCCGAGTACCCGCTTGTGTTCGTGGGGAAAGACTTTGATAAACCGGGAGAGCGCTTCAGCCCAGTTGTCGAGAATCCATGCCGCGCGCGGGCTGCGGGTGAGTTTCAAATGCCGCGCGACGAGATCTCTTACGAGCTGCGACTCAACCATCCTGGCATCGACGCGCCCGGACTCAACGAGCTGGCCATCCGGCGTCTCAAGAATGGGCTCAAGGTCGACCGAGTCGAGATTACAGCGCTTCTCGGTGAAGTCTCCGCGCTCGTCAAACACGTAAGCTACGCCGCCACTCATTCCGGCGGCAAAATTTCTGCCGCAGGCCCCCAGCACGAGCACCAAGCCTTTGGTCATGTATTCGCAGCCGTGATCGCCGACTCCTTCGACCACCGCGGTTGCTCCGGAGTTACGAACCGCAAAGCGCTCGCCAGCCATGCCGTTGAAAAAGGCTTCGCCGCTGGTCGCGCCGTAGAGAGCAACATTGCCAATCAGAATATTTTTCTCCGGGGCGAACCTCGACCGTCGCGGCGGATACACAATCAATCGTCCTCCGGAGAGACCTTTACCTACGTAATCGTTGGCCTCGCCTTCGAGCGTAAGAGTGACTCCGTTGGCCAGGAAGGCGCCCAGGCTTTGCCCCGCCGATCCCTCGAGGTGAATCCGGATCGTATCGTCGGGCAGGCCTGCGGAACCGTGGCGGCGGGCAATCGCTCCGCTCAGCATTGTCCCCACGGACCGATGAGCATTGCGCACCGGCAGTTTGATCTCAACCGGCACACGGCTTTCGAGCGCAGCCTGCGATTGGGCGAGCAAGTCATGATCGAGCACCTGCTCCAGGCCATGGTCCTGCGCCTGCACGCAGCGCCGCGCCACGCGCGACGGCACTGGTGGATTGTAAAGAATGGCCGACAAGTCCAGTCCGCGCGCCTTCCAATGATTGACGGCAGGCTGCGCGTCGAGCATGTCGACGCGGCCAATCATCTCGTCCACGCGGCGGAAACCCAGTTCGGCCATGTATTGCCTAACCTGCTCGGCCAGAAAGAAGAAGAAGTTGACGACGTGCTCCGGCTGCCCCTGAAATCGCTTGCGCAGCACGGGGTCCTGCGTGGCGATGCCGACCGAACAGGTGTTGAGATGGCATTTGCGCATCATGACGCAGCCCATCGCGATCAGCGGCGTGGTGGCGAAACCAAATTCTTCGGCGCCGAGGAGCGCGGCGACCACGACATCGCGCCCGGTCTGCAGCTTGCCGTCGGTCTGCACGCGGATTCGACCACGCAGATCGTTCAGCAAGAGCACTTGCTGCGTCTCCGCCAACCCAAGCTCCCACGGAATGCCGGCGTGCTTAATCGAACTCAGCGGCGAGGCTCCCGTGCCTCCGCTGTCGCCACTGATCAGAACAACATCCGCGTGGGCTTTGGCAACGCCGGCCGCCACCGTGCCCACTCCGACTTCCGCGACTAACTTCACCGCGATGCGGGCCTGCGGATTCACATTTTTCAGGTCGTAAATCAGTTGCGCGAGATCTTCAATGGAATAGATATCGTGGTGGGGTGGGGGCGAGATCAAGCCCACGCCGGGGATCGAATGTCTTATCCGCGCAATGACTTCATCCACTTTGTGGCCGGGAAGTTGGCCGCCTTCACCGGGCTTTGCGCCTTGCGCCATCTTGATCTGCAACTCATCGGCATTGACGAGATAGTTGGCGGTAACTCCGAAACGCGCCGACGCTACCTGCTTTACCGCGCTTCGCCTCAGGTCTCCGTTCGCATCCGGTTTGAAGCGCTCTTCATCCTCGCCACCTTCGCCGGTGTTGGACTTCCCCCCGATGCGGTTCATGGCGATGGCCAGAGTTTCGTGCGCTTCTTTGCTGATCGAGCCGAATGACATGGCTCCCGTGGTGAAGCGCTTCACGATCTCTTTGGCGGGCTCGATGTCTTCGATAGGAACCGGGTTGGCGCTCTTTTTCAACTTCATCAGACTGCGCAGCGTGGCCAGATTGCTGCTTTGGTTGTCGATGAGGTCGGTGTATTCCCGAAAGGTCGAGAAGCTTTCGTCGCGCACTGCCTGCTGCAGTTTGCTAATGGTCAGCGGATTCAAAAGGTGATACTCGCCGTTGACGCGCTGGTGATAAGTTCCTGCGACCGCAAGTTCCGTCTCCGACTCGGTTAGCGGACGGAACGCGTGCTCGTGCTTGAGTTGTGCTTCGCGTGCGAGCACTTCGAGGCCGATGCCTTCCAGGCGCGACGCGGTGCCTGCGAAATAGGCGTCCACCAGCTCTCTGTTGAGGCCAATCGCCTCGAAAACCTGCGCTCCCTGATAACTCTGCAACGTCGAAATACCCATCTTGGCGAAAGTCTTCAGCAAGCCTTTCTTCACCGCGTGGATAAAGTGCTGCGCGGCAAGTTCCGGAGTAACTGTGTCCGGCAACTCTCCTCGCGCTGCCAGGTTTTCGACGCTCTCCAACGCCAGATAAGGATTGATGGCGCTTGCCCCATAGCCGCTGAGCAGCGCAAAGTGCATGACCTCGCGGGGCTCGCCCGACTCCGTAATCAGCGCGACTTGCGTTCGCGTCTCCTCCTGGACCAGCAGGTTATGCACGGCGGCCAGCGCGAGCAGGCTGGGAATGGGAGCGTAATCTTTGTTCACACCGCGGTCGGAAATAATCAGCAGCGTGTATCCGGCCTTTCCCGCGAGTGACGCTCGCTGGCACAACTCGTCGAGCCCGCGCTTCAGTCCCGCTTCGCCTTCACTGGCGCGAAACAGCGCGGGCAGCGTGATGGCCAGCAGATCGCGGGTGGAGACGCGGCGCAGCTTCTCCAGTTCGAGGTTGGTCAGAAGCGGATGGCCCAGCTTCAGCATGTGACAGTTCTCGGGTTCTTCCGAGAGAATGTTGCGCTCGCTTCCGATGTAGGTGATGAGCGACATCACAATTTCTTCGCGAATCGAGTCAATGGGAGGATTCGTAACCTGCGCGAAAAGCTGCTTGAAGTAATTGAAGAGCGATTGCGGCTGGTCGGAGAGACAAGCGAGCGGCGTATCGGTCCCCATGGAGCCAACCGGTTCCTCGCTTTTCGATGCCATCGGCCGGAGGATCATGCGCAGGTCTTCATCGCTGTAACCAAACGCACGCTGCCGGCGAAGCAGGGTTTCCGGATCCGGGTGGTGCATGCGCGAGGGCGCAGGCAACTGATCGATCGTGATCTGATTGTCTTTGACCCACTGGGCGTAGGGCTGCCGGGTAGCCAGGCGATGTTTGATTTCCTTGTCGGGGACGATGCGCCCTTCAACCGTGTCCACCAGGAACATCTTTCCTGGTTGCAGGCGGCCTTTCATCTTCACCTGTTCCGGCTCGATGTCGAGCACTCCGGCTTCGGAGGCCATGATGACCTGATCGTCATTGGTGACCACGTAGCGGCCGGGGCGCAAGCCGTTGCGGTCCAGAATCGCTCCGATAACTCTGCCGTCGGTGAAGGCTATGGCCGCGGGCCCATCCCACGGCTCCATCATGCAGGCGTGGTATTCGTAGAAGGCGCGCTTCTCCGGCTTCATGTGCGGATTCCCCGCCCACGCCTCCGGAATGAGCATGGCCATGGCGTGGGGCAGGCTGCGGCCCGAGTGCAATAGAAGTTCGACCGCATTGTCGAAGTTCGCGGAGTCGCTGCCGTCCGGCGCGATGATGGGAAAGAGTTTTCTTATATCGTCTCCGAACAGCGGAGACTGCAGCAGCGACTGGCGCGCGTGCATCCAGTTGACGTTGCCTTTGAGCGTGTTGATCTCACCATTGTGCGCGATGTAACGGTAAGGATGCGCCCGTTGCCAACTCGGAAATGTGTTGGTGGAAAAACGTTGATGCACCAGACACAGGGCGCTGGTTACATCAGGATCGGAAAGTTCCTTGTAGAAATTTGTGATTTGCGGCGCGAGCAGCAGGCCTTTGTACACGATGGTGCGGCATGAAAGCGACGGGATGTGGAAGACCTCCGCATCGTTTATGCCGGACACCGCTATCTCGTTTTCGGCGCGCTTGCGCACCACGTAAAGCTTTCGTTCAAAGGCATCTTCTTCGGTGAATGCGCCGCACCCTACAAAGATCTGCTGGATGTATGGTTGCGAACCTCGCGCCACACGGCCAATCGCCGAGGCGAAGCACGGGGTATCACGCCAGCCGAGTACGGTCAGCCCCTCCTCGCGAATAATTCGCTCGAGAATTCCCTCGCATTGCAAACGTTCATGTTTCTCTACTGGCAAGAAGGTCATGCCCACGCCATACGCGCCGGGCCGGGGCAGTTCGAAACCTAACTTGCGGCACTCGCGGACAAAGAACTTGTGTGGAATCTGGAGGAGAATGCCGGCGCCGTCGCCGGTCTCGGGATCGCATCCACAAGCGCCGCGATGGGTCAGGTTCAGCAGCACCTGGATTCCCTTGCTTACGATGTCATGGCTTTTCTGGCCGCGGACGCTGGCCACGAATCCGATGCCGCAGGCCTCGTGCTCCTGCGCAGGATGGTACAGACCCTGGGCCACCGGAGCACTGTTCGTCTTTTTCAGGCGTGTCGTCATGGGCATTTTTGCGGCATACGGGGCCGCTTCCGCATCCACCGGTTCATGAGTTGGGGCTGGGGGCACAAAGGCTACCCGTGGGGCCACACTTCAGCCCAGGAACACAGCTCTACAGTTTCTTAGTTACCGTCAGGCGGACCTTAAAGTACAATTCAGAATTTCGATGCAAGAGATGCAAATTTCAGGATTTCGCGGTTCGGCCGCAGGTCCGGCCTATTTCCCGTGAGACTCCCGCGTCCGCTATAATCCGGCCACAACTCAATGGATTTCGATCAGCTCATCACGTTTCTTGAAGTCGCCAAACAGGGCAGCTTTTCGCGCGCGGGAGAGAAGGTTTTCCGCTCCCAATCGGCGGTCAGCGCTCAAATCCGCCAGTTGGAGCAGGAGTACGGCGATCGCCTACTCGACCGCTCGGGCAAAACCGTAAAACTCACCCCCGCCGGTCAAATTCTCTATGACTACGCTGAGCGGCTGAAACTGCTGCGCGAGGAATCGCTGATGGCGGTGGCGGACCACAGCAGCACACCCCGCGGTACGCTTCGAGTCGGCGCCAACGAGGCGACTTGCCTGTACGTTCTGCCGGAGGTGTTTGCGGAATACTGCCGCCGCTACCCGCCGGTGCAGATCAACATTTACCGTAACTTCAGCTACAAGATCACGGAGAAGCTGGAAAACGGCTCCATCGAAGTGGGGATTGTGACCTTGCCCATCCAGTCCGCGAGCCTGGAAATTCAACCGATCTTCCGTGACAAGCTCATGTTGATGGTGAGCCCGAGTAATCCTCTGGCCAGGAATAAAACGGCAGCGATCCGCGATATCGTTAAACAGCCCCTGCTGCTTCCGAAGACAGGCCACACCCGCCGGCTCATGGACAAGCTGTTCCGCCCTCATCGCGACGAGCTGCGCGTGCGAATGGAGCTGGCCAGCATCGGCATGATCAAAGGCTTCGTAGCCGCCGATCTCGGAGTGTCTCTTATCAGCGAGTCGTTCGCCCGTGATGAAGTCGCGGCCGGCAGAGTCAAGCTGATCGATCTGGAGGATGTGGAACTTTTCCGCGAACTGGGACTAGCCTACCGCCGCGACCGCACGCTTTCGTGCGCGACCACTGCATTTATCGATGTCTTGCGCCAATTCGCCACGTCCATGAAAAAGGCGTAACCGCAAGGTGGAATTACTCGACAGCGTGGAACATCAAGCTCCTTTACTCGATCTGCGCAACATCCGCGTAGTGCGCGGAGAAAAGATCGTCCTCGACGACTTCAGCCTGCGGGTGCGTGTGAACGAACATGTTGCGGTGCTGGGACCGAACGGTTGCGGCAAATCCACGCTGATCAAGACCATCACCCGTGAATGCTACCCCGTGGTTCGCGAAGGGTCGAGCATGGCCATTCTCGGCCAGCGGAACTGGAACGTTTTCGAACTGCGCTCCCTGCTGGGCATCGTGTCCAACGACCTGATGTCTTCGTGTACCGGTGAGGCCAGCGGCATGGACGTGGTGCTGTCCGGCTTTTTCAGCAGCACGCGCATCTTCCCGAACCACACGGTCGATTCCAAACACAGAGAGTTGGCCGAGGCCGCCCTGGCCCAACTCGGAGTCTCCCATCTGGCGGAGCGCGCCGTGCAGGAAATGTCGTCGGGAGAAGCGAAGCGCGTCCTGATCGCCCGGGCACTGGTCCACAAGCCGCCCGCGCTGCTGTTTGACGAGCCCTGCAACTCTTTGGACATTTCGGCGCAGTATGGCCTTCGAGAAACCATGCGCTCGCTGGCCAACTCGGGAATTGGAATCATCCTGGTGACTCATGAATTGCCAGACATTGTTCCAGAGATCGAACGGGTGGTGCTCATGTCGAACGGGCGGATCGTGGCCGATGGAGGCAAGGAAGATGTTCTGCAAACCGAAACCCTGAGTAAGCTGTTCGGCCTTAAAGTCGAACTCGGGCGCCACAATGGTCATTACCGAATCTGGTGAATCCAGACCGAATAAAAGCTGTCATCCTGACCCTGAGCTTGCCGAAGGGGAAGGACCTGCTGTTTGCCGGCGGCCATCGCGCACGTGGCTTTCAAACCAAGCCACCACCGAACCGAAGGGAGTAGTATGCGGAATGAATAAAAGAAGCGAAATGGAGCAGAGCAATGCCTGAGTCGATAGACTGGCCGCCGCCGAAGCATCCAGCACAGCAGCGCCGCCGCCGCTTTGTGATCATTTTTGTCGTTCTTGCCGCCATCGTCCTCGGCGGTCGCACCGCTTTGTCCTATTACGTCGACGTGCTTTGGTTCGGATCGCTCGGCTACGAGAGTGTGTTCTGGAAAACATTGGGCCTGCAATGGGGAGTGTTCGCGGCTTTTACAGCGGCCACATTTGTCATTCTGTACGGAGTGTTTCTGGCTTTGAAGCGGGCGCATCTGCCTGATTTGCCCAGTGGCCATACGATTTACATCGGCGGACGGCCTTTGAAGTTGCCGGTCGAGCCGGTCCTGCGGCTCATCGCTCTCGGTGTTTCGCTCGTGATTGCGGCTGCAACCGGCGCCGGCATGATGGTGGAGTGGCCGACGCTCGCGCTCTTCTGGTACGCGCCTCTCGCCACGGGCCAGGTCGCGGACCCGATTTTTGGCAAGCCGCTGAACTTTTTTCTGTTCGCCCTGCCCGCATGGCGACTCATCGCCGGCTGGCTGCTTACGCTAGCCGTGATTACCTGTTTACTTGCCGTTTTCTTTATCCTGATTACGGGCGGAACCCGGGTGCTCGCCGGGCGTCTCAACCGCTACGTCGCGTTACCCTGGCGCGGACTCTCCATCACGTTTGCGTTCCTGTTGCTGATCCTCGCGATGCGCGTGTATATCAGCCGGTTCGAGTTATTGCTCGAGGATCACACGATCTTTGGCGGTGTTACCTACACGGACGCGCACGTCCTGCTAACGGGGTTGCTCGTCGTTTGCGTGGCGCTGGTTCTGGGCGCGGCGATCGCAGTCGTCAATGCTGTGCGGGTGCCACGCGGACGCTGGCTGATCGCGGCGATCCTTCCGGCCGCGGTCTGTTATATCGCACTGCAGGGAGTGGCGTGGTACGTCAGCAGTTTTATCGTCAAACCGAACGAACTGGTTCGCGAGAAGCCCTACATTGTCTATAACACCGAGTTGACGCGACAGGCTTATGGATTGAACGGGGTGGCGCAGCGTGAATTTCCGGCGGAGACAACCGTGGAGGCCGCCGATCCGGCAAACAATCAGGCTACTCTGCAGAACATCCGCCTGTGGGACTGGCGCGCACTCCAGGACACGCTGCGTCAGATCCAGGAAATCCGCACGTACTACGACTTTCCCGACATCGATATCGATCGTTACGCCATCGATGGCACGACTCGCGAAGTGATGCTGGCCGCGCGCGAACTGAACGTCGATAAGCTCCCCGAGAGCAGCCGCAACTGGATCAACGACAAGCTGATCTACACGCACGGCTACGGCATCACCATGAATCCGGTGAATGGATTCACGCCGGAGGGGCTGCCGACGCTGCTTCTGAGCAATATGCCGGTCCAGAGTACGGTGCACAGCCTGAGCGTGACGCGCCCGGAAATCTATTTCGGTGAGTTGACCAATACCGACGTCTACGTGAAGACGCGGCAGAAGGAATTCAACTACCCGCAAGGCGCCAGCAACAGCCTTACGTCGTACGAGGGCAATGGCGGCATCGTGCTCGGCGGTTTCCTGCGCCGCATCGTGATCGCGCTCGATCGCGACGACCTCGCGAAGCTGCCATTTAGCGATGACGTGAACAAGGATAGCCGGCTGCTGATGCGCCGCAGCCTGCGCGATCGCGTATCGGCATTAGCGCCATTCCTCACCTACGATCCCGATCCCTATATCGTGCTCGGCGACGATGGCCGGCTGTCTTGGATCATGGATGCGTTCACGGTTTCAGACAGCTATCCGTACTCGAGCCATTACCAGCTCGACAGCAACCTTATTAACTACATGCGGAACAGCGTTAAGGTGGTGGTCGACGCCTACGACGGTACGACCACGTTTTACGTGTTCGATCCCGAGGATCCGATCATCGCAGCCTACCGGCGTATCTTTCCGGCTCTGTTCAAGGACGCGTCCATGATGCCGCCGGGGCTGCGCAAACACGTGCGCTACCCGGAGTTGTTGCTCAAACTGCAGGCGGAAGTTTACGGCCTGTATCACATGACGGATCCCGAAGCCTTCTACAACCGCGAGGATCTGTGGACGGTCGCCACCGAAGTCGGCATGAGCGAAGGCGGTCAGCAGGTAACCCAGGCGATGCAGCCGAACTTCGTGCTGATGAAGCTTCCGGGCGAAACGGGCGTCGAGTTTGTGGAGATTCTGCCCTTCACGCCGGCCAACCGGAATAACCTGATCGGCTGGATTGCCGGGCGCAGCGACGGCGCGCAATACGGTACGTCCGTGGTCTACAACTTTCCCAAGACAAAGCTGGTCGACGGGCCGCTTCAAATTGAGGCCCGCATCGACCAAAATGCCCAGCTTTCCGGACAATTGACCTTGTGGAACCAGCAAGGCTCACACGTGCGGCGCGGCGCTCTGCTGGTAATTCCGACCGGAAAAGCGCTGCTATATGCGGAGCCGATTTACCTGCAGGCGGAGCGCAGTCCGATGCCGGAGTTGCGTCTGGTCGTGCTCGCGCTGCAAGATCGGCTGGCCTATGGACCAACCTTCGAATCGGCGATGGCCGCTCTCTTTGGCGGAGCGGCTTCATCGCTGACCGCCCCGGCGGCAAGTGCCACGGCGACGACTGCCGCGACAGCTTCAGCGGAACCAATGCGAGGAACCGCGCCGAATGGATCGCCCCAGCCCGCAGCCGATCTCAACGGCCTGATCGCGGAAGCCGCCAAAGATCTAGCCGACTACCAGCGTCTGACGGCCGAAGGAAAACTCGGAGAAGCTGGACAGAAGCTGGAAGAGTTGAAACGCGCGCTAGAAAAGCTGAATGCGCGTCAAAGATAGGCTCACGGGGTGGGTTGTGTGGAGCGGACACTCTTGTCCGCTGCCGTTGCCGGGTGCCCCATCCTAACGTCGCGTCCTTTGCGACGTTAGGGTGGGCTTCCACAGCCGCCGCCCGCGGGGGATTTCCTCAGCCGCTCGTTCAGCTCCGGACAGCCACCTACTCCGATTAGAATCTCTATAAAAAACCGAGCATCAGATCGAAACATCAGGTGGACTCATGAATCCCAAAGAATTTCGCGAAGTTGGGCACCGCGTCGTGGATATGCTGGCCGAGTATTTGGAGCACATCGAAGAAAAGCCAGTGTTCCCGAATGTCGAACCAAGCACACTGACGCAGCTCTTCGCTGAACCACTGCCGCAGCATCCCACTTCCCCAGAGAAGGTGTTGGCAGAACTGGAAGAGAAGCTTCTCCCGTATTGCACGCATGTCGGGCACCCGGGTTACATGGGACTCATCACTCCATCGCCCAATCCGGTCGGCATCATCGCGGATTTCATCTATTCCGCTCTCAACCAGAACATCGGAGCCTACACGATCGGTCCGTCGGCGGTGGCCATGGAGCGACGAACCGTGCGCTGGCTGACCGATCTGGCCGGGTATGACGAGAAGGCTGGCGGCAACCTCACCAGCGGCGGCATGATGGCCAACTTCATCGGGCTCAAGTTAGCGCGCGACTTCGTTTCCGGCGACCGCATTCAACACGATGGAGTCCAGGATCGCTGGGCAGTATATGCATCCGAAGAGCGGCATGTTTCGGTGGACAAAGCCGTCGACGCGGTAGGGTTGGGCCGAAACGCACTGCGCGCGCTGCCGACCGACGCTGAATTTCGGGTGAGGTTGGATGCCTTGGAGGCGGCAATTGCGGAGGATCATAAACGTGGCATACGGCCGCTGTGCATTGTGGGCCTCTTCGGTACGACGAATACCGGTGCCGTCGATCCAGTACGCGAACTGCGGAGGATCGCGGATCGAGAGGGCATGTGGCTTCACGCCGATGCCGCCTATGGCGGCGGCATGTTACTTTCGCATGCCTGGTCCATGCGCAATCAGGGGCTGGAGCTTGCGGACTCGATCACGATTGATCCCCACAAGTGGTTCTACGCGCCGCTCGATGCGGGAGCGATCCTGGTCAAGGACGATCGTCGATTGACGGCGTCTTTTGGGATCAAGCCGTCCTATCTCACTGATGAGCTGGATCGTGCCAATGAACGATACCAGTATTACGTTCACAGCTTCGAGCAATCGCGGCGTTTTCGCGGGCTGAAGGTGTGGATGAGTTTCAAGCGCTACGGAGCCAACCAGATCGGAGAATGGATCGACAACAATGTGCGCCAGGCGAAACACCTTTATTCCCTGGTGGAAAAGCATCCTGAGTTCGAGGCGGCAAGCGACCCGCCGATGTCGGCGATCTGCATTCGATATCGGGGCACAGAACTGGAAGAAACGCAGACTGAAGAAACGCAATCCAAGGAGCTGCACGCCGAAGTTGCGCGGCGAGTCGAACAGAGTGGCAAATTCTGGATCTCGACCACGGAACTGAAAGGGAAATCGTGGTTTCGGATTAACCCGGTAAACTTTCGCACCCGTACCGAACACCTGGACCAACTGCTGGCCTTGCTCGAGCAGGAATGCCGCCTCGTGCTCGAAAGCAAAGAACCGGCAGGCAGACGGAAGAAGAACGGCTGAACAAGCTCTACCACGCTAGCGGAGAAGGCCTTTCATTGACTTGCCCGCTTGGGCAACGTAAGATTTTGCGCGAGTGAACGGGCAAATTATTTCTCACTACCGCATTGTCGAGAAACTCGGCGGCGGTGGTATGGGCGTCGTCTACAAAGCCGAGGATACCCGGCTCCATCGCTTCGTCGCGCTGAAGTTTCTTCCCGATGAAGTTGCCGCCGACCCACAATCGCTAAGCCGCTTCCAGCGCGAAGCCGAAGCTGCCTCGGCGCTCAATCATCCCAACATCTGCACGGTTTATGACATAGGCGAAGAAGGCGGCCGGGCCTTCATCGTTCTGGAGTACCTCGACGGCGAGACGCTGAAGCACGCCATCGGACATCGGCCGCTGGACGTCCACACCATACTCAATCTGGCGATTGAAATAGCTGACGCGCTCGATGCCGCCCACTCCAAGGGCATTGTCCACCGCGACATCAAGCCGGCGAACATCTTTGTTACCGACCGCGGCCACGCCAAGATTCTCGATTTCGGACTCGCCAAACTGGCTCCGGGGAGCGCTACCAGCGCGCTGCTGGATGCCACCCAGGCCGGCAACACCATGGATCATCTCACCAGTCCGGGCTCCACCGTTGGCACCGTGGCCTATATGTCTCCGGAACAGGCGCGCGGCAAGCCGCTCGACGCCCGCACCGACCTGTTTTCTCTGGGCACGGTTCTCTACGAAATGGCCACCGGCACGCTCCCGTTCCGAGGGGATGCGACGGCGCTCGTCTTTGAGGCAATTCTTCAGAAAGATCCGGTGCCTCCGGTACGGCTGAATCCCGACCTTCCACCGAAGCTCGAGGACATCATCACCCGCTCGCTGGAAAAAGATCGTGACCTTCGCTATCAGCATGCTTCCGACGTGCGTGCGGAACTGCAGCGCCTGAAACGCGACCTCGACTCGAAACGATCGGGCGCACCGGTGTCGGGCACGGCGGCGGTCACCCGCGAGGATTCGGCGCCATCGGCTTCCACATCGCGGCCGGCATCAAATCCTTCCAACGCCGCAGTCTCACAATCATCGGGCCGAATGGTTGCGACCGGAGTTTCTGCGCAGGGAGTTTCGGTAAACAGCGCACCGTCAGCAACAGGCGCGAAACTCTGGAAGATTGCCGTGCCCGCAGTTCTTATTGTGCTGGCACTCGCAGGCGCAGGCCTCTACTACTACCGCACGCGTCCGGTTGTAACGGCTCCGCTCACCGAAAAAGATTCCATCGTCCTGACCGACTTCGACAACACCACCGGAGATCCGGTTTTCGACGAAGCGCTCAAGCAGGCGCTCGCCGTCGATCTCGGCCAATCTCCGTTCCTCAATATCCTGTCAGATCGGCGCGTCGGCGAAACCCTACAGCTGATGGGCCGCGCCGCGAACGACAAAGTTACGCCCGACATGGCTCGTGAGATTTGCGTTCGTACTGGCACGAAAGCATTGTTGAAAGGATCGATCTCGAGCCTGGGCTCGCAGTATGTCATTGGGTTGGAGGCGGTCAATTGCAACACTGGAGACACGCTCGCCAAAGAGCAGGCGGAGGCTTCGGCCAAAGAGACCGTTTTGAAAACTTTGGACCAAGTCGTGGCCCAGATGCGCGCACGGCTTGGTGAATCCCTAACCTCGGTGCAGAAGTTCGATGTTCCGATCGAGGCGACTACTTCGTCTCTGGAGGCGCTGAAGGCTTTCAGCATGGGCGTGCGCGTATCCCGTGAGAAAGGACCCGCCGAGGGCGTCTCGTTCCAGAAGCGGGCGATCGAACTCGATCCCAACTTTGCCCTGGCTTATGCACTGCTCGGGCTCGATTACGCCAACCTCGGACAGCCCAGCCGCGCCGCTGAAAACCTGAAGAAGGCATACGAACTGCGCGACCGGGTCAGCGAACGCGAAAAGCTGAGAATTTCCGCAAACTACTATTACGTCGTTACAGGCGAACTCGAGAAAGAAGCGCAAACCTACCAGCTTTGGTCGCAAAGCTATCCGCTGGACTCGGTGCCTCATGGGAACCTCGCGGCCAACTACGCTTCTTTAGGGCAATACGATCAGGCGATTCCTGAGACGCAGGAGTCGATTCGCCTCGATCCTTCCGGTCTGGTCAACTATAACAACCTGGCGCTGACGCAGTTGGCGACCAACAACATTGACGGCGCCAAAGCGACTCTTGACCAGGCCGCATCCCGAAAACTGGATGGCGAATTGATCCATATGATGCGCTACTACATCGCCTTCCTCCAAAACGACACCGCGCTGATGGCGCAACATGTCGCCTGGGGCGCGGGCAAGCCGGGCGAAGAAGACCCGCTGCTCTCCCAGCAAGCCGACACGGAAGGTCATTACGGCCGCCTCGCTTCGGCGCGAGATTACGCGCGTCGCGCGACTGACTCAGCCGTGCGCGCGGATTCCAAGGAAACTGCCGGCCTCTGGCAGGCGAATGGCGCATTGCGGGAGGCTGAGTTCGACAACTCCGCGGAGGCGCTGCGCGAAGCCACTGCTGCGCTGGCGCTGGCTCCGGGAAGAGATGTTAAGGTGCAGGCCGCTCTCGCCATGGCGCGAGCCGGCGACTTGAAGCGCGCCCGCGCGATCGCAGACGGATTGGAGAAAGACTATCCCACGAATACGACGCTGAAGTTGTATTGGTTTCCAACCCTGCACGCTGCCATCGATCTGGCCGATCACAAACCCGCCGAGGCGGTCGTCGACCTCGAAGCCGTTGCTCCCTATGAACTCGGTGAGCCTCCGCCGTACCAGATCGGCACCATGTACCCGGCGTATTTGCGAGGAGAAGCCTACCTCGCTGCACGCGATGGCAACGCCGCCGCACGTGAATTCCAGAAACTGATCGACCACCGCGGGATTGTTTTGAATTATCCCCTCGCCGCGCTCGCCCACCTCGGGCTCGGTCGCGCCTACGCGCTCGCCGGCGACACCGCCAAGGCCAAATCCGCCTATCAGGACTTCTTAGCTCTCTGGAAAGGCGCCGACCCCGATGTTCCTATCCTGAAAGAAGCCAAAGCGGAGTACGCAAAGCTGCAGTAGCTAGGGGTTTTCCGGGACAGCCTTCATCCTAACCAAACAAACAACTGTCATCTGAACTAAATAAAACAATTGAACTAAATAAAAATTGTCATCCTGAGCGAAGCGAAGGACCTGCTGTTTGCCAGCCGCAAATGTACACGTGGCTCGCTTCCTCAAACTAAGCCACCCCCGCATGAATGATTGATCATGAATGATCCGCGGCCCTGTCGCCTCGCAATTGACCTGCCTCGCAAAGAATTATCGTCGCCACGCGGGGTGCGCCGCCGCGAGTTAACTAGTTGGGGCAATAATTGACCTGACTCGTCCATTGGACTACGGTGGGCATGGGCCGATTGTTGCTGGGAAAGAACAGGTGATTCCCAGTGTTGCCCTATGAAGATCTGTTTTACAAAGGAAGTCAACTCGTGCGAACAATAATGTCTTATTTCGACGAGAGCGGAAAATTCCAAGATCATAGCGTAGTCACCCGTAGGATCACAGGCGAATATGAGGAATTCTCAAAGAGTTACCCTGCTTGTACTGATTGTTGCGGTTCTGCTGGCTTATTTTGTGAGAGCAGCCACAAAGTTGGGTGTGTGGGGTGCAGTATTCTTCTTGGCTGTGGCCGTGGCGGCATTCTTTTATCAAAGAAGTCGGTCAAAGAAGAGTTCAGACAGCGAATCACCATGAACGACGGGATAATGGCGATCCCGATGTTTGTCCAATTTCGGAGGAGTTATTGGTCCCGCCGAAGGGATGGACGCCTTCTTCGAGGAATGGCTCGGTTGCCTCTGTCAAAATGGTTTGCCGTTTTTGACTATGAAGGAGGCACTTCGGCATGATCGCCCCTTGAGTGCCAAGAATCCCGCGTTGGGGATAGAAGCGAGAACAGGTGCTCTCCTGCCGTTTATTAGGTGCATCCGTAGGCACCTATGGATGGTCACCGGGATTGCGCTAGATGTTAATGCATTTAAGAGCCTGCCGTCCCACTGCCATCAAATACTAGGAGATGATCCATTTTTTATGGCCTTCTTGCGAATGCTTTTACATGTAATCGAGTCCACTCAAAACGATGACAATCTCATGATGGTGTGCGATGACGAAGAAAAAATGGCCTTACCAATGTACAAGCTATATCGCCGCGTAAAACTCATTCACCCTGAGGCGCGAGAAAAATTAAGAGCCTTATGTTTTGGAGACGATCAGTGGATGCATGCACTCCAGGGCGCCGATCTAGTCTCTTCCATTCTTCGTAGAGAGGGCGATAAGCAGTTTTTCAACACACCCTATGATTACGAACGATTGTTTGCCGCACTAGCAATAGAACCTGATCGTGCTAATGGGGAGAAGATCTGGGCCTGCAGCGTATCGTTTGCGGATAAGACAATGCTTTTAAATCTCGCGGATGGTCTCAAGGAGGACACGCCCGTGTCTTGACGGACCAACGCTCTCTCCATTTCCAACTGAGGCAGGACAAGAGAAGTCACAAACACCTGTGACAAGCATCACAGACGCCCAACCCGCGACGCGCGACAATGGGCAAAGCCGCTGAACCGCAGATTTTCGGAGAACGAATCAAAGAGGCGAGCTAAGTCCTTTATTCAGGATATCCTAGAAGTAAGTACTTATTTGTCAATACTTTGCAGCAAATTGTTGGGGGGGGGGGGGGGGGGGGGAAAAACACCCACCCCACCCCACCCCCCAAAAAATAACTACTAAAAATTAACGCATACAAAATATTT
>Ga0182018_10000640_pt1 | contig 44141 bp, 34 predicted proteins | sample 812P2MmetaG_FD_120490 | JGI IMG/M metagenome (GOLD analysis project Ga0182018, IMG submission 120490) | Permafrost microbial communities from Stordalen Mire, Sweden - 812P2M metaG | ecosystem: Environmental > Terrestrial > Soil > Wetlands > Permafrost | place: Sweden: Stordalen | collected... | reverse complement strand
CACGCGGATTTCGGCGGCGAGGTCGAGCGCATCATGAACATGATTGACGGCGTGCTGCTCGTGGTGGATTCCGCCGAAGGCCCGCAGGCGCAGACGCGCTTCGTCTTGCGCAAGGCGCTCGAAGCCGGCGCGAAGCCGATCGTGGTCATCAACAAGATTGACCGCGAGAACGCGAACCCGAAAAAAGTTCTCGACCAGGTTTTTGAACTGTTCATGTCGCTCAACGCGACGGACGAGCAGCTGGATTTTCCATTCATCTACGCCTCGGCCAAGCAGGGCTATGCGAAAACGGACCTCGAACACGTCACCGGCACGATGGAGCCGTTGTTCGAGGCGATCACGAAACACATCCCGCCGCCGCGCGCGAAGGCCGGCGACGGCTTTCAATTGCTCGTCGCGAATCTGGATTACTCCGATTATCTCGGCCGTATCGCGTTCGGTAAAATTTACGAAGGCAAAGTAAAGCTCGGCGACCCCGCGATTTGTCGTCACGGTCACGGAAAGATTTCCAAAAACAAAATCACTGCGATTTTTCATTTTGAAGGAATGAAGCGGATCGAAGTTCAGGAGGCGCACGCCGGCGACATCGTCGGGCTGACTGGTTTTGAGGACGTGTTCATCGGCGAAACGATTTGCGATTCCGAGGCGCGCGAGATGTTGCCATATATTCCGATTGATCCGCCGACGATTCAAATGGAATTCGCAGTGAACGACAGTCCGCTTGCCGGTCAGGACGGCAAGCTCGTCACCGCGCGGCACATTTGGGATCGGTTGGTAAAAGAAATCCGCACGAATGTCGCGCTGCGAATTGCGCAGACGAGCGACCCGAAGGTTTTTGCGGTCAGCGGTCGCGGCGAAATGCAGATTGCGATTCTCGTCGAGCAAATGCGTCGTGAAGGTTACGAGGTTTTGGTTTCGCGTCCTGAAGTGCTTTGGAAAAAAGGCGCGGACGGCGAATTGCTCGAACCGATTGAAAAATTGTTCGTGGAAATTCCGAGTGAAAATCTCGGCAACATCATGGAAAATCTTTCCGGCCGCAAGGCGCAGATCACGAACATGAACCACGTCGGCAACCAGGTTTCCGTCGAAGCGCTCGTGCCGATGCGCGGGTTGATTGGTTTTGAAACTGACCTCGTCAACTCGACGAAAGGCATGGGCGTAATGAGTCATTTGTTCCATGAATACGGCCCGGACTGCGGCGAGATTGCGGCGCGCAAGAATGGTTCGCTCGTTTCCATGGATTCCGGCGAAGCGACAAGTTACGCGCTAAACATGGTGCAGGAACGCGGCCGGCTGATGGTCGAGCCGGGCGACATGATTTACGTCGGCATGATTGTCGGAGAAAATGCGCGCGAGAACGACATCCCCGTGAATCCGGTGAAGGAAAAACGTCTGACAAACATGCGTTCACAGGGTGATGGCAAAGGCATTCAGTTGAATTCGCCGTTGAAATTAAGCCTAGAACGCGCGCTGGAATACATTGACGTGGACGAATACGTGGAAGCGACGCCGAAAAATCTCCGACTGCGGAAAAAAATCCTTGATGAGACCCAGCGCAAGCGTTCGGAAAAATCGCGCGTGATGAAGTTCGTGCAGGAGTGACCGGCTGTAATTGGAAAGTTTTTTTGACTGGTTGAATTATGTCGGACAGCGTAATCAATAACGCGCCGCTTCGTCGCTGAAGACGGTGAGTTGTCATGCGAACCATTTGCGCCTTTCTTTTTTTTGCCGCCGGACTGTGTTTTGCCGGTTCAGGTGAATCAGATTTTGTCTTCAACGATTTGAACGGCGTTGCGCATCGCCCGCTTGAGCCGTCGGATAAAACGGTGTCGGTTCTGATTTTTTACGGACAGGATTGTCCCATCTCCAACGGCTACGCGCCGGAAATCAACCGCATCGCTGCCGGTCACACGAACTTCGCTTTCTACATCGTGCAGGTTGATTCCGATTTGACTCCGGCAGCGGCGAAGTCACACGCGCAGGAATACGATTTGCGACCGTCCGTATTGCTCGATCCGCAACATCGTCTGGTCAAACTTCTCAACGCCACTGTCACGCCGCAGGCTTTTGTCATCGGAAAAAATGGCGCGGTGCTGTATCGTGGACGCATTGACGATCGCAATGCCGACATTGGAAAACATCGCGGCACGGCCACGCAGCACGATTTGACTGACGCGCTTGACGCCATCGCCGCTGGCAAGCCGGTGAAGCAAAAGGAAACCAAGGCCATCGGCTGCTTCATTCAATGAAATGAATTTACTCGCCCAGCGTTCCATTCTTTGGCACAACGCGGGCATGAAATCCATTTCCGCCTTCATTCTGGCACTGCCGCTCGCCGTGCAGGGCGCATCGTCCGAAAATCCGGTGACGTTCAACAAACAGATCGCGCCCATCATTTATCAAAATTGTTCGTCGTGCCATCGTCCGGGCGAGGCCGCGCCTTTCGCTCTTTTGTCCTACAACGACGTGGCGAAAAAGGCGAAGACGATTGCCAGAGTCACCGCGTCGCATCAAATGCCGCCGTGGAAAGCCGAGCCAGCCTCGTATGCGTATCGCGACGAGCGGCGATTGGCCGAGGAGCAAATCACATTGATTCAAAAATGGGTGAATGACGGAATGCCGGAAGGCAGTGCCGCCGACAAAATTGAACCGCCGAAGTTCGCCTCCGGCTGGCAGCTTGGCGAACCCGGTCTCATCGTGGAAATGCCGGCGGCGTATCATGTGCCGGCGGACGGCCCGGACATTTATCGCAACCTCGCGGTTCCGCTCGGACTTACGGAGGACAAGTGGATCACCGCCATTGACATGAAACCTTCGGCGCGGACGGTCGTGCATCACGTCCTGTATTTCGCCGACCCGCGCGGCGTTGCCCACGAACGCGCGCCGCAGGGAACGGAGCCGGGCTTCAATGGCATGGGCGCGGGTGGCGCTTCGGTTCCGCTCGGTGGCTGGGCAGTCGGCGCGCAACCGCATTTCTTTCCCGAAGGACTGGCGTTGAAAGTTCCGAAAGGTTCTGACCTCGTCGTGCAGTATCATTTTCATCCGACGGGCAAGCCGGAGGCGGAAAAATCCGTCATTGGACTTTATTTCGCCAAGCAGCCGCCGACACGGATGATGACACGAATACAGATGCCGCCGGATTATTCGCTCTTTTCCGGGCTGGACATTCCGGCGGGCGAGAAGGATTTCGTCATCCGCGATTCCTACACGCTGCCGGTGGCGGTGGACGGCGTGGGCATGAGCGCGCACGCGCATTACATCGCCACGCAATTGAAGATGACGGCGACGTTGCCGGGCGGCGAAGTAAAGACACTGCTGTGGATCAAGGACTGGGATTTTGCGTGGCAGGACAAGTATTATTTTCAACAACTGGTGCCGCTGCCCGCCGGGACGCACCTTGACGCTGAAATCCACTGGGATAATTCGGCGGACAATCCCCGCAATCCAACCAGCCCGCCGGTGCATGTGCAATGGGGTGAAGAAACGAAGGACGAGATGGGCAGCATCAGCCTGGTGGCCGTGCCGCACGATGAAGCAGACCTTGCGGCGCTGCGAGGGGACATTTCGCAACGAGAGAAGAAACTCGTGCGGGAAAAGATGCAGTCCGATCCGGTTCTGGCCCGGAAGGTGATGCAAATCCTCGGTGAATAAGCCGCCAGCAGCTTGAAAAAAACTGCCAAAGTCCGGAAGTTCAAAACTTCGCTGGTGGCTTGGCTATATGGCTGTCATGCCAAAATGAGCGAAATACGGTTGGATGGAGGCACCCGGCGGTTGAATGGTCGCTCAATGGCAATTTTTGCGCAAAAGCCTGAATTTTCTACGAAAAATCTGGATTTCAAGGCAAAGCAACTGCCTGTTTTTTTTGTTTTTACAGCATGTAAAATGAAAAATCATGCAGTGTATTTTATATGCGGTGTTTTTAAAAAACCATGCGGTAGATTTCCGAAAATCAGCGGTGTTTTAGGATTTAACAGCGGCAGTTTTTGCCGGTCAGGCTGGTGTGTGGGGCGGACTGGCTGGATTTGCTTAGGCCGCTGGTTTCAGGATTTTGCCGACGGCATCCCGGTGAATTCCATGCCCACAAGACAGACGTCGTCATCGAACTCGTGGCTCACGGCAAAGGTGCGGACGGCTTCGATCAGTTCGTCGAACAGTATTTCCGGCGGATGCTGGATGAGATTCTGCACGTCCATCATCAGCCGTTGCTGCGAATACAATTCCTCGTTTTGTCCCTGCACTTCGTAGAGGCCGTCGGTGAACAACATCACAAAATCGCCGGGCGCGAGGGTGGTCTCCGAGGTCTGGTAGGGCGACTCCTCAAACAGCCCGAGCGCCGGCTGGCTTTTGCCGGATGTGTTGACCAGCGGTTCGATCAAGCCCGTCGAGCGCCGCACTCGCAGCGGCTTGGGGTGGCCGGCGTTGGCGTAACGCATCACGCCGGTCTGGCTGTCGGCCACGAGATAGAACGCCGTCGTGAGCATGGGCGAACCGGTGTTCTTGAGAATGTTGCACAGGTCGTAATTTAACTTGCCGAGGAAATTTCCCGGATCGCGCACGAACGATTTCAATTCCTCGGCCAGCGCGCGGATCATGGCGGTGACGAGCGCGGCGCGGACGCCGTGGCCGGTGACATCGCAGATGAAGACGCCGGCTTCGGTGTCGGAAATGGCGGTGAGGCTGAAAAAATCGCCGCTGACGCCTTCCGCCGGATGATAGCGATGAACGAATTGAAACGCGCTTTGCTCCGGCGTCACACCTGGCGGAAATGCCGGATACTGCTGCGGCAACATGGCGAGTTGGATTTCGCGCGCCATGCTCAGCCCTTCCTCCATCATCGAATTTTTTACGCGCAATTCCTCGCGGCTGCGGGCCAGTTCGGAGGTCGTGCGCCGGATTTGTTCGTCGGCGCGTTTTTTTTCGGTGACATCCCAAAACACGCCTTGCAATCCGATGACTTTACCCGTCTCGTCTCGCAACGGCGTTTTGATGACGTGATGATACTGCTTTTCCGAACTGCCGACCGGCTGGCTTTCCTCAAGAATTTCCACCGTCTCGCCCTTTTCCATGATGTTCAAATCATCGTGCCAGTATTTGTCCGCGGCTTCTTTGGGATGAAGATCGTAATCGGTTTTGCCGATGATTTCCTCGAGTTTGATGTTGTGGTATTTGCAGTAATGCTGGTTGGCGAACGTGAAGCGGCCTTGCGCGTCGCGGCGAAAAACCCCTTGCGGCATCGTTTCCACCAGCGAATGATAAAGCGATTCTGACCGCTGTAGTGCGTCGCCCATCTGCCGCTTTTGCGTGATGTCTTCAACCGTGCCTTCGTAGTAAAGCAGTTTTCCTTGCGCGTCGCGGACTGCACGGCAATTTTCGGAAATCCAAATGACCGTCCCGTCCTTGCGGAAAATTTTCGATTCAAAACCTCTTAAGGTGTCGTGCTCGCGCATCAGGCGGACAAATTCCTCGCGCCGGTTGGGCTCGACGTAAAGCCGGTTGGCGATGTCCTTGATGCTCGCCATCAATTCCACCGGCGAGTCGTAGCCGTAAATGCGTGCGAGTGCGACGTTCGCCAGCAGATAATGTCCGTCAACCGTGGTGCGAAAAATGCCTTCTACAAGATGATCGAAAATGCCGTAGTAATTATCCTTCTCGTCAATCAGCGCCAGCCGCTCAGCCTGCCGCTCGATCGCGCAGCGGATGGTGTGATGCAGCGTGTCGGCGTCGAGCGGCTCTTTGGCGAGATAATCCTGCGCGCCGTTGAAGATGACTTCGGCGGAATAATTTTCGTCGTTGACCGGCCCGAAAACTACCACCGCCACGCGCGGCGCTTTGACCGTGAGCGAAGTGACTTGGAACAGTCCGGCAGCATTGGCGGCGGCCAGTTCAAACAGGATGACTTGAAACGCATTTGCCGCCAGGAGCGCGAACCCGGCTTCGACTGTCGGCACGGTCGTCATGTCCGCGTTGTGGCCGCCGGCGCGCAGCAGGTCGCCAACGCTGTGCGCAAAATGCCCGTCCTGGCCGATGAACAAAACTTTCAAATCTTTCACTTCCATAATGCGGTTCAGCTTCATCCGAAGCATCACCGATACCAACCGCCCGCGACGAAGATACATTTTTGCGCCGCCGCCGCAAGTGGGTTGCGTGTGACAATTTGCCACGCCAGTGCTGCACGTCAAAAATTGCCGCAGACCTTTTTAATTTTCCTTTTCTTTGCGCTGAAACGGCGATAACCATAAATAACACCGCAGCCAAAAATAAATTCCTGAACCGGCTTATGAAAACGTATGCACCAGCAGACATCCGGAACTTCGCCGTCGTCGGCCACGCCTCGTCGGGCAAAACCATGTTGAGCGAGGCGATGCTCATGTGCGGCGGCGTCATCTCGCGCATGGGCCGCATTGCCGACGGCTCGACGGTGTCCGATTATCACGTCAGCGAAAAGAACCGGCAGATTTCCGTCTCGGCGTCGCTGTTGCACACGGAATGGATGGGTAAAAAATTCAACATCATTGACACGCCCGGCTATTTGGATTTCATCAGCGAGGGATTGGGCGCGTTGCGTGTCGGCGATTTCGCGCTTGTTGTCATCCACGCGCAGCACGGCCTCGGCGTCGGCACCGACCGCGTATGGAATTATGCCACCGGCTACGGCATCCCGAAAATGATCGTCGTCAACGCGCTCGACAAGGAGAACGTGGATTTCGACGCTGTGTTAAAAGCGGCGCAGGAACATTTTGGGCGGCACGTTTTTCCATTGAACGTGCCCGTGAACGCCGGACCGGGTTTCAACAAGGTGCTGGACGTGCTGCGCAATGAAATCTTGACCTACGCGACGGACAACAGCGGCAAATACAAGGAAGAACCCGCCACCGGCGAATGGGAGGCGAAGGTCAAGGAATTGCATGGCCAGTTGATTGAGCACATCGCGGAATCAGACGACGGGTTGATGAACAAATTTTTCGAGCAGGGCGGCTTGTCGGAGGAGGAATTCCGCGCCGGCATACATTCGGCGGTGCAAAAGGAATTGTTCATACCGCTCTTTGCCGCGTCGGCAGAAAACAACATCGGCGTCGCGCGGCTCATGGATTTCATCGCCAAATACGGATCGTCCCCGGTGGACCGCAAACGGGTCAAGGCCGTTGACGCCAGCGACAAGGAAACCGAAGTGGCCCTCGACAGCAGCGAGACTGCGGTCTACATCTTTAAGACGATGGCCGAGGCGCATTTCGGCGAGCTTTCATTTTTCCGCGTGTATTCCGGCTCGATTTCGACCGGCATGGATTTGTTCAACAGCGACCGCAAGATCACCGAGCGCGTCGGCCAGATTTATCTGCTTAATGGCCAGACGCGCGAGGCCGCCCCCACGCTCGGTGCCGGCGACATCGGCGCGGTGGTGAAGCTCAAGGACACGCACACCGGCAACACCCTTTGCACTGCCAAGCATCCCGTGACGCTGCCGAAGGTCGTTTATCCCAAGCCGAACATCCACGCCGCGCTCGTCGCGAAGGTGAAAGGCGAGGAGGACAAAATCGCCTCCGGCCTTGCCGCGTTGCACGAGGAAGACCCGACGTTTCTTTACGTCGTGGATTCAGAATTGCACCAGACAATTATTTCCGCGCAAGGCGAATTACATTTGGAAGTCGTCGCCGACCGTTTGCGCCGCCGCCACAACGTCCACGTTGAATTGGCTGAACCGCGCGTGAAATACCGCGAGACCATCAAGGGCAACGGCGATTCAAAATATCGCCACAAGAAGCAGACCGGCGGCGCGGGACAATTCGCCGAAGTCTGGATGCGCATCGAACCGCAGCCGCGCGATTCAGGCGTCGAGTTCAACAACTCGCTCGTCGGCCAGAACGTGGACCGCGTATTTGTGCCGTCGGTGGAAAAAGGCGTGAACCAGGCCTGCACCGAGGGCATCCTCGCTGGTTGTCGCGTGACGGACGTGAAGATTGATTTTTATGACGGCAAGATGCATCCGGTGGACTCGAAAGACATCGCGTTCCAGATCGCCGGCTACTTCGCGTTCAAGGAAGCGTTCTTGGCCGCCAAGCCGTGCCTGCTGGAGCCGATTGAGACGGTGGAAATCCACATCCCCGAAGATTGCATGGGCAAGGTGATGGGCGACCTGTCCAGCCGTCGCGGAAAAATTATTGGCATGGACACCGATGGCGCGTTTCAAGTCATCAAGGCGAGCGTGCCGACGAAGGAGCTTTACCATTATTCCAGCACACTGCGTTCGCTCACCGGCGGTCGCGGCGTCCACGCCGAGGAATTCAGCCACTACGAGGAAATGCCGCGCGACACTGCGGACAAGGTGATTGCCGAGGCGGCGAAGCGGAAAGCCAGCCACGAGCCGCACTGATAAAATTGTGGCGTTGAGCCTGTGGCTCGATTCAGTCGGCTCACAGCGCCGACGCTGCAACCCGAATCAATGCACCAGCGCCGCCTCGTGTTTGCGCACGGAGGCGTAAAGCGCGTCCTTGAGTTTCGCGCGCTTGAATTTCAGTTCGTCAATCTGCTGGTCGGTGGCGAACTCAACGTTCTCCTCGATACGGCAGATTTCGTCATCCAACTGGTGATACTCCTCGAATGCCGCGCGAAACTTGCCATCGGCCAGCTTGAGCGAGCGGATGGTTTCGCGGTGTTCGGGAAATTCCGTCACGAACGGGTGATGTATATCCATGGGAAGTCCTCCGGTTTGAAGGTTAACGGCCGTTGCACTGTGTCTCTTGTCCTCATGACCTGAACCCAATTAAACGCAGGTCACCTTAAATGGCCAGTGAAATTTTGCAAATTTTTAATTGGCTTTCCGCGCCTTCTCCGCTTTGCAACAGCGCGCGGATGGATTAGATTTCCCGCCACTCTCGAACCATGCCGAGCGTCTATATCAAAACCTACGGTTGCCAGATGAACGAGCGCGACAGCGAAGCCGTCGCCGCCCAGCTTGTCGCCAAGGGCTATTCGCTCGCGAAATCGGAGGCGATGGCCGATGTGATTCTCCTCAACACCTGCAGCGTGCGCGACAACGCCGAGCAAAAGGCGCTGAACAAAATGGAAAACATCGTCGGCGAAAACCGGCGCACCCGGCCCGGCATTGTATTCGGCTTCATGGGCTGCATGGCGCAAAGCCGGGGAAAGGAATTGATTGAAAAACTGCCGGACGTGGACCTCGTTCTCGGCACGCAGAAATTCCATCGCGCCGCCGATTACCTCGACGAAATCCTTTCCGGCCGCCGCGATAAAATCGTGGACGTGGCGGAAGAGCAGGGGAGCGAGGCGACGATTCGCGAACATCTCCTCAACGGCAGCGCCAAGAAATCCGTCACCGCCTTCGTCAGCATCATGCAGGGCTGCAATCAGCATTGCACTTTCTGCATCGTTCCATTCACGCGCGGCGAGGAACGTAGTCGCACGATTCCCGACATCGTCGCTGAATGTCGCCAGCTTGTTGTGCAAGGTGTCAGGGAAATCACTTTGCTCGGCCAGATTGTGACAAGCTACGGCAAACGCGACATTTCGATGCACGAAGGCAAATCCGGTTTTGTCCAATTGCTCGACGCCGTTCACGAGATTGACGGCCTCGAACGCATCCGTTTCACCTCGCCGCATCCGAAAGGTTATGGCGACGACCTCATCGAGGCCTACGCGCGGCTACCCAAGCTCGTCGAGAGCGCGCACATTCCGGTGCAAAGCGGCAGCGACTGCGTGCTCAAGCTCATGCACCGCGGCTACACGCGCGAAAAATTCCTCGGCATCATCGGAAAACTGCGCCGCGCCCGGCCCGGCATCGGCATCACCACGGACATCATCATCGGCTTTCCCGGCGAGACCGGGGATGACTTCGAGCAGACGCTCTCGCTCGCTCGCGAAGTGCAGTTCGACAACGCCTACATCTTCAAATACTCGCCGCGCCGCGACACGCCCGCCGCCGACATGCCCGATCAAGTCCCGCAACCCATCCGCGAGGAGCGCAACCAGCGCCTGCTCGACCTCGTCAACGAAATCGCCGCGCGCAAATACGACGCCTTCATCGGGCGGCAGGTGCAGATTCTGGTGGAAGGGCCGAGCAGGAAAAATCCCGCGCGCTACACCGGGCGCACGCGTTGTAACCGCATCGTGCTGTTCGACGGCAGCGTCCGGCATCAGGGGCAGCTCATGGATGTGAAGATCACCCGCACCGGCTCATTCACGCTCTACGGCGACCCGGCGATTGTGAATTTGTAAATGTCGTCGGCATACAATTTCACCCGGAGAAAAGCCAGAAGGTCGCCCGCAACCGCTGAAAAATTTTGTTGAATTGGCGAAAATTTAATCTTTAATTCAATGCAATAAATAATTCCAATGGCCGATACGCCCACACAACCAGAGCAAACGGAACAACGTGAAGCGCCAAAATCGCCTTCACTTGCGCCCTCAACGGTTTCTCCAACGGGACGTCGGCTTGCCTTCCAAGATATTAAAAGACAACTCACCGAAGAGGAGCTTTCAAATACTGGGACGCAAAAAATGATTTTGGAATTATTGCTTACAACCGAAGCCGAACGTGATGAATTAAAAATTTTCGTTCCAAAGTATTATGAAACCGATAAGCGCGCTGGAATACTTGAAGAAAAACTTAAAACCAACAAGACCAACGAAATTACGTTTGGCGTTGGTATTGGTGTCGGCATGGCGATTATAGGGTTAGCTCCTTTTTTCTGGGACGACAAAGGACATGGATGGTTAGTCCTTGTTGTTGGAGCGATTCTGACCATTGGAGCAATATTCAGTAGAATTTTTAATAAATGAAAGTTGTTTGCCTAGGCATTTTTGATCGTGGGAACATCGCTAAAGAGCGTGTTCATTTTCGTGCCGTTGTGGACATGGATCTTCAATTTTATGCAATTTATGACACCAGTTATTTAGGTGATGATAAAATTCAAACGCAACATAAAGATTGTTTTTGGTTTGCTCCTTTCCAAGTTAAAGCCGGTCAGAATATTGTGCTTTACACTCGTGTTGGCAATCAAAGCACTGAACCGCGCAATGACGGGTCTGTATTTCATTTTTTCTTTAGAGGGTTGAATCAACCTATTTACACACAAATTGAAAAATGTGCTGTGATTTTTGAATTGGCCAATTGGATTACTTCAAAAAAGGGCGCCTAAAATTTTAAGCCTTGATGGTTTTAATTGCCATGCCCGAAGTTCAATCGTGAACGAAATAATTTTCTTCGTGTGTATTAGTGTGAATTCGTGGTTAGCTTTCTTGAATGAAATTGTCGCTGCTTTTAGTCTTGCTCGTCCAGTTTCTGGCCATCGGCAATTCCATTTTGGCGCAATCATCGCCCGCTTCATTCGCCTACGTTTTGCAGGCGGATTCGCTGGCGAAATCCAAAGCCGAGGCCGTGGCCAAACTCGCGGCGTGCGGACGCGATTGGATTGTTCTCGACGCGAGTTTCAGCGGCGACGAGCCGTGGACGGCGGCGGATTTGGCGGCCATCCGCGCCGGTCGCGCCGGTCGCAAGGTGATTGCCTATCTTTCGATTGGCGAGGCGGAGGATTATCGCGCTTACTGGCATCGCGAGTGGGACGCCGACCGCGACGGCAAGCCGGACGCCGGCGCGCCCGCATTTTTGCTCGCGCAGAATCCCGAATGGAAGGGCAATTACCGCGTCAAATACTGGCAGGCCGGCTGGCAACGCATCATCCTCGCCGACGTGGACAAAATCATGGCGGCGGGTTTTGACGGCGTTTATCTCGACATCGTGGACGGGTTTGAAACCTTCGAGCAGGACGGAAAAAATTTCATTGATGACCGGCTCAACCCGGAGACGCAACAAAGTTACCGGCGCGACATGGTGGACTGGGTGAAAGCTGTCGCCGCGCGAGCGCGCAAAACGAATCCCGCCGCGCTCGTCATCCCGCAGAACGGGACGCAACTGCTCGCGCACGCGGATTTCCTTGGCGCAGTGGATGCCGTCGGCGTCGAAGACCTTTTCACCAACGGCGACAAGCTTCAGAAAGCCGCCGACACAAAATACGTTTTGGATTTTCTCTCACTGCTGGCCGCCGCGCACAAGCCGGTTCTCGACATTGAATATCCCAAACGCAAGGAACGTCAGGCGCACGCCCGCGAAGAGGCGGTGCAGCACGGCTTCGTCTGGCTGGTGACCGACCGGCAGTTGAAAACCTTGGGCGAATCGGGAAAATGAACGGATTGATTTTCTTCGTGTCCATTCGTGTGAATTCGTGTTTAATTTCTGGAAATGAAACTATCTCTTTTGTCCATATTGCTTGGCGTCGGCATGGGGCTGCCGCAGATTTACGGCGTGGCGCGCCCGGCGCAGCTCGCCGCCGCCACGCGCCGGTTTCCGCGCAACCTGCCCGCCGGCATTTTCCTGATGCTGCTCGGCACGGCGTGGTTTGTCTGGAACGTCAACAACGAACCCATCGCCGATTTCTCGGCGTTCAAGCCTTACATGATGATGGCGTTCACGGCGGTGGGCGTGGGGGCGTGCATTTTTGTGCAGGATTTTCTGGCCGTGCGCGGTCTGGCGGTCGTGCTGCTGCTGCTGGCGAAATTGATGGTGGACACGGGGCGTCCGCATCTGGGCGAATCGCCGTGGGTGCTGGTGATTCAGGGCTGGGCTTACGTTTTCATCGCCATGGGAATTTATTTCACCGTCACGCCGTGGCGGCTGCGCGATTTGATCAACTGGGCCACGGCCACGGAAAAACGCACGCGCTGGACGAGCGCCGTGCGTCTGGCGTTCGCGGCGCTGGTGGTGATTCTCGGCCTCACGGCGTTCCGCGCGATGTGAATTGCGCCCATGAAAATCGCCGACTTCAGACGCGAATACACGCTCGCCGGTTTGCGCCGCGCGGATTTAGACGCGAATCCGCTGGCGCAATTCGATGACTGGTTCGCGTCGGCATCGGCGGGTGATCGCTGGCGGAAAATCGGCATCGCGCTTTTCAAACTGTGGCACGCCATCCTCGGCCATTCACCGGCGGACGTGAACGCGATGGTGCTTTCCACCGTGGACAAAGACGGACGGCCTTCGTCGCGAAATGTTCTGCTCAAGAGCTTGGACGAACGTGGCTTCATTTTTTTCACGAATTACGCCAGCCGCAAAGGACACGAGCTGGTGGAAAATCCGAACGCATCGCTGACGTTTTACTGGCCGGATTTGGAACGGCAAGTCTGTGTGGCCGGGTCGGTGGAAAAAATTCCGCGCGCAGAATCCGAGGTGTATTTCAAATCGCGTCCGCGCGGCAGCCGGCTTGCGGCATGGGCTTCAAATCAAAGCGATGTTGTTGCCGATCGCGCCGCGCTCGAAGTGAAATGGAGCGAAATGGAAAAGAAATTTCCAAATAATGACGTTCCGTTGCCGCCAAACTGGGGCGGCTACGTCTTGAAGCCGGAGCGGATTGAATTCTGGCAAGGTCGTCCGAGCCGGTTGCACGATCGTTTTTGTTACACGCGGCAGCCGGACAATTCGTGGAAGCTGGAGCGGCTTGCGCCCTGAAGCCGGTTATTTTTTTGGTTCGTCCTTGGTGTGCCACTTGCCATCTTCGTCGTAGGTTGAAACCACGATGATGTCGTCGCCCAGCACTTTGAATTCCGCTTCTGGCGCGGGCGCGGGCGGCGCGGGAGACTGTTGCAGCGGTGCAGACGGAGGCGCTGTTATTGGCACGGGCGCATTTTCCGCCGGCGGAACGGGCTTGGTGGCCGGCGGAGTTTTGGTGATCCGGATTGTGTCGCCACCGGCGGCGGCGTTTTTTTCCTCGTCGTGCGAGCGCGCGGATTCCATGAGCAGCAATTCCCACGGGCCTTGCACGGTGCGGGCGGACGGCTTTTTGAACTGATGCAACTGGAACTCGCCGTTGGCCAGCGTGAGCAGCCGGTGGAACGCCTTTTCCCCGGTCAAATCGCCCGCCTTGGCGTGGATGATTGCGCCGTCCTCGATGTAAATTTCGCCGTGCGTCTGCTGGTCGCGGACTTCGAGGATGCAGGAATTGCGGCCGAGGCATTGCATCTGGATGACATCCGGCAGCCCGACCTGGCGCAATGTGCCGGAAAACCCCTCGCGGTGTGTCCACGAAAGGAGATCGTTGAGGACGTTGAAAACAAATTTGATTCCATCAGGCGTGATGGGCTTTTCGAGAAACAATTCCGCGCCGTTTGCGAGGCAGGCGGCGCGCTGGCTCTCGCTGGCCTTGCCGGTCAGGACGACTTTTTTGACTTCAGGATAGCGCCGGTGGATGATGCCCAGCAATTGCACGCCGTCCAGCATCGGCATGCCGAGGTCCAGCACGACGAGTGCAATCGGATTTTGTAGCAGGATGACGAGTGCCTGGTCCGCAGCGGACGCCTTGTGGATTTCCCAAGTCTGGTTTCCCATGACGTCGAACAATTCGCTGATGGTTTCGAGGAACGCCATGCTGTCGTCCACCAGCAGCACCTGGAATTTTTTCGGCACCTTGATTGCCACCTTGACCGCCTCGCCCGGCTTCACCGGCGACGGCGCAGGCGACTCGACTTTTGGTGGCGCGGAAACCGGCGCGGACATTTCCAGGCGCAATTCGATGTTGCCGAGGCGCAAGGTTTCGCCGGGTTTCAATACGCCTTCGGAAATCATTGTATTTTTTATGAACGTGCCGTTGGTCGAGCGCAGATCGCGGACGGCAAGTTCGTCGCCGCGCAGCCGGACTTCGCAATGCTGGCCGGAGATGGATGCGTCAAGGATTTGAAACGTGTTGCCCGCCGCGCGCCCGATCGTGACCCAATTAGTCCCCAGTTCGTGCGACAAGCCCGCCGGTGTCTGCGAAGTGACGACAAGTTTTGGCATAAAATTTATTTCGCCGGTTCGGTTTCGCCCGCGACGTCTTCTTTGTCCTCGCCGATGACGGGCGCGATGGCCTGTAGTTTATCGCCTGCGTCAAGATTCACAAGTTTTACGCCCATGGTATTGCGACCGGCTTCGCGGATGTCCTTGACGTTCGTCCGCACCATCTGGCCGCCGACGGTGATGAGCATGATTTCGTCATTGTCGCGGACGGGAAGCGCGCCGATGACGCAGCCGGTCTTTTCGCCGACCTTCATCGTGATGCGGCCTTTGCCGCCGCGCGATTGCTTGCGTGCGCCGCTCTCCGATTGCACAAGATATTCATCGAAGGAGGTGCGCTTGCCGATGCCGTTTTCGCCGGCTACCAACAATGCCGCGTCAGGAACGACCACTGCGAGCGCAACTACAGCATCACCCTTCTCCAACGTAATTCCCTTCACACCGCCAGCGGCGCGACCCATTGAACGGACGTCGGTTTCAGCAAACCGAATACTCATGCCGTCCTTGGTGATCAGAATCACGTCATCGCCATCATCACCTTCGCCCGAACTGCCACGCGTCTGTTTCACATCAATGAGTGTGTCGCCTTGCTCGATGCCGATGGCGATGATGCCGCCTTTGCGGACGTTGGCGAAATCGCTCAATGAAGTTTTCTTCACCGTGCCTTGTTGCGTTGCGAAGAACAGTTCACCGGATTGCGACCACGTCACGTCCTCTTTGTTCTCGTCCGTCTTCGACAAAATGCGGATGAGCGCGGCGACCTTTTCCCCAGCCTTCAATTCCAGCAAATTCGCGATGCTCCGGCCTTTCGCCGCACGTCCCATGTCGGGAATTTCGTGGACGCGCTCGACATACACGCGTCCGGTGTTCGTGAAGAACATCAGGTAATCGTGCGTGCTCGCCGTGAAAAGATGCTCGATGAAATCCTTATCTTCCTCGGTCGCAGCCTCGCGTGTCGTCATGCCGATGACGCCCTTGCCGCCGCGCCGTTGCGCGCGGTAGTTCGAAATGTTTGTGCGCTTGAGCAGCCCGTTATGCGTGAGCGTGATGATAACGCCTTCGTTGACGATGAGGTCTTCGATGGCGATCTCGCCTTCGTCGGGAACAATCTCGCTTTTGCGCGGCGTGGCGAATTTCTCCTTGATGACCTTCAACTCGGTCTTGATGATCGTCATCACGCGCGATTCCTTCGCCAAAATGTCGAGCAAATCCTTGATGCGTTCGAGCAACTCTTTGTATTCGCCCTCGACCTTGTCAATTTCCAGCGCGGTCAATTGATACAAACGCAACTCCAGAATCGCGTCCACCTGCCGTTCGGTCAGCGCGTAACGGCCCGCGTCCAGGCGTTCGTCGCTGCGGATCAAAATTCCCCAGCGCTCGACCTGCGCCCGCGTCCACTCGAACGCGAGCAATTTCACGCGGGCTTCGTCGCGCGTTTTGCTGCTACGGATGATTTTGATGAACTCGTCAAGGTTCGCCAGCGCGATGAGATAACCTTCGAGCAATTCGGCGCGCTCCTCGGCTTTGCGCAATTCAAACCGCGTGCGGCGCAAAATCACCTCGCGCCGGTGCTCGATGTAGCACTGGATCATTTCCTTGAGATTGAGCGTTTTCGGCTTGCCGTGATCAATCGCCAGCGAATTGACGCTGAACGAAACTTCAAGCTGCGTGTGCTGGTAAAGGTTGGCGATGACGACCTTGGGATTGCCGTCGCGCTTGAGTTCCATGACGAGCCGCGTGTTTTCGTCGGACTCGTTGCGCATCGCGGAGATTTCCGTGATGATTTTTTCGTTCACCAGCGCGGCGATTTTTTCCTCCAGCGCCGCGCGGTTCACGTTGAACGGAATCTCCGTGATAACCAGTTGCTCCCGTCCACCTTTCATCTCCTCTAGCCCAATTCGTCCGCGTAGCTTCACGCTACCTTTTCCACCAGGATTGTCTTCCCCTACGCCGAAATAACTCTTGATGCCTTCAATACCGCAGATAACACCGCCCGTCGGAAAATCCGGGCCTTTGATGAATTTCATCAATTGCGCGGTGGTGATGTTCGGGTCGTCAATCTGCGCGCAAATGCCGTCCACGATTTCGCCGAGGTTGTGCGGCGGCATGTTCGTGGCCATGCCAACGGCGATGCCCGTGCCGCCATTAACGAGCAGATTCGGAAACGCCGCCGGAAAAACGGTCGGCTCGGTCATGCGCTCGTCGTAGTTCGGGACAAAATCCACCGTGTCCCTGTCCATGTCCTGCATCAACGCCGCGCCGAGATGCGTGAGCCGCGCCTCGGTATAGCGCATCGCCGCCGGCGGATCGTCTTCGATGGAGCCGAAATTTCCCTTGCCGTCCACCAACCGCTCGCGCATCGCCCACGGTTGCGCCATGTGGACGAGCGTCGGATAAATCACCGCCTCGCCATGCGGATGATAATTGCCGGAAGTGTCGCCGCAGATTTTCGCGCACTTGTAATGCTTGCGCCCGGGAAACAGCGACAGCTCGTGCATTGCATAAAGGATGCGCCGCTGCGAAGGTTTCAGGCCGTCGCGCACGTCGGGCAGCGCACGGGAAATGATGACGGACATCGAATAATCGAGGAACGAATTGCTGATCTCGTCCGCGACGTTAATTGTGCTGATCTTTTCGCCGCCGGTGTAGGCACCGCCGGCGGCGTGCGACGCTTTGGATTCAATTTCGTCTGGCATGGAAAATCAGTCGGTTTCTATTTCAGAAAGTTCTTCGGGAAAACAAGCCACGCCCATCCGTTTCGCGGCGGCTCGCAATTTTCCGTCCGTTGCGCACAGCGCACCACGCGGATGCATCATCGCGGTGGCCAGATGAATCGCATCCAGCGACCGCAAGGCGACTTCAGGATGGCAGGTCGTGAGCAGTCCGGCGGCGTGGCGGATCACGGCCGAACCCAGCGGATGAAAGCGCAACAATTCATCCTCATGCAGCGACTCAAAACGGGCGAAGGCGGATTGCCGCACGGCGGCGGAAATCCGCCCCGTCCGCTCCTTCATCAGAATCGCCGAGCGCACTTCGGCCAGCGCAAGTTCGGATGACCACAATTCGTGTCCGCTGACACGGCGGTCGAACCACGGCGAATCTTCCTCGCGCACGAGCAGTTTCACGATGATAGCGCTGTCGAGATACATCGTCAGGGTCGCGAATCGCGTTCAGCGCGGATGATTTCATCCGCCGACGGGCCGCCGTGGACGGGTTGTTTGAGCAGGTAATCGCCCATGCCCTGAAAAACTTTCCGGGGCTTGGACAACACCGCGCTCACCAGCCGTGCCTTGGGCAGGCCATCGCTGGTGATGGTCAATTCATGCCCGGACGCCACCCATTCGAGGAGCGCGGACAAATGTGCCTTGGCGTCGCGCACCGTCACGATACGCCCCCAATCGGCTACTGTGGCATCGCGCAACACCATCGGCTCGGCGCGCTTGATTTTCTTGTATCTGATAATCTTTTCTTTCATGCGGTTAATGTAGTCACATGAGACTACATATGTCAACCAAAATTTATTACTTTATTACACGTCCAAGTTTCTCACGTTCAGCGCGTTGTCCTCGATGTATTGGCGGCGGGGTTCGACTTCCTCGCCCATCAGCCGCGTGAACATTTCCTCGGCCTTGACGGCATCGGTAAGTTCGATGCGGAGCAGCTTGCGGTTGGTAGGGTTCATCGTCGTCTCAAAAAGTTCCTTGGCGTCCATTTCACCAAGACCCTTGAAGCGATACATCTGGATGCCCTTTTTGCCGATCGTTTTCACGCCGTCGAGAATTTCGGGAATCGAAAACAGCGGCGTGACCGTCGCGCGTTCGCCTTCGCCCTCGGTCAGTTCAAACAATGGCTTGTCCTGCGCGGCGTAATGATCCACCGCGAGGCCTTTCTTGGAAAGTTTGCCCAGCAGGTCTGCGATGGCCTTGCCTTCGAGATGCAGATCGGAAATTTTCGCGCGTCGCGTCGGGCCGTCCTTTTTGCGCGTTTCGGTGTCGCCGGAAAACAGGTCGCCGTTCGCCAGCTTGAATTTCTCCAGTTCATTGTTCGTGATGAAATAATGCACCGTGTCGTCGTTGCCATCGCGCACTTTGACCATGAATTGCGGCAGTGTCCCGTCCTTCGCGCGCTTCTCGACGTAATCCGCAAAATCACCGCCGAGCCGTTTGATGTAGGTCGCGTGTTTGTCGAGCGATTCCAGCAACGTGAGAATTTCCTCAAGCTGCTTCGGCGAGAACTCCCGTCCGTCCGCGAGATTTTTCAACTTCACTTCTTCCGTGCCATTTTGCAGCAGGATGCGGTTGAGCTGAACATCGTCGTCAATGTAATCCGTCTTCTTCTTGCGCGTGATCGAGTAAAGCGGCGGCTGCGCGATATAAACGTAACCGTCCTTGATGAGACTTGGCATCTGCCGGTAAAAAAACGTCAGCAGCAACGTGCGGATGTGCGAACCGTCCACATCGGCGTCTGTCATGATGATGATTTTGTGGTAACGCAGCTTGGTGAGATCGAACGCGCCTTCACCCTCGCCGTCGCCGATGCCCGTGCCAATGGCCGTGATCATCGTGCGGATTTCATTGTTCTGAAGAACCTTGTCGAGCCGCGCCTTCTCGACATTGATGAGCTTGCCGCGAATCGGCAGGATCGCCTGAAACTTCCGGTCGCGTCCCTGCTTGGCCGAGCCGCCGGCGGAATCACCTTCGACGATGTAAAGCTCCGTGTTCGCCGGGTCGCGGTCGGAACAATCCGCCAGCTTGCCGGGCAGACCGCCACCGGTGAGCGCCGATTTGCGAACCGCTTCGCGCGCCTTGCGTGCCGCCTCGCGCGCGCGCGCCGCAGTGAGGCCTTTGTCAATGATGCGTTTCGCCACCGGCGGATTCGCATCGAAATAAGCCATCAAGCCTTCGTAGGAAATCGAGCCGACGATTTTTTCAACTTCGGGCGAAAGCAATTTCACCTTCGTCTGCGATTCAAACTTTGGATCGCTGTGCTTCACCGAAATCACCGCCGTCAAACCTTCGCGTACGTCGTCGCCGGTGATTTGCGGGTCTTTTTCCTTCAGCAACTCGTTCGACTTCGCGTATTGATTGATCGCCCGCGTCACCGCGCTGCGGAAGCCGGACAAATGCGTGCCGCCGTCGGGATTGTGGATCGTGTTTGTGTAGCACAACACTTGGTCGTTGTAGCTGTCGTTGTATTGCAGCACGACCTCGACGTGGACTTCGATGTCCTTGTCGTCCAGTTTCTCCTTCATCTCCTTGCGAAACGCAATCGGCTTCGGGTGCAACGGCTCCTTGTTTTTGTTGAGCTGCTTGACGAATTCCTCGACGCCGTTCTTGTAATAAAATTTTTCCGGCTCGGTCGTTGTCTGGCGTTCATCCGTGAAAACAATTTCCAGCCCCGAATTCAAAAACGCCAGTTCGCGCAGCCGCTGGGAAATGATGTTCGCCTTGAACTCAATCGTGTCGCGGAAGATTTCCGAGTCCGGCATGAACGTGATGAGCGTGCCCGTGTTCGCGGACTTGCCGGTGACTTCGAGTTTCTTCGTCGTCTTGCCGCGCTCGAACTCCATGTGATACAGCTTGCCGTCGCGCGAAACCTCTACCTCGAACCATTCGCTGACTGCGTTCACGCACTTCGCGCCGACGCCATGCGTGCCGCCGGAAAATTTGTAGCCGCCCTGGCCGTATTTGCCGCCGGAATGTAAAGTCGTGAGAACCAACTCGACGCCGGGCAGGCCAGATTCTTTGTTGATGTCCACCGGAATGCCGCGCCCGTTGTCGCGAATGGAGATTGAACCGTCCACATGGATCGTCACATCAATGTGGTCGCAATGTCCCGCGAGATGTTCGTCCACGGAATTGTCCAACACCTCGCTCACGCAATGATGCAGCGCTCGTTCGTCCGTTCCGCCGATATACATGCCTGGTTTCTTGCGCACGGCCTCCAGTCCCTTGAGTTGTGAGAGCTTGGAAGCGTCGTAATTGCCGTCGGCAATCCGGTCCGGCGACGCGATTTTTTCTTCAGATGAATCGGAAATTTTGGCCATAATTTTTGTGCCATTCCCGGTAAATTTTGGAGCGGCAACGAATGGAAAAAATATATGAAAATTCACCGGATTTCACAATGACAAACTGCGGGATTTTTCGGCAGAAAACACCATTAGTTGTGGCGGTTTTTCCTTGCCAACCGGACATATTGTGGTGCGGCAGATGAGGGAAAATCCATCGGTTGAGTTACTTTTTCGATGACCCGATTGAAGTTTTTTACGACTTGATGTCGCGCACTTGAAACGCCATCGCGCCGATGATGAACGCGGTCGCGCTCACGGCGAACAGGATGATTTCCGACTGGCAGATTTGCGACCACGGCGCGGGAGTTTGAAACACCAGAAGCCAGCATTCAAAATGGTGCGTGATGAACCAGTTTTGGTATGCCTCAAAAAACGGAATGCGCTGCATGACCATGCTCATGAACAGAAACGACAGCGACAAGATTGTCGCCGCTGCCGGCTTCATGTTGAAACACGAAAACATGAACGCCACCGACAGCATCGTGATTGCGTTCACGGTCATGAAAAGGTGTGAAAAAACATACAGCCTTAATCCTTCATTCGCCGTGAAAATACCGAACACCAAATCCGTCGGTGTTTGTCCGGGAACGAACATGCCCTTCCACGGAAAAAGCAGGCGCGCAAATCCCAGCGCAATGACACCCAGCGCCAGCGTCAACACCGCCGCAAAAATAATTCCCGCCAGCCATTTTACCCAGAGCAGCCGAAGGCGCGAAATGGGCCGCGATAAAATCATCCGCAACGTGCCGTCCTCGGCTTCCTTCGCGACCAAATCGCCGCCGACCAGCGCGACGTAAAGCGGCATGAGCAGCAGGATTTGCGGCACGATCATCTGCAACGCGACCGTCAGCGCGGAAATATATTCGGACGCCAGGTAGCCATTGCCGGACAGCCATCGTTCATACATGCTTTGCCAGTGCGTGTATTTGAACATCAGCATCATCAAAGCCTGCGCAATCACAAACGCGCCGAACCCGATGTAGGTGCGCTTCTTGCCGAACAATTTCCAGAGTTCGTTTTTTAATTGGGCGAAAAACATGAATTAATTTTTTGCGAGAATCGGCGGCGGTTTTATCAGGTTGAGGTAAAAATCTTCAACGGTCTGCTCGTGCTGCCAGATGCCTTCCACCGCAATTCCAGCGGCAACCAATGTCTGCGTGATTTCCGCCGTCGAATGATTTTCGGCCAGCGTGATGAATTGTCCCTTCTCTGTTGCGGTGATTAAGCCGCGTTCAAGCAGTAACTTCGCCGCGTCTGCAAAATCAGAAGTTTTCAACGCCACCTTGCCGCGCGCGGCTTTCACGTCCGCGACGTTGCCTTCAAAAACTTTTTTCCCCTTTTGCAAAACAGCGATGCGCGTGCAGAGCTGCTCGACTTCGTTCAACAAATGCGATGAAAGCAAGATGGTCAGGCCGAGTTCGTGCTGGAGACGGAGAATGGTCTGGCGCATTTCGTGGATGCCTTCGGGATCAAGGCCGTCGCTCGGCTCGTCGAGAATGAGCAATTCCGGTTTGGGCAGCAGCGCCTGCGCCAGCGCGAGCCGTGAACGCATCCCGTGCGAATACGTCCGCACCTTGGACTGCTCGCGACCGGTCAGGCCGACCCATTCGATCACCTCGCGAATCCGCGCCTTTGAGGTCGGCGCGGTGTAGGTGCTCAAGATTTCCAGATTGCGTGCGCCGCTCAAGTAATCGTAAAAAACCGGCGTTTCAAAAATCGCGCCGACTTGCATCAGCGCGGCGCGGCGGTTGGACGCGACGTCGTGGCCGCAAACTTTCACCTCACCGCTCGTCGGCCAGACCTGGCCGAGCATCATGCCGATGGCCGTGCTTTTGCCTGCGCCATTGTGGCCGAGCAGGCCGAAAATTTCCCCGCGCCGCACCGTGAACGAAAGGTCGTCCACGGCGATGCGCCCGGCAAATTTCTTGAAGACGTTGTGCAATTCGATCATGGGGGTCCAGAAATTTCCAGCAGGTTTTTGATATGGCCGTCGGCGTAGAGGTAGTTCACGGATCTGTTTGCGCCAAGCGCGATATGAAAGGCCTGTTTGTCGAACACTAGATTGACTTGATACGAATTGAGCTGGAAGGTGAACATCTGCAGATGATCGGCGTCCTCGCCGTTCAAGAGGTTGTTCCAGGAGTAGCTCGAACCGGTGATCTCAAAAATTTGCGCCAAATCCGAGGGGCAGCGCAGCACGTTCTTGTTGCCCAGTTGGGTCGCAAGCACCTTGTCAATGGTTGGAAAAGTGTTGGTGGCGACCACTGCCGGGACTGGCACGACGTCGCGCATGACGGGCATTTTGTTGTTGTTCTCCGACACGTAAATCTGCAACGCGACACCGACCTGATGGAGATTGCTCAAACAGACCGTGGCCCGTGCCGATTCTTTGGCACGCCCCACCACGGGCAGCAGCAGCGCGGCAAGCAGCGCGATGATGGCAATCACCACCAGCAGCTCGACCAGCGTGAAGGACCCGCCGGTTTCGTCTCGCGAAGAAACACTCATTGTTGTCTTGGCCCGCGCATCATTCTTCCGCTCTCCATCATTTGCTGCATCTGTTCCAGCAACGGAGCCAGTTCCGCCTTGGTTTGCGCGGAACTCTGGCTGTAAAAACTTTGCAGGCCCACCTTCATCATTTTCTCCTGAAGTTCCGGGCTTAACGCCCCGCCATTGGCGTCCGGTGGCTGTCCGCCGGCGGCCATTTTTTCCTGCGCGGACTTCATTTGGTTGATGGCGTCATTGACCATTCGCTGCTGCTTGTCTGGCGGCAGTGCCTCGAAGGCGTTCAGCATCTGCTTGATGCCGGTGGGCATGGTCGCTTCGAGAAATCTGCCCTTCTCGTCCTCGGTCATTTTTTGAAACCAAGCCATGCGCGCCAGCCGCAAACTCTGCCGCTCTTCAAGGGTCAGCGCATTGAACATTGCTGCGAGCTTCTGGATGGCCGCTTCGCGTTCGGCGGCGGACAACTGGCTGAAATCCACGGACCCCATGTAAGCAAGGACTTTTTCGGGCGTGACCTTGGCGTGCTTGGCGATTTCGTAGCCGGCAATGGCGACCACCCAGATCATCACGAGGGCGGCGACCGCCAAAAGGATCGGGCGATGTCGCTGGCTGAACATGGCAAAAGTCTATGCCATCACCCGCAATTCACCATGAAAAAGCGCGCGGCGGTGTCACTCAAAAAAGTCACACCCTAAATCGCACTTGATTTACTGCCGGTCAAACTTACTTTCATCGGATGTCGTTTTATGAAACAATGGGTGCCGACCCGCTCGCGCACCCCGATCAGTTTGTCCGCCGCCATATCGGACCCAACGTCGCCGAAAGCAGCGAGATGCTCGCGCTCCTTGGCCGCAAAAATCTGGACGAACTCATTGACGCCGCCGTTCCAAAGAAAATCCGGCTGGGTAAAAAATTAAATCTGCCCGCCGCGCGCAGCGAATTTGACGCGCTGGCCGAACTCCGCCGCATCGCCAGCGAAAACAAAGTTTTTCGCTCGTTCATCGGCCAGGGTTATTACGACACGATCACGCCGCCCGTCATCCAGCGCAACGTGCTTGAAAATCCCGGCTGGTATACGCAATATACACCTTACCAAGCGGAAATTTCTCAAGGCCGCCTCGAAGCACTCCTGAATTTTCAAACGATGGTCGGCGAACTTACTGCGCTGGACATCGCCAACGCTTCGATGCTCGACGAAGCCACCGCCGCCGCCGAGGCCATGGCCATGTCGCTGCGATTGAAAGATGGCCGGAATATTTTCTTCGTCTCCGAAACTTGCCATCCGCAGACCATCGAAGTCGTCCGCGCCCGTGCCCACGCGCTCGACATCGAAGTCGTCATCGGCAGCCACGAAAATTATTCATTCAACGAAAAAGTTTTTGGCGCGCTCGTGCAGTATCCCGACACGTTCGGTGCGATTCACGATTTCTCCAACTTCGCGGAAAAAGCCCACACCGCCGGCGCGATGCTCACCGTCGCCACGGATTTGCTCGCGCTCACGCTCATCAAGCCGCCCGGCGAATTCGGCGCGGACATCGCCGTGGGCAGCGCGCAACGTTTCGGCGTGCCGCTCGGCTACGGCGGCCCGCACGCGGCGTTCTTCGCCACGCGCGATGAGTTCAAACGCCAGATGCCCGGACGTATCGTCGGCGTTTCCAAAGACACGCGCGGCAAACCCGCGCTGCGTCTCGCGCTCGGCACGCGCGAACAGCACATCCGCCGCGAGAAAGCCACCAGCAACATCTGCACCGCACAGGCGCTGCTCGCGAACATGGCGTCGCTTTACGCGTGTTATCACGGGCCGGAAGGTTTGAAAAAAATTGCGAAGCGGATCCACCAACACACAGCACTCATTTCTGCTTGCTTGAAAAAAGATGGCTTCAAAGTTTTGAATCAAACATTTTTTGACACGCTGGTTGTGGAAGTTCCAGACGCTGCTGCTGTTCACAAGGCTGCCGAACAACTACAGATCAATTTCCGGGTGATTGACTCCACACGAATTGGACTTTCTCTCGACGAGGTTATTTCCGTTGATAGTATTGGAAAAATTCTTGAGGCCATCCGAAACGGTCAGAAGCCAATGCCGGTTCGTGATATTCTTTGCGACCCGTCCGCAATCCCACAAAACTTGCGCCGCACCTCGGCTTTTCTCGCCCACAAAGTTTTCAACAGCTACCACAGCGAGACCGAGATGCTCCGCTACATCAAGCGGCTCGAATCGCGCGACCTCTCGCTCACGGCCTCGATGATTCCGCTTGGCTCCTGCACGATGAAGCTGAACGCGGCGGCGGAAATGTTTCCCGTGTCGTGGCCGGAGTTTGCGAAGATTCATCCGTTCGCGCCGCTGGCGCAGGCGCGCGGCTACCAGATTCTTTTTCAGAACCTCGAAGACTGGCTCGCGGAAATCACCGGCTTCGCGGGGATTTCCTTGCAGCCCAACGCCGGTTCGCAGGGCGAATACGCCGGGTTGCTTGTCATCCGCGCGTATCACGAATCACGCGACGACGCGCATCGCAACGTGTGTTTAATTCCGACTTCTGCCCACGGCACGAATCCGGCGAGCGCGGTCATGGCTGGAATGCATGTCGTCGCGGTTTCGTGCGAAGGCGACGGCGACATCAACATCGCCGATTTGAAGGCCAAAGCCGAGGCGCACAAAAACGATCTCGCGTGTTTGATGATCACTTATCCCAGCACGCACGGCGTGTTCGAGGAAACGATTCGCGAGATTTGCGAAATCATCCATGCAAACGGCGGGCAGATTTATATGGACGGCGCGAACATGAACGCGCAAGTCGGTTTGACTTCGCCGGGATTTATCGGCGCGGATGTTTGCCATTTGAATCTGCACAAGACGTTTTGCATTCCGCACGGCGGCGGAGGGCCGGGCGTCGGGCCGATTGGCGTGGCGAAACATCTCGTTCCGTTTCTGCCGAGTCATCCGGTGTTCACTTCGCGGCTCGAAGACGTGGATCATTCCAAGCAACACATCGGCCCGGTCAGCGCCGCGCCATGGGGCAGCGCGAGCATCCTCACGATTTCGTGGATGTATATCGCGATGATGGGCGCGGACGGTCTGACCGAGGCGACGAAATTTGCCATCCTCAACGCGAATTACGTCGCCGCGCGTTTGGAAAAATATTTTCCGACGCTTTACCGCAGCAACGGCCTCGTCGCGCACGAGTGCATTCTGGATTTGCGCGCGTTCCACACCGTCACCGCCGAGGACGTGGCGAAACGCCTGATGGATTACGGCTTTCACGCGCCGACGCTTTCGTGGCCGGTCGCGGGCACGCTCATGGTTGAGCCGACCGAAAGCGAATCGAAATACGAACTGGATCGTTTCTGCGACGCGATGATTTCCATCCACGCGGAAATGACCGCGATTGAAAATGGTTCTGCCGACGCGAAAAATAATCTGCTCAAAAACGCCCCGCACACGGCGGACCAGATCGCCAGCGACAATTGGAATCGTCCTTACGGCCGCGAGCAGGCGGCGTTTCCGGCGAAAGATTTGCACGACTATAAATTCTGGCCGCACGTCAGCCGCGTGGATAACGTCTTCGGCGACCGCAACCCGGTTTGTTCGTGCGCGGGGATGGAGAATTATCCGCCTGAAAATATCAGGGATGCGTCGCCGACTGCACAGATGGGATGATCTGTGATCTTTGATCATTTTTGTCTTCAGCCGGTTCACCGGTGATTTTTGCCAACAGTTGGAAGAACTCGCGTTTGCGTTCGCTGCCGATCGTCCAATCCGTCGGCACGCATTGGAAACCTTCGTTGAAACTTTCGCCCTTGCGACGGTAATCAAAATAACCCCACGACGCGTGCGCGCTCACGGCGGCAAAAAAATTGTTCGTCGGCTGATCGAAATTGTAATTGTCATCTTCGTTGAAAAGAATCGGTTTTGGTTTTTCACACATCGCGCGGATTTTACGAATCGAATCTGCGATACGTTCTGGAATTTTCACGCCGTTGCCGTGAACCAAAATAAAGTCGGCGTTCGTGACGACATTTTCTTTCGGCAACGGCCCGCTGTAACTTGTGCTGGCGAGCAGATGAAAACCGTCGCGCCGATTTTTTTGCACGCGCGAAATCAATTCATGCACGCGTTGCGGCTGGAGAATTTCGTTGACATAGTGCTGGTCGCACTCGTTGTTGATTTCGATGAGGACGTTGCGGTAATTGCGGTCGAGAATCCATCCGGTCGCATTGTCCACCGCGCGAATCACAGCAGTTTCATTGGTCAAAACGCGATCCTGACCCTGATAAAAATATCCGATGATGACAACCATGCCGAGTTCGTCCGCGCGATTCAGAATTTTTTCCAATCGCGAAAAATAATCCGCACGCAACGAGCCGTCAGGATTGAAAGCGGAATTGATCCACGGCTGCCCGTGCGAATAGCCTTCGGGCGAGCCGCCCTGAAGGTTGAGCGTGAACGCGAGCAGCCCGCGCGCGCGCCAGTCCGGCATCGCGGCGATGAATTCTCGCGTATTGCGGTCGGCGTCCCATTTGCCGGTGTCGGGATAATTCCAGCGCGCGACGGTTTGAAGATTCTGGTCGTCAAAAATTCCCTGCACCATCCGCGCGTTGAGCAGCAATCCTTCGATGCGATGGCCGTTCCAAACCCGTCCGGCATAAGTCGGCTGGCCGTTAATGTAAAAATCCTCGCCGCGAATGGAGACTTGCGTGTGACGGTTGGTTGATGTTTGCGCCGAAGCCAGGCCGAGACCAAGCATCAAGGCCAGCAGCAGAAATATATTTCGCTTCATAAACATTTTTCGGAGGTCAGCGGGTTCGTGAATAATTTTTCGCCGCGTCCTCGATCACGGCGACCCAATCGCCCTGCCATCTTTTCTCCAGCGTGAGATTTCCCGGATTCGGAAAATTTTCGCGGAGCAATTCACTTTCACCGGTTGCCGGATTGAACCAATGCGCATTTAACGCGCGCGCGGAAATCGCCGCCGTGTTGAGCGTGACGGCTTGCGGCGAACTGATGTAGGCCATGATGTAAGTCGCGTCGTTATTTCCCAAAGTGCCGTCGCGCGTCGCCTGCACGCGCGTGGCGACGTTCGTGCCTTGACCTTCGAGCACGAGACTTTGATCGGGAATGCGCGTGAGATACGGCTGCGAATACAGCAGCGTCTTGATGAAATGCAATTGCCGAACTGCCGGAGTGTCGAGCGCCTGCGTCCAATTCGTCACGCCGGGCGTCCAGCCGCGCAACATCCACGGCAAGCCCGTGTGCGGCGTCATTTGCCAGAGCGCGTCGTGGCCGTAAGCGTAACCGCAGCCGCCCGCGAACACGCATTGATACAAACTCCGCCGCTGGATGAGCGGGTCTTCCTGCGTGCCGGATTCGTAACGATGCTCGCCCATCATCGTCGGTTTGACGGAAGAAATTTTCCAATCCGCCAGCACGCACGCGGCAGCGTCAAATTTTTCATTCATTGGACCACTGCCGGATTTCGCCTGACACATGTAAAAATCCAGCCATGAAGATTCCGCGTAAAATTTGGAACTCGAATTCGGCGAGGTCGGATGCACGGTCACGAGATTTTTTCCTTCGCAACCTTCTTTTAGCGCAAGGCCAAGAGCATTAACGCGGTCAACTTCGATGTAATGCGGCGTTGACTCGCCGCCCGCGCAAAAAATCACGTTAGCAACTCCCGCATACCGCCGCCCGAGCGCATGGCCGAGCGTGGTCAATTGTGCGGCGGTGTAATGATTCATCGTGCCCGCCTTTTCACCGGCCCACATCGCGTAAATCATCACATATAAATTATGCGCGGCCGCTTTTTTGATGATGGCATCGCACGTTTCAAAATACGCCGGGTTCAATTCCGTCTGGTCCGCGCCGATGTAAGCGGGCTGGCCGTAAGCATTCGTCTCGGCGGCTTGCGGAAAAAAATTCAGCGCGAACATGACCGTGTTGAATCCGTGATCTTCGCGGCTCTGCAAATAAGTTTCGATTTCCTCCAACTTCAGCGCGCCGAGATTCCACGCGGTGTCCGCCAGAATGAAAACCGGAGCGCCGGTTTTGGCATCTACCAGATAACGATGATTTTCGCTGACCTTGAGCCCGTTTATCGCGCCGGATTTTGCCGGCGGCGCGGCTTGCACAGTCGTGCAGAAAACAAACACCGAGACGAGGATGCCATAAAAAATGCAAAACCTGACGGAGCGGGGTTTATTCACGGAAGCGACACTGGTTTTACAGATGCCGCCTGTCAAGCGCGAAAGAAAAGTTGAAAAACGCCACTTTTAGCAGGATGCAAAAGATTTTTGAATGAGGAAAAATCCAAAAAGCGTGGCCAGTTGATTCGGATTAACGCAAGCCATTCTTGATTTGCAGCATTGCATTTGCGTCAAAAAGATTTCATCCTTTTTTCATGGCCACCACGCTCCAATGAAAAGATTTTTTTTCACCACGTTGCTCGGATTCATTGCCGCCAGTTTCGTTGTCAATCTGTCCGCCCAGACGGTCACGAGCGTTGTGCCGGACGGCAAGGCGCACACGTTCGAGGCGCGCGATCATCAATTCTTCATTGACGGCCAGCCCACGATGCTGGTCGCGGGCGAGATGCACTTCGGGCGCGTCCAGCCGGAGGATTGGGACACGCGCATCAAGCAGGCCAAGGCGATGGGTTTGAACACGATCAGCTTTTACCTTTTCTGGAACCAGGTGGAGACGCAGGAGGAAAAATTTAATTTCACCGGCATGACGGATGTGCGGCGCGTGCTCAAGTTGTGCCAGAAAAATGGAATGTGGGTCGTGCTGCGGCCCGGCCCGTATTGCTGCGCGGAGATCGAGTATGGCGGCATTCCGTGGTGGACGTTGAAATATCCGGACGTGAAAATTCGCACGACCGACCCGCAATGGCTTAAATGGTGCAGCAATTATCTGGCGCAAGTCTATAAACAAGTCGGCGACCTGCAAGTGAGCAGGGGCGGGCCGTTACTGATGGTTCAGGTTGAAAACGAATACGGCATCACCGAACCCACGAAAAACGATTACATGGCGGCGATGACGAGGATTTTCAAGGACGTGGGTTTCAGCGGTCTGCTTTTTACCTGCGAACCGACCACTCACATTTGGAGCGATGCGAGCCTGCGCGTTCCGGGTTTGATGTATGGACGCAACGGCCTGAAAGATGATCGCGGTTTCAACCAGAGCGCGGCAGGCATCGGCGATTTTCCGGCCTATGCGCCCGAAGTTTATACGGCGTGGTTCAGCGGCTGGGGCGAGCCAATTGCCAAACGCAATTCTACAATTCCACAAATCACGAACTGGGTGACGTATCTGCTGGATCACAGTTATTCGTTCTGCCTGTTCTGCTTTTTTGGCGGGTCGAACTACGGCTTCGACAACGGCTGCAATTTTTATCTGCCCGTGCAGGCGAGCTACGATTACAGCGCGCCGGTGGATGAAGCCGGGCGCACGACGGAGAAATATCGCGCGCTGCGAATATTGCTGACCGCGCGGCTGAAAATAAATCTGCCCGCAATTCCCGCCGACCCGCCTGTGATTGAAATTCCCACAATCAAATTGGAACAGCATGAGCCGTTGCTCCAAACCTTGCCGCGCAAACCGACGCTAGTTTCGGCAAAAACGGTTTCGATGGAAGACCTCAATCAAGATTACGGCTTCGTGCTTTACCGCAAAACTTTTCCGAACGGCTTGAAAGGCAAACTCGAATTGAAAACGGCGCAGGATTATACCGTCGTCATGGTCAACGGCAAAACCGTCGGCACAGCCTTCGTCGGCGACGGATTGGACAGCAACAAAATCGGACTGCCCGAAACCGACGGGCCGGCGACGCTGGATTTGCTCGTCTATAATCTCGGACGCATCAGCGTGGTCGTGAGCGCGGAAACCCAGCACCTCGCGCGCAAAGGATTGATTGACGGCGCAATGCTCGACGGCGTGGACTTGAGCGGCTGGCAAATTTATTCGCTGCCATATTACAACGTGAAAAATTTCAAGGCGTCCGACGACGCGCACACCGGTCCGACGTTTTATCGCGGCACATTCACGTTGGACAAACTCGGCGGCACGTTTCTTGACATGAGAAATTGGAGCATGGGCGCGGTCTGGGTCAACGGTCACAATCTAGGACGATATTGGGATCACGGCGGTCTGCGCTCGTTATTTCTGCCGAGCCAATGGCTCAAGCGTGGGCGGAATGAAATTGTCGTCCTCGAATTGCACGATGCGCCGAAGCTGGCCGAAGTGAGCGGCGGCACGAAGATCATCGAAGAGCCGGCGGTTCCATTTGCCGTGCGGCTGGATCGCCCCGATTTGACGGTGCCACTTGTGGCTCACTGAAGCTGCCTTTTCGTCTTGTTTTCAAATTGTCAGGCCAACGCCGCGTCCACCGCCGCGACCAGTGCGTCCACGCGGACGGGCAGGGGAAAGTCCGACGGCGCTTCGAGTGTGTAGCCTTGTCGCGATTTTTGCGTGATGAGATAAAATGCTTCCGGCCAGTCGGGGCGTTCTTGTGGCGAAATGTTCGGTCGCACGATTCCATTTTTTGCCGGACGACCTTCGATGTTTTCAGATAAATCAATTGGACAAACTTTTTTCACGGCTTCAATTATTTTTTCCGCGAGCGACGGTTTTGAATCAGGGTTTTGTTCGTAAAGATAAAAGCCATGCGATTCCCAGTCTTCGTGCAGGCAGAGATACAAATCAAACTTCGGCTGCCGTTCCAGCCACGCGATGTGCGCGCGGACTTCGGCGGATTTTGGATTGCGATAATCACGGTTCAAATCAATGCCGCTGGAATTTCCGCGCGAGTTCAAAATGAAGCCGATTGGATTCAGGCAAGGCAGCAAGAAAATTTCCACGTTCTCCGGCCAATTATTTTCCTGCAAGAGCCGCAACGCCGCGAGCGGCCCGGCAGGTTCGTCGCCATGAATTCCGGTGCTGATGTAGAGGCGAGTTGATGGTTGATGGTTGATGGTTGAGAGCGGTTTGCGATGCAAGGCGAGCCATTTGAATTCTCCGGCTTCGTGAAAAGTTTCCGAATGCCAGCCGGATTTTTGGGCGGCGATGGCGATGTTGCGCAGCACGGTGCGAATGTCAATCGTCTCGCCGTGATAGCCGCCGTGATTTTTGCCGAGCTTTTGCACGCGGAGAATTTCACGCAAAGTCGCCGAGACGCAAAGAAATTTTTGACACGAATTGCACGAATTCAATGCCGCCCCGACGGGGCTGGGGAATTTTTGGTTTGGGTTGCTACAAAGATGTCGCGCCTACGGCGCTGGGAAAAACGCGGCACATCACATATAAACACCGCCCGGTTGAATGTTTATACATTCGTAAGGGCCGAGGTCATCGAAAAATGTCAAAATGTGTCCTGATTCAAAATGAAGAGAAAATGAATGAGGCGGAGAAATTTCAAAATCTTTAACCACTTTGCCTAAAATTTGGTTGGAATAGAAAGCCTTCTGTTTTGCGTATGTAAAATCTATATTTTCTTCACTTGGGCCATCAATCAATTGTCCCTTTGCGTCTTTCAATTCCCATTTTCCTTCTGCTGCAATGCTGACTGAAGGTTTATAAAACCAAAACGAGATTTGATACTGACAAATCGTAATATGACTTAAAAAATTTCCTTTGATTTTTGACAGGTCTAAATTTTTCGGAACTCCATACATGATGAAATTATGCGACTGACATTTCCGTTTCGCAATTTTCTTTTCCGCAGCCGCAGCCGGTTTCTTCCTGATCGTTGAAATCGTGGCTGTCCCAGTTCGGATCGAGACCGAGGTCTTTGAGCATCTGGAGATCTTTTTCAACGGGCTGGTTCAGCGTGGTGAGATAATTGCCGACCATCAGCGCGCTCGCGCCGGCCATGAAGACCATGCTTTGCGCGTCGCGCAGGTTCACGGTGCGGCCGCCGGCGATCATGATTTCCTGTCGCGGCAAAATGAAACGGAAGCACGCGATGGTCTTCAAGATTTCCATGACGGGCAGCGGCTCGTTCCTGGCGAACGGTGTGCCGGGAATCGGATTAAGGATGTTGACGGGCACGACGTTTGCGCCTATGGCCTTCAATTCAAACGCGAGGTCGCAGCGGTCGGCGCGCGTTTCGCCCATGCCGATGATGCCACCGGAACAAATCTTGATGCCGGCCTTTTTCAGATAGCCGATGGTTTCGAGCCGGTCGTCGAACGTGTGAGTGGTGCAGGTCTGCGGAAAAAAGCGGCGCGAGCTTTCGAGGTTGTGGCCGTAACATTCGAGTCCGGCTTCCTTCAGGCGGTCGGCGACTTCCTGTTTCTTGATGATGCCGAGCGAGGCGTCGGGGCGCGTCTTGCCGCCGACTTTCAATTCGCGGATGCGGTCGCAGACTTCATCGAGCATCGGGCCTTCATTCAGCCCTTTCCACGCAGCGACGAGGCCGACGGCGGTGACGGAATTTTTATTCGCTTCATCGGCGGCTTCGAGAACGGGTTCGGGTTCGATGAAACCATATTTCGGCGAACCGGTCTGGTAATGCGATGATTGCGCGCAGAAGCTGCAATTTTCCGAACACGCGCCGGCCTTGGCGTTGACGATGGAGCAAAGATGGATTTTGTTGCCCTTGAAATGCTCGCGGATGCGGTTCGCCCACGAAAGCAAATCGAGAATGTCGGCGGAGTTTTCGAGATTGAACAACCACGATGCTTCGTCTCGGGAAATGTGTCTGCCGCCCAAAACCCGCAGGCCGAGTTCGGAAATTTTATTGTGCATGGTCGCGTCAACCGATTTTGCAATCATGGTTGACAGCATACCGCGCGGAAAAATTTCCGCAAGCGACGGATGCTGGTTGGGCTGGAAGAGATTAAAGCGGTGAAGCCGGCAAGCAGCTATTCGACCACTTTGCCGAGAATGTTTTGGCGCGGGACGGCTCCGAAGACGCGGCTGTCGGTGCTGTTGTTCCGGTTGTCACCCAGGACAAAGTATTCATTTTTGCCGACGCAGATGAATTCATCCTCGCTTTTTTCGTAGGCATAGGTCGGTGTTCCGGCCGGAAGATAAGATTCATGCAACAACTTGCCGTCAACGAAAACCTTGCCCTGATGAAGATAGACGGATTCCCCCGGTCCGGCTATGATGCGTTTGACGACGAGCACATTGTCCTGCGGGTCTCGGAGGGCAACGATGTCGTCAAGCTGCGGTTCGCTTTTGACGTAGGCCATCCGGTTCAACCAATAATGCGCGGAATTTTCCAGCGTGGGATTCATGCTCTGGCCGTCCACGAAAACAGATTGAAAGACGAAATGACTGATCAGCAAATAGCTCAACGCTCCCAAGGAACTCACAATCACCATAATCCAGCATTGCCGAAAAAACCACTGCCATTTCAGCCACAAGTGGTAATCCTTGATAGAATTGTTGACGGGACTGACCTCCAAATTTAAGTCCGCCGAATTTGCCATACGTAAACTGTTCATGATATTTTCCAATTTTGCTCCATCCATTCTGTGTCCAAGATTAAGACATTAGCGTCTTTTTGGCAAGAAAAAACTTTAAAATCTTTATCATATCAAAACATATTGTATTTCAACAACTTAACAATTAACACTGAATTGTATTCCCGTAGATTGCCGGTTGATTGATGCGCTTGCGGTGTGGAGTTAGCTTGGATTGTCGCAAAAGTTGACAGTGAAATTTGCAGAAAAAATTCAATTCCGCAGAGGGTTGTTATTACTGTGGCGCTGGCGGAACGTGCGACGGAATCGTATAGTTGAGATATGCGGCGAGTGAAGCGATCTGCATGTCGTTAAGCGGGCCGCCCTGCGAAGAGGCAAACGCGGCCATGAGCGTGCCGGGCTTGCCGTTGCTGATCCATGTGCGCCAGAAATCCTCGTTGGTCGGCACCTTGAGTGCGTGCAAATCCGGCACCATTGTGGCGCGGTGCTCGGCATCGTGACATATTCCGCAAATGGAATCATACAAGTCCTTGGCATATTTGCCTTCGACATTTTTTACATGGCAGCTTGCGCAGTCTCCCTTGAAAATCGCCTGCCGGTCAACTTTGGCCGCAGCAATTCCCTTGGTTCGTTCTTCCTCCGTCATTTGAGGTTTTACCACCGGCAAAATATTGATCCGCACGTTCAGCGTCTTGCTGCCCTTGTCGGTGCTGACGGCGACGGTCTTGAACAGCGTGCCGCTTTTGCCTTCGAGATTCACCGTGATGCCGATCTGGCCGCTGGTGCCGGCGGGAATCGTCCACGGCAACGGCGGCAATTGCGCCGTGGTGCAGCCGCACGAAGGTTTGACGCCCAAGATCACGACATTGTCCGGCGAGACATTCGTGAAGTTAAAGGTGAATTGCGCCCTGGGCTGATCGGCGGCGGCGTCCACTGCTTTCATCAGCGTATCCCAAACCAGAACACCATCCGGCAGCGGTTCGTTGGCGTGCGACACATCCGGCACATAAACCGGCGTTGTCGCGACGACCGCGTTGGTGGATTTCATGTCGGCGGCAAAGACAACCATGCCGGCAAGGGAAACAACTGCCGTCAACAAAAACAGAACATGCCTTGATTTCATAACTGTTCTGAACGCTAGACGACTTTTTCCATTTTGACGAGTGCGAAATTGCATTATTGCTCACAAACGATTTAGTGCGCTCAACACCGCTTTCACCGAGGCAAGTTCGATGTTCGTGTCCACGCCCGCGCCCCAACGCGATTTGCCGTCGGCGGTTTTGATTTGAATGTAGGCAATCGCCGCCGCCGTTTCACCGGAACTCAACGCGTGCTCGCTGTAATTATTAATTTCAAAATGAGGCGCGTTTGAAAGTTGGCAGATACCGTTGACAAGCGCTGCCAAAGGTCCATTGCCATTGCCATTTATCCCCAATTGAACCTCGTGAGCCTCCTTGTAAAAAAGAGTTCCCTGACAATTTACCCGTCCATTTTCGCTATAGGTTCTGAATGTCCCAAGTCTCCATGGCAAATTGCGCTCTACGTATTCGCGCCAGAACATTTGCTTGAGTTCCGCGCCGCTGACCTCGCGGCCAAGCTTATCCACTTCATCGTTGGCTATCGGGCCGAACTCACGCTGCATATCCTTCGGTAATTCGATGCCGAATTCGCTTTCAAGCAAATAGGCGACGCCGCCCTTGCCGGACTGCGAGTTGACGCGGATGACTTCGCGGTATTCGCGCCCGATGTCGGTTGGATCAATCGTCAAATACGGAACGTCCCAATGCTCGCGATTTTTATTTTCCCATTCGGCGAGACCTTTTTTGATCGCGTCCTGATGCGAACCGCTGAACGCGGTGAAAACCAATTCGCCCGCGTAAGGCTGGCGTGGCGGAACGGTCATGCCCGTGCAGCGCTCATAAACTTCGATGAGCAAATTGAGATTGGAAAAATCCAACTGTGGATCAATACCGTGCTGATAAAGATTCAATGCGACGGTCACGATGTCCAAATTGCCCGTGCGTTCGCCATTGCCGAACAAAGTTCCTTCGACACGATCAGCACCCGCGAGCAAGCCGAGTTCCGTCGCCGCGACGCCGGTGCAACGGTCATTGTGCGTGTGCAAACTGATGATGAGCGAGTCGCGGTTCGTGATGTTCCGGCACATCCATTCGATTTGGTCCGCATAAACGTTGGGCATCGCGACTTCCACCGTGTCCGGCAGATTCAAAATCATTTTGCGCTGCGGCGTCGGCTGCCAGACGTCCATGACGGCTTCGGAAATTTCCTTGGCGAATTCCACTTCCGTCATGCTGAAACTTTCCGGCGAATACTGGAGCATGACTTCCGTGCCTTCGAGTTTCGGCAAACGGTCTTTGATCCATTGCGCGCCGCGAACAGCGACTTCAACGATTTCCTTTTTCGATTTTCCAAAAACGACGCGGCGTTGCGCGGGTGAAGTAGAATTATACAAATGAATGATCACCTTCTTCGCGCCGACGAGCGATTCCACGGTGCGCTCGATCAAATCTTCGCGCGCCTGCACGAGCACCTGGAGCCACACGTCATCCGGCGCGCGTTTTTCTTCGATGAGCCGGCGATTGAACGTGAACTCGGTGTTCGATGCGGACGGAAAGCCGACTTCGATTTCCTTGAAGCCGGTTTTCACGAGCGTCTGGAACAATTCCAATTTCTGCGACACGTTCATCGGCACCGCAAGCGCCTGGTTGCCGTCGCGCAAATCCACGCTGCACCAGCGCGGCGCGTGCGTGAGAACGCGGTTCGGCCACTGGCGGTCGGACAGGGTGACTGGCGGGAACGGACGATATTTTTTCGACGGATCTTTTTGCATGGTCGTTTGGCTTTCTAATTATTGCCGTCTGGCGATGAAGTTAAAACAAAAAACCCACCGCCGTCCGGCAGTGGGTTGATAAATTTCGTGAACGAATCAAAACCCGACCGCCGCGCTGGTCAGCAGCGCGTTCGTAAGCAGCAGGTTTAAGTTTTGATTCACGCGTGCAAAGTAACGCTGTTTGTTTGAGTGGTCAAACATTTTCCAGCGCGCTAATCTTGCCGGAATGAAATTTCAGTTGCGATGGAACCGGGATGTCGCTTTTGCGTCCGCGCTCGCGCTGGCATTTTTTGCCGGATTTTTTTTGCGGTTGTATCTTCTGGTGGATCAGGTTTTTGCTGATGACGAATGGCACGGCTTGTATTACGTCATCGGCAAATCGCCCGTGTGGCTGCTGACGCATTTCTCCATTCCCGGCGCGACGTGCATCCCGCTGAATTTTTACGACTGGCTGTTGGGCGCGACAATTGGCTGGTCTGAATTCATGTTGCGTCTGCCTTCATTGATTTGCGGGCTTTTGTGCGTGATTGTCGGGCCGCTGCTTGCGCGAAAACTTGTCGGCACGCGCCGCGCCGTTTGGCTGGGATTTCTGCTGGCAATTTCCCCGACGCTGATTTTTTACAGCCGCATCAGTCGTCCTTACAGCGCCGTGGCGATGCTGGCTTTCGCCTCGCTTTTATCGGGCGCACGCTGGATGCAGTCCGGCGGTTTTCGTCCGGCGCTGCTCTTTATCGTCACGGGAGGGCTGGCGATTTATTTTCATCTGTTCGCGGTTGTCACGGTGGCCGCGCCGCTGTTGGCGGCATTTGTTTTTCATGCGTGGTTGCACCGTCCCGGTGTCCCGTGCATTCCGGTGACCGGCCCTTCGTTGGGCCAGTGGATATGGGCGTCGCTGGTCATGGCGGGAATCAGTGCCGTTTTAGTATTGCCGGCGCTGATTCATTCCCTGCAAAGCACTTTTTTCAACATCGCTTTGACGGGATCATTCCGGCTCCAATCCTTGCCGCAGATGGGGTTGCTGATCAGCGGCACGGGGCAGCCCGTGCTCGCAATATTGTTTTGGGTTGCCCTCATTGTGGGTGCCATCGAGCAATGCCGGCGCAATCCGTGGTTCGGTTGGATGCTGGTCAGCCTTTATCCTCTGCACGCGCTGGCACTGGTTTTATCGCGGCCCGATTCTGCCCAGAGTGCCATTGTTTTAACCCGCTACTGCATACCTCTGGTGCCGGTCAGTCTTTTGTTTGTGGCCTGCGGAATTCAAGCTGCGTTGGAGGCCATCGCCGCTCGTGCCACCCTGCAACCTGCATTACAGACGTTGACGGCGTTTGCTTGCGTGGTTGCACTGGCCCTTACCGGGCCGTTGCCTCAATGTTATGTTGCGCCGAATAATTTCACCAGTCACGGGGTTTTTCAGCATCACTATGGAGGCATTGACTGGCGACGCTCTTTCTACAGCGACCTCACGCCGGCCAGCTTTATGCTGACCACGACCGTTCGTGCGGATGAAATTTCTCCTTTCTACCAACTGCTGGCGAACCAGCCGGACGGGCGTCCAATCGTCGAGTATCCAATGATGATCGGTGATCACTTTAACCCGCTTTATTACTACCAGCACTTCCACCGGCACCCGGTGATAGTGGGTTACACAACCGACGTCTCACTATCCCGCGGTCTGGCAGCCGGCAACATTTATGGCGATACTTACATTGATCAGGTCTTGAGCCTTGTGCGTGACCGGTCCAAACTGCGGTTCCGCAACTTGATTTCCATGGATGATCTGGCGGCGTTTCGCCGTCGCGGAGTGGAATATGTGGTTTTGCACAAACGCTTCGAAGCCCAACTGCCCGAGGTGGCGCTGCCGCTTCCCGACTTGGAGCGTCTGCGGCTTGAATATCAGAAAGCACTCGGTGCGCCGTTTTATGAAGACGCGCACATCGCCGTGTTCCGTCTTTGATTATTTTCAAGAACCCGGCTTTTTATCCGTCGTGTCCGCCGGTAGATTCGTAACTGAACATCCGGCTTCAAGATCTGCCAGTTCTTTCTGCACATCCGGTGGCGCAGGCCGGCCGCAGTAATCAAGCGCGATGTATTCCGTGAAACGATCCCGCGCGGCGCGGGCATAAGTCTCCCGCTGCTTTGGGTCGGTGGTGGTTCCGGCCAGTTTGTGATACAAACGCGCCAAGTTGAGATTAGTCGAATCAAACCGGGGATGAAGGCGGTCCGCAGTCAGCAGGCTCGCCAAGGCTGCTTCCGGTTCCCCTTTCACTTCCTGCACAATTGATTGCAGGAAAAAAAGGAAATATGTGTCCGGCGGCGGCGGTTGCCGGCGGTCGCGCCAGAATTGAGCCAGCCCCGCGTCCACCACGACAGACATTTTACTCATGGACAAGGCCATGTTGGGAGTGCCTTGCTGGGCGGTGGCTTCAGCATAACAGCAGGCGGCCAAATTTGCGTAAGCTGTCGGGCTGGGATCAGGCAAGGCAAGATGATACTGCCACAAAGTCTCGCCGTTGCGCCAGACCGGTTGATACGCATAAATCTGAAATAAATTTACCATTACAATGCCCAGGCCAGTCGCGAGCACGCTGATGCGCAGCACCGGTTGCGGCCGCCGCAAAACGGCGGCGGCCATGGACGTTGCCAGAGCTAGAAGACAAAAAACGGAGAAATAGAGGTATCGTTCGGCGATCAAAATGCCCGTATAGACTAGATTTAGATACGGCACCATGATGACAAAAAATGCGGCGTAGTAGAAAAAGATGTCCTTCCGCCGGCAAAAAAGCCACACGCCGGCTCCGCCGGCCACCGCCACGGATGCGAACGAGGTTGCAACCTGCCAGCGCGGATAAATCCGCAGCATTTCAGGCCAGGTATAAAGCACTTTGAGGTGCCACGGAAAAAATGTCTGCTGCACATAGACCCAGAGCACGAGCGGGTCAACCATGAGCAAGTTCCAAAGATGAGCCAGGCCGTGTGCGGTGTAACCGCGATCAAGAATGCCCATTTGTGACAGCGTCTGGCGATACCAGTGATAGACCAGCACGCTCACCGCGAGACCCGGCACCAGCAGAAAAATTTCCCCCATTAAAGCGCGCCCCCGGGGAAGGGTCCCGTCGGGCGGGCGTTCACCATTCAGATACGGCAGGAAAACCGCGTGCAGAAACAGCATGAGCGGAAAGGTCAGCACGCTGATCTTTGAAAACAAACCGCACACGAAGCAGGCCAGCGTGGCCAGATACCATCCGCAGCGGGCGCGACCACGTTCCGTCGTCAGCCGTCGCGTCTGCGCGCAGAGCGCGAGCAGCATGAACAGGGTGGACAGAATGTCCTTGCGCCCCATGATCCACACCACCGGTTCCGTGTGGATCGCCAGAACCAGGTAAGCAATTGCAACGGCGAGAGCGAAGCCGTAACGGCGGGTTGTTCCCAGCAAAAAAACAAACATCAGCGCGACGACAACTCCGTGGAGCAGCACGTTGTCGAGGTGATAGCCAAACGCGTTGCCGAATCCGAAGAGGCGGCTGTCGAGCGCCCACGTCACGTCCCGCAATAGCAGTGGTTCTTCGCGTGGAAAATACATTGTAAAAATGGCGTGCAAATCAGCGGACAAATTTGCCTGTCCATATAATTCAGGATGATCCAGCAGAATCCGGACATCGTCGTAATAAACGAAGCCATATCGCACTGACGGCAAATACAAGGCCCACGCAGCCAGCATGAGCAGCAAGCCGGTGATTAGATTACGGTGGCGGCGCAACCAGTTTACCCAATCGGATTCAGGAACTGAAGGCGAGGCAGTCATCTAATTGCGCTGATGAGCATTTGTTTGGCCAGTGGCTTGAACGGACTCATCAAGTAAAGCCGGATCAGCAGCGGATTTACCGGCAGCCACGACTTGATGGTGAATGGCAGAAAACGCGGCACGCAGCGGACGATTTGAAAACCGTTGGCAGCCAGCAAATCGCAAAGTCCCTGCGCGGTGTAGATGGAAACATGAGTGTAGTCGTCAAAATACTCGCGCGCGCAGTATTTGAAATTGGGCTGCACGATGGTGAGCATCGCCCCCGGTTTCATTTTTCGCCGCAGTTGGGCGAGGCAATCAACGAGCTTCGGTTGCGGGACGTGTTCAAAACAATTGCTGCTGAAAACATAGTCTAGCGAGCCGTCAGCCAGGCCATCAAGTTGCGCGACGTCGGTGACCAGCCCTTCCACGCCGGCATCGAGATGCTCAAGCAGGCCCGGCCACACATCCACCGCCAGCCGTCGGCGGGCCTTGACCGCATTGATGAAATAGCCGTAGCCGGCGCCCAGTTCCAGCACCACGCCGTCCGGCGGAATTTGTTTTTGAAATTCGCACGCCACCAATGTTTGCCAGAGCAGCCGTCGCCGCGGATCCGGCGGGAAGCGGGTTACATGATAGACGTCGTCAGTCATGGGAAAAACCTTTCCAATCCACAAAGATGCCAAACAACATCCGCAAACCCAGCCGCGTGGCGATGCGGTTATTCACGTTGCCGCCTTTGCTGGTGCCCACGCGTGGATAAAAGGAAACCGGACACTCGATGATGCGCACGCCCGCCTTCAGCGCCGTATCCAGAAAATAGGCGTTGAATTCTAGATTGATTCGCGGGTCGAGCAGCGGCATGAGTTCGCGCAGCGTCGAATTGCGGCAAAGTTTGTAGGTCGTCCCGACATCGGTGAGCGACACCATGCCGAGATGTTTCATTTCCAAAACTTTTCCGGCGAACAGGTTTCCGTAGTGCATATACAATGACAATTGCGTATCGCGCTCCTGAAGCTGTTCGACAATCCGGCTGCCGTTCACCACGTCCGCGTGCGGGATGTAGGTGAGAAATTTATCCAGGTCCAGCGCGCGGAAAGTGAGATCGCCTTCGCACAACACGGTCAACTCCGTGTCTTCAAACTTCAGCGCCTCCCGCAAGGCGCGATGCACGCAGGCGCCATAGCCCTGCCGCGTCTCGTTGAACACGATGGCCCCGGCCTGCTCCGCCAGTTCCATCGTGCGATCCTGGCTGTTGTTGCTGATGACGATCACGCGCCGGACCAGCGGATGCGCGCGGAAATCCTGGACCGCCCCGCTGATGCTGCGTTCGTCATTGTAGGCGGTCAGCGCGACGGTCAGAAAGCGGTTGGCGGGCGGGTCGCTGCGGACAAATTTTGCCTGGCGAATGCGGGTGACATTGCGGAACAAATCCCAACTGATGAGCATGGTTCCGGTCACCAGCGGGATGCCGCTATACCAGACCAAGTCTTCATTGAACCGGCGAAATAGCGGCGGATCCAGCAGCAACAACCGCAGTGGACCCAGCAAAACTCCCGTCACATATGCAAACAGTGCCAGCGAAATCAACAGGAAACCATAAAGGGCAAACCACGTTGTCGTGGATTTCCCGCGACTGGTGGGAATTGGCTTTTGAAGCTCGGCGGATGACGTGAAACGGTTTTCGTCAAGGTTCACCGGGTTGACGTTAGGCCAAGGCGGGTTGCCGTCAAGGTTGAATTCGGCGGGAACGGGCGATATTTTTTCGACGGATCTTTTTGCATGGTCGTTGGCTTTCTGATTATTGCCGTCCGGCGATGAAGTTAAAACAAAAAACCCACCGCCGTCTGGCAGTGGGTTGATAAATTTCGTGAACGAATCAAACCCCGGCTGCCCCGCTGGTCAGCAGCGCGTTCGTAAGCAGCAGGTTTAAGTTTTGATTCGCGCGATTAAGATAACGAGACGAATGCGGGACGAATGGCGATGGTCAATTCAATTATCCATTGCCTTACCTCATAGTCTAGCAATGAGATAAGCTATGAGTATAATTAAAAGAATGACTGCCAACGGCAGAAATGGATGTGAATATCTAAACTGCATATTGGTAAGGTAATCACCCGATAAACGTCGCGTGAACCGCCTTCGTCGCCGCTTCACCTTTCGCGAGGTCAATGACGACGGAAATTTTTATTTCACTCGTCGAAATCATGTCAATGTTCACGCCGGCCTGCGCGAGCGTTTCAAATAATTTTCCGGCCACGCCCGTGTGCGATTTCATGCCGACGCCGACGATGGACAGCTTGCCGATTTTTTCGGCGGTGATCACGTCGCGCAGGCCGATTTCTCTTTTCAGACCCTCAATGACTTTTTGCGCCTTGAGCAAATCCGCCTTCTCGACGGTGAACGAAATGTCTGTCTGCGGCGTGCCCGTGCCGTGGCTGATGTTTTGGACGATCATGTCCACGTTCACGGTCGCGTCGCCGAGCGCCTTGAAAATTTTCGCGGCCACGCCGGGTTTGTCCGGCACGCCGACGAGCGTGACCTTGGCCTGATTTTTGTCGAGCGCGACGCCGCGCACGACGACGCCTTCCATGCTTTTGGTTTCTTCTTTCACAATCGTTCCTGGGTTTTCGTTTAGGCTGGAGCGGACTTCAAACACGACGCCAAATTT